>Ga0213920_1001745_pt1 | contig 11398 bp, 15 predicted proteins | sample McNCre1117MG_FD_161054 | JGI IMG/M metagenome (GOLD analysis project Ga0213920, IMG submission 161054) | Freshwater microbial communities from McNutts Creek, Athens, Georgia, United States - 11-17 MG | ecosystem: Environmental > Aquatic > Freshwater > Creek | place: USA: Georgia | collected...
AACCAGCAAGGAGGTAAAGCAGAGAAAATTTAAGCAAGAGCCTTAAAAAGCTTAAACCGGGTGGGTCAATATTCGATGCAAATCTTGGGTCAGATTTGAGTGCAATTCAACAGTTGCCACCAATGAGTGCGGCTTGCGCATCGATCAACTGAAGCTCGCTTTGAGAGTGCTCGCGCACGGCATTGATCAAATCCAGCCAACTGCGGCGACCACTTGTAAACAAACGCATGCTGGAGTCCACCACCGACGAGGCCGAGCTAGCAGCGCGTTGGAGCCTTGGCAAGCGTTCATTGACAGAGAGGTAGTCTTCCCAGTCGGCTTTGAGTTGGGAGATGAGATCGCGTTTGGCTGTTTCGATGTTTTCTGTGGCCGATTGCGCACGCGCAGAAGCGGCGCGAATTTGGGGAATGACCGAGCCCGCAGCACCTAGGCTGAATTGCAGGTTGGCATAGACACGGCTTTCACCATCTTTGGTGGCAGGCAACGAGCCAGAGTAAAAACCATGTTGACGCTCAGCGCGAACAGACAAGGTGGGCGACGCTTCTGCCTTGGCTTGGTCAACCTCAACCAACGCCAAACGCTCTGCCACACGGGCTTTTCTTAACGCAGGACTGAGAACAAGCACGCGTCCAGAGAGGTCTTCATAGGTCATCGCAATGCGTGGCGTTTGACGCAACTCAACCGCTTTGAGTGGGAATGACTCGCCAAATAACTCTTGAATTTGCCCCAGAACAGAAATCAGCATGCGCTGCGATTGAGCCAAATCGGCTTGTTGCTGCACGACCCGCACACTGGCCAAGTCCAAATCAATTTCAGCCGAAACCCCGGACTCGACGCGACGGACCATCATTTCACGAAGTGATTCCAGCCGTTTCAAGTCTCTTTTTTGGATGCGGACCTTCGCTTCTAACGCCCACCAACTTTGATACAGACCAATGAATTTGAGCGATAAATTTTGGCTCGTATCTTGTATGTCGATCGTGGAGAGTTCTCTGCGCAAACGCGCTGCATCTAAACCCGCTGTTAAGCGCCCGCCGGTCCAAATGGGCTGGTTCAGGCGGTATGTGGCGGCGCGTCGTGATTCCTCGCCTGTGGATGAGGTGCTGACGGGGCCTTTGTCGACAGAGATAGAGGGCGTTGGTAAAAACTGCATCCAAGCGGCAGTGACCAAACGGTCGGTGGCGAGATGTTCAAAGTTTTTGGCACGAACGGCGGGGTGCTGGCTTAACAAGCGCGTCAAGTATTGCGAGACCACATCGTCTTCAACCTGCGCTGTCGCGCTACAAGACACAGCAACCAGCAATGCAAAAGATGAAATGAAACTTCTAGACATACAACGCCCTTAAGGATTAATGGCGGCAGCATATCAAAACAAAGGTGTTAATTACATTCGTAATATTTGCACTTATATAGCACCATTTAACTATTACTAATGTGAAGGGTAAGTTCGTGACGCAACATCTGGATGCCGATTGGTTTTGCAAAAGTGGCCACAAATCCATCTAAATAGCCGTGCAAGTCTTCCAACGGAGTACCTGTGATCAAGATGAAAGGGGGCAAGGCATTTGTATCTATTTCTAAGCGCGCCTTGGTTAGAAATTCAATCCCATTGCACCTTGGCATTTCGTAATCAGTTATCACTAAGTGATAACGCCCAGACCGCAGGCACGCTAGGCCTGCCAGCCCATCCGCTGCTGTATCCACCTTGTAACCCCAGGCATGCAAAGCGCTTGCATACGCATGAGACAAAACCGGACAATCATCAACAACAAGAATTCGCTTTTGATCTGGCAAATTCAATAATTCTGGGAAAAACTTCATACTGTGAGTAAGTAAAAATTAACTTACTAGACAGTAGTGGTTAAAAAAATCTAAAGGAATAGATATTGTTTGCTCAAGATAGCAAATAAAAACTACTGAAGAATCACAAGAGCGCCCCCCCCTAAAACAATGCACGCATCAAGGTCGTCGTTTAACTTCGCGTTGAGTGCCCTTATCAATCGCAGCAACTAAGAGCCCGAGTTCCTGGGCAAGTATTCGTAAAACATCGTCCAATGTGACAAGCCCAATGAGGTCTTGCTTTTCACTAACGACTGGTATGCGACGGATACCATTGCTTTGCATGATGCGCATCAAATCAATTAATGAATCGTCTTCTTGCACAGTGACCGCAGGGGTGCTCATGATGTCTTCTATAAAAAGCGGCCCCGCATCAAGGCCTTGTGCAATGACACAGGTCACAATGTCTCGATCAGTCAAAAGACCAGAAACCTTGCGCTGACCATCTAGATGGTCCACCACCACAAGTGCCCCAACATGATCGCGACGCATCAACTGGGCCGCTGTGACCAAGTCGGTCTCTTTGTCAGCAAATGTCACTTCGCGCGTGCATATATCGCCAGCGGTTAATCGTTCGCCCATTCTGTACTCCTTTGATTTGAATTGAACCATCGACTCAACCTCGGCCAGTCCCGGGTGAACGAGGTTGAGTCTGTGAAGATTTATGAAATCTTCAATAACTTTGAATGGTTGCCTGGCTTCTTTGGCAATGTGAGCTCTAGCACGCCATCTTCATATTTGGCAGTGGCAGTGCCTTGGTCAATCGCTTGGTCTAAGGTGAAGCTTCTGAAAATTTTTCCGCGATAGCGTTCGCTGCGGATTGTTTTTGAGCCTTCTTTTTCTTCTTTCTCTTTTTTCATTTCAGCAGTAACTGACACTTGGTTGCCATCAATCATGACTTTGATTTCATCCTTGTGTACACCTGGCATTTCTGCTTTGACGAAATAAGATTTTTCATCCTCGTTCAGGTCTAACTTCATTTGAGGTTGATCTTCCATCATGCGGTAGATCGGTCGAAGCGCAAAGCCTTTGAAAAAGTCATCGCTAAAAGGTTCTGTCAATTCACGGAAAGGGTTGAAACGAGCTAAGTTACTCACGGCATTTCTCCATCTGTTAAAAATCGTGGCGTTCAATGGGCCACTTGGTCAGTTTCGGAGTGATTGGCTGATGCGTCTGTGCGCTATGGAACAGACATCGACACGCGTAGTTGCCATGATTGACCTTCATTTTTTTGAAAGGCCTTTTATGAAAAACCGTCATCTTCTTGCCGTATGTGTTTTGACAACATTCGGCGCCACTGCAGCCCAAGCGCAAAGTAGCTTTCACTATTCTGATCAAGGCTATTACGGTGAGATTGGCTATACCCCGATCGAACTCAAAGTCGATGCAGGCCAAACATCCAACCCTCAAGCCATGCGATTTCTAGTTGGCAAAGAATTGAACAAGCACTGGTCGGCAGAAGCCATGTACACAACAACAGTTTCTAAAGATAAAAAAACCTCATTTGAGGGCGACATTACCCATTACGGTATTGCAGTCAAACCCAAAGTCGCTTTGACAGACAGCACCGAACTTTTTGCACGGATAGGGTTTTCACATTCAAACATCAAAGCCACCGTCGGTAGCGAAAGAACGGGCGCTGATTTGAGTTACGGCATGGGTTTGCAAACAAAATTCACGCCAAAAATTTATGGACAGTTAGATTACATGAACTACTACCACAAGGATGGCATCAGGGCACAAGGCTACGGTGTTTCCTTGGGTTACCGTTTTTAAGCGCTGACCACTGCTGAGCACATCTCGAAAGCGACTGATGCAATCAGTCGCTTTTTTCAAGAGGCTAAAAGTGCCATCACCTCGGAATCCGTCACTTCGCTGAAGTCTTTGTAATACTGACCAATCGAATGAAGATCAAGCGGCACATGTAAGCAAACCACCTCATCAGCCAAAGGCCGCACTCGCGACAAAGCGGCCGACGAAGAAACGGGAATGGCACAAATCAGTTTGCGAGGCTCCCTACGGCGCAAGCTGTGAAGCGCGGCAATCATGGTGGCACCCGTTGCTAAGCCGTCATCGACCACGATGACCCATCGATCCATTGGGTCAATCGGTTTTCGAACCGGTGTGTAGAGATGGCGCCGTTCTGAAATAACAGCCATTTGGGTGTGTTTTTCAGAAGCGATGTAGTCTTGATCTGCGCCTTGACTGGCGGCGTAGGGCGAGACATACGTCCAGCCACTTTCATCCACAGCACCGATGGCCACCTCGTCAGAGTACGGTGCGCGCAGCTTTCGGACCAACACAACGTCCAAGTCGCCCTGAAGATCACTTGCAATGAGTTTTCCCATCGGAACCGCTCCGCGAGGTATTGCCAATATCAAAGGGTGTTTACCTTTGTAAGACGACAGTCGATGGACTAACTGTTGTGCAGCGTCGATGCGGTTTTCAAACATCATGTGTGTCCCACGTCAGACGGTCACGCGTGCAGGCTGAACCAACTCAATCTGAAACACGGGCTCATAAGGCGGTACATGACATTCCACAATGTCTGTCGGTGCCACATCGAGATGCAAACCGACCACATCACAGCGCAAAGGAAATTTGGCAACACCACGGTCCACCAAGGCGGCAAAACGGACATGGGCAGGTTGTTTCGGCATGAGGTATTCCAGCACCTTCAGCAACGAATGTCCGGTATAAAACACATCGTCGACCACCCACACACACGCATCGGTTAAATCCAAGTCAAGGTGTGGTGTTTCCTCAGCAAGCAAGGTGTGAGGATGAAGTAACGTCAAATCATCAGCGTACCGCTTAACCAGCAAGTCAAGCCGCATAGGCGTCGCTAATCCACAGAGTGACACCAAGCGTTGGGCGAATAAATCAGCCAGCGGCGCGCCTCGACGGCGCACACCCAAAACAATTGTTTTGCGGTTTCTCTCTCTTAGAAATTCAGCCGCTTGATAGGCCATTTGGTCCAGAATGACGCCCAATTGCTGGCTGTCATAAAGGCATGTTCTTTTCTCTTGAACGACTGTCATTGCCATACGACGCGTGAAAAGGTGACATCGCTCTGAATAAAAACTTTGAGATCTGTGAGGCTAGGTACACGGATGTGACTGCGCGCTTGGCCTTCAAACTCAATGGCGCCATGAAATGCCAAATTAGACAAGGCACGATTCACTGCTTCAGAGTCCAAACCTAGTAAAAGCCCCAAATCAGCACGCGTCATACGCACGGTGAACGGTCCAGCCTCACGGCCACGCTCAACCAAGGATTGCCCCCACTGCAATAAGAAATCGGCAACACGACCGTCATTGGAAAGTGCTTTCACCGAAATAGGGGAATGACGCTTTCTTAGCAACTGCTGACTGAAATCAGTTAAGGCGCCTTGAATTAGCGTAGGTTCATAGCAGCTTGCACGTAACAAGTCGTCATAGCGAATGGACCATGCCTTCCCTGTGTCGAGTGAAATTGCAGTAAAGCTGTAACAACCTATCGGGATTCCTTCAAAATCCATCCAGTCACCATCGAAGATGACATCCATGGTGCTTTCGCGACCATGCGCGACCAGATTGATTCTTTTCAGCAACCCTAGGTTCATGAAATACAGCGTGTCAATGGCTCCTATATCGGACTCATCGCAAACGTTGGATGCACTGACTCTTTTTACTTTTCCTGATCTCATCACTGCCTCGGTTTAGCTTTCATTTCGTTTGAAAAAGCATAGTTTTCAAACGTCTTCAAGCAAATACCCGAATCTGATGAAACGCTTTACCCGCAAACAGGTAGCGTGCTACTGGCGCGCATGTGGCAGCCCTTGTTGATCAATGCGTACTTCGTGAATTTTCCAATCGCGCACACCTTGTCGATCAATCACTAAGCGGACGACCCAACCGATGTTATTGACTTTGTCTGGAAATCCTTCAAACACAAAGTTGCCTAGGCTGTAGAAGATAGGCTTGCCTTTGTATTGTTCTGTGTCTTGCACGCGGTGTGGGTGCCCGCCGATGACCGCATCGGCGCCCGCATCCACCATCAAACGGGCAAATTCACGTTGACGCGCATTGGCGATGGGCTCTTCCCAGCCCCAATGCATGACGGGGATCACCACATCGGCTTCCCACACGCGACGCGCATCCACGATATCGCGGACCACTTGCTCGTCTTCACTCCAGGCAATGCCAGCGCGGTCATGATCGGCTTCAAAGTTACGCGGCTGAAATTCGTTGTAGCCTAACAATGCAATGCGAATGCCCTGTCGCTCCATGAGCAAAGGTTGATGGGCTTCCTTTAAGTTGTGCCCGCCCCCGTAATACCCGACACCCGACTGTTTGAGTAAACCAAGCATTTGGGTAAAGGCTTTGGGGCCAAAGTCGCCTGAATGGTTGTTGGCCAAACCGACGGCATCAAAATGGCGACGCACATATTTCAGGCCGCGCGGGTGCACGCGAAAGGTGTTGGGCTTTTCTGGCTCAACAGAACCGACGGTGGCAACCACACACTCTAGATTACCTAACCGGATATCGGCGTTTTTAAACAAATGCGCAACACCTGCAAACGGATCTTGGCCACGTCGAATGGCGCGATCAGGCCCCCCTTCGAGCATGATGTCGCCAGCAATGACCACAGAGACAGCAGGCACCCCCGAGGGGGACTGTGCAAAGGTCGTCGGCACACACAACAACCAACACCAGCTGCAAAGAAATGACGTCAAGCACTTCATGGGGACACCTCGTGCAAAGCACAGCCATACTGCAATTCTTTGCCAAGGAAAGGTGAATACACGGCGATGCGACCTGTCAATGCATCGGGTGTCGGCTGCTGAAGCGCCTGAGGTGCCACAAACTTGGCATGCTGAAGCACCATGGGCTGACGCTCAGTTTGGTAAGACACATAAAGATTGATGGAAGCCACCCGCGTGTCATCGCCCAAAACAATGGCTTTGAAACGAAACCGATTTGCCAAATTCACGCTGCCCACGGTGTAGGGGTCCATCGTGGGTGTGAACGTTTGTTCAGAACGCTCGGCATTGACTTCAAAGTGGCATTTCAGCAAAGGGGTCGCTTGCACCACCGTCGGCACCATGAAGCCGAGGACAAAAAATGCAACCCCTGTGTACCACCAGCGCCCCATACCTCACGCCCTTTCTATTTCCGACACAGCCTACAAGATCTCCGCAGGAGGTCATGTGTGGGTTTCCCCTCATCACTGGCAAAATCTAGGTCTGCGTAGATCTAGCCTTTTTATGAATACCCCAAACACATCCATTGCCGCAACACCTCCTCGTCTGACCAGTTTGTCTCATGGTGGGGGCTGCGGCTGCAAAATTGCCCCAGGGGTGTTGAGCGAAATTCTCAAAAGCACCAGCGCCATGCCGATTCCGCCCCAGTTGTTGGTCGGCATTGAAACCGCGGACGACGCAGCGGTGTACCAGCTCAACGATGAGCAAGCGCTGATTGCCACCACCGACTTTTTCATGCCCATCGTGGATGACCCGTTTGATTTTGGCCGCATCGCCGCCACCAACGCCATCAGCGATGTGTATGCCATGGGCGGCACGCCCATCATGGCGCTGGCATTGGTGGGAATGCCAATCAACGTGTTGTCGCCTGAGACGATTGGCAAAATTTTGGACGGCGGCCAAACCGTGTGTCGCGAGGCAGGTATTCCCATCGCAGGGGGGCACACCATTGATTCGGTCGAACCGATTTACGGTTTGGTGGTGATGGGTTTGGTACACCCCAAGCGCATCAAGCGCAATGCTGACGCGCGCGTGGGCGACCGGTTGATTTTGGGCAAACCTCTGGGCGTGGGCGTGTTGTCTGCGGCACTCAAGAAAGATGCACTCAGCCCTGAAGGCTACGCACAAATGATTGCCAATACCACCCAGCTCAACACCCCCGGCACTGAACTGTCGACACTCGAAGGCGTGCACGCCATGACGGATGTGACGGGCTTTGGTCTGGCAGGTCATGCGCTCGAAATGGCGCGTGGCAGCAAACACACCGTTCAATTACAGATGAGCCAAGTGCCTTTGTTGCCAAGCGTACGCGAACTGGCCCAGCAAGGCATGCTCACGGGTGCATCGGGGCGTAACTGGTCGGCCTACGGCCATGAAATTGACCTCGCCTCCTCACTGACAGCCATTGACCAAGCCTTGCTCAGCGACCCTCAAACCAGCGGCGGCTTGTTGGTGGCCTGCACCCCCGAGACCGTCAACGAGGTCTTGGCTGTGTTTCACAAACATGGTTTTTCAGCGGCCGCCGAGGTGGGTGAAATCACGGCTGCATCGGCCAACGGCATCAAGCTGCACGTTCGCTAACTGGATACCCAAATTTATACTGACAACCTTTGAAAGAAAACAAATAGATGTCCACGATTCCAGCCTGCCCTCAGTGCGCCCAAGAAAACACCTACCAAGACGGGGACAACTATGTTTGCGCCGACTGCGCACATGAGTGGCCCATGGTGGCCGTCGCCAGCACGGATGACGACGACGAAGCCGTGGTGAAAGACGCCAATGGCACTGTATTGAAAGACGGCGATGCGGTGGTGCTGATCAAAGACCTCAAAGTCAAAGGTTCATCCACCACGCTGAAGATGGGCACCAAGGTGAAAAGCATTCGCTTGGTGGGCGGCGACCATGAAGTCGATTGCAAAATGGATGTGGGCAACTACATGCTCAAAGCTTGCTTCTTGCGCAAAGCCTAAGCACACACGGCGCTTAAAGCACGCGACCTCGGTTTGATTTGATCGCCGAGGTCTTTTTTTTGCTGTCTAAGCGGCGCAACTTAGAGGCATAGGTGGGTTGGGTTGCTTTGCGTTTTTTGGGTGGTTTGGCCACGCTTTGCACCAACTCCAACAAACGCGCAAAGGCTTCGATGCGGTTCATGTCTTGGCTGCGGTGCTCTTGCGCTTTGATCACCACCACGCCATCGTTGGTGATGCGGTGGTCTGGCAATGCCAGCAAACGCTCTTTCACATCGTCTGGCAAAGACGAAGCCATGACATCAAAGCGCAAATGAATCGCACTCGACACCTTGTTGACGTTTTGCCCGCCCGCGCCTTGTGCGCGAACCGCGGTTACCTCAACTTCGGACTCTTTGATTTGCATGGTGTGCTCAAACGTGCCAGCCCGGCAATTCACCCATGGCCCACAAAATGAGGCTCAGCGTGAAGAACGACGCGATGGTAGTCACCAACAGTGCCGCCGCACAAAACCCTTCTTGGCCGTGACGCTGAGCCAGCAAGGGATAAATACCCAGCATGGGCATCCCCGCCAACAACACCGCTGAAATTTTGAGGCTAGGCGAAATCGGCCCCACCAGCATGAGCATCAAGCCCACCGACAACGGATGCACCACCAGTTTGCCTAGGGCAATCCAGCGCACTTCGTGAATCAAGCCCATCACACGCATGCCAACCAAAGAACCACCATTCACAAACAGCGCAAGCGCAGCGGTAGAGGCAGCAAATAAGCTGACAGTTTTCGACAGTACTTCAGGCAGTTGCAAGCCCAACATAGAGAACACAAAACCCAGCACAATCGCTTGCATCATGGGAATCTTGGTCATGCGTTTCAAACTTTCGAGCACGGTGCGATGCCAAGACAGATGCGCCGACTCAGCGCTATCGGCCATCGCCAGGGCCAAAGGAATCGTCACCAAGTTTTCAATCAACACGGTCAACGCCAACCCCAAACCGGCAACGGGGCCCAAGAACTGCAACAAAATCGGATAACCAATGTAGCCACTGTTAGACGTGCTCACGCCCATGGCCACCATGCTGCTTTCTACCCACGATTTTTTGCGTAACACTCGCCACACACCAAAGCCAATGGCAAACGAAAGCATGGATCCCGCGCCATAAGCCAGGAGAAAACGCGGGTTCATCACCTCGGCAAAGTTGCGTTGCGAGAGCGCGTTGAACAACATGGCTGGCAAAGCAAAATTCAACACGAATCGACCCAAGACTTGCCCATCGACTTTGCTAAAAAAACCGCGACGTGTAGCGGTAAACCCCAAAGCAATGGACAAATAAATTGGCCCCGTGATCGTGAGAATGTTGAGCATGAAAGGCTTAAATTTATTGTTTTTGAATGCCTGCGCGCTGAATCACATCACCCCAGCGTTTGATTTCAGTCTCCAACCAATCATGCGCTTGCACCACCGTGCTGGGGTGCGGCTCCACATTCAAGTCCAACAGCTTTTGACGCACCGCTGGATTTTGCAACGCGACGTTGATTTCTTTGTTCAAACGGTCCACCACGGCTTTGGGTGTTTTGGCGGGGGCGCCCAAGCCGTTCCAAGAAGAAGACACCAAATTAGGAATACCGCCCTCTTTGGCCGTGGGTACTTGCGGCAAAGCCACGTTGCGCTTTTGACCGGTGACCGCCAAAGCACGCAGCGCACCACCCTTGATTTGCGGCAGAACGGGGCTCAACACTTCGACCGCCACGTCAATTTGTCCACCACGCAGGGCGGTCATCACAGCGGGGGTGCCGTTGAACGGCACCACTTGTGCATCTAGACCCGCGGCTGATTTGAACAACTCCGCCGTCAAATGCTGTGTGCTGCCGATGTTGATACTGCCAATGTTGAGCTTGCCTGGATTGGCTTTGGCCCAAGCCAACAGCTCGGGCAGTGACTGAAAGCGTGACTCAGCGGCGGTGACGATGGCCAAATCAAATGTGCCCATCAACGAGATGGGGGTGAAATCCTTGATCGGGTCAAACGGCAGTGACTTGAAGAGGCCTGCACTCACGGCATTGGCGTTAGACATGAGCAACAAGGTGTAGCCATCGGGTTCAGACTTGGCCACCATCTCGGCAGCCACAATGCCGCCCGCGCCAGGACGGTTGTCAATGACGACTGACTGACCCAAGCCCTCCGACATCTTTTGCGCCACGGTACGTGCGGTCAGGTCTGCCACACCGCCTGCGCCAAAAGGCACGACGATGCGCAATGGCTTTGCGGGATAAGACTGGGCATGGGCATTGAGCCCAGCCAAACTACAAAGACCGGTCGCAGCAAGGGCGAAGAAACGGGACAACAAAAAACGACGAACTTGCATGACATAGCTCCCAAGCAGGTGATGAATGGGCTAATTGTCGTAGAAATAATTTGTAGTCGTTCTCTCTCACACACGTTCAAGGATGAGCGCAATCCCCTGCCCCACGCCAATGCACATGGTGCACAAAGCATATCGGCCGCCCGTCGCCTGCAAACGGTTCACCGCTGTAGTCGCCAAACGTGCGCCCGAGGCCCCCAAAGGATGCCCCAAAGCAATCGCACCACCCCATGCGTTCACACGCGGGTCATCATCACGCAGACCGAGCGCGCGCATCACCGCCAAACCTTGGGCTGCAAATGCTTCGTTGAGTTCAATCACATCCATCTGCGCCATCGTCAGCCCCGTTTGCGCCAATACCTTTTGCGTGGCCGGTACAGGGCCTATGCCCATGATGCGTGGTGCCACACCTGCTGTGGCCATGCCCACCACACGCGCCTTGGGCGTCAAACCATGCTTTGCCGCACTGGCCTCATTGGCCAAGAGC
>Ga0213920_1001749_pt1 | contig 11372 bp, 12 predicted proteins | sample McNCre1117MG_FD_161054 | JGI IMG/M metagenome (GOLD analysis project Ga0213920, IMG submission 161054) | Freshwater microbial communities from McNutts Creek, Athens, Georgia, United States - 11-17 MG | ecosystem: Environmental > Aquatic > Freshwater > Creek | place: USA: Georgia | collected...
TGAACGCCATCACCAACCCAGGTACCAACAGCTACAAACGTTTGGTGCCTCACTTCGAAGCGCCAGTCAAATTGGCATATTCCGCCAAAAACCGCTCTGCTTCGATCCGTATTCCTAACGTGGCCAGCGACAAAGCACGCCGTGTGGAAGCTCGTTTCCCAGATCCATTGTGCAACCCTTACCTCGGCTTCGCAGCCTTGTTGATGGCTGGTTTGGACGGTATCGAGAACAAGATCCACCCAGGCGAAGCAGCAACCAAAGACTTGTACCACCTCCCTCCAGAGGAAGACAAGTTGGTGCCAACCGTGTGCTCAAGCTTGGACCAAGCTTTGGACGCATTGAACGCAGACCGCGCCTTCTTGACCAAAGGCGGCGTGTTTACCGACTCGTGGATCGACTCTTACATCGAATTGAAGATGCAAGAAGTCACCCGCAGCCGCGTGGAAGTGTCTCCTGTCGAATACGACATGTACTACTCACTGTAATTCGTTGCAACGACCTGTGCAATAAAAGGACGGCGCAAGCCGTCCTTTTTTGTTTCAATCTACACTTTTCTATGATCCGTTTTTTGTCTCTTCACTGCATGTATCGCTTCACGCGTGAAGTCGCCTTGTTAAGCCTGTGCCTAATCGCGCTTCAAGGATGGGCGAACGAGTTGCAGCATATTTACCGCTGCGGGAACGTCTATACCAATCAGCCGGATGCCAAGCAGAACTGCAAATTGGTGAGCAACACGGGGCAGCGGGTGATTGTCATTGAAGGTACGCATGTGCAAGGCTCTCAGGCTGGTGCTCATTTGAATGGTGCCGCGACGAATGGCGGTGGAACTGGTGCCAAAGTGGACATCGCAGACCAACGCCAGCGAGACACGCAGGCCCAAGCGGTCCTACAAGCCGAATTGCAAAAAGCGCAGAAACAGCAGGCTGATCTGCTGCGTGAATGGCACAACGGAGAGCCCGAGCGGCGTGCCGATGAGTTTCGCCAACCCCAAAAATACCAAGACCGCGTAGCGCAGCTGCGCGGTGCAATCCAGCGTGTCGAGGCTGATGTGGCTGGCTTGCAGCGCGAGTTGTCACGCCTGTCCGTGCCGACACAGCAAACCGGAGTCAAGCCATGACGCTCGTTCAACCCACACCACAAAATCACCCCAATTACACGCAAGCGTTTGATCTGCTTGCAACCTTGGTGGCTGTCGTACGCACCGATGGCGTGGTGATTTTTGCCAATGCCGCGCTTGAAGACGTGATGGGCGTGTCACGCCGCAACATTGAAGGCTCCGCGCTGGCGAGCTATTTCACTGAAGCTCAGTCGTTCGAAGGCGCACTCCAAGGCGCGCAAACCCATGCCTTTGCCACTATGCGCTACGACGCGCATTTACGCCGACCTCTGCAAGATGCTTTGCCTGTGCATGTCATTGTGGCGCCTACCGACGTAGAGGGTGAAGTGCTGGTGGAGTTGCTGCCGCTGGAGCAGCAAACTCGCCAAGACCGCGAGGAACGGCTGATAGACCAAGCGCAAGCCAACAAGGAGCTGATTCGTAACTTGGCACACGAGATCAAGAACCCTTTGGGTGGTATCCGTGGCGCCGCTCAGCTGCTGCAAATGGAGGTCGAAAGCAAAGACCTCATTGAATACACCCAAGTCATCATCCACGAGGCAGACCGCTTGCAACTGCTGGTGGATCGCTTGCTTGCGCCACACCGTCGCCCCCATGTGGTGGGCGATGTGAACATTCACGAGGTGTGCGAGCGTGTGCGTAGCCTCATCTTGGCTGAGTTTCCTAAGGGCTTGGCGGTGGTGCGCGACTACGACACGTCCATACCCGAGTTCCGTGGTGACCGTGAGCAGCTGATTCAAGCGGTGCTCAACATCGTGCATAACGCCGCTCAAGCTTTGGCTGAAAGGGTGGCAGAAGGGGATGCAGAGATTGTTTTGCGTACGCGCATCAATCGTCAAGTCACTTTTGGTAAACAACGTTATCGGTTGGCATTGGAATTGCATGTGATAGACAACGGGCCCGGTATTCCGGAAGAGATCAAGGACAGGTTATTTTTCCCCTTGGTCTCAGGACGGGATGGCGGTTCTGGCTTGGGGCTGAATTTGGCACAAACGTTTGTGCAGCAGCACCATGGCTTGATTGAGTGTGACAGTGTGCCGGGACGCACGGATTTCAAAATCCTCATCCCCCTGCCTTGACTCCTCGCCTGGCCCCTAACTTAGAAATGAAAGTGCCGAGATGAAATCGATTTGGATTGTGGACGACGACCAGTCAATTCGCTTCGTGCTGGAGAAGGCGCTGTTGCGCGAGAACCTGCCGACGCGCAGCTTCACCAGCCCACGCGAAGTACTGCAAGCGCTCGACTCGGTGAGCGAAGACGATGGCCCGCAAATTTTGGTCAGCGACATCCGCATGCCTGGTGGATCGGGGCTGGATTTGCTCACCAAGGTGAAAGAGCGCCTGCCTTCGCTGCCCGTCATCATCATGACGGCGTTTTCAGATTTGGACAGTGCGGTGTCTGCTTTTCAAGGCGGCGCATTTGAGTACTTACCGAAGCCCTTTGACTTGCCCAAAGCGGTTGAGCTGATTCGTCGCGCCTTGGACGAGAGTCAACGCGAACAATTGCAAAGCGAGCAGCAAGACGCCACGCCCGAAATGCTGGGGCAAGCGCCCGCTATGCAAGACGTGTTTCGTGCGATTGGCCGTTTGAGCCAAAGCAATGTGACCGTGATGATCACCGGTGAGAGCGGCTCGGGCAAAGAACTGGTGGCGCGTGCGTTGCACAAACATTCGCCACGCGGCGATGCGGGTAACAAAGGCCCCTTTGTCGCAATCAACACCGCTGCTATTCCGAAAGATCTGCTGGAGAGCGAACTGTTCGGGCACGAACGTGGTGCATTCACAGGCGCACAAACCACGCGTCGTGGTCGCTTTGAGCAGGCTGAGGGCGGCACGCTGTTCCTCGATGAAATCGGTGATATGCCGTTTGATTTGCAAACCCGTTTGCTGCGTGTCTTGAGCGATGGCACGTACTATCGCGTGGGTGGCCACAACGCCATCAAAGCCAATGTGCGCGTGATTGCGGCGACGCACCAAGACTTAGAAAAACGCGTCAAAGACGGTGTGTTCCGTGAAGACTTGTTTCACCGCTTGAATGTGATTCGCCTGCGTTTGCCCGCTTTGCGAGAGCGCCGAGAAGACATCCCCACTTTGACGCGCCACTTTTTGCAGCAGAGTGCACAACAATTGGGCGTGGAACCCAAGCGTATCTCTGATGCTGCACAAACAGTGCTCAATCAGTTCTCGTTTCCGGGTAACGTGCGCCAACTTGAAAATATTTGCCACTGGCTGACCGTCATGGCGCCCGCGCAAGTGATTGAACCCAAAGATTTACCACCCGAGGTCACGCTGTCAGGCGATGCCTTGGCTGCGTTAAGCCATACAGGGCAAGATACCTCGGGATTCAACGCACCCGCTGCCCCGCAAGACATGAGTCATGTGCTGCCTGTTGCTTCTCTAGGCGAAGGTGCAGCGCCTGTTGTGTTGAATATGCCTGGTGCTGATTGGGAGCAGGGCCTAGAAGCCGAAGCTATGAGCTTACTCGTTGCGGGCCGCACGGACGTGTGGGATGTGCTGATGAACCGTTTTGAAGCGCGGTTGATTCAAACAGCTTTGGTCAACACACGTGGCAGACGTATTGAAGCCGCCCAAAAGTTGGGTATCGGCCGCAACACCATCACGCGCAAGATTCAAGAGTTGGGTTTGGACGACTGATAGATGCAACCCCGCGTATTTTTCAAACGTGGGGTTGTGCTTATTGACTTAACGTCACGATGACCGGCACGTGGTCGCTGGGGCGTTCGTTTTTGCGTGGTGCTTTATCAATCACGCAGGCTTGCACCGCAGGTTTGAGCGCTTCACTGACCAAGATGTGGTCGATGCGCAATCCACGGTTGCGTCGAAACGCAAACTCGCGGTAGTCCCACCAGCTATAGCTTTTCTCAGCTTGTTCAAACAAGCGGAACGCATCGTACATGCCTAGGTGAATGAGGGCCTGAAACTGTTCACGCTCTTCGACGGTGCAGTGAATGGTGTCTTTCAAAGCGACGGGGTCCCATACATCGCGGTCGTCGACCGTGATGTTGAAGTCGCCCATCAACACGAGCTTGGGGTGCTGTTTGAGTTCTTCACGCAGCCAGTTTTGCAAGGCTTCTAGCCAACACATTTTGTAAACGAACTTGTCGCTGTCGGGCGCCTGGCCGTTGGGAAAATAAGCGCCAACCACACGTATGCCATCAACGGTGCCTGCAATCACGCGGGCCATATCGTCTTCAAAGCCGGGAATATTTTTCACCACATCAATGGCTTCGCTGCGCGAAAGTAGGGCGACGCCGTTGTATGTTTTTTGGCCGAAGAACGCCACCTTGTAGCCTGCTGCCTCAATGGCTTCACGCGGAAATTTATCGTCTGTAGTTTTGGTTTCTTGCAGCACCAACGCATCGACGGGGTTGGCTGCCAACCAGTCCAGCACTTGCGGCAAGCGCACGGTGAGTGAGTTGACGTTCCAGGTCGCGAGTTGCATGTGTGTGTTCTGACTTAAATGTGAAGTGCGGCCAAGATGCCGATGGCAATGCCCAGCGCACCTGTGCCAAACATGGCGTATTCCACCCACACCTTGCGTGTGAGCAGGGCAATGGCGGCCAGCGCGATAGCCACTTGAAGCACAGTGGTGGCTTGCGCCCAGCGGTGGTGCTGGTGCATTTGAGCGTCTGACAGTTCATCAAATTCTTTGGCTTGGGCTTCTAGTTTCTCAGCGCCAATTTTGATGTCAGCTTTCTCGGTCTTGTAGCGCTCAATTTGATTGAGATAGTGCTCGGTTTTGCTGGCTGGGGCTAACTCAACGGCTAATTCCATCAAGCTTTGCTTGCTGCTTTTGGCTTGGTAATAGTTCCATTGGTTGGATGCTTCGGTCTTTTTGATCGCTGCATCGTTTTTGTATAAACCGGCAGCGGCCTGTGTGGCGCCGCCCATGTAGCCAAAGATGGCGCCTACCGTCGCGATGATGGCAGTAAACATGGCAATCTTGTTGGTAAAGCTGTTGCCATGACCTTCAACCGCATGTTCTAGTTCGTGGTCGTGCGGACCGTGTACGTGAAAACCGTCTTCAGACATTGCAATTACTCCTGTTTAACGTGTGCGAGTGAGGGTGACCAAGCTATAAGTCAAACCGTTGGCCGCGATGTGCGTGTTGCGCTCGGTTTCTTGCCAGTTGGCATCAAATGTTGGAGCGAAGGCATCGCCCTCAAAGTCAGCGTCAATTTCAGTCACTACGGCTCGGGTGGCCAAAGGTATGGCTTGTGCATAAACCTCGGCTCCGCCAATCACCCATATTTGCGCATCAGCGGGGCAATGCTGCACCGCCTGTTCGATAGAGTGGGCCACCACTGCGCCCTCAGCTTTCCAATCGCTTTGGCGCGTGACCACGATGTTGGTACGGCCGGGCAAAGGGCGGAATTTAGGTGGCAATGATTCCCATGTTTTGCGTCCCATCACTACGGGCTGACCCAGCGTGGTTTGCTTGAAGTGCGCTAAATCTTCTGGCAAGTGCCAAGGCAGCTTGTTGTCTTGTCCAATGACGCCATTGCGCGCACGCGCAAAAATCAAATTTAAGGCCATGGCTTAAACCGCAACAGGGGCTTTGATGGCGCCGTGGCATTGGTAGTCCAACACCTCAAAGTCTTCAAATTGGTAGTCGAAGATGGATTCGGGTTTGCGTTTGATGTGCAGGGTGGGGTATGCGAATGGCTCGCGGCTCAATTGCAACGCCACTTGCTCGTGGTGGTTGCTGTAGATGTGGCAGTCGCCACCGGTCCAAATAAAGTCACCCACATCCAAGTCGCACTGTTGGGCCACCATGTGGGTGAGCAGCGCGTAGCTGGCAATGTTGAACGGCACGCCCAAAAAGATGTCGGCACTGCGTTGATAAAGCTGGCAGCTGAGCTTTGCTTTTTCGTTAGGTTTTTGTGCTGGCGCCACATAGAACTGGAAGAAGGCGTGGCAAGGCATGAGGGCCATCTTGTCGAGATCAGCCACGTTCCAGGCACTGACAATGATGCGACGTGAGTCAGGGTTAGTTTTCAGCGTGTCGATGACTTGCTGGATTTGGTCAATGTGGCCACCGTTCGGCGTCGGCCAGCTGCGCCACTGCACCCCATACACAGGTCCTAAGTCGCCATCTTCGCGTGCCCATTCGTCCCAAATGCTGACGTTGCGTTCTTTGAGCCAGTTGTTGCTGCTAGAACCCGTCAGGAACCACAGCAGTTCTTGAATAATGGAGCGTAGGTGGACCTTTTTGGTGGTAACCAGCGGGAAGCCTTCGTTCAAGTCGAAACGCATTTGATAACCAAACACGCTTTTGGTGCCGGTGCCGGTGCGGTCAGTTTTAGCAACGCCGTGGTTGTCCACATGCTGCATGAAGTCTTCGTATTGGCGGCGGGTAGGGCGCATAAGGTTGGGCTATTAGGAAAAAAACTCACAAGAGTTTACGCTGCGAAGCCTATTGATTAGTTTGTAATCGGCTGATCCATTTTTCCAGATGGAGTGAACATTTAAGTATGCTACGTCACATGGCGTATTGACGATTTTTGTCAGTACAACGATATTACAGGCTTCATTTTTAGATAAATTCTGAAAAATCTGTCAAATATGACGCTTAATCAACATTCAGAATCCAAACGTAGTGTGTACGACACCTGCGACCCGGCATTTCTCCGCGAGTTGCGCGAAGTTGTGGGCATGGATTTATTCGTTTTGGCACGAACCGCTTGTTTGTCGGTCGCTCAGGTGCGCCAGCTTGAGAGTAACGAGGACGACAGCTTGTTTTACACGGACAGCATCAAACGTCAAGCTTACAAACGTGTTTTGATGATTTTAGGAGCTGAACCGCCAACAGTCGAAGTGCCAGAAGCGCTGCGAGACGCCCATCAGGTAGCCGATGCCCATTTGAACACTTTGAATCAAATTGTGGCCATGAGTGAACATCCACCAATGACTTCTTCGACGTCAGATGCTTTGCGTGTCGTCACGATGAAGTTGATGACGCACAAGCAGGCCTTAGGCGCTCTGCTTTTTCTGTTGGTGTCTGTGGTTTTATTTGTGTTCCATGGCCCTCAAAGTACGGCAGGTGCTGAAGAACATCTGGCTGGAGCTGCCTTGCCCGTTTCCGCAGTGCTCAAGCCTACGCCCGTACCCATACCTAATTCAGAGCCTGTCGTTTCTGTGCCTGTCGCGGTTGCCTCGCTACCAGCGGTGGCCGCTGTGCCTGTCGTCGCTGCTTCTGCCAATGCCGCAAGCGCATCAAGTTCATGTGCCTACACGAATGATGTCATGCCTCAGTTGTCGCCGTTTGTCGCGCACAAAGAGGGGCGCTATGTGTATTTTGTGAGCACCACCAATGTTGAGCTTTGTGTGGTGGACGGTACCAAGCAAGCTACCACCTTGCAGATGAAAGCGGGCGAAAATCGCAGCGTTTATGGTTCGCCGCCTTGGCAAGTCTTAGGTGCTAATTTGCAAAAAATACAAATTTATTTCCAAGGTGGTCGCGTCACAGTGCCAGATGGCGTCACCAACCGTGTGACGCTGGTGGAAATACCGGTCACTCATTAATCCATGTTGAAAAAATTGAAGTTCGGACAACCGAGCGATGCAGCACACGTTGATCAAACCGTGATTGGCCAATCTGCGGTGGTGGTAGGCAACATCGTCTCGCAAGATTTGGTGCAACTCAAAGGTCATGTGGTGGGCAACATCGATGTAAATGGCAGTCCCAATGCTCAGCTCTCTGTGCTTTCGCAGGGACACGTCGAGGGCGACATCAGCGCAGAAAAAGCCGTGGTCAATGGTGAAGTCAACGGCAATATTGCATCGACTGGACGTGTGGAGTTGCATGCAGGTGCACAAGTCAAAGGGAATATTTCCTACACCACCATGGCGATTGAGCATGGGGCAAAGTTGTACGGAATGATGAGCAGTAACGATGTCAAGCAGCACTGATCATTTGAAAGCTTTGGGGCATGTGGTCGTGATTGACGACGATGCTTCTGTGCGCCGTAGCTTGTGCACCATGCTTGAGCGTGCAGGTTATGAAGTGAGCTTGTATGACTGTGCGGATGCATTTTTGAAGAACCCGGTGGTTCCTTCTCCCGCAGTGATTTTGTTAGACATGCGCATGCCTGGTACGACGGGCGTAGGCTTGCAGTCCCAGCTTAAAACGTTGGCGCAAAATGTGCCTGTGATTTTTGTAAGTGGTGACAGCCGTCCAGAAGAAATCATCATGGCGATGAAGCAAGGCGCCGTCGACTTCTTGCTCAAACCGTTCACTGCTCAAGCCATGATGGAAGTGATTCAACGCGCGATGCACATGTCACACCAAGCGATTAAGAATGCTGATAAAAACATGTTGGTGTCAGAACGTCTCAAGCGACTCACGCCCCGCGAGATGGAAGTTTGCCATTGGATGGTGCGTGGTTATTCCAATCAACAAATTGCTACCCTTGATGGTGGTGCGTCTGCCACTATCAAACTTCATCGCGCTCGCGTGATGGAGAAGATGAGCGCAGACACGTTGCCTGAGTTGATTGATATGCTTGTCGGTATCGAAATTACGTCACCAATCAAACGCGATCTATCAACGAATCACGCGTCCCGGGTTGAGTAAACCTTGCGGGTCAAGTACATATTTGATCTGTTGCATCAAAGCCAAAGCCACTGGATCTTTATAGTGGGGCAAATTGTCCACCTTCATGCTACCCACACCGTGCTCGGCAGAAATTGAACCACCAAAATATTTGACCGATTGATAGACCAGTGTGTTGACCTGATCTTCGTGGTCGCGCAAAAACGCTTGTGTATCGCAACCTTCAGGGGCTTGCACGTTGTAGTGCAAATTGCCATCACCCAGGTGACCAAAGTTCACCAATCGCACGCCTGCAATCTCGCCCGTTAGTAGGGCATCCGTTTTCTCGACGAAAGCGGGGATGGACGAGATGGGCACAGAAATATCGTGTTTGATGTTCAACCCTTCTTGCGCTTGTGCGAGTGTGATGCTTTCGCGGATGTGCCAGAGGTTGCGTGCTTGCCCCAAGCTCTCGGCCACCACAGCATCGCTCACGCAACCGTCTTCAAATGCCACTTCCAACAAGTATTCAAACCGTTCACGGGCATGCGTTTCTGACTCGCTGTCTGAGTTCTCTAGCAGCACGCAGTAGGGCGTGTCTTGCCATAAAGGCACACGCAATTGCGGGTAATGTTTGTCGACCAAGCTCAGTGCGAATTGGCCCATCATTTCGAAGCCTGTCATGCCAGCGCCCAAGTGTTGGTGAGCCAGGCTGAGCAATTTGACAGCGTGCGCGACCGAAGGCACGGCAGCCCAAGCGGTGAGGCTGGCTGCCGGCATCGGGTAGAGCTTCATCGTGGCTGCTGTGATGATGCCCAGCGTGCCTTCGCTGCCAATCATCAAATTGCGCAAGTCATAGCCGGTGTTGTCTTTGCGCAGGCCGCTCAAACCGTGCATCACCTCGCCTTGCGCGGTGACCACTTCCAGTCCTAAACACAACTCGCGGGCGTTGCCGTAGCGCACCACCTGTGTACCGCCCGCATTGGTGGCCAAGTTGCCGCCAATGGTGCAACTGCCTTCGGCACCCAAACTTAAGGGAAATAAAAAGCCCACTTGCTCTGCGGTTTGTTGCAAATTTTGCAAGACGCAGCCAGCCTCCACGGTGATGGTCAGGTTGTCTGCATCCACGGCGCGAATGGCGTTCATGCGTTGCAAGCTCAGCAGAACCTGTGTGCCGGTGTCATCGGGAATACTGCCGACCACTAAGCCCGTATTGCCACCTTGCGGCACGATGCTCACGCCTGCTTTGGCGCATGTTTTGACGATGTCTGCCACTTGCTGTGTGTTGCCTGGGCGCACCACAGCCAAGGCTTTGCCGCGTGTGCGCTTACGCCAGTCTTGTTCGTAAGCCGACAAGTCGCCCTCGGTGAGGACATGGGCCTCTCCCAGTAACGCACGCAAGGTTTTTAACAAGTCAAGTGAAGCGGCGTTGGGCATGGTGGGCCTTAGACGATTGGTTGTTCTGTCAAGTCGTTTTCTTTGGCGTATTGCAAACGCAGTCTTACATGCAGGGCACATGCGACAAACAACACCACGCACAAAACGACTTCTGTGAATGCAAAGTAGTTGCTCGGCGCGGCATCGCCCCAAGCGCGCACCACACCTTCGATGAAGTACAGCCAAATCAGCAAGCTCAGCCAGCGGTAGGTGTACATGCGGTTTTTCAGCAGACCTGTCAGCGGAAAACATAGGGGTAGCACTTTGAGGGCCAGCATCGTGCTGCCTGGCCGCAAAGGCGCGAGCCAAAGCTCCCACACCAAGCCGAGCACGATGAGGCCCATCAAGCTGCTCACGGCGAGCAAACGGGTGAGCGTGACATGACGCAGCGAATTTTCTTGGGGTTGGGGCGTGGAGTCGTGCATAGAAAGTGGGATGATTCAGCGCATGATTGTCCCGCAACTCCACCACTTTTTTGAACGACTGTCCCGATTCCCTTGGCGTAACACCGCGCGCACCTTGCGCCAACGATTTCGTGAGGACAGGCTGGGCCAAACGGCTGGCAGTTTGACCTTCACCACCACCATTGCTTTGGTGACGGTGGCGCTGGCTGTGTTCACCGCTTTCCCGATGTTTGGTGACTTCCAGACCGTGTTGCAAAAACGTTTGGTGGAGAGTTTGGTGCCAGACAACATCTCTCGCCAAGTGCTTGGCTATTTGACGCTTTTCGCCAGCAAAGCCAGTCGCTTAGGCGTGGTGGGTGTGACCGCATTGCTGTTGTCTGCCTTGGCCTTGGTGTTCACCATTGACCGCACGCTCAACGCCATTTGGCGTGTACGCAAGCGTCGTCCTTTGGCGCACAGCATGTTGTTGTATTGGACGGCCATCACTTTAGGGCCGTTGTTGATGGGCGCGAGTCTCGTAATGATGTCTGAGTTTGTGGCGGCCTCACGCGGTGTGGCACCAGATGGCGCTGGCAATTTACGCTGGCTGTTCAGCACCTTGGAGTTTTTGTTACTGGCGTGGGCGGTGAGTGCACTTTACCGTTTTGTACCCTATACCCAAGTGCGTTGGAGTCACGCGTTGGTAGGCGGCGTGTGGGTGGCTGCTGCCACAGAAATCGCACGCAAACTGCTGGCGTATTACTTTGGACAGATGCCGACTTACTCGGTGGTGTACGGTGCCTTTGCCACCGTCCCAATTTTGTTGGTGTGGATTTACTTGGCATGGTCTATTGTGCTGATTGGTGCCGTGTTGGTCGCC
>Ga0213920_1001751_pt1 | contig 11370 bp, 11 predicted proteins | sample McNCre1117MG_FD_161054 | JGI IMG/M metagenome (GOLD analysis project Ga0213920, IMG submission 161054) | Freshwater microbial communities from McNutts Creek, Athens, Georgia, United States - 11-17 MG | ecosystem: Environmental > Aquatic > Freshwater > Creek | place: USA: Georgia | collected...
AGAATGGTAGAGAATCAGAATCAAAACGTTTAGGCGTTAAGATTTTTGGTGGTCAAGCTGCTATTGCTGGAAACATCATCGTAAGACAAAGAGGTTCTAAACACAATCCAGGTGAAAACGTTTACATTAGTAAAGATCATACTTTACATGCAAAAGTTGATGGAGTTGTTAAGTTCCAAAAGAAAAGAGATAACAAATCATACGTTTCTATCCTTCCATTCGAAGCATAATCTGTAGATTTACTATATCATTAAAAAACCTGTTTCTCACGAAACAGGTTTTTTTTGTGTAAGATTATACACTTTCTAAAGTCGGAAATATTTAATTTCCCTTATAATTAATCGGATTATTTTATTGTCAGTGGAGTACGCTTTTCTTGTCCAGTTATTGAATTCATCAAATGAAGTATCAATGTTAACAGTTTGTGTACTTTCCTGATCAACACCTACATCGCTATTCCATGTCCCAATTTGTATATTTGGTTTGGTAATAGTTTTATAGAATCTACTTATTTTCTTGTTATCCCTATAATAATAGGAACAATAAAAAATAGAATCTTTTGAAGTATAGTTATGTATAGATTCGTACAAAAAATTATTGTCATATTTATCTTTAATTTCTAAAGAAAAATTATTTGTTTTCAACTCTTTTGTTACTTCTATATAAGTGTGTTTTGGAGTGATATTTGTTTTTGTAATAACTGTAGTATCTTGTAATTTGGAATATACGTACGTTTTATCGTCATTGGAGTAAAAAGTTTTTTCATCTTTATTTCCTGTAATACTTTTTCCTATTGTAATTCCCCAGCCGTTTTTAGTATTAACAAATGACTCTTTAATTAGTCTATTTTTTTTATCATATTGATAAGTGTTGTAACTCCTCAAAGTGTCTTGAGTGAAATATTCTTGTTTCACTAAAAGTTTTTTATCGAAGTGATTGATGTATTGATCTGATTTCCTTTTTTCTCCTCTGTAAATATTTAAAGAATCTGGTTGATCAGAAAAATTATTGAAAAATTGTTTAGCAAATAAAGACATTCCATCATTGTTTTTTCTAGATATACTTTGTGCTCTTCCTTTTTTGTCATATTCAATTATTTGCCAAGGTTCATCTTCTGAATCTCTAAAATTCAAAACCTTTATCACACCACCTCTTTTATTGAAAAAGATTTTATCTACTGTCTTAGTAGTATCTACTGCTTCTTTGTTTATTTTAAATGAATAATCATGAACAGTAATGCATTTTGCCAGACCGCTATGTTCTATATTTCTGGGAGCGTTAATAAATCTACTGATAGCGTTATTTTGAGAAAAAATAAATTGTTGAGTCATCAGCAACAATAAAACTAATTGAAGTCGCTTCATTCTAATTTTTTTTAATTGGTAAGTAGAAATTATTTCAAAAACACATCTCAAATATACCATAAAATTTCATGGATATTATACATATAGTTCTGACTAATATGAAAAAAATAATCGTCTTCCTTTCTAATAAAAATTTTAAAACAAAAAAACCTGTTTCTCACGAAACAGGTTTTTTTGTTTTATATCATTACTGGTTTAAATCCAAGCACAAACAATAGCGCCAATAATCATTAATGAAATTACCCAATATCCAGCATGAATAAAGATATACTTCCACGATTTTCTTTCAAACAAACCATTAATAGCAATCATTGGAAAGGCAAAAAACAACCCAGTCAATGTGCCATGTAAGGCGCCGTGTTTAGCCGTTCTAAAAGCTGTACCATAATCTGCCATAAAAGCCGCAAAAGAAGGTTTAGCCTCTGCTAATTTAGTTGGACCGCCAATCATTCCCATTGCACCCATCTGGTGAATTGTTAAGGACTGCATTACCATAGCAATAAAAATAGAGAAGATAAAGGTCAATCCAAAGATTTTAAGCATATTCCCTTTTTGCAATTCTTCTTGCGTCAACCCTGTTTCTTTCATCCAAGCTGTTCCAAAAACCTTGGGATGATACCACACAAAACCTACTAACAAAGTAGTAAAAGCCGCCACAACAGGCGAAATAAGATTCATTTCCATAGCATTATATTTAGTTGTTAATACTAACAAATATAAAAATAAAACGCATTAAAAAACCCTCACATCGCTGTAAGGGTTTGAAAAATCGTAAATCGTATTGCTACAATCGTAAATCTTTAGTATCTGTAGTATTCTGGTTTGAATGGTCCTTGAACTTCAACACCAATATAAGCTGCTTGCTCTGGACGCAATGTCTCTAATTCAACACCTAATTTAGCCAAGTGTAAAGCAGCCACTTTTTCATCCAAATGTTTTGGTAACATGTACACTTCATTGTTGTAGGCCGCACTGTTTTTCCACAATTCGATTTGTGCCAAAGTTTGGTTGGTAAATGAGTTACTCATTACAAAACTTGGGTGACCTGTAGCACAACCTAAGTTTACTAAACGACCTTCAGCCAAGATGATAATGTCTTTTCCGTTTACGTTGTAAATATCTACTTGAGGTTTTACTTCGTTTTTAGTATGACCAAAGTTTTTATTCAACCAAGCCATATCAATTTCATTATCAAAGTGTCCGATATTACAAACAATCGTTTTGTCTTTCATTTTCTCGAAGTGAGAACCTAACACAATATCTTTATTTCCTGTAGTAGTGATAATGATATCAGCCGTTGCAATAACAGTATCTAATTTTTTTACTTCAAATCCGTCCATTGCTGCTTGTAAAGCACAAATTGGATCAATTTCAGTAACAGTTACAATAGATCCAGCACCTCTAAAAGAAGCAGCAGTTCCTTTTCCAACATCACCGTATCCACAAACGATGACTCTTTTTCCGGCCAACATAATATCAGTTGCTCTTCTTACTGCATCTACAGCCGATTCTTTACATCCGTATTTGTTGTCAAATTTCGACTTAGTAACCGAGTCATTTACGTTAATAGCTGGCATTGGTAATGTTCCTGCTTTTACTCTTTCGTATAATCTATGAACTCCCGTTGTAGTTTCTTCAGATAATCCTTTGATACCTTCTACCAAATGAGGGTAACGATCAATCACCATATTAGTCAAATCTCCTCCATCGTCCAAAATCATGTTCAATGGTTTTCTATCTTCACCAAAGAACAAAGTTTGCTCAATACACCAGTCAAAATCTACTTCATTCAAACCTTTCCAAGCATATACTTGAATTCCAGCGGCAGCAATAGCAGCAGCAGCCTGATCTTGAGTAGAGAAAATATTACAAGAAGACCAAGTTACCTCAGCTCCCAAAGCAATTAAAGTTTCAATCAAAACTGCAGTTTGAATGGTCATGTGTAGACATCCCGCAATACGAGCGCCTTTCAAAGGTTGTTCGTCTTTATATTCTGCTCTAAGTGCCATTAATCCTGGCATTTCAGCTTCTGCTAATTCAATTTCTTTTCTTCCCCAAGCCGCTAGAGAAATGTCTTTTACTTTGAAAGCCACATAAGGCGTCGTTGCTGTACTCATTTATAGTATATTTGTGATTGTAAAATTTTTTGCAAAATTACATAATAACTTATGATTTTAAAAACATTACCCTACTTTTATGAATTGTTTAGGGGCCTAATCTTTTAAAAATCAATAAAATAATTGAATTTGTTTTCTTTTAAGGAGCTATTCCCGCAATTCGTTTTATCTTTGCTGCCAAACCCCGGCAACAAAGGATGCCACTACTGTCGGGGCTAAAACCAGAATTCGCTATGCCGTTATACAAAATCATAGACCATAATCCCACAACCCGAATTCTGATTTGGAATATCACCGAATCCTTCGAACAATTGAACCAAGAAGTCCAGTTGAACGAAAAAAATCAACTGCGACTTAACGGAATGAAATCGGATATGCACCAACGCGCCTTTCTAAGCGTACGTAAATTATTGACATTGGCAGACTACTCCGATTTTGATTTGTATTACGATGAATTTGGCAAACCACATTTACATTCCGAAAATTGTCACTCTGAGTTTACCGAAGTGTCCATCACCCATTCTCACCACTTTTCAGCCATCATTTTGAGTAATGAACCCGTTGGTATTGACATTGAAATGCAACGTGATAAAATCATAAAAATCGCTCATAAATTTGTCAAAGATGGAGAATTGAACCGACTTCAAAAAAGAAACCACACCGAGTACATTAAAAAATTAACCATAAAATGGGGTGTCAAAGAAGCCATATTTAAAATTAGAAACGAAAAAGGAATCAGTTTTAAAGACCATATCAATGTACAGCCTTTTGAATTGAATGAGCAACAAGCCGTAGCCAACTTACATTTTAACGGACTACACCGTCAATACACTATTTATTTTTCAGAATTGGACACTAATTTCACACTAGTGTATACTATGGAACCGCAATCTCAAACCCCAAAACAATAATCATGTTAGAATTCTTTTTTGCCCAATATAATGGATACGAAACCTACGACATTGTTCTTGAAATAATTGCTGTTATTCTGGGAATTGCAAGTGTTTGGTATGCTAAAAAAGATGATATCTTAGTTTTTCCAACTGGAATAATCAGCACATTAATCTATGTTTATCTACTATGGAAATGGACCTTGTGGGGAGACATGATGATCAATGGCTACTATTTCATTATGAGTATTTATGGTTGGTACCATTGGACTCGAAAAAAAGGAGATACCGTAGAATTCCCTATTTCAGTAATTTCTGTCAATGAAAAACGTATTTCCTTATTTATCTTTATCTTTACCGTCGCATTTGTAGTCGCTGTGTACCACTATTTTAACAAATTCAACACTTGGTATGCCTACGTAGACACATTTGTAACCGGAATTTTCTTTATTGGAATGTGGCTAATGGCTAAACGAAAAATTGAAAATTGGGTATTTTGGATTATTGGAGATGTGATTTCTATTCCGTTGTATTTTGCAAAAGGATTGACTTTTACCAGTTTTCAATATGTAGTATTTACAATTGTTGCCGTTTACGGCTATTTAGAATGGAAGAAAACCTTAAACAGCTCCCAACAGGCGCTAGAAAAATAATAAAGATTGCCTTATTTGGTCCCGAGAGTACTGGGAAAACTACTTTGGCAAAACAATTGGCAGAATATTACAAAACCGATTGGGTACCCGAATTTGCACGCGATTATCTTCAAGAAAAATGGGATGCAACCCAATCCATTTGCGATGTGAACGATATGCTTCCCATTGCTTATGGACAGACACAATTAGAAAACGAAAAATCAGCAACCGCCAATCAATACCTTTTTTGCGATACGAATTTAATGGTAACCAAAGTGTTTTCGGAAGTATATTACAACTATTGTGACCCTTTATTAGACCAAGCGGCACGTGAACACGAATACGATTTGTTTTTCTTAACCAATATTGATGTTCCTTGGGAAAAAGACGATTTGCGTGACAAACCCGAAGGACGAGAAACCGTTTTTAGCGTTTTCAAACAATCGCTAATTGACAATAATAAACCTTTCATCACCCTTTCAGGCGATGCAAGCTTACGCTTAAAAAAAGCGGTTTCCATTATTGACGATTTAACTTTAGCATTACAAAAAGGGCAATCATCATTAGAATTTGTTCAGATGTATCTTAAAGGCGTAAGAAAATAATTCGGGTTTTTAACCATTAAGAAATTAAGAAACATTAAGTTAAATCTGAGATAAATAACTTAACCACAAAGAACACAAAGTAGTCACAAAGTTCACAAGCAAAATAAAATTTATATAGTTTATATTTAAAAAACTCAGAGCCTTCGCGGCCCTGCCTGCGGCAGGCAGGTTCGTGGCAGAAAAAAAATGAACAGAGAACAGCTTTTTACCGAACTCATTTTCAAAGTCGTACGCAGTAGCGGAGCTGGTGGTCAAAACGTGAATAAAGTTTCCTCTAAAGTCGTTTTAACCTTTGAAATACCAAAATCACAAGGGCTTTCTGAAGAAGAAAAAATAACACTTATTACCAATCTCAATTCGCGTTTAACTTCGGAAAATAGTTTAATTTTAAACTGTGACGAAGATAGAAGCCAACTCAAGAATAAAGAAATTGTCACCAAACGCTTTTTTGAAATCCTAAAAAAAGGGCTTTTGGTACCCAAAGAAAGAAAAGCAACCAAAATTCCTAAAGCAGCTATTCGAAAAAGAATAAAAGACAAAAAGAATTTGGGCGAAATCAAAAAATCTCGCAGAAAACCTGATTTAGATTAATTTTTTTACTGCGAAGACACGAAGACGCAATGATTTTCTTGCAACAGATTAAATTGATTATTAGGATTTTTCAAATTTCTCCACTTCGTGTTCCATGTCATTGCGAGGAGGAACGACGAAGCAATCTCTTTAGCCACTGATTCACAGATTTGTATTTGAAATTGATTTTTGAAATTACCATTGCTATTGAAATTGATTTTTCTATCTTTGCACCGTCTCACGGGGTGCTCTAAATAACGAGCTGAGATTATACCCAATGAACCTGAGCGGGTAATGCCGCTAAGGGAAAACAGACCAACAATTAATGTGCACGTTAATCTTGAGGTCTAGAGTAACCATTTTAATTTTTTAACCAAGAATAATTTACCCCTGTTATTCGTAATTTTTTTTACGAATGAAATTTTTATTATTCAAAACGAGCCGAAAACAACTATTTGTTAGCTCATTCCTGTTGTTCTCTTTAACAACATTTGCTCAAGAAAAACCAAAAGACACCACGCAAGTCAATCAACTCGACGAAGTGTTAGTCTCGGCGATTCGAGTAACTTCCAAAACTCCTGTTAGTTTTAGCAACCTATCCAAAAAAGAAATTCAAACTCGAAATTTAGGGCAAGATATTCCTATTTTGATGAATTATTTACCTTCGGTAGTAACCACTTCAGACGCTGGAAATGGTGTGGGGTATACTGGGATTCGTGTTCGTGGAAGCGATGCTACACGCGTCAACGTAACCATCAACGGGATTCCGTACAACGATTCAGAAAGCCATGGAACCTATTGGGTCAATATGCCTGATTTTGCTTCTTCACTTCAAAGTGTACAATTGCAACGCGGTGTAGGTACCTCAACGAATGGAGCGGGTGCTTTTGGAGCCAGCTTAAACATGTTAACCGATTCGTATTCAGAAAAGGCTTCTGGCGAAATATCCAATTCATTTGGAAGTTTCAATACCCACAAACACACCGTAAAATTTAGCACAGGTTTACTTAATGATCATTTTGAAATTGCAGGACGTGTTTCTACACTCAAGTCAGATGGTTATATAGACCGTGCCAATTCTGATTTGAAATCCTACTTTTTGCAAGGGACGTATGTAGGCAAAACCACTTTAATCAAAGCCTTAGCTTTTGGAGGAAAGGAAAAAACCTACCAGTCTTGGAATGGTATTGATGGCGAAACTTTGTTAAGCAACAGAACCTTCAATTCGGCGGGGGTTTTTACGGATGAATTGGGGCAAACTCGTTATTACAACAATGAAACCGACAATTACCAACAAGATCACTACCAATTGCATTGGAACGAAAAAATTTCAAGTAATTGGAATACCAATTTAGCATTCCATTATACCAAAGGGAAAGGATATTATGAAAACTACAAGGAAGAGGCTGATTTCTCAAGTTATGGCTTAACTCCCATTGTAATCAACGGAACAACAATCAGTACTACTGATTTAATTCGCCAAAAATGGTTGGATAATGATTTCTACGGTACTACCTTCTCTGCGAATTACCAATCGAAACAATTAGAAGTAATCTTTGGCGGTAGCTATAACAAATACGAAGGCGATCATTTTGGTAAAGTGATTTGGGCAAGATATGCATCACAATCAGAACTGGGCGATCATTACTACGATGATTATGCTTCTAAAACAGATGGCACTACTTTTGCAAAAATCAATTATCAAGTAGCCGAAAACCTAAGCCTTTTTGGCGATTTACAAGTTCGAAATGTACATTACAAAGCCAATTCGTATGAAACAGGATTAGTGAATGACAACTTTACTTTTTTCAATCCAAAAGCAGGTGTAAACTATACCATCAATGATAAAAACAACCTCTATTTTTCGTATGCAAGAGCCAATAGAGAACCTAATCGTACCGATTATGAAGGAGGAAGTGTAAAACCTGAAAAACTGAATGATTTTGAATTGGGTTGGAGGTATTTGTCTGAAAAAATTCAATTCAATTCGAACGTATATTATATGGCTTACAAAGACCAATTGATTCTTACCGGAACCTTAGATGATGTAGGGAGTCCGATTCGTTCTAACAGTGAAAAAAGCTATCGATTAGGATTAGAAGTTGAAGCTACTTTTGTAGTATCCAAACAAATCAGTGTTCATCCTAATTTTACACTAAGTCGCAATAAAAATCTAGATTTAGCGGTAAGTGGACATAATTACGGAACTAAAGACATTTCGTATTCACCATCTGTAATAGCTGGAAATAGTTTGATTTACAAGCCTACCGAAAGTTTGCAAATTGTTTGGTTGCAAAAATACGTAGGTCAACAATACATGAACAATATTGAATCAGCTGAATCTACATTAGCCGATTACTTTATCAACGATCTGAATATTTCTTATGAAATCAAACCAAAATCAATTTTCAAATCCATTGTAATCAAAGGATTAGTCAATAATATTTTAGATAAAAAATACAGTTCAAATGGCTATATGTGGGACATCTATCCGTATTATTACCCACAAGCAGGGACTAACTTCCTAGCGGGATTGACATTGAAATTTTAGATTACTTTTTTATTATAAATTCGAAAAATCCTGGCAGCGATGTCAGGATTTTTTAATTATAAATATGAAGTACATTACCGTTTACTTCTACTCGGTATTGTTTCATTGGGTATTGCAAACTGCCTTGTCCTGTAAACAAACTATACGTTTTGCCATCACAAGAACAAACTGCCTCAATTCCGTTTATCGTCATAGCGGCACAGGAACTTACACTTTGATTCGGGCAAGCTGCATCAAAAGCATTGTAACCGCTTCCTGTATTAAAAATAATAAGACCCTTTACTCCTTTCCCTGCATAATAAACCGCATTGCTTGGATACTGAAGATTGGAATACAAAGGCAAGTTCATATTGATGTCTACTGTAAAAGTATAATTAGGAATAAAAGGATTCGTATTTACAGGTCCGTTAGTAGAGCAAGAAATGAGCATCAAAAAAAGAACAGACAACAATACAGACTTTTTCATTATTTAAGAATTAGCGCTAAGAATTAGTGAAACAAATTTAATTTATTTACATTTGATATAGATTGTGATAAAGAATATATTTACAGTCTAAATAAATTTATACTATCTTTGTGGAAAGAAATCCCGTCCTGATGGGATTTTTTCTATTTTATATAAACGATGAAGTTATGAGCACAGTATCTTATTACACCGCAGAAGGATTAAAAAAATTACGAGAAGAATTAGATTACTTAAAAAATGTGATGCGTCCAAAAGCATCTCAAGATATTGCCGATGCAAGAGATAAAGGTGATTTATCTGAAAATGCTGAATACGATGCCGCTAAAGAAGCACAAGGCATGCTAGAAATGCGTATTGCTAAATTAGAAGAAATTCATTCTAACGCCCGTTTGATTGACGAAAGTCATTTAGATACTTCCAAAGTATTGGTTTTGTCTAAAGTAAAAATCAAAAACCAAACTAACGGTATGGAAATGGTGTATACTTTGGTAGCTGAAAGTGAAGCTGATTTAAAAACAGGAAAAATCTCTGTAACTTCACCTATTGGCAAAGGATTATTAGGAAAATCTGTAGGAGAAGTAGCTGAAATTACAGTCCCTAATGGCGTGTTAAAATTTGACATCTTAGAAATTACAAGAGAATAATTCAAGCCCAATGAGTTCTATTTTTACCAAAATCGTAAACGGAGAAATTCCTTGTTACAAAATTGCAGAAGATGCTAATTTCTTAGCTTTTTTGGATGTCAATCCCAATGCAAAAGGACATACGCTATGTATTCCAAAACAAGAAATTGACCAACTTTTTGAAATAGAGGATGAATTGTATTTGGATTTAATGCAATTTTCTAAAAAAATAGCTACTGCATTACAAAAAACAGTCCCTTGCAAACGTATCGGGATGGCTGCTATTGGTTTAGAAGTACCTCACGCTCACATTCACTTAATTCCATTGAATGAAATGGACGAAATGCGATTCCAAAATAAAGTCACCATGACCAAGGAAGAATTTGAGACTCTAGCCAAAGAAATCCAAAGTAATTTATAACAAACAAAAAGCGAATCTGTTTAAACCGATTCGCTTTTTTTATAACTCAATTGTATCGTACTTCCTTTTCCTATTTCCGACTGAACTACTTTAATAAGTCCTTTATGGTACTCTTCCACAATTCGTTTAGTTAGAGAAAGTCCTAAACCCCAACCTCTTTTTTTGGTGGTAAAACCAGGTTCAAATATCATTTTGAATTGTTTTTTAGGAATCCCACTTCCTGTATCCGAAACCTTAATTCGTACCGAATCTCCTTCTTGCTCAATAACCAAATCTAAATTACCTTTCCCTTTCATGGCATCGATGGCATTTTTTACCAAATTCTCGATGGTCCAACTGTGCAAAGTAACGTTAAACAAAACAAAAACAGGAATTTTGGGTGCTTGAAAAGAGAAGACGACTTGCTTGGAGAATCGTGACTGTAAATAATCAAATGTTTCTTGGGTTGCCGCAATAATATCCTGCATTTCTAATTTGGGCTCCGACCCAATTTTAGAAAAACGATCCGTAATGGTTTGCAAGCGCTCAATGTCTTTTTCGATTTCTAACGTGGTGGATTCAGCAACATTTTCAGCCTTCAATAATTCGATCCAACCAATCAGAGAGGAAAGAGGCGTTCCAATTTGATGTGCCGTTTCTTTAGCCATTCCTGCCCAAAGTTTGTTTTGAGTCGCCATTTTTGTACTTCGGTAAAAGTTATACACCAAAGCAGCAAACAAAACAATAATTAACAATAAGGCAACCGGATAGTATTTTAATTTATTCAACAAAGCCGAATTACCATAATACAATTCCTGAAACTTTCCGGGTGCATATTCAATTACAATGGGTTCATTTTCGTTTTTAAGTTCGGCTAAAAAACGAGCCGATTCTGATTTACTCTTGATGATTTTATCCTCAATATTCACCGCATTAATAATCTTATTATTCTCGGTCAAAATAATTGGAATCGACGAGTTTGTGCTGAAAATTTGCAGCGGCAATTCCACGTCGGTATTTTCATCAGCATTGATTAATGTTTTTTGAGCCTTCGCCCAAAGATTCATTTTTAAACGTTCTTCATTTTTGAAAATTTGAAAAAAAGTATAGGTATTCCAAAGTATTAATGAAATAATCAAGAAAGAGACCAAT
>Ga0213920_1001752_pt1 | contig 11363 bp, 10 predicted proteins | sample McNCre1117MG_FD_161054 | JGI IMG/M metagenome (GOLD analysis project Ga0213920, IMG submission 161054) | Freshwater microbial communities from McNutts Creek, Athens, Georgia, United States - 11-17 MG | ecosystem: Environmental > Aquatic > Freshwater > Creek | place: USA: Georgia | collected...
CGTTCGCCGAGCTGCGCGAATTGGTGTTTGCTAAAGCGACGCAGGGTGCGGCACGGCAGATTGCGCTGGAGACGTTTCAGCACTTGCATGGCCTGAGTCTGCGCTTTCACTTGGAGCGGCAAACCGGCGGCATGACGCGTGACATTGAACGCGGCGTGCGTGGCATTGAGTCGCTTATTTCGTATTCGCTCTACAGCGTGGTACCCACGCTGATTGAAGTGGCCTTGGTGTTGAGCATCTTGGCTGTCAAGTTTGATGTGTGGTTTGCAGGCATCACGTTGGCAGCGCTTGCGTTGTACATTGTGTTTACTATTCAAGTGACTGAGTGGCGCACCCAATACCGTCGCCAAGCCAACGAATTTGATTCAGCGGCCCACACCAAAGCGGTGGACTCGTTGCTCAACTACGAAACGGTGAAGTACTTCAACAACGAAGCCTTCGAAGCCGCGCGCTACGACAAAAGCCTAGAAGCCTTGCGCCGTGCGCGCTTGAAAGCGCAAACCTCTTTGTCCTTACTCAACACCGGTCAGCAACTCATCATTGCAGTCGCTTTGGTAGGCATGTTGTGGCGCGCCACACAAGGTGTGGTCGATGGCCGCATGACCTTGGGTGACTTGGTGATGATCAATGCCTTCATGATTCAGCTCTATATTCCGCTCAACTTCTTGGGTGTGCTGTATCGAGAAATCAAACAAAGCCTGACAGACCTCGATCGCATGTTCACGCTCTTAGAAAAAGAACGTGAAGTGGCGGATGCGCCTCATGCGCCCGCGCTTGAGTTGAACGGTTCGCCCACTGTGAAGTTTGAATCTGTGGTGTTTGCGTATGAGGCCGCGCGCCCCATCTTGCATGGCATCAGCTTTGACATTCCGGCAGGCAAAACCGTGGCGGTGGTGGGCCCTTCAGGTTCGGGCAAATCCACGTTGGCGCGACTGCTGTTTCGTTTTTACGACGTGGGCGGTGGCTCCATCACGATTGATGGGCAAGACATTCGCCACGTCACGCAAGGCAGCGTGCGCCGCGCCATGGGCATCGTGCCGCAAGACACGGTGCTGTTCAACGACACTGTGCGCTACAACATCGCCTATGGCCGCACCGACGCGACGGAAGTTGAGGTGGAGCAAGCGGCTAAAGCGGCACACATCCATGACTTCATTGCCGCCACACCCAAGGGTTACGACACGATGGTGGGGGAGCGCGGTTTGAAATTATCTGGCGGTGAAAAGCAACGCGTGGCGATTGCACGCACCTTGCTGAAGAACCCACCGATTGTGATTTTTGACGAAGCCACGTCGGCGCTGGACAGCGCCAATGAACGTGCCATTCAGGCCGAGTTGCAAACTGCGGCGCAGAACAAAACCACGTTGGTGATTGCGCACCGTTTGTCCACTGTGGTGGATGCGCATGAGATTTTGGTGTTGGATGCGGGGCGCATTGTGGAGCGGGGTGCTCACTCGGAGCTGTTGGCGTTGAATGGTCGGTATGCGCAGATGTGGGCGTTGCAGCAGTCTTCTGAGGTTTGATTTTTCTGGCGTCGCGGTTGCGTTCTTAGTCTTGTGCGTTTTTAGTTGCGGCGAAGCTTGGGTGGCGTACCCCAAACGGCTTACATCGCTTCGCGACGAATGGCGCCTTATTGGGGTACCCCACCCAAGCTTCTATTGGCGCGCTATAAAACGAGGCCATTTTGCGCTTGAAATTTTCCGAACAACAACATGCGGGTTGGGGGAGGCAGATGCGGCGCCATTCGTCGCGAAGCGATGTAAGCCGCGTCTGCCTCCCCCAACTCGCATCCCCCGAGGCCAAAAAAAAGGGCCTCCCGTACAAAACGAGAAGCCCTTGAGTACGACTTTTGGTCTACGCACACATCGCAAGCGATATGAGCTTCGCCCAAGAACCGATACCTCGCTTTCGCGAGGCGGTCTTACAGACCGGCTGCTGCACGAAGTGCCGCAGCTTTATCGGTTCTTTCCCAAGTGAACTCAGGCTCTTCACGACCAAAGTGACCGTAAGCGGCCGTCTTGGTGTAAATCGGGCGCAACAAGTCGAGCATTTGAATGATGCCTTTGGGGCGCAGGTCAAAGTGTTCGGCCACCAGGGCTGACAACTTGTCGTCAGAGATCACGCCCGTACCTGCTGTGTTCACCGTGATGTTCATGGGGCGTGCCACGCCAATCGCGTAAGCCACTTGCACTTGGCACTGTGTGGCCAAGCCAGCGGCCACGATGTTTTTCGCCACATAGCGTGCTGCGTAGGCCGCAGAACGGTCCACCTTCGAAGGGTCTTTGCCTGAGAACGCACCACCGCCGTGAGGGCATGCGCCGCCGTAGGTGTCGACGATGATTTTTCGGCCTGTCAAGCCGCAGTCGCCCTGTGGGCCGCCGATGACGAAACGGCCTGTGGGGTTGATCAAATACTTGGTATCTTGCAACCACTCTTTGGGCAGCACGGGCTTGATGATTTCTTCGATGATGGCCTCAATGAAGCTGTCTTTCATCTTGGTGGCGGACTCGCTTTGGTCAGGGCTGTGTTGGGTGGACAACACCACCGTGTCAATGCTGTGGGGCTTGCCGTCCACATAGCGCATGGTCACTTGGCTTTTGGCGTCGGGGCGCAAGAAAGGCAGGCGGCCGTCTTTGCGCAGCTGGGCTTGGCGCTCAACCAAACGGTGGGCGTAATAGATGGGGGCGGGCATCAGCTCAGGCGTTTCACTGCAGGCATAGCCAAACATCAGGCCTTGGTCGCCCGCGCCGATGTTGAGGTGGTCGTCAGACGCGTGGTCCACGCCTTGTGCGATGTCGTTGGATTGCTTGTCGTAGCACACCATCACGGCGCAGCCTTTGTAGTCAATGCCGTAGTCGGTGTTGTCGTAGCCGATGCGTTTGATGGTGTCGCGTGCGACTTGGATGTAGTCGACGTGCGCGTTGGTGGTGATTTCGCCAGCCAACACAACCAAACCGGTGTTGGTCAGAGTTTCGGCAGCCACGCGGGAGAGTGGGTCTTGCTCGAAAATAGCGTCCAAAATCGCGTCAGAGATTTGGTCCGCTACTTTGTCGGGATGGCCTTCTGAAACGGATTCAGAGGTGAAGAGGAAATTGCTAGACATGAAAAAAGCTCCTTGTTTTCAACAGGTTGTTCGGCGTTGCCGACCCTGAAAACTTGGAGCCCAGCGAACGCTTTAGCAGTGGTTTGGGCTTTGCCCTCACTCTCACACCGTGGTGTGTCGTCGCCCTGCAAGTAGTTCTTTAACTCAGCGACAATCGAAATTCTAATGGATTTGTCAAAGTCATCAAAGATTTCATGTCTCTCACCACCCGCATCTTCCACTTCCTTGCCCGCTTGCCTCTGCCCTTGATGCAGCGGTTGGGCGCTGTGTTGGGTTGGTGTGTGTGGGGCTTGTCGCCCAGCTATCGTCGCAATTTCAAGGCGAATGTGCAGGCGGCTGGTGTGGCATGGCGTGATGCGCGTCCCGCTGTGGCCGCCATTGGCGCCATGGTGGCTGAGCTACCTTGGGTGTGGATGCGTCCGCACAGTGCCCAGCTGGACGGCTTGGTGAAGTGGGATGGTGCAGAGTACTTTGAAGCGGCCATGCAAGCGGGTAAGGGCGCCATCATCATGTCGCCGCATTTGGGCTCGTGGGAGATTGGTGCCCAAGCGATTGCCGAAAAATTTGGTCCCACCTACGGGCCGATGGTCGCGTTGTTTCGCCCTGCGCGCAAAGCATGGTTGGAACCTTTGGTGGCCAATGCCCGCACCCGTCCTTATTTAGATTCCGCACCTACCTCACTCGCGGGTGTGCGCACGCTCATTCGCACGCTGCGCAGTGGTGGCTACACAGCCATCTTGCCTGACCAAGTACCGCCTTTGGGCCAAGGTGTGTGGGCACCGTTTTTTGGTCGCGATGTCTACACCATGACCTTGCTCGCCAAGCTGGCACAACAAACGGGTGCACAAGTCATCATGACGTGGTGCGAGCGCTTGCCTGCGGGGCAAGGTTTTTGCATGCATATGCGTCCGTTTGATGCGCCCGAAATGAAAGACAGCAGCGTATCGCCCGAGTTGGCTGCCGCTGCGGTTAACCGTGGTGTGGAGCGCATGGTGCGCGAGGCGCCGGGCCAATATCTGTGGGGCTACGCGCGTGACAAACAGCCGCGCGCAGAGGGCTAAGCCATGTTCAGCAATTTCGGTTTGTTCGTGTTGCGTGGCTTGGGTTATTTGCCTTTGTCGTGGCTGCGCGCTTTAGGGGCCGCACTGGGCGCCTTGTTGATGGTGGCGATTCCATCGCGTCGCCGTGTGGTGCAAACCAATTTACGGGTGTGCTTCCCGCATTTGAGCGATGCAGCGCGTGATGCCTTGACGCGTCAAACTTTTGTCTATTTCGCCCAAGCGTGGTTGGATCGCAGTTGGCTGTGGCACCGCAGTGCCGCGTGCATTCAATCGCGCGTCCAGTTGACGGGTGAGGTGGCCGTTTTGTCAGAGGCCACGCCGACCGTGTTGTTCGCACCTCACTTTATGGGTTTAGATGTGGGCTGGACTGCGCTCACGCTGAACCTACCTTTGCACTTCACCACCATCTTCACACCGCAGTCGAATGCGGCGGTGGATGCGTGGGTGGCCCAAGGCCGTCAGCGTTTTGGCCGTGTGCGTTTGTTTCGCCGTGAAGATGGCGTCAAGCCGATCGTCAGCGCCTTGCGTCAGCATGAGTTGCTGTATCTGTTGCCCGACATGAACTTTGGCCCCAGCGAGTCCATCTTTGTGCCGTTCTATGGCGAGCCTGCCGCCACGGTGCCGTCGCTCTCGCGCTTTGCAAAGCTGGGTCGTGCGCGTGTGGTGCCTGTGGTGACGCGCATGACAGCTGCAGGCTATGAGGTGGTGGTGCATCCTGCTTGGAGCGATTTCCCAACCGACGATGCCGAGTCGGACACTGCTTTGATGAACCGCCGCTTGGAGGCCTTCATCAACACCATGCCCGCCCAATATTTCTGGGTGCACAAGCGCTTCAAGACACGCCCATCGGGCGCACCTGAGCTTTACTGATTGCTTGACGGACCGTTAAGGGTGCATCCATTGGTACAAGGTGGTGGCGACTTCGTCCACGCCTTGTTTCTTGAGCGCTGAGAACAGGCGCACTTCACCGCCACCGGCTTGCAGCTTGGCAATTTGCAAGGCCTTGGCACCATCGGTTCGGTTGAGCTTGTCGGCTTTGGTTAGTAACACCAAAAATTTCAAACCTTCTTCTACGCGTGGTCGAATGACATCGAGCAAGATGTCATCAAGGTCAGTCAGACCGTGGCGAGGGTCACACATCAGCACCACCGCACGCAGGTTGGGGCGGGTGAGCAAGTAGTTGGCCATCACTTGTTGCCAGCGAATCTTGTCTTGCTTGGGCACCGCGGCATAGCCGTAACCTGGCAAATCGGCCAGCACGGCATCGGTTTTGCCTTGACGGCCCATGGCAAATAAGTTGATGTGTTGTGTGCGGCCTGGCGTTTTGGACGCGTAGGCCAAGCGCTTTTGCTGCGTCAACACATTGATGCAAGTCGACTTGCCCGCGTTGGAGCGGCCAACAAAGGCGATCTCAGGCAAGTCATAAGCGGGCAGGTGGTGCAGCTGGGCGGCAGTGGTTAAAAACCGTGCGGTGTGCAGCCAGCCCATGGCGTATTTGGCTTGATCGGCGGGGCTCAAAGCCTCAAATGCCGCTTTGGCCGCGGCTCGGTCGGCCTCTCGTTGTGCTTCTAACTCAGCATTCAAAACCGTGATTTCTGGCACCTCGGGCGTGTCATTTAGGGCGGGGGTGTCGTGTGGGTTTGGCTGGTTCATACGGCATTGTAGAATCACCGCAGTTTTTCGTCGTCTTTGAGACCCATTAACCAAAGAACACCTATGAAGCTGATTGCCTCTTTGTTGATTGCTGCCGCCTTGGTAGCCCCCGCCCTTTCCCATGCCGCCGAGCCAGCAGCCCCTGCTGCCAAGGCCGATTTGGTCAAAGGTGAAGCCACCTACACAGCTGTTTGCGCGTCTTGCCACGGTGCAGACGGCAACTCCGGTTCGCCGGCCTACCCCAAGCTGGCGCAACAGCACCCAGACTACTTGGTCAAGCAATTGCAAGAGTTCAAGTCAGGCAAGCGTGCCAACGCCATCATGAGCGGTATGGCTGCGGGCTTGTCTGAGGCTGACATGAAAAACGTCTCAGCTTGGTTGGCCTCAAAAGAAGCCAAGCCAGGCTTTGCGAAAGAAAAAGATTTGGTCACCTTGGGTGAGCGTATTTACCGCGGTGGTGTTGCCGAGCGTCAAATCGCTGCTTGTGCCGGTTGCCACACGCCCACAGGCGCTGGTATTCCTTCGCAATACCCACGCTTGTCGGGTCAGCATGCTGACTACGCGGTGGCCCAGTTGAATGCGTTCCGTGAACACGGCAACAAAGGTGCTGGCCAAAATGCGGGTCGTGGTAATAGCGCTCAAATGAGTGGTGTGGCGGCCAAGTTGAACGACCGTGAAATCAAAGCGGTGTCTGACTACATCGCTGGTTTGCGCTGATCTGAGATTTTGAATCTCCCCCGAAAAAAGCTGGCCGTGTGCCAGCTTTTTTTACGTCTGGTAGATAAGTCTTTACCTTCACGATGGCGCACGAAAACAAGATTCGATTGACAATGCACGTCACTATCTTGAACAGGAGCGCTGCATGCCTCGCCATTTATTTCGTCGTGACAGTGATTCTGGTTTTCTGCATCCCGTCAGTAGCGAGATTACAACGCAGTCAATGTATGTGCAACGCCGTGATTGGTTAAAGCAGATGGCGACAGGTGCGGCAGGACTGTCTTTGGCGGCTTGGGCTTCGCGTGATGCCTTGGCACAAGCCCAAAGTGAAGCCGTTGCACATCCTGGCAAGTTAGCGCCATTGACAGGGGCCATCAGCCGCGTGAATGGTGCGAACACGATTGAAAAAATCACGACTTATGCCGACGCCAGCAGCTACAACAACTTCTATGAATTTGGCACCGATAAGTCCGACCCCGCCAAATACGCCCACACCTTGCAAACCAAACCTTGGAGCGTCGAGATTGAAGGGTTGGTCAAAAAGCCGGGCCGCATCGACCTCGAAGCCTTGCTCAAAGTCAGCCCCATGGAAGAGCGTATTTACCGTCTGCGCTGTGTCGAGGGCTGGTCGATGGTGATTCCGTGGGTGGGTTATTCGTTGGCCGAACTCATCAAACGTGTGGAGCCATTGGGTAGCGCCAAGTATGTGGAGTTCATCACCCAAGCCGATCCCAAAACCATGCCCGGTGTGCGATCGCGTGTGCTGGACTGGCCGTATGTGGAAGGTCTGCGCATGGACGAGGCCATGCACCCGCTCACGCTGCTGAGTTTTGGCATGTATGGCGAATTGCTGCCCAACCAAAACGGCGCGCCTGTGCGCTTGGTGGTGCCTTGGAAATACGGTTTCAAAAGTGCCAAGAGTTTGGTGAAGATTCGCTTTGTCGAAAAGCAACCCATCAACTCATGGGGCCGCTCAGCCCCGCAAGAGTACGGGTTTTATTCCAACGTCAACCCGAATGTGGACCACCCCCGTTGGAGCCAAGCCAGCGAGCGCCGCATTGGCGAAGATGGTTTGTTTGCCAAAAAGCGCAAGACCTTGATGTTCAACGGCTACGAAGCCCAAGTCGGCCAGCTTTATGCGAGCATGGATTTGAAAAAGCTGTACTGACGTGGTCGTTGTTTTGCGCTCTGCTTTGAGGCGCCGCAGCGCGAAACCCGCGTTGTGGCTCTTGTGCCTCTTGCCGTTTGTGTGGCTGGTATGGGGTGCCACCCACGACGCTTTGGGGGCCAACCCCGCTGAGTATGTGATTCGCGCCACGGGCGACTGGACGCTACGTCTGCTCTGTGTGACGCTGGCCGTGACGCCGCTGCGTGTGATGTTGGGCTTGCCCGAGCTGGCCAAATTGCGGCGCATGTTCGGCTTGTTCACCTACTTCTATGTGGTGCTGCATCTGTTGTGCTACAGCTGGCTAGATATGGGGTTTGAATGGTCCGAGATGGCCATCGACATTGCCAAACGCCCGTTCATCTTGGTGGGGTTCAGCGCGTTTGTCTTGCTGACGCCCTTGGCGTTGACTTCGTTCAACCGCGCGATTCGGTGGTTAGGAGCGAAGCGTTGGCAGTGGTTGCATCGCCTGGTGTATGTTGTTGCCGTGCTGGCGGTGTTGCACTTTTTTTGGATGCGGGCGGGGAAGAGCAACTTTGCTGAGGTGTTTGTTTATGCCTCTTTGCTTGGCTTGTTGCTGCTGTTTCGTTTGCGTGGTGTTGTTGGTTTTTGGTCGTCTGGTTTCACTCGCTGATGTGACGACGGACGTGCGGCCCCTTCCTCATGCTGGAGTACCAGAAATCGTCAGGGGCCGCACACCCGTCGCCACATCGGAGGAGAGTTCGCAAGCAGGTTCGCGCCTCCATTTTGCGTTGACCTAGGCTCGAAGCCACGGCGAGCAGTCAGCGCCTGACTTGGCGACATTCGTCGCGCAGCGATGGGAGCCATGGCAGGTGCTGGCTGATCGTCGGGGCGGAGCGAACGAACCTCTGCCAAACCCACAACCGAGCGAAGGTGAAGAAGCGTGTCAGCGAACCAACGACTCACAAGCCATCTGATCCGCCACAGTCTCACGGCGACGAATGACATGCGCCTTGTCACCGTCCACCAAAATCTCAGCCGCCCGCCCACGCGTGTTGTAGTTGCTAGACATCGCCATGCAATACGCACCCGTTGACAGCACCGCCAACAAATCACCCGACTGCACCGTCAGTTGACGGTCGCGGCCCAACCAATCACCGCTTTCGCATACAGGACCCACCACGTCATACGTCACCGCTTCGCCAATGCGCACAGCAACAGGCACGATTTGGTGAAACGCTTCGTACATGGCCGGGCGTGGCAGGTCGTTCATCGCGGCATCGACGATGCAAAAGTTCTTCTGCTCGCCGGGCTTCAAGTACAGCACCTCGGTTAAACACACGCCCGCATTGCCTACCAGCGAGCGGCCAGGTTCAATCATCAGTTGGCGCTGGCCGTAGCCGCGTGCATCAAGCTTGGCGAGCAGTTGCGCCCACAGCGCATCGGCGGCGGGGGGCGTGTCGCCGTTGTAATTAATTCCTAGGCCGCCACCAAAGTCGATGTGGTGAATGGCAATGCCTGCGGCTTCAATGGCTTGCACCAAGTCGAGCACGCGGTCCATCGCATCTAAGTAGGGCGTGGATTCGGTGATTTGTGAACCGATATGGCAGTCAATGCCGGTCACCTGCAAGCCGGGCAGGCTGGCTGCGCGCTGGTAAGTGGCTAAAGCACGCTCGTGTGCCACGCCAAACTTGTTGCCTTTGAGACCGGTAGAAATGTAGGGGTGGGTTTTGGCATCCACATTGGGGTTGACGCGGATGCTGATGGGGGCACGCTTGCCCATGCTCTGCGCCACGTCGCTCAGCACGTCGAGCTCGGCTTCGCTTTCGACGTTGAAGCAAGCAATGCCGACCTCCAACGCTTTGCGCATTTCAGCGCGTGTTTTGCCCACACCAGAGAAGATAACTTTCGATACATCGCCGCCTGCCGCGATCACGCGGTCGAGCTCACCGCCTGACACGATGTCAAAGCCACAGCCCGCTTGCGCAAACACTTGCAACACGGCCAATGATGAATTGGCTTTCATGGCGTAGCAAATGCGTGCGTTGCGACCTTCAAAGCCACGTTGGTAAGCGGCGAGGGCGCTGAGCATGGCGGCTTTGGAGTACACAAACAAGGGCGTGCCGTGTGTGTGTGCGAGGTCAGCGAGTTTGACGCCTTCCAAATACAAATCGTTGTTGTGTGTGGCCACAAAAGGCGCACCGGCAAGCAGGGTGTGTGTCATCAGACGGCTCTTAAAAATTAACGGCCCGTCGCGGCAGAGGCTGCGGTAGCGGGGGAGGTGGCAGAAGCGGGGGGTGTCGCTGGTGCGGCGGTGTTGCCTGGGAGTTGGCGTCGCACAATATCAGGGAGCTTGGCGCGTTGTTGAAACTCGGGATCGTTGGGCAAATATAAATTACCTTTTTGTCCGCACGCCGCAAGCACTGCCGCTGCGCACAATGCAGAGGCCACACCCGCACGAAGGCTTGTGCCTCTGACTAAAATCGTTTGTTTAATACCCATGGCGCAAATTGTAATGACCGATCTCGAATTCTTAGACCGCGCAGAGCTTCTGCTCAAAGCCATTGAATTGGCCTGCGACCGCATCAACGACGAGGGTGAGGCCGACATCGACAACCAGCGCGTGGGCGGCATGATCACGCTGACGTTTGAAAACAAAAGCCAAATCATCATTAACCTGCAAAAACCCTTGCATGAGGTGTGGTTGGCAGCGCGTTCGGGCGGCTATCACTTCAAGTTTGACGGTCAGCAATGGGCCGACACCAAAGGTCAAGGCGAATTCTTTGCGCGCTTAAGCAAAGACGCCAGCACCCAAACGGGGCTGGCGCTCACTTTCACAGCTTGATGTTTCAAGCTGGGCGCACATAGCGCCCGCGTGGTTAATTTTTGAACAAATCAAGAATCTTTTTCTTCTCATCGTTCGCGGGCAGCTGTTCGCTGCTGCTACCCGAACGGCTGTCCATGCCAAGGCTGCTCACGCCGCCGCCTTTGCTGAACTCGGCATAAGCCCAATCGCCGCTTTCGTGACTCAGGCCTGCGGGAGGCGTGGGCTCAGCAATGGGTACGTTTTGCAGGGCGTGCTGCATGTAGCTGATCCACACGGGCAAGCTCAACCCACCCCCCGTTTCACGGTCACCTAGCTTGCGCGGTGTGTCATAGCCAATCCATGTCACAGCCGTGAGCGTGGGGTGATAGCCTGCAAACCAAGCATCCATCGAATCGTTGGTGGTACCTGTTTTTCCGTAAATGTCGTTGCGCTTCAAGGTGGCTTGTGCGCGTGCCGCTGTGCCTGAGCGCGTCACTTCTTGCAGCAAGCTGGTCATCACAAAGGCATTGCGTGCGTCGATGGCACGGGCTGATTCGTCCAAAGCGGGCGGGGTGAACTCTGACAACACTTTGCCCATTTGGTCCGTCACCTTGGTGATGAGGTAGGGGTTCACGCGGTAGCCACCGTTAGCAAACACTGAGTAGCCCGCTGCCATTTGCATCGGCGTGACTGAGCCAGCGCCGAGCGCCATCGTCAAGTAAGGCGGGTGCTTCTCTGCATCGAAGCCAAACTGGGCAATCCAGTCTTGCGCGTTTTGCGCGCCCACGGCTTGCAGCACGCGAATCGAAATCATGTTTTTCGATTTGGCCAAGCCTTTGCGCAAGGTCATGGGGCCTTCAAACGTGCCGTCGTAGTTTTTGGGCTCCCAGGGTTGGC
>Ga0213920_1001753_pt1 | contig 11363 bp, 15 predicted proteins | sample McNCre1117MG_FD_161054 | JGI IMG/M metagenome (GOLD analysis project Ga0213920, IMG submission 161054) | Freshwater microbial communities from McNutts Creek, Athens, Georgia, United States - 11-17 MG | ecosystem: Environmental > Aquatic > Freshwater > Creek | place: USA: Georgia | collected...
AGATGGGCGAGGTAAACGCGGTCGACATTCGGGACAAGACGCGAGTCCACGAGGATATACTTCGTGCCGTCTTCCTTCTCTCGCACATCGCCGATGTTTCGGGCGACGTCATCGATGTTTGCCTCCGTGATCTCAACTGCCTGAACAACGAAGGGCTTACGAACGTAAGTGGTCATTTCCATGGTGAATCCAATCTGATTGGTTTGTTTACGGGTTAGCGATGGTGTAAAGGTATGCCATACGACCGTTACGGGTACGAACAGAATATCCGTCGTCACGAGTCCCTTTAAGAGCTCGACGAACTTCAGAGAGACTAAACGTGTGCCCGTAAGAACGGAGAATATGGTCTCGCATCTGCCGAGCGGTAAAAGACCGTTCGGGGTTCTTTTTGAGCTCTGTTTCTACGCAGAGCACGCAGTTAAGCACGATTAGCCCTGCTGAGGCGGGTTCTCATTAATGCGGTACTTCTCCTCTAGAGCATCTTCCTCAATAGTGACAAATAGAGACTGAAGATATGCCTTAGTGCCCGACTTACCATTAACAGTCCAGTCGTAAGCACGGGCAATGAGATCTGCAGTCCGAATGTCAGCATAGTCGAGAACCTCGACAGAGCTCTCATCGAGCTGCGTCCGAGAATCCCCAGCAATAAGGACCACCCGCGGGGGGCGATTCTTAAAGTTAACAGAGACTGAGATGTAGGGAGTTGGGTCTTCTCCTTCTTCCCGAGACTCGAGGACCTTGACGTTCCATCCGTCAGCAAGTAGCTGCTCGGCAATCTCCGGAGTGAGAATAACGGCGAAGTTTCGGTCTCCTTCACGATTGTACTGTCCCTCCTTCCCGGCAAAGTTACGGAAGATGATTGGAGCATCCTCCACCATGAATGTACGAACGGGATCTGTAGCCATTAAACATTCTCCTTCTTGATTCGTGGGTCTGGAATAACTTCGTAATTGGCGTCTGCATCGTCGAGGCCACAATCACCACGACGCTTATGAATATCACAGAACTGACGATATTCATTACGATAACCATTATTGACGAGTTCCTCACCTTGCGTGGTATACGCCTTCTTACGCTTGTAGAAAATGGTCGGTAGGTTTGAGCACCCAGGTTGGTCACACAACTCCTGAGTACGCTTGAACGCGTCGTGATCGAAACCCTCTTCTTCGATACGGATCTCGATGGTGTACTGCAAGCCCATCAAAGCCCACTCGAGACGGTTCCAACTCCTAGAAACAAGCACCTCGCCCTTACGCCACGCCTTTACGACGTAAGAAAATCGGTACTCGTCCCCAGATAGCTCAGATTCCTTCCACCTGGGAATGATTTCGATCGTGACTTTGTCGTAGTGTTCGTCATCAGGATGATTGACGTGAACCCAACGTTCTGTAAGCATTAAACCTCCTAATATGAATTGACCGTTTTGTACTCTTTGTCTGGGCCGCTTAACCCCCCGAGCATTTCTGCCAGTTTGGCCACCCGAGCTACATTCTCGAGAGCATCCATTGCCATGCGATCGTAACTCATAGAGAACCGAGCGATAAGCTCTCGAAAGAGTTCCTCAGTTGTGGCTAGACCCAAATATGGTTCCTGCGGATTAACTGCGACCTCGACGTCTTTTGTGACAGCCCATCTTGTCCAATAATGAGCAATAAACTCATTAAGTTCATCGGCAATATCAGATGCCATTGTAGAATCGAAGACCCCAGCACCCTCAGGGGTTTCCCAGCAAATCGAAGCTGCTCCAATCGCCTGAGTAACTGCTTCGTTGAGCGTGGTATTCTCATTCCAATTGTCAAATATAGGCATTAGTCAGCCCTCTTTACCTTGTCGGGGTTCTTATCCTGCCACGCCTGGAACTCAATGAATCTCTTCACGAGGTCCTTTTGGAATTCCACAGAAGGCTCCGGGGGAATCATCTCGTGCATCGTGATATACGCTTCGATCAACTTGACGGTGAAGACATCCTGAGCCCTAAAAATGATGATAGGCTCATCTGTGTCTCTCACCTCCTCGATGATCTTTAGGTCTCTACCCGTTAGCATTATCCCTCCTTCTCAGGATATACAATTCCCTCACAGTGTAGGTCAGATACGAAACACTCGAACTCTACGTACTTCTCGATCGCCTTACGAGCGTCAGTAGCAAGGGATTCGAAATAATCCATGTCCGTGAAAAGTTCGTCGATGGTATCTCTAAAGTCAGCGATCTCACGATCGATCCACTGATACCCCTTAGTGCCAGTGACATGATACTTCTTGTCATCTTGAACACGCCAGAGAGTTCCACCGTCGTAGCGGACAGGCATAAAGGCCCCAGTTCGACCGACGTACTGCATCTCTTCAACATTGTCGGTACCAACCTTGTCGAGGTACATTTCGCCCTTGGTTACGCTGCGAGTCTCACACAGATCACCAAAGGTAAGCGGTTCGTGGGAAAATAGCTGCTTGAAGACGTACGGATGCTGGAACTGAGATCCCACTGCATTCCACTTGTCTCCTTCTCGAGCGATGAATACGGCATCATTGACAAGACAGAACTTGTCGTAAGTAGCTTCGTGTTCGAAGGTATAACCGTAACTCGCCCCGATCTCCTTGACGTACTCAATGATCTCAGGTGTAGCCTTCGGGATCTTGATAGAGTCCGTCTTAATATGGACAACCTGGAACCCCTGTGCTTGCACGAGAGTCTTCAAGTCAACCATGAACAAAGCTCCACGCTTCGCCACGATGTTGTCCTTGTTACGGTTGTCACGGAACAAGTTCGGGAATTTGGCACTGGTGTAACCATAAACACTGTTGATCACCAGCTTAAGAGCGTAAGAAAGCTCTTCGTTTCCCTCTCGCTTGGCCGCAATTCGCATGTCCATGAGCTCTTTGAACCGGTCTGTGTATGGACCAAACAGATTGAGGCAGATGATGCTAGTGGGATGCATCGACACCACATCAAGAACTGCGACGTTCTCGTAATATCCAGGCTCTGCGTAGACGTATCCACCTTCTCCTGTCACCTCTCCACAGTAATGACTTTCCTTACCGTCGAAAATATAACCGGGGAACTGTTCCGCAAGATCGGTGTAGACGAACTTCGACTGAGGGTTCTTGTCTTCACCAAAGACAATCCTCCCTGCGTGATTCTGAGTCGTGTGATTGACACTCAACCCAGACATCTCAGAGAGGATCTTACGAGCCTCGAAGTCGGCCATACGATCGTTGAAGACTGCCTCAGTGGAAATGACGTCGTTGACACAGTACTCGACGACCATGTCCCACTTGTCTTCTGGAACAGGCTTGTCCCACGGAATATCAATTTCCTTGTGGAGGATGCCGAGCTCGATCTGGAACTTCTTCAAGCCCTGCTTCTTCGAAGAGAACTCGTAAATATCCGCATAAGACAAGTTGTATGCCTCTCCAAACAAGGAGTGGTTGTTGTTCTTGTCCTTGAAGATGATCTCTTGACTAAGCTTGAAGAGACCCTCGTTCGAGTACCCAAGGAAGGCGGCATAGAGAATATGGTTGTCGTATCGCCTGTTGTTGAACCCAACAAGCTTTTGCGCCAGCAAAGGCTCGATCTCTGCGGCAGTAGGATTAATCATCCGGACGACTTGCTCAGAACCCTGCGTCTTCCAACACACGACAAAAAGATTAGGGTATACCTCAACGTCAAAGAAGATGATTGGCTTGTCTTCGTTCTCAGCCGGTTCGGCCATCTCATTCTGTCCGACAAACTTCATCGTCTGCACAATCTTGATGCAGTTTGCAGCTTGGTGACTGCTGCTCGCCGCAAACGACAAGATCGCAGGACGCATGTCCTCGACGTTGTAGCTCAGACCTTCCTCATAGGCCTCGTTGAGAATATGGTGGATGAAATCAATCGACGGTTTGGTCCCTGGATGGATCTCTTTACGCAGATTACGTGTGATTAGATCACGCAGGGACTTTTCGCTCTGCATTCCCTTTTTATCAATCACCTTTTTCTCTTTCTTAGGCAGACCTCCGCTAAGGGTCATAATATCGAGGTTGTTGCACTTAGTCAGTTTACGACGAAGTGAACTCTCGCCTAGTAGTGTCTTGACCTCAATCCCGTCCGAGAGTGAGTTCGCCAGTTCCTGCACGTTGCCTTTGTAGATGTAGTGAAGGTGCACGCCCTTCCCACTCTTGCTGAGCTCCGTGTAGGTCGGAGGATACTTCGAAGCTTCTTCCAGATTGAGCTCAAGGTCCTTCTCACCGTTCTCGTTAGTCAGATCAAAGTCCAACACGATGTGATCTTCAGGCACCTGCACCCAGTGAAGCGACGTGGTGTCAATATCATCAAGAGATGTTTTTACTGATGACCACTTACTTTTCGGGCTGCCTTCGGTATTCGCTTTTTGCGCAGGCTGATGACCATACGCATTGTCGAACGCAGAAGTGTTAACGTCTGGAATATAGTCATTCAGCTCAATGACATACGAAGTATCCGGGACAAATTCATGCTCGGTCTGATCCGGCAAGCCTTTGAATCCCAAATATACGCTTCGGTGCTCTTTCTCGCCGTCGTAATACCTGTCCTTGAACTCCGTAAAGTAGTTCCCAAGTTCGTCTCGAACTTCATGATACTGAAGACGCTTTGTGATGTTCGCTTCCTCGCAATACTGCTTGTAAAGCTCCCAAGCGTTCTTCAGCCGCATCATATCCTGAGACTTGAAGACGTCGAAATATGACTCGACAAAGTTGTAGAAGGTATCAGTCAGCATCATCATCTTCGTGGGAATATAACCCTCGTAGTAGAACTTCCCCATCTCTTGGTAACGCTGCAAACACTTGTATGCGATTGCGCCAAGTTCGAAGTTGATGTTCTCCATGAGAATATGGTAACGCTGAGGTTCGACCTTCGCTCCAGTCGGGTGCGCATCAATGAGTCGTCGCGTGTTACCGGACTTTGCGTCTGTGATCTTCACTGGCTTGTTCGTTCCCACGATGAGAAACGCGTTCGGCCTGATCGCATACGTAGAACGGAACTTGACATTCAGACTCATCAAGTCATGACCGACAATGGAGTTTAGTTTCGTGTTGTCTTCGACACGCGACAAGTCACCGTCATGCTGAATCGCAACTAGCGGATTGCTTTCGAACGTTTCCATGGAGAAGGTGCCGTTACTCGAGGTGAGTGCTTTCGCCTCGAAGGTTGCGACGTAGCCTTCAAAAAGTCGTTCAATGATTCCGATGACTGTAGATTTGCCAGAAGCAGGCGGTCCATAGAAGACGAGAAACTTCTGGATCCACTTAGAATCGCCTGAGACAATAGCTCCGATTGCCCATTCAATCTTGTCACGTTCAATTGGTGAATATAGGACTCCGACAAGTTCGTCCCAAGAGCTAGTATTTCCTTGTGCAAGTGAATAAGGGAGTCTCTTTGAGACATAGTCATGCTTCTTCACCTCCGTATTCTCAAACGTGATGTTCTCATCAAGTTGACGGAATTTAGTCTTATTAGGAAGGTTACGGACATACTTGTTGAAGCGTTCCCAAGTACCCGTACTGAAGTTTCGGCAGAGGAGAGGTTCGAGGATCTCCCCTTCCTTTTCTTTCTCCGCACAATACGCAAGCAGATCGTCATCCACCAGCCTTTGTACGTCGTACTCATTCGTCGACCACATTCCTGAAGCTTCGTCCCACACAGCGTAGAACGATCCGCCTCGAACCATGAGATCTTCCGAATTATCGACAACCCAGTCGGGGTAAGCTTGTTTGAAAGTCTTAGTCTCTTTAATCCTAATCTTATAAAAGTCCACTCACCCCTCCCTTAAGGTAGTCGATCTTGATCCACTAAATATTCGCAAAACTGATACCACACTTCGACTTCTCTTTGGTCAGTCGATGGTCTCACGATGGGGAACAAGCCCCCAAGCCCGTTCGGGTTGTATGTGCGCCAAACAAACTGTTCGAGAATATCATCAACTTGGTGTGGATTAAACGCACGGTCGTCAAACCGCTCCAAACTAAGGTTTTTGATGAACTCCCAAAACCAAACACGAGTTTGATCGCTTGTCTGGTACTCTGCTCTCCGAGCGAAAGCAATGAGCATCTCAAGTACGGAACAACCTACAACAAGCCTCCATTCTGGGTCGTCCGGAATATCGCCCTCAATAAGAAACTCAGTTCGCAGCTCTTTCCCGTCCTCAGCCCTATTGTCATCTCCAGAAAGCAGCCACACAAATTCAGTTGTATGGAGCTTCCGAAGGAGTTTCAAATATAGACCAGATCGGGGTTCCCAAGCTACGTCTACCACTTTCGCACAGAGCCAGTTGAAATATAGATTCTCCAACGGCTCGAGCATCATGACTATTCCCTAAACTTATGAAGCGGTTGCTTACGATCAAAGGAATGCTCGAGCTCTGCCCCCAGAACCTCTACGGCATAATGCCCATGATCGAGAATCACTTCGTACTCAGCCTCGAGACGATCGTTACGCACGTAGCAAATGCTCGGGTCACCCGAACCCTTGCCGAACACCAGCTCCCCAACGACCTTACGAGCGTCGTAAATAGGGACCTCCGCCTCGTCCACCAAAACGTCATCGCCCTGGTAGTACGTGATGGCGCGCTGGTGATAGTGCGTCTCTTCGTTCTCGTATTCTTCACGGTGAAGAATATAAGGAGCGCCTGGCTGTTCTGCGATCAGCCTATGACGCTTCTCCATCTCCTCGGGCCAATTCCAATCAGGAGTTGACTCTGGCTCTTCAATCTCGAAAATATTAACGTCATGAGTCTCAACCACCTCAATGGTGATTTCGTCCTCAGTCTCTGTTACCACGACCACTTCCTCAGAAGCTTCTTCCTCGATGAAACCATGCTTTACTGCTTCTTCATGCGTGAGAATACGTTCCGACTGACGGTTTTCCCAAGCCGCATGTTCCTGATGAAACTCTGGGCCATCGGACATACGAGGCTCGTCGTCAGGATCAAACAGACGGAAAGTCATCTCATCGTTTTCGCGGTCGATAGTGATTTCCTCTACTACCTTACGCCGACTCGCAGCAAAATATCCGACTGCGGCGCCGACCCCGAAGGATGCGACGCCGACAATCGTCGGAATTGTCCACTGCGGCTTCCATTCCAGCCGAATATCCATGATGCTCCTTAAATCTTGTCGAGAATAACGCCATCAACATTGAAATCAAGAATGATCGACCGCTCGAGGTTGTTGATAAACCTTGAGTTATGCGCTTCGAACATTCCAAAGTCGACGAAGTTATCTCCATCGGGCCCAATAACCCAACCAACAACCGCGCCAGCACGAGACCTTTCCAAACCAAGCATGTCGTACACTTCGTTCAGGAAAAGATGACCTCGAGCAATGAGCTTGTCGTTGGCAAACTTCTGCTGGCACTGGACGTAGAGTCGGTTGACCTCCGCGTCCTTCTCCCAGCAAGTCGAGTACTCGTCGAAAATACGAGCATACTCAGACAGCTTGTTGGGGTCATAGACTTTCAGAGCCTTGATCTTTCCGTCGACTTCATGCTTTTCGTCATAGACCCCGCGGTAAATATCAAGTTCCTTCTCTTCGCCAATCTCAGCTCGCACCCGCTCACGATATGATTCGTATGCGGCTTGAACTGCACCGTACGCAGCCATCAGAGAAGCGTTACGACGACTCAGCTGAATATGCGAACCAGTGAGAAGTGCAATAGCAACGCCGCCAACGATGACGGCAGGCGCATACAGCTTCACAATGTCATAGGTCGACCGAGTGTAGACGAAAAGAGTATCGCGCTTGAAATCGATTTCGGTGTAGTCGCCGTTGTTCGGGTCGTCAGCAAACTCCTTGGCCTTGGTCAGGGCCTCCATGTCACTCTTGATCGTGTCCAGCGTCTCCGAGACCTGGAGCGTTGCACGACACGCCAAGACAGTAGCACCGACAGCACCGACCACGCCCGCCGCAAAGAAAATATGCGGAGAGTTCTTCTTAGACTTGAGAACCGTACGACCTACGGTTTGTGTGATCTTGACTAGACTCATTAGATCTCCTCCAAAGGCGGAAGCTCGAGCAGATATCCCTGCCGAACTTGAGTAATACGTACGGTCCCGAGAAACGTCCACCCCCACTTGTTATCCAGGTGTGAGGTGGGAAGACCGATAAGGTCGTAGAGATCTGCTAGAGAAGCAACCTCGTAGTTTTCGAGAATATCAGAAAGACGCTCTACAACGAGTTCGGCGTCCTCACGAGTGGACAGAATAACGTCCTGAATCTCCTTACGATTCACTCGTCCACGAGGAGGAGTTGAAGGAAGATTCGCAGCTCGAGAGTCAAATGGACTGCGAGGAGCAGGGTTGAGGTAGTACTGAGCCTGATAGTTGACGCGCCTCGGATCACGACGAGGATCCGCCCGTTCGCCAAGAATCATCTTCTCAGCGCCCTTGCTGATCATGTCGAGCAGAAGGTTGCGCAAAGACGGAAGCAGAATATCCGCACCGATGTATCGAGCGACCTGCTTACCGTCTCCACCGAAGAAGGTGTCCCTGAACTTTCGCCCAAGGCCCTTGTCTTTCTGGATGACTTCTCCTGTGACAACCTTTGCAATGTTCTTAGCGGGCGCCTCAGGATTAACCTTATTCTTCTTAGAATTACCTTGATAGTCTACCACGTTGCTCCTTTACGCTGAGGTGGGAGGCGTAGGCGCCGTAACGGGCTTGGCCTCTGCAGCAGCCTTCACGAAATCCTTCGGAAGGATGCCCTGAATGAAGTCGACAGCAGCCTTGTCGTCGGTCGAGAGCTCCATGAAGAGAGCGTCGTACGCAGCCGTCTGAGAAAATGCTTCGCGGGCCTCATCGTTCTTGATGAACCGCTTGCCGTCCTCAGACTTCTCGCCATACGACAGGAGAACCAGCTTCTTGAACTCCTGGACGAGAGCCTGGTTGTCTTTAGCCTCGACAATTCGCTGAATCGCAGCCTCGAGACCACCGTCATAGCTCACTTCAAGCTCGAGCAGTTCCGTCTTGCTGAGGTTGAAGTAATATGTGTCAGTAACGGTATCGCCGTTAAAGTCTTCGTACGTGATGTTTCGCTTAAGCATTGGTTATACCAATCCCCTTCTGAGTGATCGACAAAAAATAGAGAGCCCCAGTATTGCTACTGGAACCCCCTATCTTGTAGAGCCTAACTGGTGGTCTTCTTGAACTTTCGCATGAACTTGTCGGTCATGGTGACGGTCTTGTCGAACATGTCCCCAGCTTCACGCAGTGCCGACAGTGTGAACATCGCAACAAATGCGACCTTCGCCACCGTCATGACTGCGCCGCCAGGACCGTTCTTCGAGTCCGTGGGCATGATGTCCGCCACGTTGATGGTCTCGTCCATTGTGTCCTCCTTAATAGGTTCTCCTATTATAGACCATGTTTTTCTTACAGGGTCTCAACGTAATTGTAGTCGAAAGCTAGACAAGGGCGTCCGTCATCCGTCATGCACGTCGTAAATATAACGTCCATGAGCTTACTGGCTTTCCACCCAAGTTGATTCGATGTCGACGTTGGCTTCAAACCGATCAAGTCATAGAAGTCGTCGAACGTCGCGTAGTCATGAGTCAAGATCTTTCGGTTGATCTCGTTCACGGACTTACGCAATGTCTCCATGTCACACGGGAAATATCGCCCTGTGAACAACTCGCAACACAAGACGTGCCCGGGTGCGACTACGATCACTCCTTCGGAGGGAGCTTCCTTCTTTACTCGTTCATCGACGATTTGGTCTCGAATAGATTGCTCGGTACGATCTCCGAGCTCTTCGACGACCTTTTCCCGATACTCAGAGTAAACTCGTTCCGATACTGCGAGTGCAGTCTGCGCAGCGAGAAGCTTCCGAAGTTCAACTCGATGCGCTCCGATGATAAAACCGATTGTAGAAGTTGCGGCAATAGCCGGTGGAATATAGAATTTCCAGACAAGCTTCGTGCGCTCCATTACTCGTTCTTTGCGATTATCGGACGGCTTCCACGTCTCTTCGTGCTTCCTGATGACGTCATACGCCTTCACGGTAGCCTTGCCCGTCAAATATGCAGTGGCTAGAGTGCCTAAGACAGCTCCACCTGCAAGAATGGCGGGCAAGTGCTCCTTTGTGTTTGTGCGTAGAGCGCGACTTACGTCTCCAAAGTTCATTAGACTCCTTTAAGAATGCGGATGAGGTCAGTTAACCACAACGAAAACGTAAGGCCTGCAAGAAAATAGATCACAGGCCAAAGCTTATCGTCATCATTCACGTTCGCCTTCGCTGATTGCGAGGATGATGTCTGCGATGGCGATCACAGCGAGAAACAGTGTGGCGTAGAACCACGTAGTGTCATCGGTGATGAACCCGATGAGAACGAACGAGATGATCAGAGCGATTACGCTAAACAGTCTCATCGGTTCCTCATTTCCCGGACGAAGATCCAGATGAGCCAGAGCCCACACGTGACCAACGTCATGAAGCAGTCCCACAGGAAGTGAAAGAACCCGTAACGCTTCGGGCAACAATTAGACGACATGATTTCCTCCTTAGGTCGACGAAAAATGAGAAGCCCAGTACCCTAGATCCGTTGTCCCACGAGGGATCGGTCTAGTTTCATTACTATGCTTCTCATTATAGGGCATGTTTTTCTTGCTAGTTAGCCCGAAGGGCTTGCTTCGTAACCAGCTGCGACACAACTTGCCGCCCAGGCTCCGTCTCCGTAACTCGCAATAATGCTATTCGCCATTGCTACTTGGGTAGCCCAATCAAGACCACCCGCACTACCGTTCATGATAGAGAAATATCCGAAGAACGGGTCATTTCTCCCACCTTGCTCGCACACTGAGACTGCTTGCCACCATGCGTCTGAGTGTGCGCCATTGTTAGAAGGATAAGAACGCGCTTGTGTTACCTGCGCCGTTTGAGCTTGCTTCACCGCGTCTAAATATGCGGCTAGGTTTGCTTGATCCACTGCTGCAAAGTACTTGAACAAGTCACGCATCTCAGCTTCTACAACTGCGACTTGTACTGCTGGAATATCACTACCTTCGTACTGAGCCTGCTCCACATGTTTAGAATGCGCTGCGCTTGTTTGCGCGGTGCTCCCAAATATACTCAGCGTAAGAACTACAACCACCGTAATTCGTGCTAGCATGTGTGTCTCCCTGTTTGGCGGACAAAAAAAGGAGAGGCTATGTAAGCCCTCTCCTATGTACCTAGTTAGCAACAGCAACGATCTTGTAGACCAAACCATTGACTCGATCGCTATGACCGTTCAAATGCTTTGACATGGCTGGGACCGAAACCTTAGCGAACTCAGCTGCTTCCTTTACAGACCCAAAATATCGATTGAGTTCTGGACAGTAAACGATCTTGCGTAGGTATCCGCCAATCGGAAGA
>Ga0213920_1001757_pt1 | contig 11332 bp, 11 predicted proteins | sample McNCre1117MG_FD_161054 | JGI IMG/M metagenome (GOLD analysis project Ga0213920, IMG submission 161054) | Freshwater microbial communities from McNutts Creek, Athens, Georgia, United States - 11-17 MG | ecosystem: Environmental > Aquatic > Freshwater > Creek | place: USA: Georgia | collected...
GAAAAGTTATGCCGAAGTTCATGCCATAACTTTCACTGTTCCGAAAGCCCCAAGGTGGCGAGGCAGAATGCGCCATGACGCCAACACTGAAATCGGGCAGCTTTCCCAACTCAGCAAGTTCTACGTTCTTGCGAGCTGAGTCCACATTAAATTGTGAAGATTTAACTTGTGGATTTACTTCCAGTGCCAGCGTCTCAAGTTGGTCTAGTTTTGCAGTTGCTTGACCAATTGTTGGCACTGCAGTCTTGAGCTTGAGCGAATCGGGTTCTCCAACAAGCATTGCTATTTGGTCAGCTGCTACTTTTTGTTGACGTTCCAGCCCTAGCAAGTCTGTTTGAAGTTGAGATTGAGCAACCTGAGCATTTACGTAATCACTGAAAGCAGCTGCGTTGTTTGCATACCGGATTTTTGTAATCTCTTTAATCTGTTCTAGTCGTTGTACTTGCGATTGCGTAATGACAATTTGGGCCGAGGTCTGCTGCCAATTAATCCATGTATTTTTAAGTTGACCAATCAATTGCGTCTTAAGTTGATTCACCTGCTCTTTAGTTGAATCCGCTTGAGCCTGAACAATCTCTCCTGCTAGACGCTTCTTCCCTGGCCACGGAAAGTTTTGCGACAGCCCCCAAGTCATTCCAGTTGATGAGTTGACGTTCAGAGGCCCGTTTTTTAGCGGGTCTTGTGTGACGTTTAATGTTGGGTTATCAAATGTTTGAGCAGGCAACACACCTAGCTCAACGGCCTTGGCGGTATGAATCGCTGAACGCAGTTGAGGGTTGTTTTCTTTCAACGCTTCAACAAGCTCAGAAAGCGTCCAGTCCTTAGCAGCTGAAATCTTTTTTTCGCTACTAACATCTTTTGCTTCACAGTAGCAACACCCGTTGGATAAAACAAATATCAACAACATTGCTTGCTTAGCAAACACTATTTTTTTCATATTTAAAACTTTGTTGCATGAATACTCATACTCGTAGTTTCATCCAGCTGACCTGACTAACACCTGAGCAAATGATTGGTTTCTCATACGAATTACTTCTCAATATTGAGGTCTATTAAAAGTGGCTACCGTTAATTACGTACCAAGCCGTTGCTTTCAATCGACTTTGATTACTAACGCCTAATTACCAACCAATGCTGGGGGTCTCTGATCGACTTTCGCGCAGAGACCACACGATGGCAATCAATTCATTGCAATTTTTTCAAAGAATTAAATGTCTGATTTGCAGCGGACGCCGCCTGTCGAATTCGAAGCTGGGTTCATGGTGCCGGGACGAAGCCGTCACTGGCACGGCAAGCTACTCGATCACATCAACGACCGGAATCAAAGAAGCTGCGGTCATCCAGCGTGGCTGTTATCAGTGAGGCCTGAGCTTATGAGTGCTATCGATGATTTAGCAAATTTCAATTGGCCAAATTAATTGAGTAAAACTATCATACGTGTTATGTTGATTGTTTTTGCCAACTGAAGGAGTTCTAAATGACTGCACCAACCCGCCCAGAGATCAAGACCATCGCCAACCTCGAAGCCGCATTTGCGGGCGAATCGATGGCTCACATCAAGTACCGCTACTTCGCCAAAATTGCCCGCGAAATGGGTGACGAGGAAACGGCCCGTACCTTTGAAGAAACGGCGGATCAAGAAGTCATGCATGCCTTCGGTCACCTTGACTTGCTCTATCCCAAAGCTGAGATGACACCGGCCAAGGCCTTGCAAATTGCCATCGACGGCGAAACCTACGAGTACACCGAGATGTACCCCACGTTCCGCAAAACCGCCGAAGCTGAGGGTAACGCCGCGGCAGTAGCCGAGATGGACGAGCAAATTGAAGAATCCAAAGTGCATGCCGCGCAGTTCAAAGCGACGCTAGAAAAAGCGCAAAAGCGTTTTGCTGCATTAGCCAAAGTGGAAGAGCGTCATGCCAACCATTACCAAGCCCAGCTCAACAAAGTCCAAGCTGCTGCCTAAGTCAACAAGCATTAACTGAACAAAGGAAACATCATGAGCAACACTAATTTCAAAACCTATATCTGTATCGTGTGCGGCTTCATTTATGACGAAGCTGCAGGTCGACCTGAAGATGGTATTGCCCCTGGCACCAAGTGGGCCGACGTGTCTGAAGACTGGGCTTGCCCAGACTGTGGCGTTGCCAAGGCTGACTTTGAGGCCATCGAAATTTAAACTAGCTTTAAATTACTTTTCATCACTTATAAAAGGAAACACATCATGACTACAAAACTCGAAAAAGTTATTTACACAGCACACGCCCACACCACTGGCGGTCGCGAAGGTCGCTCGGTGTCAAACGACGGACTGCTCGATGTCAAACTCGCCCCACCAAAAGAATTGGGTGGCATGGGCGGCGCAACCAACCCTGAGCAGTTGTTTGCTGCTGGCTATTCGGCTTGCTTTATGGGGGCAATGAAACATGTGGCTGGGATGAAGAAGATTACCGTTCCCGCAGATGCAGCGATTGATGCAAGCGTGGATATCGGCCCCATTCCAGCAGGGTTTGGCATTGCGGTACGTCTGGCAATCAGCTTGCCTGGGATGGACCGTGGCGTTGCTCAAGATTTGATCGACGCAGCCCACCAAGTTTGTCCTTATTCAAATGCAACACGCGGCAACATCGTTGTCGAGTTGACGCTGGTCTAAAAGACCAAAAGCATCGCTGTCATGATGGACCTAAGCACCATAGACGTCATAGTTTTTGAGATGGGCATAGAAATTAGCCTCGTTCAACGAATGGTTGGCGGAAATGTTCTGCTTTCCAATCAGATCTCGCTAGGCGTCGATGGACTTGTTCGGCAATGCTTCCACCATGAGCCAACCTGGCCCATCGAAATCGAACACGCCATTGACCTGACGGAAGAGATAGTAATGCCTCTTGCACAAAAGTTTTCGAATGCGCATGAATTGATTTTTCAAGGTGCGGGAGCAATTCTGGTTACCACGACGTTGCAGGCCTGCGGTATTTCGCAGCCCTTGCTCACTTTGAACGAGGTTGAGGCCTTGTTCAATCGATTAGCTGCTGTAAGTCAAGGTCGACCAGCAAACCAGGAAAACTGCCAACAGATGTGCGCTTTGTTGGTGCTTTATTGATGCTGCGGGAGTTTATGCATCATCTGCAGATTGCAGTGGTAACGTTTCCCTCCAATGCCCAGAAATTGGCGACGAATTTTTAGTAGCCGAAAATTCGCTACAAGCTGGTTAGCTGAGTGGGACCTACTTGGTGAGCGTAAGAACCGTACTTAAATTCGACTGCTGCTGCGTGGCTATGTGGTACTTCTCTTTGCCAAATGCATGCTGGAGCTGCACTGCGGCAAGATAACTGCAACTATGGCTGCTGACAATTTGGCTTGTTTTAATACTGCTGTGCAGTAATCAAACAATCTTGCAACGAATCATGGCGTCCTCATTCACCATATAAATCGCGCACATGCGGTGATAACCATCAGCGATGATGACTTTGCTCAAAGATGAATCTCGCACCAGCAGCAACGGCGAGAGTGGTGTTTTCTTAGAAATTTTTTGGCTGTCTTTTGCTACGTGAGAGTTGCTCACGCCAAGCAAAGACAATGAAGAGGCTCTGAAAATATCCTTGGCTTTAAATTCGACAGTGGCCGCTTTACGAAGTTTCCTGACAACTTGTTTTACTCGTTTGTCATCGTAGATGATTCGCAAATAGGATTCAGCCGCAGGGTAGTCATGCTCTTCAACATCATCTAGCCACAGAATTTCTTTAGTTTTGGTCGCCATGATTTCTCCTTAATTTGAGCCAGCTTAAATCAAGGATTGTCTTTTGATGAAAATTTTTCAGCTAATTGACGTATGCATGGAACTGCGACACAACTAAGGCTGCGGTGCATCGCAGATTTTGGGCAGTTCGCAGTGCAGCGTTTGCATTGTTCAAAGGCAGACCATTGCCAACGACTGCTCCTAGCCGCGGGCTTAAGTTGGCCGAAGAGCGCAATTGCAGTCAATTGTGTTGGTGGGTAGTGCATTTAGGACTTGATGCAGCTCAATATGTGAGTGATTCATAAAGTGCATGCTCTGGGTCCCTCAACTCGATGGGAGACCATCATGGATACCAAAGGCAATGTTGTTCATCACGAACCATGGAATAAAGGCAAGATAGTCGGGCAAAAGGCACCCTTTAAGGTTAGGGATATCTGGGCTCTACGCGTTCGCCTTCAGATGGAAGATCGGGTCCGAGAGCTCGCCCTCTTTAATCTTGGCATCGACAGCAAGCTTCGCGGATGCGACCTCGTTGCACTCAAGGTTCGCGACGTGTCTCATGGTGAACAAGTAGCCACGCGAGCCATAGTCATGCAGCATAAAACCAAGCGCCCAGTACAGTTCGAGATCACGGCTGTTACTCGTGAAGCTCTGCAAGCTTGGATCAAGAAAGCTGCGCTCAAATCAGATGACTTCCTTTTCCCGAGCAGATTACATGAATCTCCCCACTTAGGAACTCGGCAATACGCACGGATACTTGGACACTGGATAGATGAACTTGGTCTCGATCGTTCAGAGTATGGGACCCATTCGATACGAAGGACGAAGGCTACGCTGATCTATCGACGCACGAAGAACCTTCGCGCAGTGCAACTACTCCTTGGTCACGCAAAGTTGGAATCGACAGTTAGATACTTGGGTATCGAGGTTGACGACGCTCTTGAAATCTCTGAACAGACGGAAATCTAAGGCGAGCGCCAGAATCGGCCTTTACTCCGCTGCCGAGTGTGCCGCCGATTGAGTGCTTACGTCTGTAGCCTCAATCGGATGGGCTAGTGAGGTCGCGACAAGTTACCGGTGATTTAGTGAGATCACAAGTCAGCATAGCTTCGCCCCTGTCATCGAACTCTGTCAATGTGTAGCTGGTGGTATTGTCCTCTTGGATTTCAATCACCGCAAATCCGTACTTCGGGCTTGAATAGTAAGTTTTAAGCCGTAAGCCTGGCGCAACTTCGAATCCATTGGGTATTGCAGATGGCACAACTCCTTCGATTTGTGAACCCGAGTTTCCTAAGATAAAGCTTGAAAATGAGTGATCTTCATAACCAATTGCCTCGAACGAATGGATGTGTCCGTGCATAAGCCACTGCGTATGTTGAGGTGCCAGAGTGTTGTCTGCCATTTTGGAAAACCAATTGATGAGATTGACGTTGCCGCCTGGGTTCAAGTCATTTTTTGATTTGGCATATGCCATGCCATAGACAGGATGATGACTCAAAAAAGCAAAGCTTCCTTCACCTTTTGTCGCTTGTTCGACCCACGTCATATATTTTGAATAAATATGAAAACTACTTGAGTCAATGGGCAAATGCTTTGGGCTGATGGCGGAAGAGTCAAAAATGACAAAACTCAAGTCTTGATTGATTTTCACCAAATAAGGCGGGGTGAAATTGTCCAACTCATTGACATCCGTGCGTTCGCAAGCAACTTGAGAGGTCAAAGGCCGAGGGTCAAGAAATCGAAACCAACCTTGTCCCGCGCGGTTACAGGCTTCGTGGTTGCCTCGAACAAATACCCATGGAGCTTGATCCAGCAAAGGATCGGCGGGTTTGAAAAAATCGTCGATCCAAGCATCTGATCCATAGCCCCATGACGAGTTGCGGCAGTCAAGATTGTCTGGACAAGGGCTTTCCCTGTAATGAATGTCGCCCATATGTACGATCAAATCTGGATGTTGAGTTAAGGCATTGCGTACATTGGTGGCAAAGGGCCAGTTTCTCGGGTTGCTGCAATCCTGATAGGCATTCTCTGAGGCCTTAAGTCGGCACCCTGTGTCCCCCATCAGCAGAATACGGTGATATTTTTTTTTGGGTGCCTGAAAAGTCCTGCCCTGTATCGATGCCGAAGCTTCAGTCGGCGGCCAAGAAATTTCGCAGGAAGTTAACTTGAAATTGCTTGGCTGTTTGTCTTTCTGCGTCGCATCAATCGGTGCAGGTCTTACTGCCTTTTCTGCCCGCAGCTGTAAGGCTTGCTGTTTTCCAGAGCTCCAAGTAACCAAAGGGCACTGACTGCTCTCAGTGAGCCATCTCAACACACCTATGTTTTCTGGTCCGAGTACCGTAAATCCATAGTCCTGGCTTGCCTTAGCCGACCATGACAACAGGCTCAGCGAAATGGTCGCACAAACCTTAAGCCACTTAATATTCATTGCTCTTTTAAATAAGTTCACATATCTTCCTAAAGAATGTTTAGGGACGGTATTCGATCCAGATTTCGCAGTCCAACTCAGAATTTTTCAGCTCATTTGGTGGCTCTGGGTAGGTTGCCATCATGACCGATTGAATGGCGGCTCTATCAATGATTCCCATGCCACTGCCTACCAATATGGTTGGATTGGAGGAGGTTTTGTGAGCGAGGTGAAACTTCAGTTTCACTTTGCCATGAAAGCCCAATGCACTTGCGGCAGCTGGGTAAACAAATGCATTTTGCACAGCAGCGCGAATTTTTGCGATGTATTCTGAATGGACCGATGGCGCCACCATAGAAGCCGCGCTAGTTGAGGCGGCGGCAGTAGTCGTGACATTCGCAACGTGTGGGCTCGCTTCCCTGTTTTCTTCGAGCAGAGGCAACCCATGCTCTGCCACTGGGGTCCTCTCAGAGAATTTTCTCGGTTCAGATTTATCGATTCGTGGAATCGCCTTAGTCTTTTCAATGACAGGCAGACTCTTAGGCTCGGAATTAGGCAGTTTTAAATCTTCAACGAAGTTGATCTCATTGTTCAAATGATCTGCATGGCCTGTGGTCGCATAAAAATTGAAATTGACAACCAGCAGCAAAAGTAGCGCAGCCTCAATGCAAATTGAAATCAATGCTGCATTCAGAATCTTTCTGCGATAGGGTTGCCCCGGCGAAACGAACGGAATGTCAAATGGTGCTGTCGCATTAATTGTCGTATTCATGCCGCTCAACTGTTTTTCGCCCGAGCAGCCAAACTAATTTGAGTAGCACCGCCTTTGCGAATGGCGTCAATTGCATTCATCAGTTGCTGCAAATTAACCTTGTCCGAACCGGCGATGGTGACTACCAGATTTTTTGGTTCGTGCGTGAGTATCCAACCACTTAACTGGTCCGACGACACCTCAGAACCGTTGATGTTCATTTGACCTTCGTCATGAAGCTCAACCAACAACTTCGTAGGAGGAATCGTGGCTGCGGTTTTACTAGCAGGGAGGTTGGTTACGTGTCCAGTTGTTGGAATCATGCGTAAAGTCAGCATGGCAAAAAACACGAGGAGAAATAGCATGATGTCGATCATTGGAATGATCTCGATGCGTGCTTTTCTAGTTTCAAAATATCTCATAGTTTGGCTCTGATAGGCTTAAATAAGATTACTTGTTTCTTGCAGTTCGTGACGATTAACCAGCATGATCTTGATAGTTTCCAATTGGTGAACAATCATCCGTACCCGGGTGGTCAGCCAGTTGAAAAAGAGTAGACCGATCATTGCAATAAACAGGCCACAGGCGGTTGCAACCAAGGCTTCTGCAATGCCGCCCGTGACCTGCATTTGATTGTTTTGCACATCTCCCAAAATAGAAAACGCTTGAAACATACCAACGATGGTGCCAAATAATCCAAGCAAGGGGGCTAGTGTGATGACGGTATCAAGCATCCACAAAGAGCGATCCAATTGCGGTACTTCGTGCATGAAGGCTTCTTCCAAAAATCCCTCAATCTGTTCGCTGGCATGTGTCTGGTTGAACACACGGCAGGCGTTGAAGAGACGGGTGTGTGGGAGGTCCGCTTCCTTGTGCAGCAGATCCACCAGTGCTTTCTGATTTAGCCCGGCCTCTGGTTTGAGCTGGTCAATGATGCCTTGCCCTGACTTTTGCATGTGCAGCAAGTGAATGGTTCTTTCAACAATCACTACCAGCGCAACAAAGAAGAGAAATGCCATGATGTAAAGAGTGCCACCTGAATTATTGGCGAGCTCGATAAGTTTTGAGAAATCCATAATTGAGATGGGCAGGGTAATATCCACCCTGCCCGAACCTTTCAAAAGTCAGTAATTAAAAGTCAGCCTTCAATGTCAGCATTAAGCTGCGAGGTGCTTGGTATTGATAGGTTGTGCTCGAAGCAACTGTTCCAGACGATGCGTAGAGAAGTGTTTGACGGTTTTGTAGATTAAACACACTCAATTGGGCTTTGAGTGCGCTCATATTTAAACTTTGCACATCCCGGAATGTGTAGGACACATTCAAATCTAGGTTGTCAATGTGTGGGTAGTCACCATAGGTGGTGGAAGCCAGCTGAGTCCCGATGTTCTTGTAGATCAGGTTGCCAGTCCAAGGTCCTTGCTGGTACATCACACCGAAGGCGTCGGTAAACTTTGGTGCCATAGGCACGTTACCAGTTGGTGCGTTTGTTATGGATGAGTTGTCCGATTTGTACTTGGCGCTGTTCACGCCCAAGTTGGCATAGACCGCCCACTCCTTATCCAAAGAGTAGGTAACCTGACCTTCGTACCCTTTGTAGACAGCTCCGCCGGAGTTAACAAAAATCGGGTTAGTTGGGGTGCCAGAGTTCGTGTAAAGGTTGTTGATATCTATGTAATAGATGTCGGCATCAAACACCAGCTTGTCTTCCTTGTGAACCCAACCCAACTGGTAGTTGGTTGTGTACTCGGGGGCAGGCTTTGAACCGTTAGTTGCGTTCAAACCACCTAGTGCGATCGACTGACCGATGACGTACATGCCCTTAGCATATTGCGCGTAGACGGCATTCTCTCCATCCAATTTCTGGTTTACCGTCAGATATGGAAGTGATGCGTTGTAGTTGTACGAATAGCTCTGGTTGAGTTGAGACTTCTGGTTCATGAGAGATGACACTGAATCATTCTCCGTCATGTATTTGTAACCAGGCATTACCTTGAGACCTGGTGCTGCAGCCCATTCGTATTCAACGTAGGGTTGAACGGCATGTCGAGTACTGGTTTGTTCTGCGAAGTTTGAGGAAGTAACAACGCCGGGCTGGTTCAGGCCGGAGCTAGAACTTGTCACACCATTCAGCACAGCTCCAGTTGTTAAATCGGCCTCTAAGTTATGACGATTAGTGTTGTTCATTTCATACCAAACACCCACCCGCAGCAGATCCTCACCCATTTTCTTGGATGCCTTGAAGTTATCACCCCAGACGCGATAGCCATTTAGTTTGTAGTAGCCGGGGACATCGCCGGTAGGCACGACAGCAGCCGTCACGCTATTGAGGTTCTTGACGCTGTAGCTAGAGTCGGTGGTTCCATTGAAGTTACCTGGGCTCTGACCGGCAGTAGTCTCGTTCCAATAGCGATAGGTGTAAAGCGAGTTGTCAGTTTCCCAACCATCACCCAAACGACTTTGCAATCTGGCGTATTCAAAGTCAGTGTGTTTGTCCTGCAAGTTATAGCCGTAATAGCCTTGACTTTGGGGATTGCTGTTCAAGAAGTAGTTCTTACCAAGACTGTTGAGTTGCGAGCTCGTAGAGCCGGTGACGGCATCAGGCTGATTGGTGAGTACGTGGGAATAGGCTGAGTAAAGTGTCAGCAGAGAACTATCCCCAACTGGGCGCTGGTATTTTGCTGAATAGGTCTTGCCATCAATGAACGCATTTGTCAGATAGCCATCAGAGGTCAGTTGCTGCACATCTAATTGCAAAGTTGCATCGCTATCTTTCATGCGACCCGACTCATAGCTCGCAGTGTACAAACGGGTGTTCCATGAACCGAACGAGCCAGATACAGAGGTTTTTTGTGTTTCGGAAGGAGTCTTGGAGTACAGGTTGACGCTACCACCGTAAGTTGCGTAACCGATATTGCTAGCGTTGCCAGGACCCCGTTCGATTACTACGCCACCAATGATGGAAGCAGGGAAATACGATGTGGAATGGTGTGTCGGACCGTTGGTATCGCCGAAGGGGATGCCATCAAAAGTTACGTTGTACTCCCCATCTTGGAAGCCACGCATGGTGGTCTTCGTATCCATCAGCCCAGCGCCGTTGGGCGAGGGGGAGGATGAGATGCTTGGCGCAATTGCGATGATGGTGTTTAAATTACCAGTCGGCGGTGTCGATTCTTCGATATACGCCCGAGAAATTATCGACTGCGGTTCAGTTGCATTCAAATTGGCTTGAGTTGGAGCCATGGATGTGGCTGTGCCCTTTTGCGCATAGATGTTTTCGTTGCTGGTTGCACCACTGCTGCCGCCTACAGTGCCCAGATTGACGGTGTCAGCCAGAGCCACAGATGTCATAGAAGCAAGGGCAATAAGAACCAATGTTGGTGTTCGTTTTAGCTTGAACTTTTTCACAAAACCCTCTTGTGTAGGATGATTAAAGAAGTTGTTAACTTTAAAAATTGTTCTTTACATACACATGATGTTTGTGTGAAACATTTATTACGTGAGTCGACTTTCGTAGTCTTTTGACATAAACAAATAACTTTCGTAAATGCTCGCTACACATTAATGCTGAGCACCGTATCAGACACGGTTCTATTGTTAATTACTAACAGTAACAACTATTGGAAAGTTGTCAGCTTTGAATCTAGAGAGTCCTGTTTCTCGGGCGCAACTGTTCTAAATGAGTCGAAATTACCAGCTCTACAGATCTAGTGTCTGGTCTTGGCTGTACAACGGTCATTTGAGTCACTGGCTTCTGGATGTCCGGTAATTGACGCCTCATTCACGAACCGCCAAGGCCGAGTGACTCAGATCAGCCTTTAGCGGTAGTAGAAACAAGGATAAACATCCAAGACTCGCGGTTCTGAGGGAGCCCCTTGGGGGCGGACGGGCAGACCGCGCGGGCGATGCTGCGAAGCAAGCCCTAAGGGTGGGCGGGGCACAAACAGGATACACGGCGGAGCCGCCAACTGAAACCATGCGCAAAGCGCCTGATATATGCCACAGCACCAGCACACCACAAGGGCAACAGACGACTGCATGTCAGACGCGAAGCGGCTGGGGAGTGCAGACGGTTGACAAGCCCGAACCAGCGTAGGCAATTTTGCATAACGCCTGCTGCGTAAACCCGAAGGGCGCAAAGCGGTGCAGGGACACAAACGAGCTTGCGAGTGGCTGGCCATGCACTTTATGCAGTACGGCGTTATGTAATTTTGCCGTAGCTGTGGATCACCCCTTCGGTGGAGTCTAGATGCCAACACGATGCGATAGCGAGCCGAGACCCACACCCAGCGCTAAAGCGCTCATGCTGTCATCGTTGCGAAGCAACTGGCTATAAATTGTGTGCATCATGGTTACGGCATGTAGCCATACCATCGAACTTGTGTAATGCGGTGATGTGACCCGGAAACCAAGCGCAGGGACTTGCAGGTGCACATGACCG
>Ga0213920_1001758_pt1 | contig 11329 bp, 9 predicted proteins | sample McNCre1117MG_FD_161054 | JGI IMG/M metagenome (GOLD analysis project Ga0213920, IMG submission 161054) | Freshwater microbial communities from McNutts Creek, Athens, Georgia, United States - 11-17 MG | ecosystem: Environmental > Aquatic > Freshwater > Creek | place: USA: Georgia | collected...
AAAAAATAATTTATAATATTGATCTTGCAGAGCAGACAAATGACCCAAAATTATTGAAGAAACTTCAAAACGATATTTGGGAATTTCGAACAAAATTTGTGGGGCAACAAATTAGACTTCTTGCTTTTTGGGATAAGTCTGATAGTAAAAAAACCTTGGTTATTGCAACACATGGATTTATAAAAAAGGTAGACAAAGTTCCTAAAAATGAACTTGAACGAGCAACGCGAATAATGAACGATTATTTCAGAAACAAACATTAATATGGCAACCAAAGAGATGAAAAGCTATTCACTTGCCGAAATGAAAGACAAGTATATTGGCACAATTGGAAATGCAGATCGAGACGCATATGAGTACGAACTACGCATGGACGTTTTGGGAAAAATGATCAAAACGGCACGTTTGGAACGACACTTAACACAAGAGGAACTTGGAAAACTTGTTGGTGTTCAAAAAGCACAGATTTCAAAATTGGAAAGCAGCGCAAATAGCGCAACAATTGATACCATTTTAAAAGTGTTTAAAGCACTTAAAGCAGAGATTAATTTCAACGTAAAATTGGAGGAAAATTTTGTCAAACTTGTTTGATTAAAAAAGATAAAGTTTCTCCCCACTAAAACCAAACCGTCACATTTCCCATCACGAATTGATACCAATTCGTATTTCCGTTGTTCTGTGTAAATTGTTGCTGTTTGCCGGAGTTGTAGTAACGGTATTCCAAACGGAATAGGGCATTGGCGTTGATTTTGTAATTGTAACACAAGCCTGCGCCAAAGAGATTCAATGAGGTCAATGCCGTTTGAATAATTGTCAAATCCGAATCGTTGAAGTATTCCAAACGACCAGATAAACTGTGTTGCTTGTTGAAATCCCATTTCCCAATGATGTTCGCTTGGTACCAATAACTAGTGTGCTGCAAGCGTTTTTGTATTCCTACGTATGCAGAACTGGTTAACGAGAATTTTTTTGAAGATTGGTAAATCAAGTAAACATCGGTGAAATAGCGCATGCCAAGTGTTGTGTCGTTTGCAGTTTGTTCGTTGCCCACATACGTGTCCCAATTGATCAGTACATTTTTGTTGGGACGGTATTCCAATTGTGTAGCCAATGACAAACCTTTCGTTTTATTCGTTATTTCTTGCCAGCCGTTGATGACGTAGCCGTAAAACGCAAATTTGTTGTTGATTGGAACGCTCACTTTTACTCCCGATAAATAATAAGGAACATATTCGCCAGACAACGAACGCGTGTACATCAAATGGTCTTTTGAAATAGCCGATTCATTTGTAAACGGAGAACTGATGACTCCTGCATCCAACCAAATTTCTTTTTTCTTGCTCAATTTCACCCCAACATTCGCTTCGACAATGTTTTTCAAACTACCCGTTTCACCAGCATAATTTTCGTTCATGTACGTTCCAAAACCAGGGACAAAGTGCGCGCGAACCTTGTTGTTTTTGTATTTCACGTCGATGAATGCCAAATTGATATTCATTTCATTGGTTCTGTGCGAGGAAACTGCATAATAACGATTCGAAGCAGTTGCAAACGATGAACTCAAACCGTAATACGTGTCGACCATTCCGCCGATGTAAATTTTTCCAACAGAAACAGAATCAAAATTATCGGTTACACCCGTGTTGACAACTTGCGCATGAGCAGCAGAAAACAGAGAGGCAAGGACTAGTAAAACAGCTTGAAAACGCATGTGCTTTTTTTTGACAAAATTACAATTTATTTAATCGAGAATTGAACTATAAGTCGTTTTCATCTGTTGTAAGAAATAAAGATGAAACGCTCCGCATTATTACCTGAAATTCCAATCGATGAAACCTTGCAATCAACTGAATTGGAAACCTTTCAAAACAAGGTGTTGCGTCCTATTTTAAAGTTTCAAAACGATCATATCTTACAAAGTGTTTTTCATGTTTGTACGAGCATGGCAGCCGATTTCAAAACCAAGTCACTTGTTCAACGCAAACGTTTTGTCAACGATGTGATGCGCTCCAATGCTGCCTTGAAACATCAATTGATTGGTTTGGTCGTTGCTTGGATGGAAATCGATCAATTGACTTTTTACTTAGCGCATCAATCTGATGTGAACAAGCGTATCAGCCAAATGGCAGTGGAACGTGTCGTGAGTCAATTGTTATAAAAAAGGCTCAGCCAATAGTGACCGAGCCTTGATACTAACTATTTTCTGGTTTATCCCACAACTTCTTCTGCAACAGATATTGGTTTGCGGAAAACGATTTTTCCATCAAAAATATCCATCACAACAACTCCAGCTGTATCGATTGTTCCACCTAAAATTGCTTTGGACAATTCATTCATCACTTGTTTTTGGATCACACGTTTAACTGGTCTTGCTCCAAAATGCGGATCGTAACCTGCAGCAACCAAGTGTTCTTTTGATTCATCTGTGATATGCAAGGAAATCCCTTTATCGCTCAATAAGTGAATCAATTGCTTGAGTTGAATGTCAACAATTTGTCGGATGAATTTCTTCGTTAACGGAGTAAACACGATTGTTTCGTCAATGCGATTTAAAAATTCTGGACGAATCGTTTGGCGCAATAATTCCATCACTTTGAATTTTGCTTTTTCCATTGCTTCAGGAATTTCACTTTCTTTTACACCATCAAAACTTTCTTGGATCAAGTGAGACCCCATGTTCGAAGTCATAATGATAATCGTGTTTTTGAAATTCACCGTACGACCTTTGTTGTCCGTTAAACGTCCGTCATCCAACACTTGCAAAAGAATGTTGAACACATCAGGATGCGCTTTTTCGATTTCATCTAACAAGACAATCGAATATGGTTTTCTGCGCACCGCTTCGGTTAATTGTCCGCCTTCATCGTAACCAACGTATCCCGGAGGCGCTCCCACCAAACGACTAACGCTGTGTTTTTCTTGGTATTCGGACATATCAATGCGCGTCATTGCGTTTTCGTCGTTGAACAAGAAATCGGCTAATGCTTTGGCAAGTTCTGTTTTACCAACTCCAGTAGGACCGAGGAAAATAAACGATCCAATTGGTTTGCGCATGTCTTGTAATCCAGCTCGACTTCGGCGCACAGCATCGGACAAGGCTTCAATTGCTTCTTCTTGACCCACAACACGTTTGGCTAACTCATCTTCTAAACGAAGAAGTTTGGCAACTTCGCTTTCAATCATTTTCGAAACTGGAATTCCCGTCCATTTGGAAATGACATCGGCAATTTCTTCCACATCAACTTCTTCTTTGATCAATTTCGAAGAAGCCTGCATCTCAATTAATGTAGCTTTTGCTGCTTCAAGATTTGTTTCTGCATCTTTTATTTTTCCATAGCGAATTTCAGCTACTTTACCATAATCTCCGGCACGTTCCGCTTGATCAGCTTCTAGTTTCAAATCTTCTATTAACTCTTTTGTTTTTTGTACATTTTCAACCACATTTTTTTCCGATTGCCAGCGCACTTGAAATGCATTGCGTTGTTCTTCTAAATTGGCCAATTCGTTGCTGAGTTGTTCCAATTTCTTGGTGTCATTTTCACGTTTGATTGCTTCGCGTTCAATTTCCAACTGCATGATTTTTCGTTCCAATTCATCCAATTCCTCTGGTTTTGAATTGATTTCCATGCGTAATTTCGAAGCAGCTTCATCAATTAAATCGATTGCTTTGTCGGGTAAATGACGTTCTGTGATGTAGCGTTGCGATAATTCAACCGCTGCTATAATCGCTGCATCTTTGATCAATACTTTGTGGTGATTTTCATATTTTTCTTTGATTCCACGCAAAATTGAAATGGCATCTTCGGTATCTGGTTCATCGACTAATACAGGTTGAAAACGACGCACCAACGCTTTGTCTTTTTCGAAATACTTTTGGTATTCGTTTAATGTTGTTGCACCAACTGCACGTAATTCGCCACGCGCCAAAGCAGGTTTTAATATGTTTGCTGCATCCATAGCGCCATCGCCACCTCCAGCGCCAACCAAGGTGTGAATTTCGTCAATGAACAAAATGATTTCTCCATCGGCGCTTGTAACTTCTTTCACAACAGCTTTCAAGCGTTCTTCAAATTCACCTTTGTATTTTGCGCCAGCAATCAACGCACCCATGTCGAGCGAGTAAACGATTTTTGACTGAAGATTCTCGGGAACATCTCCATCGATGATTCGATGAGCTATTCCTTCTGCAATTGCTGTTTTACCAACTCCAGGTTCTCCAATTAGAATAGGGTTATTTTTTGTACGACGCGTTAATATTTGAAGTACACGCCGAATTTCGTCATCGCGCCCAATAACAGGATCGAGTTTTCCTGCTTTTGCAAGTTCGTTCAAGTTTTTAGCGTATTTCTCAAGCGATTTGTACGTGCCATCTTGTTGATTAGAAGTCACATTTTCTCCGTTACGTAAGTCCATGATTTGTTGAGTTAATTTTTTTGTTGTCAATTGTGTGTCGCGCAATAGTTGTCCAGTAGCATCCGAACTTTCGACCAATGCTAGGAAAAGGATTTCAATTGATACGAATTCATCCTTGTTTTTTTGTGCTAATTGCACCGAATTGTTTAATGTCTCTTGTGCTTTAGTTGATAAAAACAACTGTCCACCTGTTACGGTGCTGAAACTTTTAATGATGCTGTCTAAAGCAATTTCTAAATGCTGTTGATTGACACCATTTTGATTGAGTAAATAGGGGATAACATCTTTATCGTTAATGAACATACTTTTCAGTAAATGTGCATTTTCAATAGCAGGATGTTGTGCAGTTTGCGCTAAATTCTGAGCTCCTTGAATGATTTCCTGAGCTTTGATAGTAAATTGATTGCCATCCATGTTGTTTGTGTTTTATGCATTCAAAGCGACAAATTACGCACCAATTCAAAACACATCGTTAACAACTGAAAAAATGGCTGATTCAATTGTTTTCACACGACAAAATGACTGATTTTATATGCATTTCAATAAAAAAACACGTTTTAAGTGTAAATTTTGTCTGAATCCCTAACTTTGAGGAACTAAAATTGTACTTATGATTGATTTTTTCAAAAAGATTGCACCTTATTTTGTTGATGTTTGGCAATACTTGGTCATTATCGTTTTGTTTATTTTGGCGGCAATTTTCTATTTATAAAAAAAGGACTGAGATGCCCCAGTCCTTAAAATCTATTGTTTTTCAACGATCAAAATACATAGGTTAAACCTATTCCTAAAACAGCAATTCTATTTGTTCTGGTTTTGTTCGCAGCTGTTACTAATCTATTTTCAAATAAATTGGAAGATTCACTGATTTCAAAAGTGTTATTTTTCAATTTTGTACTTGCAGTAAAACGAATTCCAAGATTCACTAAAAGTTTGTCACTTAAAGCAAAACGTGTTTTTAATCCAAGCATGATGGTGTATGAATGAAACTTTTGATTGAAATCAAATAAATTTGCATTTTTCAAAATACTTTGTTCGTATGCTTGGTAAAAAGGATCATTTGCATAATACGTCAATCCATTATTTTCAATTCGTGATGTATTTCTACCAATTCCCGCTTCAAACTCAAGACCCATTGGGGCATTATCAAAGTATGACGATGTAAAAACAGGCATGAAGCTGGTTGTTTTTGTTACAAAAGGATCAAAACTCCCAGAGAAATAATCATTTGTAACAGGGATGGTAAAATTTGTTGGTGAATAGCATGCTAATTTAAAACTTGAAAAATTCAAGGCGATCCCAATGTTCTTTTTTAGCATACGTCCAACTTGAAATGAAATACCGCTATTTATTAATTTGATTTCTTGCTTATGATCGTAACTATCAGGTTGGTTAAGTGCTTTGTATAATAAAGGTGAGTTTAAATTCACCGAAAAATCCACATAATTGCGCTTGCCATAATATCCAATTACTTGATTGTTTTGAGCATTTAACGAGAGAAGTAGGGTGCAATTTATAACTATTAAGAGAAAAGTTTTCATTTTTTATTTTTTTAAATTGGCAAATAAGTTGTGAAAGTAGCTACCTACAACTGGTTTTCGTAGTTTACCATTCAATTCTTGGTATCCAGCATTCATTAATTCCCCCGTGTTCATATTCAACATAACTGAATAGCAAGTGACAATATTTGATGAGACAATTTTTTGAGGTAAATACACTAAAAATGTTACTGGTATAAATACGGGCAAGAACATGTTATAAATGACTAAAGCAAAAATATTTTCATTAAAGTTTTTATCATAACTGATTACGGAAAACATGACGTTTTCGGTATTCAATTCTTCTTTCATTGTCTGCAAGTAATTAAAGTCAATCGGCATCATTTCAATTTCCTCAAGATTTCCTTTTTGCTCAATCAAACTAATCAACGTACTTCGTTTGTTGAATTCAGACGTTCCGTTTTCTTTAATTGATTCGAGATTAATAGATTGACATGTTATTAGTTGTTTATCTGCAATATCTTCAATCAAATGTGTGTAATCGTTAATTGTTTTTTGATTGAGAATTCGTTTGCCATTATTAAATAATACGGGTTCTATTAGTACAAATTTATCGATAGCTAGATCGGTCACTTTTCGAGCTTTGTTTTTTTCTTGTTCTTCCAATATTTTGCGTTCCTTTTTAGTCAGCACTAAATTTTCATCGGTTTCTTTTTCGCGCAAATCAGAAATGAAATTAGTTAGTTTATCGGTGAATATAGTATCAGCAACGATATCTGGGATGCCATAGAAGTAATAATCAAGTGAATCGATTTCACCCGATGCATCGTGTTCCTTTTTTGATTTGATACGTTTGTACTTTGAGTTGATCTCTTCTTCCTTTTTTTCCACTTTTTCAGCGGGTTTGTTTTTCAAAGCGATGGCTTCTTGGAAGGTGTTTTTGGAATATTCCTCCAATTTGAAGCTTTTTTCTTTTGCCAAAACACGTAACAAACGGTTGTAACATTCGCCGATGAACTTATTATTAGGTTCTTCCTTTTTTAAGTCATAGATATAGCGTAATGCAATGGTGAAGCGAGCTTTATTCGATAATTTAGCTAACGTGGCAAATAGCCGTGCACTTTCACCTTCCAATTCATCCGATTCGTAAGCAATTTCTGAAATTCTATTTGCTTCGGTAAATTGTGCAATCGACAACCATGCTAAAGCTTTCATTTGTTTCAAATAACTTGATTGCGGAAAATCGCGCTGTAAAATGAAAATGGTGTACAATGCACCATAAAAGTCATTATCGATAATTGCAGTTCGAATACTCTCAAAGCGCGCGATGTTTCTTATTTCAATAAACTCCGTTTTATTCAATAAAAAATTCTTGTTGCCCCAATTAGCAAATTTTCCTTTTTGTTCTTCTACAGCTTCTTTTCTTTTTTTAATGTTAGGATGTGAACTTTTTTCGTCGTTATAATCTTCAATTGCTGTAATTGGGAATGTTTTTGAATTGAAAATTGATTGAGGCACGTATAATTTCGATGTATTGAAGTAATCAAAAGGAACAGGTATTTCATCGAATGGTAAATACGAGTACATCAAGACATCAAAAGTTGAAATTAAATCCTCTTGCGAATAACCAGCTGCATGATACATTTTGATAGCAACGCGGTCGGCCTCTAATTCATTTTCTTTGGAATAGGAACTGAGTTTTTCAATTGAATTATTACGATTAGAACGCGTTGTCTTCCAGTCAAACGTTTCCACAACATGTTTTTCTGTATAATGGGCAATTTCATGGGATAATACATATGCAAGTTGCGCTTCAGATGCTAATTGAGCAATCAAACCTGTTGTGACAAACACTATTCCTTGATCAGTAGAAAAGGCGTTTGTTTCGTTCGATTTCAAGGTGTAAAAACGCAATTTTGCTTTTAATTCAGGCTCGTTTTTCAATAAGATTTCCGCAACTTTTTCAACGTAAGTTGATACCTCGTCTCCATAAACAACATTTCCTGAATGCAATATTAAATCAATACGTTCATGGATACCTTTGACAAATATTGCTTGTTTCTTTTTTGATAAATCGCGTGTGTTTTCGTTGATGTCTTTCTCAATTTTTTCTTGTGTTGTACTCGAAAAATCAATAGGAATAGCACCTTTCGCTAGCAAGGTTTCAAATTGATTGAAATTTTTTTGACCAAAAACGGGATTGGAAATAAATAAAGTAATCGAAAATAATAGATAAAACAAGTGTGTTATTCTTGTTTTATAGTTGAAGTTAATTGTCATCAAATGAATTTTGAATGAATATTTTATGAGTAAAATTAAAATTAATATTTGGATAAGGTAATTTGAAAATTGATGCAATGAAACTATTTGTACGAAAAACAGACGTTTTCACTATATTTGAATGAAGAATCGTTATTTTTGTTTGAAATATGAACCCGTTGGAAAAAGAATTACAAATATCAATAGTTGTCCCCTTATTTAATGAGGCTGAATCGCTTCCTGAATTACATGCTTGGATTCGTAAAGTAATGTTAGCAAATCAGTTTTCGTACGAAGTTGTTTTTGTGGACGATGGAAGTAAAGACGATTCATGGGCTGTCATTGAAACGTTAAAAGCTCAAGACACCAATGTCCGTGCGATTAAATTCCAACGCAATTATGGTAAATCTGCAGCGCTTCACACTGCTTTCGAAGCTGTAAAAGGAGCCGTTGTTATCACGATGGATGCTGATCTTCAAGATTCTCCCGATGAAATTCCAGAGTTGTATCGCATGATAATGGAACAGGATTTTGATGTGGTTTCAGGTTGGAAAAAGAAACGTTACGATCCAATCACGAAAACTATTCCAACCAAATTATATAACTGGGCAGCACGTCGTTTGACAGGCATTTATTTGCACGATTTTAATTGTGGCTTGAAAGCATACAAACGTGTTGTGGTGAAAAGTATTGAATTGTATGGTGACATGCACCGCTACATTCCTGCATTGGCAAAGTTTGCTGGTTTCAATAAAATAGGTGAAAAAGTTGTTATCCATCAAGCGCGTAAATACGGAACGACCAAGTTCGGTTTGAATCGCTTCTTGAACGGACCGCTCGATTTGATGACCGTTGTTTTTATGGGAAAATTTGGTAAAAAACCAATGCATTTCTTTGGCGCAATGGGAACTTTGTTATTCTTGATTGGTTTTAGTTTTGCTTTCTATCTAGGAATCGATAAATTATTCTTCAATGAAACCGCTAAAAAGTTAGCTGATCGAACAGAGTTTTATGTCAGTTTAACAGCTATGATACTAGGTGTTCAATTTTTCTTAGCTGGTTTCTTAGCTGAATTAATCGGAAGAAATTCGTCAACACGCAACAATTATTTGATTGAACAAGAATTATAAGATGCTTTGGGACATCACCAATGAGTGGACCTTGTTTTTAGATCGTGATGGTGTTATCAATCAGCGATTAATTGGAGATTATGTCAAAACAACAGAAGAATTTTCTTTGCTAAACGGTGTTACAAATGCTATTGCAACAGCAAACCAAATCTTTTACAAAGTTGTTGTAGTAACCAATCAACAAGGAATTGGAAAAGGATTGATGACGGAAAGTAACCTTTTGACAATTCATCGTTATTGCTCTGATTTATTACTAGAATCGAATGCGCACATTGATGCTTATTATTTTGCACCAAGCCTAGCGCACGAAAAAAGTAACGATCGCAAACCAAATATAGGCATGGCAATGCAAGCAAAACAGCAATTTCCGCTAATCGATTTTTCGAAATCAATTATGGTGGGTGATTCCAACTCGGATATTGAGTTTGGAAAAAATGCAGGCATGAAAACTGTTTTTGTTAGCCACGACAAACAAATACATCCAACTGCTGATATAACAGTAGATTCATTGGAATCATTTATTCAACAATTATAAGGTATGAAAACAGTATTTATGTCACTTTTATTATTGTTAGTTGTTTTTAATGCAACTGCACAGACAATCAATAAAACAGACGCAGCTGGAAAAAAACAAGGTCCTTGGGAAAAAAAATACCCAAATTCAAAAGTGGCACAATACAAAGGACAATTCAAAGACGATAAACCTGTAGGAACGTTTACCTATTATTTCCCTTCAAATACTGTCAAAGCTATCGTTGTTCATAATGAAAAGACTGGACGTTCAGTTGCTAAAATGTTTCATGAAAACGGGACTATTGAAGCTGTTGGGATTTACAAAAATCAACTAAAAGATAGCGTTTGGGATTATTTCGGACCGACTGGTCGCCAAAGTATCAAAGAGTCTTATGTAAATGGGTTATTAAATGGGACTCAAACAGTTTATTATGTTCCGGAAGATCCGTCGAGTAAAGTGATGCTCGTTGCAAAGACTTCACAATATACCAACGGAAAATTGAATGGCGAAGTCATCGAATATTACCAAAATGGGGTAATTAAAAGCAAAGCTAATTTTGTAAACGGTGTAAAAACAGGTGTGGCAATTGTTAACCATCCAAATGGAGTTCCAATGATGAAAGAACGTTATAAAAATGGTGTGCAACATGGTTGGCAAACAACTCACGATCAAAATGGGAAAGAAATAGGGAAGAAGTATTATTCACAAGGCCAATTATTGACAGGAGCTCGTTTAACAAAACACTTGCAGCTTTGCAAAGAAAAAGGTATCAATCCAAATGGTTAATTGAAAATTATTCCTACTTTTAAGTCATGATTACTACCCTGAAAGCTTGTTTGACAAACAAAATAATATTGCTTTTTGCAATTCCTTTGCTGATGTTTTCGTGTGCGGAAGACAACACACAACCCATTGACTTTCATTACAATTACTTCCCTTTGGATCAAGGCCGATTTGCAATTTATTCGGTTCACGAAGAGAAAATTGATCCAGGTGGCGGTGCGCTGAACAATTACACGATTGATTATTTTATTAAAACAAAAATAGGGGATACGCTAACAGATAATTCTGGACGTATTGTTCGAAAATTTGAACGATATGTTGCTGATTCAGCAACTGGTCCTTGGCAAATAAAAGATATATGGACGGCAGTAATTGCAGCTAATCGTGCAGAATTGGTGGAAGAAAACAACCGTGTTGTCAAATTAGTTTTTGCACCAAGAGCAGAAAAATCGTGGAATATCAATGCATACAATACCTTGTCACCTATTCAAGCACATTATAGTAACATTCATCAACCACAAATCATTAATGGTCTTTCGTTTCCGCTTTCGCTTGTTGTGCAACAAGAAAACACCATCAATCTCATTCAACACAAACGAAAGTACGAGGTTTATGCAAAGAATGTTGGTATGATTGCTAAAGTGTACAAAGATGCTGAAATCACTAATTTTGATACAACGCAAGTAACAAAGGGATTCACACAAATCATGCAAATTATAGATTTCGGAATT
>Ga0213920_1001762_pt1 | contig 11324 bp, 9 predicted proteins | sample McNCre1117MG_FD_161054 | JGI IMG/M metagenome (GOLD analysis project Ga0213920, IMG submission 161054) | Freshwater microbial communities from McNutts Creek, Athens, Georgia, United States - 11-17 MG | ecosystem: Environmental > Aquatic > Freshwater > Creek | place: USA: Georgia | collected...
CGCGTCAAATGGAGGAGGAAGGCCACAAGATCATCAAACTCAACATCGGCAACTTGGCTGTGTTTGGCTTTGATGCGCCTGAAGAGATTCAGCAAGACATGATCCGCAACCTGCCCACGTCGGCGGGCTACTCGGACAGCAAAGGCATTTTTGGCGCCCGCAAAGCGGTGATGCACGAGACGCAAAAGCAAGGCATCAAAGGTGTCACGCTCGACGACATTTACCTCGGCAACGGCGCGAGCGAACTGATCGTCATGGCGACCAACGGATTGCTTAATAACGGCGACGAGTTGCTGTTGCCTGCCCCCGACTATCCGTTGTGGACTGCAGCTGTGAGCTTGTCGGGTGGCACGCCTGTGCACTACTTGTGCGACGAAGCGAACGGCTGGATGCCTGACATCGAAGACATTCGCTCGAAGATCACCAAGAACACCAAGGGCATTGTGGTCATCAACCCCAATAACCCCACGGGTGCTTTGTACTCCGACGAATTGCTGCTGCAAATCGTCGAGCTCGCACGCAAGCACGGCTTGATCATTTTTGCCGACGAGGTGTACGACAAGGTGTTGTACGACGGTGTCAAACACACGCCGATTGGCAGCTTGAGCGAAGACGTGTTGACGCTGACCTTCAACTCGCTGTCCAAGAGCTATCGCTCATGTGGCTACCGCGCAGGTTGGTTGGTGGTGTCGGGCGACAAGAAGCCGGCCGCCGATTACATCGAGGGCCTCAACATGCTCTCGAACATGCGTTTGTGCGCCAACGTGCCAGGCCAGTGGGCGATTCAAACCGCCTTGGGTGGCTACCAAAGCATCAACGATTTGGTGGGCGAGGGCGGTCGCTTGCGCAAGCAACGCGACTTGGCCTATGAGCTCATCACCGCTATTCCCGGCGTGACGTGTGTCAAGCCGCAAGCGGCGCTGTACATGTTCCCGCGCTTAGACCCCAAGGTCTACCCGATCAAAGACGACCAGCAGTTTTTCTTGGAGTTGCTCCAAGAAACCAAGGTCATGTTGGTGCAGGGCACAGGCTTTAACTGGAAGACCACGGACCACTTCCGTATCGTGTTCTTGCCGCACGAAGACGACTTGCGTGAGGCCATCTCACGCATCGCCAAATTTCTCGAAAACTATCGCAATAAGACATCGAAATGAAACCTATCCAAGTTGGCCTCTTAGGCATCGGCACTGTTGGCAGCGGCACTTTTGAAGTGCTCAAACGCAACCAAGAAGAAATCACACGTCGTGCAGGCCGTGGCATTGAAGTCACCATGGTGGCGGACCTTGATGTCACACGCGCCAAGAGCATCGTGGGTGCCAACGTGCAAGTGGTGGACGACGCTCGCAAGGTCATCGCCAACCCAGACATCGACATCGTGGTCGAGCTGATTGGTGGTTATGGCATTGCCAAGCAACTCGTGCTCGAAGCCATTGAGGCGGGTAAGCATGTCGTCACAGCCAACAAAGCTCTGCTCGCTGTGCACGGCACAGAAATTTTTGCGGCGGCTCATAAAAAGGGCGTGATGGTGGCATTCGAAGCCGCTGTCGCTGGTGGCATTCCGATCATCAAAGCTTTGCGCGAAGGCCTCACCGCCAACCGCATTCAGTGGCTGGCTGGCATCATCAACGGCACGACCAACTTCATCTTGTCTGAGATGCGCGACAAAGGCTTGGCTTTTGCCGACGTGCTCAAAGAAGCGCAAGCCTTGGGCTATGCCGAAGCTGATCCGACGTTCGACATCGAAGGTGTGGATGCGGCGCACAAAGCCACCCTCATGTCGGCCATCGCGTTTGGCGTGCCTGTGCAGTTTGACAAAGCGCACGTGGAAGGCATCACCAAGCTCGAAGCGCAAGACATCAAATACGCTGAGCAACTGGGCTACCGCATCAAGCTCTTGGGCATTTCCAAGCGCACAGAGGCCGGCATCGAATTGCGCGTGCACCCTTGCTTGGTGCCTGCCAAGCGTTTGATTGCCAACGTTGAAGGCGCGATGAATGCGGTGATGGTCCACGCAGATGCCGTGGGCACCACGCTCTACTACGGCAAAGGCGCAGGCAGCGAGCCCACCGCCAGTGCGGTGATTGCCGACTTGGTTGACATCACCCGTTTGCACACCGCAGACCCATTGAACCGTGTGCCGCATTTGGCATTCCAACCCGACGCGATGAGCAATTTGCCCATTTTGTCGATGGACAAAGTGGTGACCAGCTACTACCTTCGCTTGCGCGTGGCCGACCAAGCGGGCGTGCTCGCCAAGGTCACCGGCATTTTGGCCAACGCCGACATCAGCATTGATGCGGTGTTGCAACGCGAAGCCGGTGAGGGCGAGAGCCACACCGACCTCATCATCTTGACCCACGATTGCGTGGAAGCCAAGATGAACCAAGCCATTGCTGAGATGCAACAACTCAGCACTGTGTTGGCCCCAATCACCCGCATCCGCAAAGAAGAGTTGAACTGATGCTGTATTTGTCCACGCGCGGTCACACCGAGCGCAAGCGTTTTTGTGAAATCCTCCTCGAGGGCTTGGCCCCCGATGGCGGTTTGTATTTGCCCGAGCACTACCCACAGGTAGACGATGCCGCGCTGACGCGTTTGCGCGCCACGTTCAACACCCAAGGCTATGCAGCCTTGGCGTTTGAAGTGCTGTCGCTCTACATCGACGACATTCCCGCCGCTGACCTGAAAGCCTTGTGCGCGAAGACCTACACCCAAGAGGTGTACGGCACGGAGACCATCGTGCCTGTTCGCAAGCTGGAAGACGGCTTGTGGGTTGAAGCTTTGTCGAATGGCCCCACGCTCGCGTTCAAAGACATGGCCATGCAATTGCTGGGCAACTTGTTTGAATACGAGTTGGCACGCCGTGGCGAAGAGCTGAATATTTTTGGTGCGACCAGTGGCGACACCGGCAGCGCGGCTGAGTACGCCATGCGCGGCAAAAAAGGCGTGCGCGTCTTCATGACCAGCCCACACGGCCGCATGAGCCCGTTCCAGCAAGCGCAAATGTTCAGCTTGATGGACGAGAACATTCACAACATCGCCATCGAAGGCGTGTTTGACGATTGCCAAGATTTAGTCAAAGCCGTGTCCAACGATTTGGACTTCAAAACCAAATACAAAATTGGCACGGTCAACTCCATCAACTGGGCGCGTTTGTTGGCCCAAGTGGTGTACTACTTCGCTGGCTACTTCCAAGCCACAACGGTCAACAGCCAAAAGGTGAGCTTCACCGTGCCGAGCGGCAACTTTGGCAATGTGTGCGCCGGCCATGTGGCCCGCATGATGGGCTTGCCTGTCGACACCTTGGTAGCGGCCACCAACGAAAACGATGTGTTGGACGAGTTCTTCCGCACAGGCGTGTACCGCGTGCGCGGCAGTGCCGACACGTTTGAAACCTCCAGCCCGTCAATGGACATTTCAAAGGCGAGCAACTTTGAGCGCTTTGTGTTTGATTTGCTCGGCCGTGATGCTGCGCTGACCAAAGACTTGTTTGGCGCACAAATTACCAAGAACGGTCAATTCGACTTGAGCGGCAACTCGCACTTCGCAGAAGCCGCCACACGCTACGGCTTTGCCAGCGGCAAGAGCACGCACGCCAACCGTTTGGCCACCATCCAAGACGTGCACAAGCGCTTCGGCGAAATGATCGACACCCACACCGCAGACGGTGTGAAAGTGGCGCGTGAACACATCAAGGCCGGTGTGCCCATGATTGTGTTGGAAACCGCGTTGCCCATCAAATTTGCAGCGACGATTGAAGAAGCTTTGGGTCAAGAGCCCTCACGTCCTGCGAAGTTCAATGGCATTGAAGCCTTGCCCAAGCGCGTGCATGTGATGAAAGCCGATGTGGCCCAAATCAAGGCCTACATCGCCCAGCACTGCGACCACGCATGAAGGTCGTCGCCTTTGCCGGTTACTCCGGCTCAGGAAAAACCACGTTGGTGGAGCAGATGATTGGCTGCATGCGCATGCGTGGTTTGCGCGTGTCCGTGGTCAAACACGCGCACCACAACTTTGACATCGACAAGCCCGGCAAAGACAGCTGGCGTCACCGCGAAGCCGGTGCGTTTGAGGTGTTGGTCGCATCGAATCAACGCTTGGTGTTGCAGCGGCAGTTTGAGCAGCCTGCGCAGCTCTCGGTGCATCACTTGTTGGCCGAGGTGTACGACGGCGTGGATTGGGTCTTGGTTGAGGGCTTTAAGAAAAGCGATTTGCTCAAAGTTGAAGTTTGGCGCAAAGCGTCTGAGCAACCCGTGCGCTACCCCGAGGATGACTTTGTGGTGGCCGTTGCCACCGATTCACCGCAAGACTTGCCAGAGGCCACGCAGCGCCCCGTGCTTGATTTGAACGACCCATACGCCATCACCGATTGGCTGATAGCCAACGAAGACCGTTTTGAATACACCCCACCGATGCTATGACCCGTCCTGCACTGCTTTCTTTGGATGAGGCCTTGCCTCAGTTGTTGGCGCAGGCCCAAGCGTTGGGCCGCACGCAATCGGTGTCCACGTTTGAAGCCGATGGCCGCGTGCTTGCACAAGACGTGATCGCAGCCCTGCAAGTGCCGCCGCAAGATAACAGCTCGATGGATGGCTACGCGGTGTGTGCCGCTGACTGCGCCCAAGCAGGCGCGGTGCTGCGCGTGACGCAACGCATCCCCGCCGGCACACACGGCACGCAGCTCAACGCAGGCGAAGCCGCGCGCATCTTCACGGGTGCACCCATTCCACCCGGTGCCGATGCCGTGGTGATGCAAGAGGACTGTGAAGCCCTAGACGGTGAGCAAGTCAAGGTCAACAAGGCGGTGCCCGCAGGACAGTGGATTCGACGCTCCGGCGAAGACGTCACACGCGGTGCCACGGTGCTGAGCCATGGCACACGTTTGACACCCGCTGAATTGGGCTTGGCCGCCAGCATTGGCTTGGCGCAGTTGCAAGTGTCGGCGCGTCCGCGTGTGGCTTTGTTTTCTACGGGCGATGAGTTGGTCATGCCTGGCGATGTCGCGCCCGAGGCGATGCCTGCGGGGGCCATTTACAACTCCAACCGATTCTTCTTGCGCGCCATGTTGCAGCGTTTGGGTTGCGAGGTGACTGACCTCGGCATCGTGCCCGACCAACGCGATGCCACGATTGCTGCGCTGCGCGATGCCGCGCAACACCATGATTTGATTCTCACCAGTGGCGGCGTGTCGGTGGGTGAAGAAGACCACATCAAGCCCGCTGTGGAAAGCTTGGGCGAGTTGAACTTATGGCAACTGGCCATCAAGCCCGGCAAACCGTTTGCGTATGGCAAGGTGAACCGCGACGGTGACATCGATCGCAAGGGCAATGCTTGCCACTTCATGGGCTTGCCCGGCAATCCCGTGTCGAGCTTCGTGACCTTCTTGCTGTTGGTGCGTCCGTTTCTGTTGACCTTGCAAGGCGTGACAAAAACCGACATGACCCGTACCGAGATGACGGCGAATTTCGATTGGCCGCGCGCCGACAAGCGTCGCGAGTTTTTGCGCGTCAAACGTAACGCGCAAGGCGGCCTCGATTTGTTCCCCAACCAAAGCTCCGGCGTGCTTACCTCGGCCGTGTGGGGTGATGGCGTGGTGGATAACCCCGCTGGGCAAACGATTTCAAAAGGCGATACCGTTCGCTTTATTTCCTTTGCGGAGTGGCTGGCATGAACGTGACCTTGAAATACTTTGCGTCCATTCGCGAAGCCATCGGGCAGGGCAGCGAAAGCGTGAGTACACACGCTGCCACGCTCAGTGCGTTGCGTGAGGAATTGATTGCCCGTGGCGGCGCATACGCCGACGCGTTGGCCCATGGCCGCGCCGTGCGCATGGCCTTGAACCAAGACTTATGCGATGAATCTGCTGTGTTGAGCGAAGGCTGCGAAGTGGCCTTCTTTCCGCCCGTCACTGGCGGTTAAATCTAAGGGGCCAGCATGTCGTTCACCGTCAGCATCCAAACCCAAGACTTTGATGTGAGCCAAGAGCTGGCCGCTTTGCGTGCGGGTGATGCGCGTGTGGGCGCAGTGTGCTCGTTTCTGGGTACGGTGCGTGAGCGCAACGATGGCAGCTCTGTGGCCAGTATGGAACTCGAGCACTACCCCGGTATGACCGAAAAATCCATCGCGGCGATGATGGACGAAGCCCAAAAGCGTTTTGACATCTATGCCGCACGTGTGATTCACCGTGTGGGCCTGTTGCACCCAGAAGACCAAATCGTTTTCGTGGCCGTGACATCCGCGCACCGTGGCGAAAGCTTCAAGGCCTGCGAGTTCTTGATGGACTACCTCAAGACCCAAGCGCCTTTTTGGAAAAAAGAAGTCACCCCCGAAGGGGCCCGCTGGGTCGATGCCCGCGTGAGCGACGACCAAGCCTTGGCCCGCTGGGGCATTGAAGCCAGCAACAGCGTGGCCAGCTAAGAATACGGGTCGCGCTGCTATTGGCATGCCGCCAACATGCGCATGGCACCTCGCTTGTATGGAACTTGACCCACGTCAAGGTCTGGATGCGCATTGCCCCTTGAAATAGCCAGTCGGTGCCTCAAATACTGACCAATTCAACAAATTCCTCGGAGTTTCCATGCGTATTGACAAACTCACCACCAAGTTCCAAGAAGCCCTGGGCGACGCCCAAACGCTGGCGTTAGGGGGCGATCACGCCTACATCGAACCTTCTCACGTGTTGGTGGCCATGCTGCGCCAAGACGATGGCCCTAAGTCGCTGTTGCAGCGTGCGGGTGCGAATGTGTCGGGTCTGCTCTCGGCCGCCGAAGAAGCTATGAATCGTTTGCCTAAGGTCGAAGGCCAAGAGCAGGTGCAAGTGGGGCGCGACACCGTGTCTTTGATTCAGGCCGCAGAAAAAGAAGCCATCAAACGCGGTGACCAATTTGTGGCCAGTGAATTGTTCATGCTTGCTGTGTGCGACAACAAAGGCAACTGGGGCAAGCTCGCCATGCAAAACGGGTTAAGCCGCAAGTCGCTGGAGGCGGCAGTGACAGCTGTGCGCGGTGGCCAAAAAGTAGACAACGCGGAGAGCGAAGGCCAACGTGAGTCGCTGAAGAAGTATTGCTTGGACCTGACCGAACGCGCACGCCTTGGCAAGCTCGACCCAGTGATTGGCCGTGACGATGAAATTCGCCGTGCCATTCAAGTGCTGCAGCGCCGCAGCAAAAACAACCCCGTGCTCATTGGCGAACCTGGTGTGGGTAAGACCGCGATTGTGGAGGGCTTAGCCCAACGCATCGTGGCGGGCGAGGTGCCCGATTCGCTCAAAGGCAAACGCGTGTTGTCGCTTGACATGGCCGCTTTGTTGGCCGGTGCCAAATACCGCGGTGAATTTGAAGAGCGCTTGAAAAGTGTGTTGAATGAACTCGCCAAAGACGAAGGCCAAACCATTGTGTTCATCGACGAGTTGCACACCATGGTGGGCGCTGGTAAAGCCGATGGCGCGATGGATGCTGGCAACATGCTCAAGCCCGCCTTGGCGCGTGGCGAGTTGCACTGCGTGGGGGCGACCACCTTGGACGAGTACCGCAAGTACATCGAAAAAGATGCAGCGCTCGAACGTCGCTTCCAAAAAATCATCGTGGGTGAGCCTTCGGTCGAAGCGACGATTGCCATCTTGCGTGGCTTGCAAGAAAAGTACGAAGTGCACCACGGTGTGGAGATCACCGATCCTGCCATCGTGGCCGCGGCTGAATTGAGCCACCGCTACATCACCGATCGCTTCTTGCCCGACAAGGCGATTGATTTGATCGACGAGGCGGCGGCCAAGATCAAGATTGAAATCGACTCCAAGCCCGAGGTGATGGATAAGCTGGATCGTCGTTTGATCCAACTCAAAATCGAACGCGAAGCGGTGCGTAAAGAGAAAGACGAAGCCTCGCAAAAACGCTTGGAGCTGCTCGAAGAAGACATCACGCAAGTGAGCAAAGAGTACGCGGACTTGGAAGAAATTTGGAAAGCCGAAAAGTCGACGGCACAAGGCAGCGCGCAAATCAAAGAAGAGATCGACCGTTTGCGCCATCGCATTGAAGAACTCACCCGCAAAGGCGACTTCAACCAAGTGGCCGAGTTGCAATACGGCAAATTGCCTGAGCTTGAAAAACGCATGAAAGAGGCCAATGCCCGCGAAAGCGGCAAGGCCACGGAAGGCGCGAACCGTTTGCTGCGCACGCAAGTGGGTGCCGAAGAAATTGCCGAAGTGGTGGCGCGTGCCACCGGCATTCCGGTGTCTAAGCTGATGCAAGGTGAGCGCGATAAATTGCTGCAAATGGAAGATAAGTTGCACGACCGCGTGGTGGGCCAAGAAGAAGCCATCACGGCGGTGGCCAATGCCATCCGTCGCTCACGCGCGGGTTTGGGTGACCCCAACCGTCCCACGGGTTCGTTCTTGTTCCTCGGCCCCACAGGCGTGGGTAAAACCGAGCTGTGCAAGGCATTGGCGGGCTTTTTGTTTGACAGCGAAGACCACATGATTCGCATCGACATGAGCGAGTTCATGGAGAAGCACTCCGTCAGCCGCTTGGTGGGCGCGCCTCCCGGTTATGTGGGCTACGACGAAGGTGGTTATTTGACTGAAGCCGTGCGTCGCAACCCTTACAGCGTGTTGCTGCTCGATGAGGTGGAGAAGGCGCATCCCGATGTGTTCAACATCTTGTTGCAGGTGTTGGACGATGGTCGTCTGACCGATGGGCAGGGCCGCACCGTTGACTTCAAGAACACCGTGATCGTGATGACCTCCAACATTGGTTCGCCGATCATTCAAAGCATGGTGGGCCAAGATTCGCAAGACATCAAAGACGCGGTCTGGGATGAGCTCAAATCTCATTTCCGTCCCGAGTTCTTGAACCGCATTGACGAGACCGTGGTATTCCACGGCTTGGATGCCGATCACATTGCCAGCATTGCCGCCATTCAGCTCAAGATTTTGGCCAGCCGCTTGACTAAGATGGATTTGACTTTGGATGTCTCGCCTGCGGCTTTGGCTGAGTTGGCGAAGGTGGGCTTCGATCCGGTGTTTGGTGCGCGCCCCTTGAAGCGTGCCATTCAGCAGCGCATCGAGAATCCGCTATCTAAGTTGTTGTTGGAAGGCAAGTTCTTGCCCAAAGACACGATTGCGGTCAACGTGGACCCTGTGCGTGCACCGGGCGAGTTTGCGTTCACCAAAGCCGAGGGCTGAGCTTTAGGGGCGAAGAGGTTTTGACCCTCAGCGGGGTAGGGGGCTTGTTCCCCTGCAGCCGCACACGAGACGCGCAGCAGTTAGGATGCTTTCATTCTTTCTGCTGCGCTTTTTTATGACCTTTCCCAATCTCGCATCCAACCCTTGGCGTGATGATGCCGCTGTCATTGGCTTGGTGGGCATCGCTCACGCGAGTTCTCACTTTTCACATCTGTTGTTGCCGCTCATGTTTCCCGTGTTCATGAGCAACTTTGGGTTGAGCTATTCAGAGCTCGGCTTTTTGATGACGGTGTTTTTCATCGTCTCAGGTGTGGGCCAAGCATCGGCTGGATTTGTCGTGGATCGGTTGGGCGCTAGGCCTGTGTTGTTTGTCGCTTTGCTGTTGTTGGCGGCGGGTTGTATGGCTGTCTCGGTGGCTGACAGCTATGTGGGGCTGATGTTCGGTGCCGCCTTGCTTGGGCTGGGGAACTGTTCGTTTCATCCGGTGGACTTCACCATCCTCAATCAAAAAGTGTCTGCACCGCGCTTGGGCTATGCCTTTAGCGCGCACGGCCTTACGGGCAACTTGGGCTGGGCGTTGGCGCCGGTGTTCATGGTGGGCTTGAGTGCTGCGTTTGATTGGCGTGTGGCTTATCTTGGCGCAGCCTTGTTGTTTGTCGGTATTTTTGTGTTGTTGCTGTGGCAACGCGAACGCTTGCATGCCGAGGTGGTAAGTCACAAGCAGGCCGCGCATGCGGGCAGCACCTTGGCCTTTTTGAAAATGCCTGTCGTGTGGTGGTGCTTTAGCTTTTTCTTGCTCTCCACCATGACGCTCGCGGTGGTGCAAAGCTTTGCAGTGTCGATCTTGCAGGCTTTGCATCATGTGACGTTTGAAGCTGCGACGTTGACGTTGACTGCGTACATGTTGTGCGCCGCAGCGGGCATGTTTGTGGGTGGTTTTGTGGCTGCGCGTTGGCCGCGCCACAGCGATAGGGTGGTTGCCACTTGCATGGCTGTGGGGGCTGTGTTCATGGCCCTATGCGGCAGTGGTTTGTTTGGTGCCGAACTCACCATGGTCATCTTGGCCGCCACTGGCTTAGCCATCGGCGTAGGCGGCCCTTCACGTGACATGATGATCAAGAAGGCCACGCCCAAAGGCGCCACAGGCCGCGTGTATGGGATGGTCTATTCAGGGCTAGACACAGGCTTTGCCATCTCGCCGCTCATCTTTGGCGTTTTCATGGACCACGGTTGGTATGGGGCGACCTTGCTGGGGGCTGCGTTGGTATTGATGCTGAGCGTGTTGGTGGCTTTAGGTGTGGGCCGTAGAACCGTGTCTGCTTGATGGCATTACGCCAAGAGTGATCCATAAAAAAAGGGACCGTGAGGTCCCTTTTTTGCGTCGGTAGAAACTGAATTACTTCAGGTGCTTGCCGATCAAGCCAGCCAATTCAAACATGGTGACTTGGGCTTTGCCGAACACTTGCTTGAGTTTGTCGTCAGCGTTGATGTTGCGCTTGTTGACTTTGTCTTGCAGGCCGTGCTTTTTGATGTATGTCCACATCTTGCTCACGACTTCTGTACGTGGTACAGCGGCGTTGCCGATCACAGCGGCCAAAGCGGCGCTAGGTGTGAGGGCTTTCATGAATGCTGCATTGGGCGTGCGCTTTTTAGCGGGGGCCTTTTTCTTAGCAGGAGCCTTTTTGGCTGCTACTTTTTTAGCTGGAGCTTTTTTTGCAACCACTTTCTTGGCGGCTGGTTTTTTAGCAGCTGGCTTTTTTGCGGCTACTTTCTTGGCTGCTGGCTTCTTGGCAGTAACTTTCTTAGCAACAGTTTTTTTCGCTGCTGGCTTTTTGGCCGCAGGTTTCTTTGCTGCTACTTTCTTCGCTGCTGGTTTTTTAGCAGCGACTTTTTTCGCGGGAGCAGCTTTCTTTGCTGCTACTTTTTTAGCCGGAGCTTTCTTTGCAGTTGCCATGGTTGATTTCCTTCTAGAAGTGTTTGTTTTCAAGCCCTTAGAGATATCGCTCTAGAGCAATGCGCATGCTAATTGAGAACAATGATCTTTCCAAGTGAAAAGCGATTTTTTTCATAGGTAAATGTTGTTTTTTTCAAATGCACTTTTGCGTGCACGGTGTTGGTGTGTGACGCATGTCGGTGAGTCGGTGGT
>Ga0213920_1001764_pt1 | contig 11298 bp, 13 predicted proteins | sample McNCre1117MG_FD_161054 | JGI IMG/M metagenome (GOLD analysis project Ga0213920, IMG submission 161054) | Freshwater microbial communities from McNutts Creek, Athens, Georgia, United States - 11-17 MG | ecosystem: Environmental > Aquatic > Freshwater > Creek | place: USA: Georgia | collected...
TTAATAACGCCACGTTGATCACTCCTGTGTCTCCTGCTCAATGCTGAGCAGGACAGTTTGACTACGTGGGTCAAATTTGGATGCAAATTCCTAGGTTTAGTGGCTCACTATTGGATGCAATTCAACATACACAGACCTCGATGGCATTGATGGTTCTTTTAGAGATCATTGTTCAAACTCCTTTTGCGTAGGATTTTGAAGTAAAAATCTACTCAATACAAAATTTATTTCAAATAAATCTGAATTTCGACAGATAATCTACGCAATTACTACTCAAAAGCTTTGTTTTGAAAACCATCACAAACTCCTCAACCGCGCTGTACCGCATTGGTGCAGTGTCTAAAACCACAGGCATCCCAGTGTCAACGTTGCGCATTTGGGAGACCCGTTACGGCGCGTTTTCTCCGGTTAAAACCGAAGGCAAACAACGCTTGTTTGCAGAGCAAGATGTGTCCAAGGCCTTGCTACTCAAGCAACTATCGCAAAACGGCCATGGCATCAGCGCCATCGCCAACCTTGATTTAGAACAGTTACGCCGCATGAGCAACCCGCCACACCACAGACCTCAAAATTTGACCGTTAACGGCCAGCCTGTGTTGTTGGCGGTGGTTGGCTTAAGCATGGCCAACCGTATTGAGTCCAAAAAATTTGCAGCAGGCTTGAAACAAAACCAAATCAAGGTCACCGATGTGTTGATCGACTTGGCTGCAGCTGCTAAGGCCGATTTGGCGCACAAACCTCAAGTGCTATTGGTTAAGGTCAACACGCTGCAATCCTCGGTGCATGCTGGCATCCAAGCACTCATAACCAAACACCAGTTTGCGCAAACCATCGTGGTCTACAACTTTGCGCCAGAAGCCGTAGTGCAAGCCATGAAGTTCTCGGGCCTGATCGTGCGTCGCGAGCCCATCTCGGACATCGAGTTGGCGGAGTTGCTGCAATCGGTGCTATTTGTTGACCCAGCGCGCGCGCAAGAGTTTGATACTTCGGGCTCAGTCATTGCTGCGCGTAAATATTCAGATGCCACCTTGAGCCGCGTAGCTGGCATTTCAACCAATGTGCTGTGCGAATGCCCTCGCCATGTGGCCGAGCTGATTGAGCAATTGGCGAGCTTTGAGCTATACAGCCAAGAGTGTTTGAACCGTAACGAAGAAGACGCCCACTTGCATGCCTACCTGCGGTCGATCTCGGGCTCTGCACGTTCGCTATTTGAAAATGCTTTAGAAAAAATTGCAACATATGAAGGCATTGACTTGCAAGAGACTTCCACATGAACACCGAAGCACGCAATGTATTGAGCACAGAACTTGTGCCCTGCTCGTATGACCCACTCACGGGTTACTACCGCGATGGTTGTTGCAACACGGACGAATACGACCAAGGCAGCCATGTGGTCTGCGCCAAAGTCACGCAAGCCTTTCTAGATTTTTCGCTAAAACAAGGCAATGATCTCATCACCCCACGCCCTAAACATCGATTTGCAGGATTGAAAGCGGGCGACCGTTGGTGCTTGTGCGCACGACGCTGGAAAGAGGCGTTCGATGCGGGCGTTGCACCACCTGTGGTGTTGGCATGCACACACATCAAAGCACTTGAATTTGTAACTCTGGAGCAATTGCAGTCATGCGCTTAAACACACACACCCTCCTCGCTTTGCTGATCAGCTGTTTAGGAATGGAATCGGCCATGGCCATCGAAGAACCAAAGTACGAGGTGCGCACTTCGCAAGCTCCATTTGAGCTGCGCCACTACGCACCCACGTTAATTGCCCAAACCATCGTCGAAGGCGACATGGACATAGCATCCAACAAAGGCTTTCGCTTGATAGCTGACTTCATCTTTGGCAACAACCTTGCGTCTGACTCTGAACAAGCAGCCAAGATTGCCATGACTGCACCTGTGACGGTGGAACCTCAATCTTCGAAAATCACCATGACTGCACCCATGACTGTTGAGCCGCAGACAGCAAGCATGGCTGGTGCCCAGCAGTGGCGCATTCAATTTGTGATGCCAAGCCAATATTCCCAGGCCACCATCCCAAAACCCAACAACAGTGCCGTGACCTTGCACACATTGCCAAGCAAATATTTTGTGGTACACCGCTACTCAGGCTTCAACACCGTGGCACGCGTCCAAGAAAAAACCGATGAAGCATTGGCTTGGGCCAAGCAACAGTCGCTGAAAGTGGTGGGCACGCCCCAGCTGTCGCGCTATGACCCACCTTGGACGCTGCCTATGTTCAGACGCAACGAAATCATGGTGGAAGTGGCTGCACCATGACCACGCAACATCCCGCCTCCCACCTAGCTTGCGTCGAGCTGCGCGATCTGCGCTTGAACACAAATATTGGTATCTATGGCCCGCACGATGTGGTGCCCGATGCACACGTGCTTGACCTCACGCTGTGGTTGTCGCCTGCGTTGGTGTTGATCGTGCAAGACGGCATGTCCCATGTGTTTGACTACGACCCCTTGGTGGCCGAGATCGACCGTCTCGCCAGTGATGGTCATTACGAAACACAAGAGCGCCTCATCACGCGCATCGTCCAAGCGTGTGCGGCCTACCGCGAAATAGAAGCCCTAGACATTGGCTTGTGCAAGTCACCCGTGCGCCAAGGCTCGGGCGAGCTGGGTGTGCGCGTGTCGGTGGATGCCCACGCGCTCAACGCACTGCGCCGGATTGAATCCACAGACGTGCAACAGGCGATGGGCTCTCTGTCGGGGTGGACGCTAGACACGCATCCACAGCACCACACGCCCTGCCTTTCCAAAAGCTGGATACTGCCCAGCTTCGAGGCTGCCGTAGCGCGCTTCAACCAAATCGCCCAGTTAGCCCAAACGCAAGACCATCACCCCGAAGTACTGTCAAGCCACACGCACCTGCAGGTGCGTATTTGGACGCACGATGTCGCGGGTTTGAGCCACAAAGATTTCACCCTCGCCCAAGCCATCGACCAACTGAGCTCTGCTGCATGAACTACTTCAACAAACTCAAAGGCTTTCAACGCTCACCCGCTGGTCTTGAGTGGCAGATTTGGAAACGCCTGCACATCATCTTGGCTGTGGGTACGGTGCTGCCATTGCTGGCCAGCGCGGGGGCCTATGTGCTGGATGGGCTGGACCCCGCCACGCAAAGCGCCCGTGCAGTGGAGCAGTTTTTTTATGTGATGCTGGGCATCGTGGTGTTGCATTGGACGCTGGTGCTGACGCTCGCGATTGGCTGCGTGATTGTGATGCTGATGAAAGGTCCCGCTTACGTCGCGGACGCTTACCCCATGGAAGAACCACCCCATGTCACAGAAACAAAGCTTCAAAGGTAACAAGCAAAGCCTGCCCAGCAAGCCCTGCAAAACCTGCGGGCGTGACATGACTTGGCGCAAAGCGTGGGCCAAAAATTGGGAGCAAGTGCTGTACTGCTCAGACGCTTGCCGTAAACACAAATCAACCACGCCGCCATGAGTTACGAGCTGGTTTGGTTCAAACGAGACCTGCGCTGGCAAGACCACGCAGCCTTGGCGCAAGCATCGCTGCGTGGGCCTGTGCGCTGCATTTATGTGGTGGAGCCCGAGCTGTGGTTGCTGCCCGATGCCGCCTTGCAGCACTTTGAGTTTGTGCGTGAATCGTTGCAAGCCCTGGATGACGCGTTGCGTTTGCAAGGCGGCTGCGTTGAAGTACACACGGGTGAACTGCCCGATGTGCTGAGCCGCATTTGGAACGAGGCCCCTTTTCGGCAACTGCATGCACACCAAGAAACCGGCAACGCATTTACCTACGCCCGCGACTTAAGGGTGGGCGCATGGTGTAGAACGCATGGCGTAGGTTGGCAGCTGCCGCCACAGGCCAGCCGACATCGTGCGGGCTTAACCGCCTTCATCAGCCGGTTGTACTGGCACTGCCACTTCATCCAAAAGTTAGAGAGCGAGCCCGTCATCGAATGGCAAAACATGCACCGCGGTTACGATGGTTTGCGCGAACACGATTTCAACGAAGCACACTTTGAAGCCCTCAAAGCCGCACGCACCGGCTGGCCCATGGTGGACGCGTGTGTGACCATGTTGCGCGAAACAGGCTGGCTGAACTTTCGCATGCGCGCCATGTTGGTGTCGGTGGCCGCCTATCCGCTGTGGCTGCATTGGCGCCCCGTGGGCGAATGGCTGGCCACGCAGTTTTTGGACTATGAGCCAGGCATCCACTGGAGCCAGTTGCAAATGCAATCGGGCACCACGGGCATCAACACCACGCGCGTGTACAACCCCATCAAACAAGCGCAAGACCATGACCCTCATGGTCGCTTTGTTCGGCAGTGGCTGCCAGCGCTACGGCAAGTGCCCGACACTTGGCTGTTTGAGCCGTGGCTCATGCCGTACACGATGCAAGATCACCTCGGCGTGTTTGTGGGCAGCGACATGCACAGCGCCTTGCCTCAACCCGTGGTCGAGTTGGCGCAAGCCACCCGCGAGGCCAAACAGTTGCTGCACAGCAGACGCAAAACAGACGAAGTCAAAGCAGCTAAAAAAGCAGTGGTCGACAAACATGTATCTCGTAAAAACTGGGGAAAACAAACCCGCACTCGCCGCACCTCAGTTGTCCCCACCACCGACAAACAACAGCTCGGTTTTGATTTTTAAAAGTCCCCACATGACCACCCCATGCAAACGTCTCATCCTCATCTTGGGCGACCAACTGGATGAAGACGCCTCCGCTCTGATCGACTTCGACCCTGCGCACGACACGCTGTGGATGGCCGAGGTGCTGGAAGAATCCACGCACATTCCCTCCTCCAAACAGCGCACCACGGTTTTCTTAAGTGCCATGCGGCACTTTGCCGCGCACCTGCAATCACGTGGCTGGCCGCTGATTTACAGCCAGCTCGACGATGCGCACAACACAGGCACCTTGGCGGGTGAGCTGAACAAAGCCATCGCCCAAGTGCAACCCAAACTCTTGGTGATGACGGCCCCCGGCGACTGGCGTGTATTGCAAAGCCTTCGCACTGTCGCGCAACAACACAAGCTACCGCTAGAGATCAAAGACGACACGCACTTCTTCAGCACCGTGCGCGACTTTGCCGCACACGCCAAAGACCGCAAGCAGTTGCGCCTTGAGTATTTCTACTGCGAACTGCGCCAGAAAAATGGCATCTTGATGGAAGGCAAAAAGCCCATCGGCGGCCAATGGAACTTCGATGCTGACAACCGAGGCAGCTTTGGCAAACAAGGCCCAGGCCTGCTGCCCGCCCCCACACGCGTAGAGCCCGATGCAATCACCCAAGACGTGATGCGTTTGGTGAATGACAAGCTCGCCCATCCCCCCGGTTCCATCACGCAATTTGGTTGGCCTGTCACGCGCGCACAAGCCTTGGTGGCCTTGGATGAATTCATCACCCACCGACTGCCCAGCTTTGGCTTGTACCAAGACGCGATGTGGGAAGGCGAAGTGTGGCTGTACCACTCGCACTTGTCGTGCGCGTTGAACTTAAAGTTGCTCAACCCGCGTGAGGTGCTGGCTGCAGCAGAGGCCGCCTTTCACAAAGGCCACGCCCCGCTGGAAGCGGTGGAAGGTTTTGTGCGGCAAATTTTGGGCTGGCGTGAATACGTGCGCGGCATCTACTGGACGCAGATGCCCGACTACGCCGAGGGCAATGCCCAGCAAGCGCACGAACCGCTGCCCGAGTTCTATTGGACGGGTGACACCGAGATGGCCTGCTTGCGCGATGCCATCACGCAGACCTTGCAACATGGCTACGCACATCACATCCAACGCTTGATGGTGACAGGCCTTTACGCCTTGCTGCTGGGCGTGGAACCCAAGCAAGTGCACCAGTGGTACCTGGGCGTGTATGTGGATGCCGTTGAATGGGTGGAGCTGCCCAACACACTGGGCATGAGTCAGTTCGCAGATGGGGGATTGATGGCCAGCAAACCCTATGTGGCCAGTGGCAAATACATAGACCGCATGAGCAACCATTGCAAAGGCTGCCGCTTCAACCCTGTCGAATCCACTGGCGACACAGCCTGCCCCTTCACCACTTTGTATTGGGATTACCTCAGCCGCCATGCCGACATGCTGGCCAAGAACCCGCGCATGTTGATGCAGCTGAAGAACCTCAATCGTCTCTCAATCGAACAACGAGAGGCTATTACTTCACATGCAAATTTGCATCGCTTAAAGATCAAAAACCTACAAGCCTGACGCTTCATGGGCTTAAATTTGAGCTGTCGAATTGAAGAATTTAATCCTGCTCCCGATAACCCATAAAGCCCGTATGTTTTAACAACTGCAACAAATGATGGCAAGCTTCGAATAACAAATTTAATCTAATTGTCAAATGCCTATATGACACTGCGTTGAGAGATATCAACGATTCGATTGCCTGCGTAGTGCTAAGTTGGACCGAATCAGCTGGATGCAAATTAATTCACGAGCGTAATTCTGATGCAGAAGCAATTGGTTTGCTTTATTTCGAATTGAGCAGGTCCTCGTAAAAGATCAAAGTGTCGATATCACCACGATGCATCAGGAATGCCCGCGCTTGGTATGTTGTATTGCACTGTTTTGAATTTCGTTTAGCAAATGAGCTCTGAACGCCATTGCCACTGGAGAGAGCTTCTGGCTGGCATGGTGAACCATATGCCATGAAGACGTCAGTGGGAAGCCTTCTACATCGATCACTCGCACACCGTTTTCTTTATCCAATCCGTGTAACGCATGCCGGGAGATGACGCCTATGCCCAGGCCCGCGGCCACAGACTCTTTCACAGCCTCATTGCTGCCCAATTCGAGCCGTATATCGGGGTGAAATTTCTTTTTCCGAAAGTGTTTGTCTGCTGTTGTGCGTGTGCCTGAGCCGGACTCTCGCAAGATGAAGCGGTAGTGCTGCAGATCTTTTAATGAAACCTGACATTTTTTGGCTAATGGGTCTGTCATCTTCGCGATCACCACAATCGGATTGGAGGTGAGTACCTCGTCATGCAAGTCCATATCCGTCGGTGGCATCGACATGATGTAGAGATCATCTAAGTTATTCTGCAAACGGCTGACCACACCATCGCGATTGAGAATTTCAAGAGACACATCGATGGCTGGGTATTTTTTGCAAAAACTCCCAATCAGGCGAGGCATAAAGTACTTGGCTGTGCTCACCACCGCTATTCGTAATTTGCCGCGTGACAAGCCCTTCACCGCATCCACATGCTGTTCAAACGACTCCCACGACAAGGCGATAGCGCGTGCTGTCATGGCCAGTTCTTTGCCTACATCCGTCAGATGTACTTTCTTGCCTATGACTTCGTATAGAGGCAAACCAACAGCCTGCGTCACCTCCTTGAGTTGCATGGAGGCTGTCGGTTGAGTGACATGTGTGGCTTTGGCTGCCGCACTGACGCTACCCGTCTCGGCCAATGCATGGAATAAGCGCAATTGCCTAAAGGTGATATTCATAGACTTTTACCTATGGTTAGTTATCTAAAAATCGATTTTACAAATACATGATGAATTTCTAACATCCTTTCAAAGGAACCCATCATGCACAACCTACTCGATCCTGCCATCCTCTTCTTTGTGTTCGGTATCTTGGCGGGGACCGTCAAATCGAACCTTGAAATTCCACCCGCTATCTCACGTTTTTTATCGCTCTATCTGCTCATGGCGCTGGGGCTTAAAGGGGGTTTCGCGTTGGCTCATTCAGGGCTGACCCTTCAGGTGGGGGCAGGTCTGGGTGCTGCCATCGCTCTGGCGGTGGTCATTCCTTTGATTGGGTACCAGATCCTCAAACGTTTTTTGTCGGGTTTTGATGCCGCTGCGATTGCAGCAACCTACGGTTCAGTGAGTGCTGTGACCTTTGTAACGACGGTCCAGTACCTGGAAAATCAACAGATCGCTTACGGGGGCCACATGGCAGCCGCCATGGCACTGATGGAGTCCCCAGCCATCATCCTTGCCGTGGTTTTGGCCAATACGCTGAGGCAAGCCGAAAAATCGTCTGATTTCATTGTTCAGGGCGGTGGCGTTGCAGCACTAGCACCAAGTCCAACTCGGAATGGCGTGTCAATGGGTAAGGTGTTGCATGAATCATTCACGGATGGGGCGCAGTTGCTGTTGTTGGGTGCGATGGTGGTGGGGCTGCTCACCGGCGAATCCGGTAAGGCGGCCATGCAACCTTTTTCTGGTGATCTTTTCAAAGGCATGTTGTCCTTCTTTTTGTTGGACATGGGCCTCATGGCTGCTCGTAACTTGCCGCAGGTGAGAGGACAGTCCCCTTGGCTGCTGGCCTATGCGGTGCTCGGTCCACTGATCCATGCGACCCTTGCTCTGGGTGTGGCCTGTATGCTGCAGCTGCCGCTAGGCGATGCGATCTTGCTCATGGTGTTGGCTGCCAGCGCTTCGTACATCGCTGTTCCTGCTGTGCTGCGCTACGCCATCCCGGAAGCGAATCCATCACTGTATTTCGGTCTGTCACTGGGGGTAACTTTTCCACTCAACATTCTGCTGGGCATTCCCTTGTACGCACACGTGGCCAATGTCGTGCTGAGGTAAACCATGACTCAGCGCTACATCGACAAAACGGTGGCCTTTCTGACGCAGCATGGAAAAGATATCCTGATTGGTCCCTCCCTTGAGGCGGCATTAGGTTGCACTGTGGTGCGCGCCGAAGGTTACGACACCGATCAGCTCGGCACCTTTTCAGGTGAGATCAAACGGTTGGACAACCAATTGCAAACTGCTCGCACAAAGGCGCGAATCGGCATGAGCCTCACAGGCGCCTCGCTGGGCATTGCCAGCGAGGGAAGTTTTGTCTCTGACCCTTTTGGAGGCTTGATTCCATGGAACATTGAAGTGCTGATCTGGATTGACGATGAACACCAGATTGAAATCGTCGGTATGGCACAAGGCCCTGCGCGGAGTCACCATAGGGCGTTGCGTGATTTATCTGGACTTGAAAAGTTTGCGTGCGAGTCGGGGTTTCCTGAGCACCATCTGACCCTTAGACCGCAAAGTGAATCAGACCCTCGCGTAGAAAAAGGTTTATGCGACTGGCACGCGCTAAAGCAAGCCTTTATGGTTTGCCAGCAACAAGCGAGCAACCAATGGGTGTTTGCCGAAAATGACCATCGCGCCTTCTGTAATCCGACACGCCAATCCATGATTCAACGAGCTGCGGCAGACTTGCTGCAGAAAATTCAGTCCACTTGTCCCGCTTGCACCCTGCCTGGTTTCTCAATTGCGAACCACAGCTCTGGATTGACTTGTCGCATGTGTGGCCATGCGACGAGACTTGCTAAGTCGTACACATGGCATTGCAAGGCGTGTGATTACAAAATGGAGAAGGCCACTCAAGATACCTATGCGGATCCTGGATGCTGTGAAGTCTGTAACCCCTGATAACCTAAACTTGCCCACTATGTTCAAAGTGGATACAGGTTCAATCGAGCTGATCTACTAAGACGAGGAAGGTATTCGGCCTGCATAAATTAATTTAACGTTAATAATGAAAATTATTTCATTCGATTAATGAGGTTCTGTACCACACCATACGCAAAATGTAGCTCGAACCGTCAGAAGCCCGCGAATACTGGGCTTTGAAGTCAAGAAAAAAGGCCCGGAGATTTTCCGAGCCTTTGTGTATGGTGGTGGATGATTGACTAATTACGAACTCGCTATTTCGACTACTTAGTAATTAAAAGTAAATGAGAGGAAATGTGCGGTAAGAACTTAACGGCTGAATTGCACCAACATGATGCATTTAATATTTTTGGATTTGAACCCAAGTCCACTTTAGCTTTTAAGGTCTGCTCCGCAGCGAGAGCGGTCAGCCAGCTTTTGACCGGGAAGGTCTGCAGTTGACACAAGCGGTCGCTCAGTTCCCTCAACCGCGAACGAATGGGACGTGCCGGACATGCGCTCGACTTTTAGCCAGTCATCGACAAGGCTAAGGAGATGGCAATGTGCAATTCCTGGCCCGAAGGAAGACGCACCGAGCGTCATCGCATATGCTACGCCGATGGACACGCCGCGCGACCTCCCTGCCGTTTTGTACAAGTACATGCCACCCGAGCGAAGCAAGATCTTCGACGACTGGCTGATCCGCTTCACGCAACCTGGGGCGCTGAACGACCCGTTCGAGATGCGCCCGCACATCGCTGGATACAGCACTCCCAAAGAGGTTCGCGAGATTGCGTCTCGCCGCTGGGAGGAGTACGCGCTGGAGCGTTATGAAACCATGGCTCGCGCTCGCACTAAAGTCGACGAGCCCATCCCATTCGATGTCTTCAGAGCCCGCATTGAGCCTCATCGCGAGGCCCAGATCGAGGCAGCTTTGGTGCGATCACCCGAATATAACGCTCCGATGGCTGCACGTATTAGGGAAATGATGAACAAGACCGTCGGCGTGCTGTCGCTCTGCGAACACGCCGACAGTCTTCTGATGTGGCCCCACTACGGTGATAGCCATCGCGGCTTCGTCATCGCGTTTGACACTAATGCTCCGTTCTTCAATCAATCGACTCCACCTGCTCACGTGAATGCGAGCGCGGAAGAAGCCGCGCAGTTCGCAGAGGAATACGGCAGGCTCCGGTACGTCCGTTATAGGGAAGAACGCCCCAGTGTTGTCGTGGCTAACATGACATTCGACACCATACTGATCAAGGGAAAGGCTTGGGAGTACGAAGGGGAGTGGCGCATGTTGATGCCGCCCGACTACGCCGATGTAAAGATGCCACCCCACCAGGGCTTTCCCGTTTGCTTGTTCTCAGTGCCACCGAGTTCCGTAAAGTCCATTCTCCTCGGGTGCAACTCCGATAATGCCCTTCTTGCCCGCGCCTTGATGCTTCGGGAGCACTCGGAAACCCAGCACATCGGCATTGCGAGGGCCCGCGTGGACGAGCGGCACTTTCGTATGCACTTCGAGGCCGTGGAGTAGGCGCGTTCGATGCGCAAGTCCGCGTACGCGACTGCAGGAGTCCCCGCGAACCTCGACGGCCCGTTTTTGGTCGGCTGCTGCCAGTCGGCAGAATTCCCGCAAGGTCTTCCTCCAGCCTTTTCCCGTCGCTCTGTTGGTGTCGGTGTCGCAGCGAAAGTTTTCATTGATTGCCACCTGTTTTAGCTCGCACGCGTATCTCGTTGAAATAACATCGGCTAACCATTAAAAGGAGTGTGCGATGCTTGTTACGACTGCTTGTTGAATTGCATCCAATAGTGAGCCACTAAACCTAGGAATTTGCATCCAAATTTGACCCACGTAGTCAAACTGTCCTGCTCAGCATTGAGCAGGAGACACAGGAGTGATCAACGTGGCGTTATT
>Ga0213920_1001765_pt1 | contig 11298 bp, 18 predicted proteins | sample McNCre1117MG_FD_161054 | JGI IMG/M metagenome (GOLD analysis project Ga0213920, IMG submission 161054) | Freshwater microbial communities from McNutts Creek, Athens, Georgia, United States - 11-17 MG | ecosystem: Environmental > Aquatic > Freshwater > Creek | place: USA: Georgia | collected...
GGTCAAATGTGATTTGCAGGTTCTACATTACGGACAACACTGGACTCCCTCACCAGTTCAGTCCTTCTCCGTACCTCATTACTCGTCAATTCACGAATGCCAAGTCAATCAAGTGGGACAAAAACACGTCAATTGACTGGTGTGATATTTCCTTACTGGACGATTCTGGCCGTCCTCTGTGGTACAATCCCCAGACGGCAATGTCCGGTGACTTCCAGATTACTCTACTTGCATCGGAGGATTAACACCGAACAATGAAGACCTGTGAATACTTTGCAACCTTCTCGGTTTTATCCCAATCATCAGTACAAGTCCAATCCTCCATATCCCAATCATAATACACGGAATAACACTTCTCGTCCGTGTAATACTTCTTCACCAAATTGACTGCATTATTCCAGTCAATTCGGAGTAGTGAATTTACAATTTCATACTTGTAATCGTTGAGTTCCAGAATGTCTGCCTCATCGAGAATCCCAGACCAACCACCCTCCAATGCAATCTTCATAATCTTGTCGTGGAACTGTTGAGTCATCATATTTGTGTATGACCTACATATGTCAGGAAAATCCGCCAATCCGTTTTTGTCGCACAGAATTGTTTTACAATCCGAACCGGTGTTTGAAATCGGTTATAGACCCACGAACCGTCGGTTTATTCCACAGTATCCATCGCGATAATGCACCAGCGGTCATAGGATTGTTCCAGTTCTCGTGTTTATGACGTGCCAAGTACGATTCCTTCTTGACCTCGTCGTGTGTCAGGGTATAATCCGTATATCCTGCGGCACCAAACCGTACAACCTTTTCCTCACCATCGTCAAGACGAAATACGGCATCGTACTTCTTCTTGGGATTTGTTGATGGGACAATCTTTACCAGTTTCATTATATATATGTTGAAAATCTTACGGCAGTTAAAAAGAACCTTACCTCCTCACGAATATATCCAACTCTACGTTAATCTTACATCTTACCTTTCTTCCTCGCATGTGCAATATTCAGTGCCGTCAGTTGTTTCTCTGCCATTGTACGAGTCAGAGGTTCGTGACTCATATGTCTGCCGTCTTGTGCCACCACCCAGTACAGATTGCGATTAGGGGCTTTACGTATCTTATATGGCATTTGTCTTTCTACGATATTATCTTCGGAACTCATAAATGCCTGATATTGCGCCTCTTGTCACCTGCCGTTCGGATAATCAGCAACTCTTTGCACTGGCAGGAAACGGTGGCCCACAGAACTTCTCGAAAGTCCCAGTGACTCTCACCGGTACATCGACGGTCAATACGGTGTCTGGAACGAATGTAGCCCAGATTGCCGTACCGTATGATTTTGCAGGGAATCCGTCGCTTCCCTTCTACACCATCTTTGGCAGTTTGAATTACACTGCCAATCTAACGTCCGGAACACTGGACTGGGTTTTGATTGTGAATGGCAATATCGTTCAGACCATTACCCAGACCCCATCTGCATCTCCCCAGACGGTTGCCTTCAACCCTTATATCACGGTCGGTGCATCTCCACTCTCGACAGCAGGTACGACCAATGCACAGATTTCGGTTGCGTGGAATGGCCCGTCCGGTTCGATTGTCCTGACAACAACCACGATTAAGCCATTGACGTGTGTAGTGCAGGGTTGCATATCCATTTGATTTGAAACTTTTGTCATACGGTAAAGTAAAATGCCTAATCTTGGCCCTCTGATTACGTCACGTGCGGACAACAACCCTTTGTATGCTCTGTCCGTTGAGAACGTTGCAGGGTTTCCGTATGGAATTTCCTACAATAATAACTGGACGTTCAATATCGGTACAAACTACCTTTATACGACGATTACCGTGCCTGGCCTTGTAAATAATACTCCCCTGTCCTGCGCCGTTCAGTTGAAGACACGAGGACAGCAGAATATCACGGATAGTTTGAATTGCTGGATAATGAATGCAATTTCGTTTCAGGATACGATTTACATTTATCTCTATGCAGGAGGTACTGGAACAAACGGACAACCCCTTGACAATGCGAACTTCGGTATTTCGTGGGCAGTTGTCGGTGACCCTGTTTGAATATACCTTTTTTCCTTATGAAACTATAAATGCCCAATCTTTCTTCCCTTGTGACGACTCGTGCAGATAATAACCCTCTGTTTTCCTCGTCCGTCGAGAATGTAGAGGGCTACCCTTACGGTATTTCGTACAATAACGGCTGGTCGGTACTTGTTGATAGTCCGCGTATCCTTTCCACGATTATTACTATACCTGGCCTTGTTTCCAATACTCCTATGTCTTGTTCCGTTCAGATAAAGACACGAACAGCTCAAAACATTCTTGATACTCAAACTTGCTGGTTGATGAGCCAGTATGCTACCGGAAACTCACTGTATCTCTATCTGTCTGGTGGTGGTACTGGAACGAATGGAGGCCCAGTGGATAATGCAAATTTCGGTATATCGTGGGAAGTTGTCGGTGACCCTACACCTTAAATATACCTTTTTTCCTTATGAAACTATAAATGCCTAACCTTGTTCCCCTAATTACTCACCGTCCGGACAATACTGCTCTGTATGCTCTGGCAGGAAGTGGAGGTGGTGGTTCTTTGTCATATGAGGTCAGTACTGCCAATCCTACAACGACGTTTCAGACCGTCACAACTCCCATCAATTTGGCAGCAGCGCCATTGAGTTTGAACTTTACGGAAGGTAAGGCGTACCTCGTGACGATTGAGATGAATGTTACAAGGGTTACATCTGTAACGAATACGACGGATAGTATGGTGTTGGCACTTGAATCAGGAGGCGTCGTTGGCCGTAGTGCAATTTATCCTCTATGGAATATCGGAACTGCAACTGCAAGTATCGGATTCACCTGTATCGTTCCAATTGCAGATGCGGCCAATGTTATTTTATCGTTCGGTAATCCCAATCAGGCAGCACTGGCACAGATTTATACCGTTACAATTCAGAGCGTCCAAATTGTTGAATTGGCTACGGCATAAAATACCGTACAAAGATAAATGCCTAATCTCGGCCCTCTGATTACTTCCCGTGCAGACAACAACGCCTTGTATGCATCTGCCGTCGATGGATTCACTCTGGAAAACACGGACTTTACGGCTTTAACCTTTGCGAACTTTGGGGCAAATGCAGTGGTGACGGCTGGAACGACGGCAACGTACAATAGCAAGGATTTGTCAGGAGCAAACCAGTTCATCTTCTCTCCTACACAGACCGGAAACCATATTATTGATTTCCAAGTCGGAAATGCAAATATCAACTGGAATGCAGGAACGAACAGTTATATCAAGTTTCAGTTATATAGCATAACCACATCGTCACCGTATGCCAACCCTCTGTATATCTATCCCTCCATGCCAACCGGTATTCTTCCAAATTCAACAGGCGTTTCATATTTGGACGAACACTACAAGTACAGTGTGCTTGTAACCGTTGTTGCCGTAGGACAGAATGTTGATTTGACTGGTGCAGGTGCAAATCCAATTGCAGTGACGACGTATGCCGTTCAGCCACAGAATACGAATTAACTAATTTGGGAATGTTTGAGTTTGGTACGGAAGACCTCACCGTGTATAGAATCAATGATAATGAAATGGTGGTCTTTTGTCATCTCACGGTAGGCCTTGATTTTGTCTGCCAACCTCATACGTGAAGGAAAGTAGGAAATAAGGTATGCCTTGATGACCTGTTCGACAGATGCATCGGAGTTCAAGTATCCCAGACAGACGTAGTTAATGTTGCCACGAGTCACGTTGTTGAAGATGGTGAGGGACTGACCGGTAATGAGTCCGGAAATACGAGAATTACGATAAATACACAATAGTTTCTTTAACTCCACATCGTTCTTGACGGTTACACAGTCATCAAGAATATGTAGGAATTCATAGTGGTTGTCAGTACGTTTGTTGATTTTGTAGGACTCGTTGAGGAGTTCCGGAATGTACTGGGAAGCCAAGGCAACCTTGTCTTTCAGAGGTTTGTAGATGGCTGCCTGCGCCGACCCTGTATGTAAGATGGTGATATGTTTGGAAAAAATATTTTCAAACAAGTAATTCATCATCACCGTCTTTCCTGACCTCGTAGAACCCATCAACAGAAAAGAAATGCCGTGTTCCTTCGACGGCAGTTTGAGAGTTTCAATATCTCGGAAAACAAAAGATTCCATATTATAATAGCATGGATAATAGTTTTCTACGACAGTTCCTTACAATGCGTGCTGGACTGAACCGTGATGAGTCCCCACCTCCACGTCCGGTCAAGAATGGTGTGAAGGCCATGCCTGAACCGACCGGAATTAGTTTGCAGACCATTATTGAGGAGAAACCTGACAAGAAAGAGGTTTTGGAGTACTTCCGGTGCAGGATAGCAGAGTTTGAAGATGACGATTAAATGTTGAGTAAGATATAATGAATACCTACCATTATAGTTTGCCTCCGGTAGTGGATTTACCTAATAATCCTGTGGTAAGTCCTCCTTACGTGGCTCCTCCGTCGGTAGCCGTGAAACCAGAAGTCGAGATGAATTTTACCCCTATTAATGCTCGTAGTGTAGAGATTGTAGTTGATGCACCTGCCAGTCGTCCTCTGTCATCATACGATTACAACCCAGTCCGAACCGAGTACAACCCTCTTCGTATGACGATGACCGAAGGAGTGAATGGGCCGTATGTTGCTCCCAAGAGTATATCCGTTGAACCGATGTTGAATTTGGGAGGCAACATTGCAGTGGTCGAGAACCAAACCTATTCCGACGTTCAAGCAGTTCCCCAGTCCCAAGACAATATCGTCGGACTTCAACCCAATATTACGTATTCCGGTAATGCACCTATTTTTGGCCTAGCAGGAAACGATGCAGAGTTTTGGTCGGAGTTCCCTGCCGTACAGACGGTTAATATGAGTGGGTTTGGAATGACTGGACTGGGGAGTGTCGTGTTTAATACTGCGGCAGAGATTACGAATTTGGAAAGTATTACCTTGACCGACGGATACATTCAGGGTTGTTCGTACCTGCAAATTGATAATCAAATTCTAACGGCCGATTCTCAAGATTTATTGTTGAACGGACAACCCATTGCGACCATCAATAACCTACCGAGTTTAGACCAGTGGGCCGAGTATCCTGCAATCCAGAATGTCGTGATGAATGCAGAAGGGATTTCTGGCCAACCGTACGGAATCACTGGGTCGAAGTTTTATGGGTTTAGCAATGGTTCAACTCTGGGTGTGACCGGAAGTGGAGCAACTGCGAATCTGTTGTTTAATGGTGCTCCAATCGGAGGCACTGGTACTGGGCCTTCACAGTGGGCTAACTATCCTGCAATTGCAAATGTCAATATGTCCGGTAAGGAAGTTAGCAACATTAATAAGATTACCTTTAATACTGCTGTGCCTGGCTTGGGAGGTGCAAGTATCAATGCCCTGAACGATTTGAACTTCTCGTATGCCACTGCTCTTGCTGGTCAGGCAAATGTAACGAATGTGAATAATGTTGCATTCTGGAATCCCAATTCGCCTGGCGTGCCTGGCTTCTATGCCAATCTGTATAGTAAGAATCTGACGTACGGAGCACAACCTGCTTCCATCTTTTTGGCAACCGACACGAAGTTAGCCGTTCCAGCACTTTATACGTCCGGAGTAGCAGGGACAGCAGGAGGGAAGTTAGAAGTTCTGGGAGCAAACGCACAGACAGCAACGGTCAATGGTAATCCCTGCTCTGGCTCGTGGTCGCAGTATCCTTGCAGTGAAGTGTCGTTAGATATGAACCACAACCAAATCATATCGTGCCGTCAAATAGATTTTGCACACGCACAGGCAGGGCCGTTCAATCTGTTGTCGATAGATGCTGATGGGGATTTGACAACCGGAGGCAATAAACTTTTGGGCAGTCGGTTTTGGGCTACTTTTGATGCCGTGCAAGATGTTGATATGGCACAACATAACCTTGTGAATGTTCCGACAATTACGTTTGCAAACCCTGCCAATAGTTTGACGACGAACGGACAGAACCAGTTAGTATATAACGGTCAAGTCATTCAAACCGGAAACGGTAATATCGCAAACTGGGCACAGTACAATGCAAACCACGATGTCGTGATTCCGTCTGCGTATGCACTGTCGATTAATCCTGAAAATACTTTGAATGTGTATCGCACATCTGTCTTGAATACCAATATTGCTCACGGTGTAGCAGGCAATAATTCATCACCAAACTTTACGTCGTACCCCACTGATTTCACTGTCAATAGTGCGAGGAAGATTTCCTTTAATACGACGAACGTAACCCCTCTTGTATCCGGTATAGGTCTGAATAGTGCTTCCAGTATCAATATTGATTGTGCCACAGTGTTGAGTATTGCGGCTCTTGGTGATGTGAATTTGGCAGGAGCAATTACTTCGTTTGAGATAGGTGAGTTCAATATTACGTGTGCCAACTGGAATGTGGAAGCCGCAGCACTGGAATGGGGAACTGGCAATGTTATATGGAATAGTACTGCTGGATTTGAGTTTGTTGCCGAAGGGCTTATGTCCTTGAATGCTCCTATCATCAACTTTTTAGGCGGTTCGGTCAGTTTCTTGGGAGCATTGACTACCATTGCAGGTGGAGGACTGGCCGTTACTGCAGGTGGAGTATCCGTTACGGCAGGAGGCGTTAGCATTACAGGAGGAGGTCTGTTAGTGGGTGGAGCTGTGGCTAATTTGAACGGTGGTGCAAATGTGCTTGGTACTTTGACTGCTGGAACGATTGCAGGAGTCAATACGTTGGCAGGTGCAGGAGCAGGAGCAGTATTGACGAATATTAAATCCATAACAGGAGCAGACACAGGAGGAGTATTGAATAATATTACTCAAATTCGTGGAAGTGGTATAAATGGTTTGAGTTTGGAGGGTGTTACAAGTATCAACGGATACAGTGTTGCCGAAGTCATCTTCTCTCCTGAAACTTACACACTTGGATACACTGCCGCAACGGTCGTCGGTACAAATGGAATCTTACGAAGCTTTCCTGCAATCAATTGGCCGTTCAACAGTCCCAAGACGAATGTGAGTGTCACGGTCAATGGGTCGGTCGATGGTGGAACAGCAACCGCAATCGGTATTTCCATTTCATTTGTTTGGGCTGGTGGTTCTACACAGACGATTGCATGCGACCCATCTCGCCCTGCATTAGCTCCTGTGTTGGCACTGGGAGGTAATAAATACACTTGCTCATTCAACGATGAACTGGCAACTCAACCACCGTACAATACACCTGTAACGATGCAAATTAACGCATTGGCGACAGGAACGATTACGACCGGTGGAACAATCGTGGTGAGTATATTTCCCTCGCAATAAAAGTGTTGCGAGAATATAAAATGAGTGTCAAGGTAAAGATGAGTGAGATGCGTGCAGCCCTTCGCAAACTCCGAATGGAACATTCCGGAAAGGCTGTGGGAAAGATGACTGCTGATGAGATTGCAAAGGAGATTGAGCACCACGAGGCCGCCTGTAAGCATCGTGAGATGAAGGAGAAACGTATGTCTGCACTTGCAAAGGCACGTGAGGCACGTACTGCCAAGAAGGCGGAGGGTGTGAAGAAGGTTGAGAAGGCCGTTGAGAAGGTTGAGAAGAAGGTGGTGAAGAAGGGAAAGGAGGACGAGAAACTCGGAGAGGAGGTCGAGACCATCAAGAGCCGTATCTCAAAAAAAAAGTCCCCAAAGGCCGAGTAATTGACCTAATGACAAAAGAGGAAATTGCTGACGTGGTGAAGAAGAGTAAGTGTAAGATGCTGGAAAAGTACGATGTAGAAAAACACACGAAAGATGACATTATCAAACATTTGGAGAAGTCGTGTTGTCCTGTATTGAAGAAATTAACTATGTAATGTAATGGACGTTGAAGTACAACAAATAACAAGCAAGACAGGTAAGAAAATGGCTTATCTGTCTTGTTCGTCGTGTGGAAAACTGGTGGCAGCCATATGGTTGAATCGTCATATGGCTAAATGTAAGGTTTCACAATTTCTATCAACTCATCGAAGAGGCGTTTGATGGACTCACGGTTCTTGGTATTGATTGCAACTTGCAAATCTCTACCGATTATCGAGAGGTACTGTACTCCCCTCATTTGATTGATTAAGGAGGAGTTTTTCTTGGCGTTTTCGTTCTGCATAGATACGTTGATGGAGTTTGGCCTTCTCTCTACGTCGGTCATTGATGAGTTCCTTGTTACGTTCGTAGTATCGCTTGTGAGTGTCCGTGTAAGTGCTTGGCATTGTTGTATTGATAGGAGAGAAGAATTTAAACCTTTGGTGTATCTGCAAGACGATTCATATTGTTTGGGTCAAGGTAGATGGTACGGTCGCCTTGTGTTTCATCGAGGTTGAAGGCCACGTCCAAAACGTTCCGACCACAACACTGGGACTTACAATGAGAATGCACAAGCAGTTTGTAGATTCCATACCCTACCATTCCTATCAGCGAGATTATACCGGACGTTGTACCTATCGTGTTATATGCGTCCATTATTGAAAGGACACAATAAAACTACCAGTACCTCCTGTGACAAAATTATTTGACTTCTCGTATTTCATATGTTTCTTGGAACGCATATGAATCAGATAATACTTGGAAAGGATACGTGACCCACACGGACACTCCATATACTTCATTTATACTTATTGACAAAGACAATTTGATTGTGATGGCGAGCACGTGAGATGGCAGTATAAGGCATAGCGTATTCGAACCAATCAACTGTGATGAAGAGCCGTGTCGGAGGTTCGACCGTCTGTCCTTGAAAGGCATGCACGCCTTTTTTGTTGTCTGGGAGTTTATCACGGACGACGTTTGTAGAGTACAGGAAGATGTCGGTGTCAGTTGCCTCTTGGAGTGCTTGGGACAGAGAGATACAACGGATAGGGGAATTATCTGACATCAACCACTTCCGGATTTCGTGAGTATCTTTGAGTCCTCCGTCCGTATATATACGTTTCATCTCCTTCCGAAGATTACGTTTGAAGTTTCGCATCTCTGGGGTAAGGCTACGGTAATCGGTTGTGAATTCTATGATGGGAATGGTAGGTTTGTAGATTTCCATATAGTTGTTCGACGTTCCGCCACGACACTGGTAGTGCTGGGTTTCATCAATATCTCCTGCTAGGAGGATTAAGGATTTAGGGAACTTGTCGAGGAGTTCGTGTATCCATTCCTTCTGAACCATCGTGATTTCGTCTGCGAGAATGACCGGTGGAACATACTTGATAGGTTCGCAGAGTTTTCCGAGAGTACGATGGATAGTTTCCCATCGTGTCCCAAGTTCCAGTTCCTTCTTACGTCCCAGTTCTCGTGTGGGAACGACGTACAGAGGATTCACATAGCCGTTGTCGGATAAGATAGTATAGGTCTTACCAGTTCCACCTGCTCCTGACAGGAAGGAAGACGTTGTGATTCTGTGTATGAACGGTGGGAAGTTATAAACGTTCCTGTCCGGTTCATACCATTTGATATTTAGACACGGAACAGGGAATATCTGTTTCACACGGAACAGTGGGGAAAGGATAGGTTCGTCTGCATAAATGCCGTCCAGTAGAACAGCCTTGACCGAGTCGAAGGGTACAGTGTGTATCGCTTGGAGCATATTGATTTGGGTGTAACCAACGATGAATGCAACAATGTGGTGATTCGTCAGGACAGATTGATTTGGGATACGAATAGTGATTTCCTTGCTGTCTTTCCAGAACTCTGCATAATGTTGAGTAGCAGTGTGTTCTGCGAATGTTTCCGTACATTGAAATGTATATTTAGTTTCACGGAAATTATCTGCCATACTGAACCGTCCAATCGCCTTCTGATACAGTTTTCGGTCGTCCGTCATATTTGCAGGGAAATTGATGTCTTCTACGTGTCCGAAACAACCTTCGATGATTTGGACTTTTACACCGTTATTTATCCAGAACTTTATGACCGGTGAAACCATCACATACTCGTTGTCCTGACGAAGACCAAACTTACGAGAGAACGGTGTATCTTCAAGGACTTTGAACTTGTAGATTCCGGTGGAGATAATATGGTCTATCTTACGGAACTGCTGAATGACAGTGAGGAAACCCTCATAGTATTCAGTTTCTTTGTATTGTAGATACGCCTGCTTCATATCGTACAGTTTGGTATTCGGTGTGAAGTCAGAGAACGTCAATGGGGACGAATGAATGTGTCGTGAGTTAGCAGTGAAGAGGTTGAGTTCAGGGTACTTCTTCGCATCTATCTGTGAATAGTTGAACTGGGAAATGAACTGGTTAATCTCATCATCGTCCGGTGAGAGTTTCGTGAGGATTCCGTCCTTCGTCTTGACTCGTCGTGGATTGTCCGTATCGTTGATAATGACATAATACTCGTTGTTTTCTTTCAGACGAGCAAGTGTGTCTGTTACATTATCGACCTCAATGACTTGGTTATGATTCACGAGTTCAAGATGATGAGCACGAGTGTTCGTGAGTTCTACCGTTGCATTTGGAGATGGAGATGTATAACGTTTCTGTTCGTGTCCGATTGCATCAAGAATGACAATACAGATAGCTAGGTCTTCTACGAGTGTTTGCATACTGTCTTCCGGAACGCCGTTAGGGTAATGTTGTTCCTCATCATCAACCATTCGGAGAAGTCGTTTGTATGCGTCCTTTCGTGGCTTACTCTTGGATTCATTCAGGAGAGAGTTAAACCTCTCACGGAGTGCCGTAAAGACACAATTGTTCGTATCAGACAGACGGAAGATTTGTTTGAGTTTTCGTGAGGTGATTTGTTCCGGACGGAAGAACTGTATTTTCTTACCTCCCTCCTTGTCAGGAATGTAGGTTTCTGCACCACTCTCACCGTCAAAGAACTGTTTGTACCACTGGTGAATAGTAGGACGACCATAGACCGTGAAGCCGAAGAGGTACTTACCACGATTATTCGTGACGGCGACCTTCAACTCCGGAATCTCAAACAGGTCATTGTCCTCATCTAACAGCCTCTCCCAATCCACGTTCTTCAAACGTCGAATAGGAGGCATCTTGTATTATATATAGGGCGACACTTTAAATTCCACCCATTTTTCACAATTTCCTATCCGTTTTTGCACGCCTGGCTCCTTTTATGACCTATTATACCCCTCGTACTCGTGTCATACCGATTCCGACGGTCATAAAACACTCAGCTAGGGGGGCCGCACGCTGTAAAACCTTACCTAAATTCTAACCTGAATTTTGTGAGGTCAAAAAACCGCCTTACCGTGCTGACGGAAGGCGACTCGGCGGGGGGTAGGGGGGG
>Ga0213920_1001767_pt1 | contig 11291 bp, 25 predicted proteins | sample McNCre1117MG_FD_161054 | JGI IMG/M metagenome (GOLD analysis project Ga0213920, IMG submission 161054) | Freshwater microbial communities from McNutts Creek, Athens, Georgia, United States - 11-17 MG | ecosystem: Environmental > Aquatic > Freshwater > Creek | place: USA: Georgia | collected...
GCACACCTCGCAGCAGCCCTCGCAGCAGCCATCGCAGCATCCCTCGCAGCAGCCCTCGCAGCATCCCTCTCAGCAGACCACGCAGCAGCCCTCGCAGCATCCATCGCAGCATCCCTCGCAGCATCCCTCGCAGCATCCCTCGCAGCATCCCTCGCAGCAGACCACGCAGCAGACCACGCAGCAGCCAACTCATTGGCCGTCGCAAGTCCGGTAGCATGGCGCTCTGCAACATCCAGCACAGCGATTGATCGCGGGTCTGTCATCAAGTGCTGCACACGCCGCGCGCACCGGACGGAGAACAGGCGCCACTCCAGCGAGTGCTGCGGCGCTGCCCGGCAGCACCACAGGGCATCATCCAGCCCATTGGATTTGAGAATCGTTGCGAACGCCAGCGGCTCATCGTCTGCAGATGTCTTTCCGAGATATGCCAGCAGCTTGCGCCAGCCTTCGGTGCAGGGCGATTGCTCGCGGATGCGGTTCAGTGTCGTGTAGATCATGTCGATTCCTTCAAATCGCCTTCCTGTAGATGCGCGCCAGCCGGGGAAGGGTCCGGCGTTCGGGATGCAGCCCTAGGCGCGCAGTGCAATTATGCGTTGTTCAGTGCGACTTGAGACTTCTTAATCTGCGAAGGCTCCTTCGTCCAAATGATCGCGCCATCTCCGGTCAGCGGGCTTTCCATGCACGTAGGCGCATCCATGCATCCCGGCGTTGCCTCCTCATCTCGCCCGGATTTATGGGCACACCCACTGCACATTGCGATGCCGCTGCTGTTGCGCTTTGCCAGCTTTGCGATGTAGCGCACTCCTGCGTGGTCTGTGTATTCGTTCATGCTGTCACCTCGATCCCTTGTGCGGAGAATAACCACGGGTTGCGCACATCGTCCGGCAGCGAGTGCCACAGCTCCAGCGCGAGACTTACCTGCATTGCCCGGTACCGCGTGGGCGAGCCGTACCTGCGGCGCTTGATCTGGCGGGCGGTCATCCCTTGTCCCTCGTGGCGTAGTCATCTGCAAAATCCGACCCATCTGCAATCGGCAGATGCACCCGTACCTCTATCTCCGGCCGCTCCTGCACCAGTCGCTTGGCGAGCTTGTACGCGCTGGCCTGCCCGGTAAACGATCGGTCGTTGTCGCCTGCGATCGTCAGCAGCGTGATTCCCTGCGGCGGGTCGAAGCTTTCAAGCAACCCAGCCGACACAGTAGACCAGCACGGCACGCCCCACAGCGTCGAATAAGCCAGCGCAGTCTCCACGCCTTCAGCCACGGCCAGCCAGCCCTCCGACACTGGCGCTAGCCGGATAGCGACGTTGTGCAGGCGGTCAGACGGCGGCATCAGCTTTCGCGGCGTCTTTACTTCCGCCTTCTCTCCCTGGTGCGTCAGGTATGTACGATGCACCGACAGACACCGGCCCGTCGAATCCATCACGCTCGCTAGCATTGCCGGGTGCGTGGTCTTGCTGCCGTCCTCGTGCCAGTAGTCCAACTCAGGGTGGTAGCGAATGCCGGCCGGCGGCGTGACGATGCCGCATCGGTGCTTGAGGTACAGCCATACGGGGTCGCCCTCAGTCACTAGCACACCGCCGCCCCACACGCGGCGCAGGTCCGCCTTGAGGTCTTCGGTCTTCTTCTGCTGTGCTGGTTCCACGAACTTCCTCACTCGTCCAACGTTGTTCAGCACCCAATCACAGGCGCGCTTGAAGTCAAGGTTCTGCAGGTCCATCACGAGGCCGATGCCATCGCGGGCGCCGCAGTGTGAGCAAAAGCTGTTCCCCCGCCCGAACTTGTCGTCTAGGCGGAAGCGGTCGCGCCCTAGGCAAGTGGGACATGGCCCATGTTTCCCCCGGACGGTGCGCTCGGTCAGGTAAGCGCCAAGAATGCCCTGCCAACGCCCACGCGCCACCTCGAAGACATCATCTGCACTCATCGTCTTCATGCGAACAGGTCCACGTCTCGAATCTGGCGCTTTGCCCACTCGCCAGCAACCCACTCGACACCCTTAGGCGTGAACAGGCAGCGGCTGAATGCATGGCCGCTTGCCTCGCCCGTCTTGCACTCGAATCGTCCTGCATCGATGTGTTGCTGATATGCCACCAGATCTCCATTCAGTCGGTACATGATCCTGTTTTCGGCTAGGAACTCACGAAACCGCGCTTCGTTGGCCTTCAGAAGCTTGCAGACTTGGCGGAATCCCTTGGCGCCAGTGTCTGCCGTGACGTAGCGGTCAACGAAATCGACCTTCGGGGCGGCCAGCGCCAGCGCAGCAGCTTGGCGCTCGGACTCCTCCGACTTGTCAGCCAGGGCGCGCAGAGCCTCGGCAAATGTCTGTGGCAGGGCTGGCAATGCAACAGGGGTGTTGCGCGCCTCAAGCTCCGTCATCCGATCAAATACCTTGGCCTGCAGGTCATAGCTGTAGGACATCGCCATCAGGCACGCCTCGCGCTTCGGGAAGCGGTACATGGGCAGCGTGCGTCCAGTGCTGTCCTTGTAGCTGGCGGAAAAATTTCCGGCAGTGGCAAGCACCTCCGGCACCTTCTTGAGAAGGTCGGCGTGGGCAAGAGAAGCGAACCCCTTTGATGGGAACTGTGCGCCAGCCTCTTCGGCTCGTTCCTTCCTGTCGGCGTTGATGAACTCGACTAGTTCAAGGCTGGTCATTGTTGGCACGTCAGTGCGGGCGGCCACAAGTTGGGAGTAGGTCGGGATCATCGTCGTTCCTTCGGTTGCAGGGCATCCAGTGTGCTGCGGATGCCCTGCGGATCAAACTACAGTTTTGCTATGAACTTGCGCCGTCTTCATGCTCTCAGTTCCTGCTGTTTCTTCGAATTCATGTACCTGATCTGGTCCGCCTTGATCCAGCTACGAAGCTCAGGCGATGGTGGGCAGGCAATGTCGGCGACTGATCGGGGCCAGACACCCGTGATCCCCTTGTATTTGTGGCTCGCTGCGCCACGGGACCAGCCGCGCTCTTCCGCGTACCCCAGCAGCATGGACCACAGATGCTGTTTCGGCCCAAATCGCAATGCCGGGTCTTCGGCCTTGTGCTTCTTGGACTTCTTCATCAGGACCAGTTCTCCCGGCAACACCTCGATGTCACTCGGCCGCCTGGGGATGTGCCCGCATGCCGGGCACTCGTGGACACCAGCCGGCTTCAGGAAGTGGCATTCTGTGCATGCCTTCGGAAGCTTCTCCTGCTCCTTCTTTTCCTTTTCCTTCTTCGCGCTGGCGCTCTTCGGCTTGCCGTCGTCGAGCGGCTCGTCTGACCGGTCATCGGTCGGGAAGCCAAGGCGAGACGCGGTGCCGGAGTGGTCAAGAATCTTCGCCATCTCCTTTCCGGGCGACACACGCAAAACGCGGCCGGCAATCTGCGCCCACGAGATCAGGGAGCGGGTCGGGCGGGCCATGATCAACACCTCCACGGAAGGGCAATCCCAGCCCTCACGCAGCAACAGCGGGTTGCACAGGATCTTGAATTCCCCAGCCTCAAACGCTTTCAGCATCTCGACCTTCTCGGCTTCCGGCTTCCGGTAGTCGATGTGCCGGGCATCAACGCCCACGCGGGTGAACTCTTCAGCTATCTTCTGTGAAAAGGCTATGTTCGGCGCGAACAAAACAGCCTTCTTCCCACCACCTTTTTCGAGGTACGTCGTCACGATGTCGCCGATGATGTTCAGCTTCTCCATCCGGTCGGCGGCCTGCTCTTCGTCCCACTCACCTGCTACCACTTTCACACCTGTCATGTCTGGACCTGGTGGAGCGTAAATGTCGCAGTCGCACAGATAGCCCTGTGCGATCAGCTCTTCGGCCGTGATCGGGCAGACCTTGGATTGAAATAGCGGGCCTTCCAGCGCCTCGTAATGCTTCGCCATACCTGCGGCCCAAGGTGTTGCCGTTAGCCCAATGACGGCTGCTCTAGGCGCCTTGGCGTGGACATGGTGAATCAGCTTGTGCAGCCGCGTGTCGCCACCGGCCGCGTGGGCCTCATCGATCACCAGCAGCGCCAGATCGTCAGGCATCTCGGCAGGCCGTAGGTGCAGCGTGGCAATCGAGGCCACAAGCACCCGTTTGTGCGTGCCGGACGTGTTCTTGCCTTGGATGATCCCTGCATCAATGCCCTGCGAAGCGAACCGCTCCACGGTCTGGTTCAGCAACTGGGTTCGGTTAACCACGAACAGGCACCGGCCACCCTTCGCAACGGCTGCTTGGATCATCGCAACAGCGCAAGCCGTTTTCCCGCCGGCTGTAACTAGCTCAAGGATGATCCGGCGTTCCCGCATCTTCATGCGCTCGCGGATCATTTCCAGCGCCTTGACTTGGTGTGGGCGAAGCTGCATTGGCGCGCTCATGCTGCCTGCCCAGCGAAGCGATGCGAACCCAGTTCACCCGTACCGCGCCATGCGTCCAAGTACACCAGCCGGCCACGCGGGCGACGAACGGAAGAACTGCCAGCCAGTGGAATCACTTCCTTCGGCATCGCATCATCCATCGTCGAAGCTCTCCAAGCGTCTGGATCGCTTCCATCCTGCAGGTGGCTGCCATCAACCTCTGCACTGCTTGCCGGCTGGTCAAGCTCGGTAACCTCGGTAGAGGAATGCCCATCCTTGGCTGCGTGTTCGACAACATCAGGACAAGAGCCTATATAGGATGTCGCTGTTTCATCGGTCACAGCGGGTATTAATACAGGGGACACTTTCTGTCGGGTTGTTTTTTCCTCAAACCCGTCACTTTCTGTCGGGTTGTTTGTTGGGTTGTTACATCCAGACTTGCGCGCAAAGTGGACCAAAACAAGCTCACCTTCGGCCACGACTATCGGAGGATCAACCTTGTCAATGACGGCCTGAAGGTCAACCTCATAGCAGACCGCCATCCCATGCCCGCCGTTTCGGTAGGCGTGAACATTGATCAACCCGTCCGCCTCAAGCTCTCGAAGCATCTTGCGCGCAGTGACTTCTCCGCAGCATGCGGCGGTTCGTAGGATCTTGTTTCCGGGGTGGATAACTTCGGGGAAGTGGTAGAACTGTAGGTTCACCATCTTCATCAGGATCTTCGACTTGGTAGCCGAAAGTCTGTACCGCTTGTCTGACTTCTGCCGGCGTTCGGCGCGACGGATTGCGGTTCTGACGCGGGATTCTTCACTCGCTCGAAGTGAGTCTTTGAACTCTGTCATGCGTATGGCTCCTCAGCCATCCTCCTGATGAGCGTTAGGCCAGGCCGGGGAGGAAGTCCGACTCTTCGGGGATGACCCTAGGCCACGCTTGTCAGCATTGCGCCGACACCAGCATTTTACACCGGGTCAGGCTTGACGTGTGGCTCGATTCGCGTACTGCATTCCGCCCGAGCCGCCATCATCTCGGAAAAAGCCATTCGCGCTAAAGTATCGGCGCGCTCAATTTCAGCTTCAGCCCTTTTCCGTACTATGCTTGCCTCTGCAGACAACGCTGCATAGTTACCCTCTGCATTTGCCAGTCGTTGCGATTTGTTCATTTGAATTCCTTTAATTCTGAATTTCAACTCAACCTGCGCTCGGGTGTAGCTCTGCGGCATGTATGCGTCTTTGACAGGGATTAGCTCAACCGAGCCGCATGCCAGGCTCCATCGTGACCACATCCGCCATGCAATCAGCCGGTCACTCGACACGATCCCGACGAGCTGATAACGATATCGCCCGAATTGGCTATCAAACGAGCGCTTTAGCATTTGGCTCGTACCTTTCGCGCATCTGACGCAGTGCATTAAGCGCAGTGTCAAGCTGCGACATGTAGTGAGCCCGCTGTTCGGCCTGCACGATGTCGTGATGCGCCACGGCATCGGCTAGACGCTGGCGCAGTGACTGCACGTCATCCCACAACGGCCCATGCTCTGACCGGGCCACCATAGCCCGCGCTGTATCGCGGTCGGGGCATGTGGCAATGATCCGATGCTCAGCGTCACGCACGTTGTTGATGACCTCGCCGCCGTAGGTGGTGTACGTGTCAACGTACCACGGTGTTGTAACGGTCATGGATCAATCCTCATGGAACACGGCCACACAGGCGGGTACGGTGCAGCCATCCACACGGAGCGCATCAACGGCCTGCCACCGTCAACGCGGGGCCTTCCATCAGCAATCCACTGCGCAGTCTCAGCGCGGCCCGTTGTGAGCCGCTGGCAGCCTTCGCATAGCTGGTCGGTAGCTGGGCGTAGGTTGACCAGCAGCGCACGGCCTGGGCATCGGGCGATGTCGGTGGGGAGTGTCACGATTGCTCATCCCTGCGCCGTTTCAGCGCGTAATGCAACCCAGATTGCGACACGCCAGCAGCACGGGCGGCGGCGAGTTGCGAAAGTCCGGAGTCGTAGAGTGCGATTGCATGCAGCATAGCGGGGGTGGGGCCAGTGTGTCGGCTTCCGGACATCAAAAACTCCACGACTTGCCGACGAACACGCCGCCGGGAACAGGGGCGACCATCACACCCAGCTTTGCACCGATCGCAGCACCAATGCAGGTGACAGCGAAATCCTTATAGCTCGGCGTGTGGTTAACGCTGCGCATGTCGTTGACCTCCTTCAGCGCGCCGACAGCACAGCCAGCAGCAGCGCCGACAGTCCACGAGTCCGACAGCGCGCCAGCAGCCAGGCCGATGGATGCACCGACCAACAGGTGCTTCGTCTTGTCAGGAGTTGTCCACGAGTCGTTGGTCGTCATGCCGGCTGCATGCGCCTTGGGGGCCGTCAGAGCGCCACCGAGACCGATGCAGGCGACGATGGCGATAACCTTGATCCAGTGCGGTACACGGGGCTTCTGCGGCGCGTTGGCCTGGGCGTAGTGCTGGCGACGAGTGGCGCGGACTTGGGCGGTGAGTTGGTAGGCGTTGCGGTCGTTCATGGTGTTTCCTTCAGTAGTTTGTTGGGTCGAATCAGGCAGCAATCTCGCAGGCACTCAGGCGCTTTTTTGCGCCGACTTGTTGAGCTGCCCACCACTTCCCGTTGAAACTTTGACGCTTGGCGCCTGTCCGGCTTTGCCCGTAAGCTGGTGCATCGCCATCAATCTCGACGACTTCATGGACAACTGCCATACCAGCAGAAACCTGTTCGGCGCGGGCCTTGATCTGGACTTCACGCCAGCCGGCTTCTACCTTGACGCTGCTTCTGTACTTGATGGTGATGATTGATGCAGTCATGATCGTTTCCTTTGGTTGCGGACCTGCCGTTTGCTGATCCGATGTGTGTACTTTATCAATCGACTGATAGCCCGTCAAGGGGATGAGGCGTAAAAAAGCCCGGTAGTTCCGGGCTTCGATGGTGGCGTGATGTGCGTCACACGGCGGGGGAATCGCCATCTAGCCGCATGTCCTGCAGCGCGCCGAGGATCTGTGCGGACAGCTCAGGCCAGCCGGCTGCGTTGACGACGCTCTTGATCTCAACCAGCGCCGTCGCGCCGTCGTCCATCGTGACAATCGCCAGCTCGCCGGTTTCGTCTTCAATCACGATCATTGCTGGATAGCGGGTGATGGTCATGCCTTTCCCCCTCGCGCTGTAGCGCACAGTTCGCGGTCGATGCACCGCTTTTGGTACTTGATCTGCTTGTCCGCCTGCAATGCAACAGGCGAACGGTGGACGCCGCAGCGGATGCACGATTGCTGCATTGCTCCAGTGTGTCCGCCCGATGCAAACGGGGTGCCGGGTGATGGCGCGTGGGCGGACGTGTGCTTGCTCCAGAGATCGGACTGGCGGACGCGGCTCATGCGCAAGCCCTCCACAGCAGAGGTCGAACGCCCCGCACGCCCGGGGCAGCCGCGGCAACACCGGCCGGCGTGATGAGCCAGCGGGACTGCAGCGCCGGCACCTGGTTGTGCACCATGCGGACATGCACGGGCTGGTCATCGCCATGGATCGCCAATGCGACACCACGGATTGTGACGGGCTGCAAGCGCCGGAATGTATCCAGCAATGCGCGCTGCTTTGCCTTCAGCGGCTGGGATGGGAGATCGGCGCGGTTCATGCCCGCACCTCGATGTGCTTGCCGCCGCGGCGGGTGGTGCTGACAAGCCGTCCGGCGGCAAGGCACCAGATCGACGAGGCAACAGCCGGCGGCGGTGGCGGGGGTGCCGGCATCTTGGGCGCCTTCTTGACGTGCTCGCCGAACCGAGCATGCAGGCAGCGCTTGACGCCCATGGACCTGCTCTGCTCTGGCCAACCTAGCCGGCGCATGTACTTTGCGACTGTCGGCTGGGAGGCCCCGACTGCCGCAGCAATCGTGTACTGTGTGACCGACAAATCGGAGGCGTACCGATCGCGCCAGGCATCGATCGCCGCAGACAGGGCAGCCGTGCGCGCCTCGATGAGCGACATAGCGGCAGATTTGGTGGCCGGCTTTGTCTTGCGGGCGCTCATGCTGCACCGCCGATCGCGGCAAACAGCATCCGCCACCCCCTGCCGGTCGGGCTGGGCTCACGCCCGCACGGTGTCACCTTGTAGTCAGCTTGCAGCTGCGCGATGTACTGCGCGGCGCTGTCGTAGCCGCACCCCATGCGCTCGGCGATCGTGTGTCTGGTCATCGGCGTTGAGAGCATCGCCAGCACCGCGGCGCGGCCAGGCGCCGGAGGAAGCGGGTGCGGCTTCGGTGCTGGGCGCTCTTCCGGAGCATCGGTCACGGCCCACAGGATTGGCACTGTGCCGCGGACAGACCCGGGCCGGCGCTGACCATGGCACGCCGGCGTGACCAGACCGAGCTTTGCGAGTGCGGCAACCCGGGCACGGGTATTCTCGACCCGCACGGGCGTGCTGTCGCCGTACATGACGGCACACACGTCTCGGACGCTTGCCGGGGCAATGCTGCGCAGAGCGTCAAGCGCCTCGGATTGGGATTTGCAGAGCGGGATCATGCGCGGCTCCCGAGCTGGTCGAGCTGCTCGGCCCATGCTACGGATCCGGTGGCAAATGCACGGGCGATGCGCTGCAACAGGGTGACGCGGTGGGCGTGGCGGATGCGGATGGACATGCATCCCGACGGGTTCTCGACGATGTTCATGCTTGGCTCCGGGCGGACTGGATGGAGATAGCCTCGCGCAGGGTCGCGGCTGCCTCGTGCTCGCCAGGGTGGCGGGCGGTCAGCTCGGCGAGGCGGCGCGACAGCTCGGCAGTGCTGTTCATGGATGCGAGCCGACGGGCACGGCTGGCCGGGGTGTTGCGGGCGTTCACTTGGTCACCTCGTGGGTCAGCAGGTCGCCGCGGCGCGGCAGGTACTCGCGGCCAGTGACGGCCTTGAACTGGTGGCGCAGGTCGATCAGCGCGCGCTGATGGTCAGGGTTGGCGTTGGTGCGGATCACCAGCGGTTTGCCGATCAGGTAGCGGCGGGTGAGCGTCACGCGGTGGGCGGTCATGCGCGGCTCCCGAGCTGGTCGCGCAGCGCGCTGATGTGCAGCAGCACAGCTCCGGCGTCCGGGTGGGCAATGCCCATGTCGCACAAGGCGCGGCGGTAGTACGCGAGGCGCAGGCGGGTGATGGCGTAGCGGATCATTTGGCGCTCCCCGCGGCCCACGCCTGAGCGCAGGCCCATGCGGCACGGCTCACATCACGGGTTCTGTCACGGCGGTACTGGTACAACGCATCTTTCCGGCGCTGCTCCAGATACGCATCGCGATCGATCTGGCCGGCGTTGCCGGCGCTGATCCCTTGAACGGGGGGTTGTTGATGTGTCATAGTCATGGCTCGTTTTGTGGAAAGCGGCTCAGGCCGCGGGAGAGCCCGACCGGTTGCAGCCAGTCGGGATTTTTTTCGTCTGCGCCACAGGGCGCGGGGTGTAGTGCGAGTAGTCGCGCGGTTCGAGGCCGCGGGACTCGGCCAGCTCGTGGCGGATCCGCTCGGCGCGCTCGACGTCGGCGCGGCTGTGGATGGGGCTGGTGATGTCGGTCACAGCGCGGCCCCGATGCATGCGGCCAGGACTCGACCCTTCCACTCGGCGGCGGCAGTGATGAGGCAGCGGATCATGCGGCCACCTTCTGTGCGGTCTGCACGACGGGGGCGGGTTGGGTACTGGCGGGGCCGGCCGATGACGAGGGGATCGGCGGAGCGTCGGGGCGGGTGCGGAGTTCTTCGATTGCCGCAGCGACACGGTCAGCAGTGCGAGATTGCAGCCCGCGGCCGGTCGTGTTGACGAAACGCGACAGCCCTTGGCGCGTCACGCCAGCCCGGCGGGCCACTTCGGCGATGTTGAGGGTGCGCAGTTCGGCGCGGATGGTTTCTGTGTTCATGGCGCCATTGTGACCACGTTTGTTTGCGATGTCAAGCGCCGAGCATGTCTGCTTTGTGCGCCAGTTGGGACGCGCGGTTCATGTGGAGTGCCCACGCTTTCCGATCTCCGACCGCCTTGGCGATCTCCGCTCGGCGCTGGGCGCGGATGGCGTAGGCCGCGAAGGCGCGAGCCAGGCGGGCGCGGGACTCGGTGTGGATGAAGGGGAAGCGGGGGGGGGTCATGTCGTGCTCCAGTTTGGCGGTTAGGCGACGATTTCGCAGGCGCTCAGGCGCTTCTTGGCGCCGATCTGCTTGGCGGCCCAAGCCTTGCCGTTGAAGCTCTGGCGCTTGGCGCCGGTGCGGCTCTGGCCGTAGGCAGGGGCTTCGCCGTCGATCTCGACGACCTCACGGACCACGGCCATGCCGGCACTGATCTGCTCGGCGCGGGCCTTGATCTGGACATCACGCCAGCCAGCATCGACCTTGACGGCGCTGTTGTAGGTGATGGTGATGGTGGTGGTGGCGGCTGCTTGCATGGTGTTGCTCCGGTTGGTTGCTGATTCGATGGCTCTAGTGTGGCCACATTTGTTTGCGTTGTAAAGGGGAGAAGCGCACAAAATCCGCGCCACTTGATGCGATCGGCTGGCGTGTGGCATACTTCACCCTGTCTGATCTGTCGGGGGATGGTGAAGACGAAACAACATGAGGCCCCTTGCTCATGCGTTCACATCCAACAGGATGACACCGGCCCCCGACGGTAGAACGCAGTAGCAAGGGGCTTTTCTGCGTTCTGGGACCGGTGTTGGAGACGACGTTGCGCCGGTCGACAAAGCAGCAAGCGGGCATCCGCTGCCAGATGGGTTTCAGCGTGAGGGGATCGCCCAGCCGGGTGCCGTGACATGGCGCCGAAGGATCCTCAGGAGTGGCGATGTTCACCGATCACTTCCAAGCAACCCGATGCCTCGGCTCCGGTAAGCAGACGCGAAGCAGACCAATCAGCCGGTCAGCTTTGCGCCGCTCCCTCAACCATCCCACCAGAAAGCAGAATGAGCAACATCACCACCATCCAGAAGACCATGACCAGCACCGA
>Ga0213920_1001769_pt1 | contig 11285 bp, 9 predicted proteins | sample McNCre1117MG_FD_161054 | JGI IMG/M metagenome (GOLD analysis project Ga0213920, IMG submission 161054) | Freshwater microbial communities from McNutts Creek, Athens, Georgia, United States - 11-17 MG | ecosystem: Environmental > Aquatic > Freshwater > Creek | place: USA: Georgia | collected...
GTCTTCTAAGCAACAAAACATGGCAAATGCCATTCGTGCCTTGGCAATGGATGCCGTTCAACAGGCTAATTCAGGTCACCCAGGTATGCCAATGGGTATGGCTGAGATTGCGGTAGGTTTGTGGAGTCAACATCTTCAACACAATCCTAAAAATCCAAAATGGATGAATCGCGATCGTTTCGTTTTATCAAATGGTCATGGCTCTATGTTGTTGTATGCCTTATTGCATCTCACAGGCTATGACCTATCAATGCAAGACCTAAAAAATTTCCGTCAGTTGCATAGCAAGACACCAGGGCATCCTGAATATGCGATTACCCCAGGTGTTGAGACAACCACAGGCCCATTGGGTCAGGGTATTACCAACGCTGTTGGTATGGCTTTGGCAGAAAAACTATTGGCTCAAGAATTTAATAAACCAGGTTTAGATATTGTTGACCACTACACCTATGTGTTTATGGGTGATGGTTGTTTGATGGAAGGTGTGAGTCACGAAGCTTGTTCATTGGCAGGCACACTTAAGTTAAATAAGTTGATTGCCTTGTGGGATGACAACGGTATTTCTATTGACGGCAAAGTAGTGAATTGGTTTGCTGAAGATACACCTAAGCGTTTTGAGGCTTATGGTTGGAATGTCATTAGAAACGTGAATGGCCATGATGCTGATGCGGTAGCTAAGGCTATTGAGCAAGCGAAGAAAAGCGATCAACCTACTTTTATCTGTTGCAAAACAGCGATTGGTAAAGGTTCTCCTAATTTCGCTGGTACAGACAAGGTTCATGGATCGCCATTAGGTGCTACTGAGATTGCTGCTACACGTGCTGCGATTGGTTGGAATCATCCGCCGTTTGAAATTCCTGCTGATGTATATGCCGCGTGGGATGCTACAGCTAAGGGCGCAAAACTAGAAGCTAAGTGGGATCAACAATTTGCTGTGTATCGTGCAAAATACAAGCAAGAAGCTGCTGAATTAGAGCGCCGCATGAACGGCACACTATCAGGTGACTTTGATAAAACTGTTGAAGCTTATCTAGCTAGTTGTGCAGAAAAAGCAGAAACGATTGCAACACGTAAAGCTAGCCAAAATGCGATTGAAGCTTTGGCGCCAGTATTGCCAGAATTCATGGGTGGTTCAGCCGATTTAACAGGTTCGAACTTAACTAATTGGAGTAAGTGCCAAGCGGTACGTGGTGATCAATGGGGTAACCATATTAACTACGGCGTACGTGAGTTTGGTATGAGTGCCATCATGAACGGTATCGCTTTACATGGCGGTTACATTCCATTTGGCGCAACTTTCTTAACTTTCTCTGACTACAGCCGCAATGCTTTGCGTATGGCTGCTCTCATGAGAATTCGTAGTATCTTTGTTTTCACGCATGACTCGATTGGTTTGGGTGAAGATGGTCCAACGCATCAATCTGTAGAGCATGTAGCAAGCTTACGTTTGATTCCGAATATGGATGTTTGGCGTCCGTGTGATACAACTGAAACTGCTGTGGCTTGGGCAAGTGCTGTGAAGCGCGCCAATGGTCCAAGTAGTTTGATTTTTAGCCGTCAAAATTGCCCATTTGTGAAGCGTGATGCTAAGCAAGTGGCTGCAATTAACAAAGGCGGTTATGTTTTACGTGATGATAAGCATGCGCAAGCTGTATTAATGTCAACTGGTTCTGAAATTGCGATTGCACTAGATGCTGCTGAGTTGTTGAAAAAAGAAGGCATTGCAGTGCGTATCGTTTCAATGCCATCGACGACAGTATTTGATAAGCAAACAAAAGCGTATAAAGATTCTGTATTGCCAGCAGGTTTGCCACGTATTGCCATTGAGGCGGGCGTGACTGATTACTGGTGGAAGTATGCTTGTTCAGCAGTTCACGGGGTGGATACATTTGGTGAATCAGCACCAGCGGGTGTGTTGTACAAGCACTTTGGTTTAACTGCTGAGGCTGTTGCTAAAACTGTGCGTCAGTGCATTTAAAGAATTTAAATTAAGAGAGATCAAGGGAGTTAATGATGACAATTAAAGTGGCGATTAATGGTTATGGTCGTATTGGTCGTATGGTGGTTCGTGCGATTTACGAAGAAAAGCGTGATGACATCAAAGTGGTAGCGATTAACGGCTTGGGTGGTATTGATATCAATGCCCACTTAACTCAGTATGACTCTGCACACGGCCGCTTTCCTGGCACTGTGACTGTAGATGGCGATCATTTGATCATCAATGGTGACCGCATCAAGATGTTCTCAACTCGCAACCCATTAGAGACTAATTGGGGTGATTTAGGTGCGGATGTGGTGTTGGAGTGTTCTGGCGCTTTCACATCCAAAGAAAAAGCGATGGTGCACATTGCCCAGGGTGCTAAGAAAGTTGTGATTTCAGCTCCTGGCGAAAAAGATGTGGACGCTACGATTGTGTATGGCGTGAACCATCAAGTATTGAAAGCGACTGATCAGGTTATTTCTAACGCAAGTTGCACTACTAACTGCCTAGCACCGGTTGTGAAGCCATTGTTGGATTCAATTGGTATTGAATCTGGTTTGATGACAACCATTCACGCTTATACAAACGATCAGGTTTTAACGGATGTGTATCACAAGGATATGCGTCGTGCCCGTTCAGCAACGATGAGCATGATTCCAACGAAGACTGGTGCTGCGAAGGCGGTTGGTTTGGTGTTGCCAGAACTTCAAGGTAAGTTCGACGGTTTTGCGATGCGTGTGCCGACGATTAATGTGTCAGTGGTTGATTTGACTTTCACGCCAACGAAAGCTACGAGCGTTGAAGAAGTGAATGAAGTGATTAAGAAAGCCAGTGAAGGTGCTTTAAAAGGTATTTTGGGTTACAACACCTTGCCTTTAGTATCTGTAGACTTTAATCACGACCCACGCCCAAGTATTTTTGATAGTACGCAAACACGTGTTTCTAAAGACGGTAAGTTGGTGAAAATTCTTTCTTGGTATGACAACGAATGGGGCTATAGCTGCCAGATGTTGAATGCAACCAAAGCTTTGATGGCGGCTAAGTAATAAAAACCAAACTGCTTATTTGATGAAAACCCCACTATTGTGGGGTTTTTCTATGGAAATAATTATATGTTATTATTTCCATAGAAATAAAAGAGAGGGAATATGTCGGCCAATCTTCTTCAAAAGCCTAATGCCTCTGAAGTATTAACAAAAGCTGTGGCTCGAGCTGCTGAGAAACTTGATATTTCTCATACTACGCTTGCTAAGGTATTGGGTGTTAGCCCACCAACAGTTTCCCGTCTTTATGGCGGAGTATATAAGTTGGACGAGCGTCGTAAAGAGTGGGAATTTGCATTGTTATTTGTTCGAGTCTTTCGTTCGCTTGACTCAATTGTAGGTAATGAGATAACTGCTCGTAAGTGGCTTAAAAGTGAAAATAAGGGGTTAAATGGCCGCCCTATTGATTTAATTATCCAGACAGAGGGGTTGGTTAGGGTTGTCAATTATTTGGACGCATCAAGAGGTTTTATCTAAATCATCTCCTTGGAATAGTTCTGTTTGGAGGATGGTGGAGTCGCAACATATGGCTGCCACAATGAAATTGGTTGATAACGCAAGCGAACAAGATTTATTAGAAGTTTTGTTGGATTCTAGTAAACCCACTTGGCCCACAGATACAGCTCACCTAAATTATTTACTGGCTACACCATTCCGTTATAACCCTAAGCGGGAGGGGTCGCGGTTTAGAGGTGTAAATGATCCTGGAGTTTTTTATGGGGCTGAAACAGTTAGAACTGCTGGTGCAGAACTAGGTTATTGGCGCTGGAAATTTTTGAGGGATGCTGTTGATTTAGAACATATAGAGCCTGTAGCTCACACAGCCTTCAAAGTTGACGTTACTACAACGGTAGTGGATTTACAGAAAGCTCCTTTTAGTAAAGATGCTAATCTTTGGGAACATCCCGAAAATTATGAACCTACACAGCAATTTTCTAGGGTTGCGAGATCTGCAAATGTGGGTGGTATTTTGTATAAATCAGTTCGTGACCCAATACCTGCTTGGTGCTTAGCTCTTTTAACCCCCTTAGGATTTTCTCAAGCTAAACCCCAAATAGAGCATCAAACTTGGTATCTAGCAGTTTCTTCAACAGAAATTACATTAAGAGGAGATGGACAGTCCTTGCAATTCTCTACACTTAATTGGTAGTTTTAGATCGGTTATTTAAGTTTTTTCTTCTTGGCGCAGTTCTTTTGATGACAGGTGCCGTAAATGGCTAAGGCGTGGTCAACGATCTCAAAACCGAGGTTTTCAGCAATTTCATGCTGTCTTTTCTCGATGACAGGGTCAACAAACTCTTCAACATGACCACATTCGATGCAAACTAGGTGATCGTGGTGATCTCCCTCATTTAGCTCAAAAATGGCCTTACCTTCTGCTTTGCCAGATTCAAAATGATTGCGTAAAAGTAGCCCGGCTTGCTCAAATTGGGTCAGAACACGGTAGACTGTCGCTAGTCCAATATCCATGTCTTCAGCAACCATGGCATGATAGATATCCTCGGCGCTGAAGTGCTTGTGGCGGTTCTGGTGAAAGAACTCCAGGATCTTCATCCGAGGGGCTGTAACCTTGAGACCCATGTCTCTTAAATTATTTGGAGATACTGTGTTTGTCATAGCGCTAAAATCAATTTTTCTCATGATACGTCTTACCATGCAAATTTGTTTAAAAACCCTAAAAAATAGCTCTGGCATCCGCCTAGGAGCCCTTGTATTCGTTGCTTGCGGCCTTTTAGGCGCTTGCAGTAACTTCACGACCATCTCAGAAGGCTCTAAAAGCAAGCTAGGCTCGTTTTTTAGACCATACCGCCCTGATATGGTCCAAGGTAACTTTATTTCCAAAGAACAGCTCGCAAAAGTGAAATTAGGGGCTGATCGTGAAGAAGTGAAGGTCGTTTTAGGGACTCCACTATTAACAAGCGCGATGCATGCCAATCGCTGGGATTACATATTTGCTTACAAACGTGGTGATACTCAGTTGGTTGAGCAGCGTCGTGTAACGATTTATTTTGAAAAAGACTTAGTGGCAAAGATCGATGCTGATGAATTGCCAACAGAATATGAGTTAATTGCTGAAATTGACGGTATTAAAGGTTCTCGCCGTCCGCAACGCCCACCTGTGGCCAAAGAGTTAGATGATGGAAAAACCACGATTCAACAAGTGCCAACCGTGCCTAATCCAACCCAAGGTGTTGGTATCCCACGTGGCGAGACAAGAAACTAATAAAACCAATAAAACATAAGAAATAGAGATTGAAAGAATGGCTACTTTGAAATTCGCAGTTGCTGGTGCTTCAGGTCGTATGGGTCGTATGCTCATTGAGACTGTTTTAAATACCAGTGATGCTAGTTTGGTCGGTGCTTTAGATATTCCAGGAAGCCCTTATTTGGGCCAAGACCCAGCGGCATTTTTGGGTAAAGACACAGGTATCAAAATTACGTCTGATTTAAAAGAAGGTTTAAAGGATGCTGATTTTTTAATCGACTTCACTAGACCTGAAGGCACTTTAGCTCATGTGGCTGTGGCAGCCCAGTTGGGTGTGAAGATGATCATTGGTACGACTGGTTTTAGCGATGAGCAAAAAGCTCAGCTCAAGCAAGCTAGTGAAAAAATTGCGATCGTATTTGCGCCCAATATGAGTGTGGGCGTGAATGCCACATTTAAATTGCTAGAAGTAGCGGCTAAGATTTTGAACCAAGGCTACGATATTGAGATTGTTGAAGCCCACCATAAGCACAAAGTAGATGCGCCATCAGGAACTGCTTTAGGGATGGGTGAGGTGATTGCTAAAGCTTTAGGTAAGAACTTAAATGATTGCGCTGTATATGCGCGTGAAGGTCATACAGGCCCTCGTGAAGAAGGAACGATTGGTTTTGCCACGATTCGTGGTGGCGATATTGTGGGTGATCACACCGTGATGTTCTGCGGTGATGGCGAGCGTATTGAAGTGACCCATAAATCAGCAAGTCGTATGTCTTATGCGCAAGGCTCTATCAGAGCGGGCCGTTTCTTGGGAAAGCAGAGTAAGGGCTTGTTTGATATGCAAGATGTGTTGGATTTAAAAAATATAAAAATCTAATACATCAATCATTAGGTCAAAGACCAAGCGATAACAAAAGCAAGATTAAATCATTAGCGTTTATTGAAGAATTAAAGGTATTTGTTTTGAGTTCAGAAGTTACATCCCCTAGTAAAGAATATGATCACCGTGCTATTGAGTCTGCGGCTAATGCCCAGTGGAAGGCGGGAGATGTTTATCGTGTTCATGAAAACGCCAAAGATCAGCAGGGGCAGCTAAAGAAAAAATACTACGCGTGCTCGATGTTGCCTTACCCGTCAGGTAAGTTGCATATGGGCCATGTACGTAACTACACCATCAATGACGTAATGACACGCCAGTTACGTATGCAAGGCTATAACGTATTGATGCCAATGGGCTGGGATGCGTTTGGTATGCCTGCTGAAAATGCTGCGCTTAATAACAATGTGCCACCAGCTGCTTGGACTTACGACAATATCGCTTATATGAAAAAGCAGATGGATGCGATGGGTCTAGCGATTGATTGGTCGCGTGAAGTAACAACCTGCAAGCCTGACTACTACCGTTGGAATCAATGGCTCTTTTTAAAGATGTTGGAAAAGGGCATTGCTTATCGTAAAACGCAAGTGGTTAACTGGGATCCAATTGATCAAACCGTATTAGCAAATGAACAGGTGATTGATGGCCGCGGTTGGCGCTCAGGCGCTTTGGTAGAAAAGCGTGAGATTCCTGGTTACTACTTGAATATCACGGCCTATGCAGAAGAGTTGTTAAGTGGTTTAGAAGATTTGGGTTGGCCTGAGCGTGTGAAGCTCATGCAGCAAAACTGGATTGGTAAGAGCTTTGGCGTGCGCTTTGCTTTTACACACGAGATTAAAGACGAAGCTGGTAGCCTTATTCAAGATGGCAAGATGTATGTGTTTACCACTCGTGCAGACACCATCATGGGTGTGACTTTCTGTGCGGTAGCTGCTGAGCATCCATTGGCGACACATGCAGCTAAAACCAATCCTGCTTTGGCAGCCTTTATTGAAAAGTGCAAACAAGGTAGTGTGATTGAAGCTGATTTGGCGACCCAAGAAAAAGAAGGTATGCCAACAGGCTTAACAGTTATTCATCCATTAACTGGTGAAGCTGTTGATGTATGGGTCGGTAACTATGTATTGATGACTTATGGTGATGGCGCGGTGATGGGTGTTCCTGCTCATGATGAACGTGACTTTGCCTTTGCCTTGAAATACAAGATTGCTATTCAACAAGTGATGAATATCACTGGTGAAACATTTGATGCGACCAAGTGGCAAGATTGGTACGCTGATAAAGAAAAAGTAGTAGCAGTTAATAGTGGCAAATATGATGGTTTGTCACACGCTAAGGCAGTTGATGCAGTAGCTGCAGATATTGCAGCTAAATCATTGGGTGAGAAGAAAACAACTTATCGTCTACGTGACTGGGGTGTTTCTCGTCAGCGTTACTGGGGTACACCGATTCCAATCATTCATTGCGCTAGTTGTGGTGAAGTGCCTGTACCTGAAAAAGATTTACCAGTGGTATTGCCTGAAGATTGCGTACCAGATGGTTCAGGCAATCCACTGAATAAACGTGAAGATTTCTTAGCATGTACCTGCCCAAGTTGTGGAAAACCTGCAAGACGTGAAACAGACACCATGGATACCTTTGTGGATTCCAGCTGGTATTTCATGCGATATACAGGTCCTGATGCTAATAGCATGGTGGATGCTCGTAATGATTACTGGATGCCGATGGATCAATACATCGGTGGTATTGAGCATGCGATTCTTCATTTGCTCTACGCACGTTTTTGGACCAAGGTAATGCGTGACTTAGGCTTGGTGAAGTTTGATGAGCCATTTAGTAATTTACTTACGCAAGGCATGGTATTAAATGATACCTATTACATCGATGAACCAAATGGTCGTAAGACTTGGGTGAATCCTGATGATGTTCTAGTGGAAACAGATGACAAAGGTCGTCCACTATCAGCGAAACATAAAACCACGGGTGCCAAAGTTGAAATTGGTGGCGTGGAGAAAATGGCTAAGAGTAAGAACAACGGTATTGATCCTCAATCATTGATTGATCAATATGGTGCAGATACAGCGCGTTTGTTCACGATGTTTGCAGCACCACCTGAACAACAATTGGAATGGTCAAGCTCTGGCGTAGAAGGTGCATCACGCTTCTTACGTCGTTTATGGGTATTTGGTGCGACTCATGCACAAGAAATACAGCAGGCCGCTCACACATTGCCGACGCAGTTATCTGAGGCTGATCAGGCTCTACGTTTGGAATTGCATGGGGTTTTAAAGCAAGCTAACTTTGACTATCAGCGTAAGCAGTACAACACGGTTGTTTCTGCAGCCATGAAGATGCTTAATGCAGTTGAACAAGCTAAAACAGTGAGTCCAGCAGTTCGTCGTGAGACATTTGGTATCTTGTTGCGTGTGTTGTACCCAGTTGTGCCGCACATCACATTTACTTTGTGGCAAGCAGCCGGTTATGTGCCTCAGTTAGGTGAATTATTAGATGCTCCATGGCCAGAGGTTGATGAATCAGCTTTGGTACAAAATGAAATTACCTTGATGGTTCAAGTGAACGGTAAATTACGTGGCCAAGTGGTGGTTCCTGCGGATGCTGATAAAGCAACCATTGAGTCTTTGGCTGTGGCTAGTGAGGCTGCGGTTAAGGCCTTAAATGGTGCGGCGCCAAAGAAAATCATCGTGGTGCCAGGTCGTTTGGTGAATATTGTTGCTTAATTGGTGATAAAGAGATTAAAAGAGAGACTAAATCGATTTAAATCGTTTAGAGTCACCTATATAGACATTTAAAAAACTTATGACACAGCCTTCAACCCAACACTCATTAGATACAGCCATGACCCGTCGTCGTTGCTTAGGGTTTTTGGGTGCGCTATCGCTAGCCTTGGGTGTAAGTGGTGGTTTAAGTGCTTGTGGTTGGCGTATTCGCGGCAAAATTGAGTTGCCTTACAAAAAAGTTCTGATCAGTGGCACGATGACCCCTGAGTTAAAGAACATGATTGTTACGGTGCTCAATGTTAATGACATTGAAGTCGTTGAGAGTGCTAAAGCTGCTGATTTAGTTTTAGAAATCATGAGTGAGCAAAATGCCAAGCAGGTGTTAGCTTACAACACGGCTGGTCAGATCACGTCCTATCGCATCATTTCTAGGATCGTACTGAGAACCTTTGATCCGGCGACCGGTATTGAGATCATGCCTGAATCAGATATTTACCAAATGCGCGATTTGGAGTTTAACCAGTCCAATATCCAAGCTTTTGACCAAATGGTGAATGATTATGTGGCGAATATGAGAACTGATTTAGTTGTTCAGTTAATGCGCCGCTTAGCTTCTATCAAAAAGCTTCCTAAAGAATCTTCTTCAGGTGCTAAGTTAGACCTCCAAACTAAGTAAGATGTTCAAAGCCGATGCTTTTGAAGCACATTTAGCGCAAGCCAAGAAAAATGGCCCTGAGCCGCTGTATGTACTAACGGGTGACGAGCCTTTATTGGTGATGGAGCTACAAGATCAGCTACGTGCCATGGTCATCGCTCACGGACATACAGAACGTGAAGTGATGGTGCATGAAAAAGGCTTTGATTGGTCAGCGCTCATGAATGCTGGTCAAACCATGTCTTTGTTTGGGGATAAGCGTTATGTTGAGCTACGCATTCCAACCGGTAAGCCGGGACGTGATGGTGCCGATGCCATTAAACAGTTTTGTGCACAGATAATTGCACAAAAGAAAGCCAAGGACCCAGTAGATACGGTGACATGTTTATTGTTGCCTAGGGTTGATTTTCAGACGCAGAAATCTGCTTGGTTTACTGCTCTTGATGAAGCCGGTACGGCGGTTCGCATTGACCCAATTGAGCGCACGCATTTAACAGCTTGGATTGCGCAGCGTTTAAAGAAACAAAAGCAACAGGTGGAAGCTGGTGAGCCTGGACAGCGTGCTTTGCAGTTCATGGCTAATCAGGTGGAAGGCAATTTAATTGCCGCTCATCAAGAGATACAAAAATTAGGTCTTTTGTATCCCGAAGGTAATCTTACTGAAGAGAATATTCGGGATGCTGTACTCAATGTCGCTCGTTACGATGTCTTTCAATTAACTGAATCGCTATTAGCGGGTGATTTGGCAAGATTCAATCGTATGGTGGACGGTTTGCAGGGTGAAGGAGAAGCTTTAGTACTCATTTTGTGGACGGTGATGGAAGAGGTGCGTTTATTAAACCGTTTGCGCCAAGCGGTAGATCGTGGCGATAACCTACAGATGTTGATGAAGGTCAATCGCATTTGGGGTAATAAAGAACGATTGATTCCACAAGCTTTGCAACGCCTGAATACAGATCGTTTGACGAAGGCCTTAACGGTGGTGAGTGGTCTAGATAAGCAATCCAAAGGTTTGCAGATCCAAAGAGGATCGGGCCCGATTTTAGAAAAGCTTCCAGGGGATCCTTGGGATGGACTGCGAATGTTGGGTAGGTTATTTGTCTAATTTGTTAGCTGAATGGCCTGTAATTGGGGATTTACAGCAAAATTCCTTTAAAGTAATGCCTATGAGCAATCAAAACACTTCTAATTCAGACGCTATTGCCTTGATGAAGGTAATTGGTCAAAGGGCGAGACAAGCTTCTCGTGCGATGGCGCGCGCTAATACAGCAGCTAAAAATCAGGCTTTACTTCATTTGGCTGATTTGGTGAGAAAAAATGCGGCAAATCTCAAAGCCGTTAATGCTAAGGATGTCGAGCGCGCAAAAGCTAATGGTCAAGATGCGGCTTTTATTGATCGCTTAACCTTGAGTGATAAAACCATTGCCACGATGGCCGAAGGTTTGGAACAAATTGCAAAGTTAGCTGATCCTATAGGTGAAATGACCAATATTAGAACGATGCCATCGGGTATTCGTGTGGGTCAAATGCGTGTGCCATTAGGCGTGATTGGCATCATTTATGAATCTCGTCCTAATGTGACGATTGATGCAGCTGCGCTGTGCTTGAAATCTGGTAATGCCACGATTTTGCGCGGTGGTTCTGAGGCCATTGATTCCAACACAGCTTTGGCTAAATTGATTCAAGAAAGTTTGGCGGCTGCTGGTTTGCCAGCAGAAGCAGTGCAAGTAGTTGAAACCACGGATCGTGCAGCTGTGGGCGCCATGATCACGATGAATGAATATATCG
>Ga0213920_1001770_pt1 | contig 11284 bp, 25 predicted proteins | sample McNCre1117MG_FD_161054 | JGI IMG/M metagenome (GOLD analysis project Ga0213920, IMG submission 161054) | Freshwater microbial communities from McNutts Creek, Athens, Georgia, United States - 11-17 MG | ecosystem: Environmental > Aquatic > Freshwater > Creek | place: USA: Georgia | collected...
GCCCCTCAGGCTCGCGCCCATCAGATCCGCGCCCCTCAGATCCGCGCCCCTCAGGTTCGCGCCCATCAGATCCGTCAGCGCCTCGACTACCTCTCTCACTGTCTCGGCTGTCTCCGAGCGATAGATCGCAGCGCCGGACAAGCGGTGTTTGATCTCGATCATTTGGCACCTCCTAGCTCATCGAGAATCGGCCACTTTTCCTGGGTTTCTGGCAGCGCTAGCCATTCTCTGGCGGTGAGCGCGGTAAATTGCCGCGGCTCTCCGCGCTCGTCTCTCTCTACCGGCTCACCGGTGAAGAAATTGGCGATGACACGCGATCCGTAGCCGGCCGCGTAGTGATAGAGTCCGCGTAGCCGCAGTGCATCAGTTAGCGTCAGCTCGGTGATCGTGAGGGTCAGTTTCGTTCGCGTCTGCATGCATCTACATCTACAGCTGTAGCTGTAGCTCTACAACTGCCAATTTACAGACGACCAAAGAAAGGTGGGATAATGTCGCACACTATAAAGCGAAGCACCAAAGGAGAGCGACACAACCTCAGCACCGGCCACTGCGGAACCGAAGGAACCAGAAGAGCCAACGATCTCCACGGCGAGCCCACCCAAGGATCTGCTGGGAAATAGTGACTCCGCGTTCGCGCGCCTTGCGTGAAGCCAGGGATTCGTTGCTATCGCAGTTTTTGACCCAATCTTCGGCGGCAAGTTGGGCGGCCGCCTTTCGGGTCTCGTGATTCGGCCGTGGCACGGGGGGAAGTCTACTCCGATGTAAATATCAACTTGACGCCCTACAGCTACAACTGTATATGTGGCGCGTGGCATCAAAAGCAGTCGTTACGCTAAGACGGGGGTTGACAGCGGAGTTGGGTAACCAATCTGCACTAGCCCGCCGGCTCAACATCACTCAGCAGGCGCTGTCCGGCTACCTGACCGGGAAGTTCAAACCCGAGGCCGAAATCATGGCCAGGATTGAGGATGAGCTCGGGATCCCTATGCGGGACTGGCTCACCGAGGCAGACGAAGTGGAGGCGGTCCAATGAGCCTGACCGCGCTGACGTTCGAGGGTCGGTCTACGCGCTTCACCGGCGAAGGTTGCATTGTGGCCTCCGATTTGGCAGCGGCTCTTGGGTACCGGGATGCGGCAAACATGGTTCGCATTCTCGACGAGGATGAGAAGGGGTACTCAGTTCTGAGTACCCCTGGTGGAGACCAGCGGGTGACGGTCGTAACCGAAGCCGGCTTTTACCGAATCTGTGTCAGCCGCCAGACGGTCCAGATCAAAGACGCGGAGGCCCGCGCTTTCGTCAAGCGATTCCAGCGCTGGGTGACCCACGAGGTTCTCCCGTCGCTCCGCAAGACCGGCAGCTACGGGCGTGACCCAATGGCGGCGCTGTCCGACCCTGCGACGCTTCGGCAGCTCTTGATGGGGTACTCCGAGAAGGTGCTTTCGCTCGAAGCAGCAAACGCTGAGCTGGCGCCAAAGGCCGAGGTTTTCGACCGCATCGTGGCCTCGGGGGACACGCTGGGATTCAGGGAGGCTGCGAAGATCGTCAAGGCCGCAACCGGGGCGACTGAGCCGGAGCTCAAGATGCTCATGATTAGCAAACGCTGGATCCAGCGGCTCGGCGGACGGCTTGCGCCGGCAAGCTACGGTGAGGAGTGCAAGTACGTCACGGTTCGCGAGCGCGAGGTGATGGTTCGTCGGCAGGAAGGCGGCGACGAAAGGGAGGAATCGCGCGTTTTCCCGGAACTTCGCGTCACTCAGCGCGGCGTGGCGCACGCAATCAAACTCTTGTCCAAGGAGGACCAATGACCGACTCACAATCTTCTCACACGTCGCTTGATTCCGACCCATCTGCGGCACCTCTTCATAGCCCGCAACCTGGGCACGCGGCCGAACGCGGGCAACTGAACGAGCAGTCAGGGGGTGTCATTTGTTGACGCTTTCAGGACTGGAAGCGGGGGCCAAGTGACCCTGGCGATGTGCGCAGCAATCGCGATTGTGTGCCAACTGGTAGCTCTTTCGATGGTCATGAGGTTCTTCGATGACTGACGAGCGACTGGAAGCGTGGGCGCAGGAGCCTGGGAAACATCGACAGTTTCTCATCGAGCAGCAATTCGACGGCCGGTGGAGCTGCATACTCTCGGAGCATGTCGGCGGGCAAACCGTTTACCTCACCGTCTCTGGGTCCAACCGAGACAAGGTTATCAGCGCCATCCTCGGCACCCTCAAGGCGGTCGAATGAAAAAGCTCCAAGAATGGCTGCGCGCTGGCAACGGTCGCTCTATGTACGTTCAGTACTTCAGACGCATAGACAAGTGGCAGGTAATTGTTAGCGAGTGGAATAGCTGTTTCGATGCGCTGCACAAGAACATCGACAAGGCCGCCGAGACTGCTTTGCAAATGTGGAGCAACGCGCAATGAAACGACTCACACCGGCCGATGTTGCGGAGCGCTTGCAAGGGGCCGCAAAGGGGGGCGCATGACCGCGAAAACCGCGCCCATAACACTCCGCGGCCTGACGCTGGTCCACTTCTCGGGACAGGAGCATCGCCTGCGCTGGGAAGTGGCCCGCTGTCTCGGTGAGGCCATCGGGGACGTAATCGTCTCGGGCGGCCAGTCCGCCACATGCGGCTGGGTCATCCGTCGCGAAGGCCGGGCCTATTGGCTCGACGGGCGACGCTTCGGTTTTGGTCAAACGAGAGTCACTCCGGCGCAGATGGTGGCGCTTTGTGAGTCATTGAGAAGAACGAGCCGGGTTGCGCCGGTGTTTTCGAGGAGTGCGGCGGCATGAAAGACGTTCCGATTATGTTCAGTGACCCGATGGTTCGCGCGATCATCGCAGGTAAGAAGCGTGTAACACGAAGGGTTGCGAAGCCGCGCAAGTTCCCATCGCTGCTGGAGCCTGGCGCATGGTGCGACGACTACATCCTAGACCCAGGAAACCGTGAGTGGCTCATGCGGGACGCTCCGTGCGCCACAGGTGACCGTCTCTGGGTTCGGGAGACGTGGGCCCTAGAGCAGCTAGGGCCCCCCGGATACGACCGTCTTGTGTTCAGGGCAGATCGCGAAGCGTGCGACACTTGGAATCTTTCACCAACGTACTTTTTGGAGAGCAACTACGAGCCAGAAAAATGGCGCCCCAGCATCTTCATGCCGCGCTGGGCCTCGCGGCTCACGCTTCCGGTCGTGAGCGTTCGGTTGGAGCGGCTGCACGAAATCACGGAGGAAGACGCAATCGCCGAGGGCGTGGGCACTGACTGCCCGGTTGGAAGCATTCCTAGGTATCTGGAAGGGCCGCACGTCTATTGTTTCGCGAGCCTTTGGGACTCGCTGAACACAAAGCGCGGCTTCGGGTGGCGTGTGAACCCGCTTGTTTGGCGCATCGAGTTTGAGCCACCCATGAAGGGGGCGGCGTGAAAAAGAAGCCAGCAAAGGCCGAAATCAAGCCAATCGGCAAGGAATTCATGGTTCCAGGGAGGAGGAAGAAGTGACCAGAAAGATTTGGAGCAATTCAACGGAGACCATATCCGCCGAATCGGCAGAAGCAGCCGTGAACTGCTTAGAGCAGATAGTTGGACAGGGGTACGCCGATGAGTGCGGCGAATTCGTCCCTCTTGACGATGAAGCGGTAGTCAAGATCGTCTACCAGGACGATCCAGCAGAAGAGGCCCCGTGGGCAAACACCGAGCCATTGGCCACAGTGGAGCGGTTAGATGATCATTTGTGGCGAGTCACGGCGCCGGCTCATATTTGGGCCAAGTTTGAGAATGGACTCATTGGGAGCTCCGAATGGTGACCCGAATCCTCTTCCTCGACATCGACGGCGTTCTAGCGACGTCCGCGGATGGTTTTCGGCACATGCAGCCGGGGCCTGTGCAGCAACTGGCGGACATCGTTAGGCGCACAGTGTGCAAGATTGTGCTGTCGTCAGGATGGCGCCACGCAACCGGGCCGGGGTCACGGTACTACAGCGAATTGCGTCGGTTCGGAGAAGATGGCCAACTCATCGCAGACGCTACGATTGGGGTGACGCCTGACCTTCTTGAGTCCGGCGGTTCTCGCTCGGACGAGATCCGACGGTGGATTCAAGACAATCGCGCATGGTCTTTTGACATGTGCGCAGTCGACGACTGTGAGCTTGATGTGGAGTTCGACGTGTGCACCAACCCAGGCACAGGACTCAGTGTAGAGACGGCCGAGCAGGCGGTTCGTTTGTTGACGGCACAAAGCAATCCGCTCTTTTCCGGCAGCGTTCACCCGAGCGAGGAGTCTTTGGCTGCGGCGTACAGGGCGCGCGTAGAGGCTGCCGAGTTGGAGCTGTTCACCGAACGGGCCAACCACGAAACCACACAGGCTAGGTTAGATAGGTTGCTTGTTGCTATGCCAAGGCCTCGCCCCACGCTTGAGCGCCTCATAGGCGCGCAGCTCGACGAGATGGAGCGGGTGTTGGCGCTTGCTTTGGCTGGCAAACACCACGGCGACCCGTTCTCTTCTCACAGTCCCCAATACCACCTCAGGAAGGCGATGGGGCACTTGGAGAAGGGCCTAGCGACCGACGAAGAAACAGGCGCAAAGAACGCGCTTTTGGCTGCAACTCGCGCACTGTTCGCGCTTGAGGTGAAGCGGTTGCGCGAGAAGGAGGGAAAATGAAGACAGCTCTAGAAATCATCACAGGCAGGGCGCAGCGCCACACAATGGCAGCGGTGTTTCCTTACAACCCGGGAGTGTTTGCCACAGACGGTAGGTCGGTTCTTTTCTGCGATATCGGAGAAACCACAAGCACGGCGGAGCACAAGCGCCCACCGATTGAGAAGACGGAAAAAAACTGGGACACCGCAGACGCATCGTCTGCAATGTTGAGCAACCTAGTCGAATTTCTAAGGTGCGAGCCTGTCAAAGCGGTCATATGCCCAAACTGCGGCCACATCGACCCTTTCGAGGATTGCGAAGGCTGCGACGGTTCCGGGTGGTGCCATTGCTGCGGCGACAACTGCAGAAGATGCAACGGAACAGGTAAACAGTCTAATAGCTGCGAGAAGCACGAGCCGGCCGAAGCGGTGCTAAACTTCAACAACAACGCGCTAAAGGCGCGAATCGGCGACCGGTTATTTGATGCGCACGCGGCCTTCTCGGTGCTTGAGCAGGTTCTGGTTGAGAGCGGCGACGAGCTGGTGGCAGTGTCCAGTAGCAGCGACCCATTGTTTCTGCTTCAGGTCATCGGCAGCGGCTGGCGCTATGCCCAAATGGGACTGAACGAACATGGTGAGTTGAACGAGCTACACTGCGGGAAGAGCTTTATGGCTTGGCTTGCGGAGCGATCCAAATGACCATTGCTTGGCTCGTAATCCAAAGCAGGCGCGGAAACTCTCGCGTGCCTGTCGACGTGGAGAGAAGAGGCCCAAAGAGGTCGCTTGTGCGGCTCAAGCTTGCTGCTGAATTGCCGGCAAAAGACCGCAATATATGGCGACCGTGGGGGCACCGAACATGGGTCCCCACCGGTTGCCTGCATCTTGAGCGGCCGGGAGAGGAGTGGGTGGAATGACTCGCGTTCGAGTGCTCATCGAGCACGCGGAATCTGTGCCGGTCCACGTAGCTGCCACACATTGCCCGGTGCTGAGGTGCTTCACGTTCGGGCCGAGCTTCGCGGTGGTCAACGGTGAGGCTGAACTGACCGGATACGAGTGCAGAACGAAGAGCATGCATGGGTGCCCAACGAGGCCCGAGCGAACTGATGGATATGAGAAGGCTGTGACCGCTGGTGGGTTGCAGGCTTGGAGGAGGAGGGAAAATGGAGCTGCTTTTTAGTCACCCAAGAGCCGAGGTTTGGTGCGCAAATTCCCTCGATCAGCAAGAGGTGCGCTCGATCATGGACGGGCGTGTTGCTGACGCTCTAATCACGGATGCGCCCTACAGCGCAAAAACCCACAATGGGCACAAGGCCGGGAAGATCACAGCAGACAGGGCCGCTGGTTTTGCTGGAAGCAGCTCCGCCGAGAGCCGATATGCAGCAAAGGTTTCCAGTGGGCTGAAGGAGCGCGCCGACATCGAGTACGCAGCGTGGAGCGCCAACGACGTGAAGGCGTTTTGTGACGCATGGTGGCCACATGTCCAAGGGTGGTGGGTGAGCATCACGGACCACGTTTTGGCCCGGGCCTGGGAGGATGAGTTTGGGCGCGCTCTTTACGTCTTTCCTCCGCTTCCGTTTGTGGAGACCGGATCCCGTGTGCGTATGCAAGGAGACGGCCCAAGCGGATGGACGTGCTGGTGCATCGTGGCGCGACCGAAGACCGCACCGTGGTCATCATGGGGCACTCTTGATGGAGCGTACGTTCAGCCGGTGGAGCGAGCGATCAACTCGGCGCTGGGCTCTGATCGCATCACAGGAGGCAAACCAACGGCCTCAATGGTCAAGGTGGTCGCCGACTACACGCGCGAGGTCTCGCCCCTGTATTTGGCGCCAGGCACCCAGACGTCGCTTGTGGTGGACCCATGTGCCGGCGGCGGGACGACACTGCTTGCTGCACTAAGGACGGGCAGAAGATGCATCGGCATCGAGCGCGATCCTGGGCGAGCCGAACTGTGCGCCGAGCGAGTTAGGTCTGAGTTGATTTACTCAGACAGGAGGTTGGCGGCAAAAGGCCAGGAGGCGCTGTTTGGTGGCTTATTTGAGAACAGGAGTGGCGCATGAAAGGCGAAGCAAAAAGCCGACGGAAAAGCGGCGAGGCCAAGGTTTACACGACCATCACGCTTGAGGTCGAACAGATGGACATGATTGAGCGCGTCGCAAACCGGCTGAAAGACGCTGGGATCACAGGCGCAGGCAACGCGATGGTGATTCGCCACGCGATCAACCGCATGGGCGAAGAGCAGCTCTTGACCGAGCTCCTTGGTAGCGCGCAGGCAAAAGAGGCCACGCGGGCGCCGTCGGTTGCAAGCGTGCTTCGGGCGCCAATCGATCCGGACAAGAAGCGGGCGCAGGTAGAGGCGGCGCTGGAGAGGGCGAGGAGATGAGCGGAAGAATTCGCACAATCAAGCCGGAGCTGCTCGAAGACGAGAAGACGGCGGCTCTCGCACACGATGAGTGGAGGGTGTTCGTCTCGCTGCTTTTGGTAGCAGATGATTATGGGAATTGCCGTGCTAACCCAGAGCTCTTGGAGGGTCAGATCCTATGGGGCGCGAGACCCTCGCGAGACTTTCGCGAGATCCTCGCGAAACTCTCGGACGTGTCTCTCGTGAGTCTCTACACGGTCCGCGGGCAGGCTTACCTACATGTCGTTGGATGGGAGAAACATCAGAAGGTCGACAAGCCAGGAAAGCCCCGTTGTCCCGCTGAAAACGAGGCAGATCCTCAAGATTCGCGAGACTCTCGCGAGAGTCTCGCGAGAGTCTCGCGCCTGACCCCGACCCCGACCCCGACCCCGACCACCGACCACCGACCGGGAGCGCGCGCGGCGCTCGGCCCAAAAAACGAACCCGGCACAGCTGCACAGTCGACCCAGACCACGAACCACCAACGCTCCGCCGTAACCGACCCGAATTCTGGCGATTCGGACAGCTCAGCTACCACCCCAGCCAAGTCGACCCAAAACGCGCCACAGAGGCGCACAGAAGCCAAGCCGGAAAAGTGGTCCCGAGTGCCAGAAAACTGGGCGCCCACTTTCGATCACGTGGCCATGGCGGCATCGCTGAGGGTCGACCTCGCGACCGAGGAGGCCAAGTTCAGGGACCACGAATTTCGGACACCAAAGACCGACGCCAACGCGGCGTTCCGGACGTGGCTACGAAATGCATCACAGTTCGCGAGCGGCAGAGGAGTGCAGCAGACGAACCATGTGCAAGCAGCGTTTGATCGCGCCGCTCGACTGAAGGCCGAAGAGCAAGCAGCGGAGGCGCAACGATGAAACCGTCGGAGGTCTCGGAGCTCGTTGCGATCCTGGTGAGCGCATTCCCTCGCCCGCCAATCACTCCGCAGACGAGCCAGGTCTACGAGTCAATACTGGCTGACCTCAACGGGGAGGTGGCCCGCAAAGCCGTGGCGCGATTGATTGCGACAACGAAGTGGTTGCCAACTATCGCGGAGATTCGGGCGGCATGCGTCGAGACCGAGAAGGGTGCTCGACGCGCAGGCGGCGAGGCTTGGGGGGACGTGGGAGACGCTGTGCGCCGATTTGGGCGCTACGGGTCGCCCGAGTTCAGTGACCCAATCACAGCCGATTGTGTGCGCCAGATGGGCTGGCTCTCGCTGTGCGATTCGACGAACGACACAGCAGACCGAGCGCGGTTCATTGAGCTGTACGACGAGCTGGCGAAACGAGCGCGGGCCGACGAAGTGGCCGGACCTGCCCTTACACTACCGGCGCCGGGAACTTGGACGGAACACGGCTCAGGCGGACGAATCGACGGAAGCAAAGAAGTGAAAAAACTGGAGGCGATTCGCGGCGCGTTGCCACGGATTGTGAGATAATCGTGACAGGAGGTTTAGAATGAATCAGTGTTTGGCTGAGAGCTTGCGCAATCAGCTGCTCTCGTGGTGGGTGATTGGGGTTGCGTCGCTCTTGGTTGTCGTTGCTACGGTGAGCCTGTTCAGGGCTTTTCGCGGCAGCAATGATATCAAGATTGAGTTTATGCGAGAGGTGAAGCAGGAGGGCGCAGTCATTCTGGCAGTAGTCGCGGTGCTTGCGACGGCCTGCGGAATGGCAGCGGTCCCGAACATCGTCCACCCGGCGAATTGCGCAGGGGTGAGCAAGTGACCTGGCGTGACTACTTGCCACTGGCTCAGTCATTTTCGGCCTTCGGTTGCGTCTTCATAATCTGGTCCGAACTCAAGGACCGTCGAAAGGCTGCCGCTCTGAAAGAAGAGGCTGAGCTGCTGCTCAAGAACGCTGAGGCTTTTCGTGTGGAAGCTAAGCAGGCCAAACCGAAGCCGCTCGCAGTCATCAGGTTCGACGGCGGCGTGACGGTTAAGGAGTCCAATGGCAACCGGTGGCTTGAATGTGAAGGGAATTTCACTCAAGACGTGCCTATCCAGGGCCTTTCTCTAGATGCCGAGTACCGCGTGGAGATTCACGTCCTGCCGAAGGAGGGGGCATGAGCGATGAACAGCTTTTGAATCAGTGGGTAAGGGCTCACGAATTCCACTGGTATGAGGTTTCAGTGTATCAGCACAAGGAAGACAGAAGGGCCCCCGGCTCTCTTTCGTTTATCGCATCAGCTGGAAACAATGGCACTTCTGTTGCCCAGTATTGGGGGATCAGAAGTTCTAGCCGTAAGGCAGCGCTTAAATCGTTGGTTAGCGCTATGAGAGCCGGAGGGGTTCTGGCATGAGCGCTGCAACCCGTTATCTGCGCTGGAAGAAGCGCGCGGCCCGTAAGAAGCTCGCGCTGTCTTCAGAGGAGGATGGGGCATGAGACTCATGACGCCATATGAGCACGATGCGCTCATGCGCAGGGCTACGAACAGGATGGACTTCTGCGAAACCTGCGGCCATAGGCGCAGTGATCCAAAGCCTCTGGGTGCAGAGGTGCAGGTCGAGCGCTGGAAGAGTGTCGCCGTAGTTCTTGGCTGCATCGCTCTCGCATCGATGGCGCTTGCGTGCGCCGCTTGGGGGCTGGGGTGAGCAGCGTCCGCATCTACCTTGAAGGCGGCTGCCTGCGCGAGGAGTTCGGTGACGTGCAGTTCCGAAAGGCTTCGCTGCGGTGGTTTCGGCCAGAGGTGCCGCTGTACTTGAGGCCGCTTTTTGATGTCGTGACCGAGCATGGTGTTCTGATTGTGAACAAGATGCCATTTGGGGAGGCGTGGAAACTATGAGCCCAAGCGAATGGCGTTCACAGGCGCTTTCGCGTCTCAATGAGACCCGGCGACGCATCGACTACGCGAGCACGAACGATGAGCGCGTTCGGCTGTCTGGGGTGCTCGCCGGCATTCGTCGCGCGCTCCGGGTTACGGATGGTCTCACGACGTGGGCTGAGGTCCTCTATGCACTCTCGAAGGCGACACGCGAAGCAACAACGATGAGGAGCGGGCTCAAGATCGCAACCTCGTTGGCTGTCATGGCTGCAGCCAAGAACGAGGGCAAAACCGAGCTCGTGGCTCCGATGGAGGGGAGCGAAGAGCCGAAGAAGCGCCCGTACCCGCAGCGCAAACACAACATCGTCGGGATGCAGGTTGGTCCTGGATTCACCGTAGTTCGGCAGTGCGGAGAGCGGCATCATGTTGTGCGCTGCGAAAAGGGTCACGAGTTCACACGAGCCTCAATCACAATCCGCAACACAATCAACGGGCACTCGCCGCGCATCAGGTGCGACCATTGCCCGGTTGAGAAGCCTAGGCAGAGGGCACGGTGAAGCAGCTCTCGCTCTTGATGCCAAAGACCCGCTACGGATGCGAGCGCACCCGAGAAGCGCGGGACGCTGGTGTCGCGTGCGAGTTTCTGGGGTGCCGCCACAACCTGATTGCGGAGATTGGGCGCCTTCCGATGGGCGAGGCGGTGGAAGCGATGATGGTGCGCATAGAGCAAGAGCTACCTTCTTGCGCTCTGGATGTGGTCGAGATGGCCAGAAACCAGCCGCTGCCAGACGAGGCAATCAAGGCGCTGATTGGTGGTTCATTGTCAGGCATCGAAGCCACAGCAAACGGGGCGCTCAAAAAGCAGATGCTTGCCGTGCGTAGAATGGGTGACCATGAAACTTTCGATTGAGCTCAGTGAGAAGGGCCGCGTCCTGATTGAGTCGTTCGGCAAAGGCGGACCTGGCCCGTTCGTGGTGGACAAGAACCGCGCCTATCGCATCGCACACACTGACGCTCTGCGAGCCATGAAGCGCGAGGCCAGGAGGCTACTGCGCGAGGAAATGCCAGCCTTGAAGCTGAGTGAGGCAGTGAGGCAGGTTACCCAGAGCAAAGAGGCTGTGACCGTTGCTGGCGCATCGATCAAGGTTTCGCGGATGACTGGTGTGCGCGCCACGAAGAGGAAGGGGGTCTCATGGGTGGGGCTGGATGGCAAGCGATCTGTACACGGCGGCGCGTTCAAGGGGCCTAACGGCATCATATTCGTGCGAGGCAAAGGGACACGGAAAGATCCGAGATTACCAATCCACCCACTGTACTCAGGCAACACAGCCGCCCCGTTCGTGGGTAGCAAGGAGCCCAACAGTAGCCGCGTGCAGGAGGCTGGATGGAGAGCGTTCGAGGCTGCTCTAGTGAGGCTCGCCCGATGACTTTCGGCCCATTGGCCCACCCCGGGTGGCTTGGGTCCTTCCAGCGGGCCGGAGGGGTATCGCGGGCCCTAGAC
>Ga0213920_1001773_pt1 | contig 11268 bp, 10 predicted proteins | sample McNCre1117MG_FD_161054 | JGI IMG/M metagenome (GOLD analysis project Ga0213920, IMG submission 161054) | Freshwater microbial communities from McNutts Creek, Athens, Georgia, United States - 11-17 MG | ecosystem: Environmental > Aquatic > Freshwater > Creek | place: USA: Georgia | collected...
AACCGCGTGTCCCTGGGTCTCAAGCAAATGGGCGACGACCCCTGGATGGGCGTGAACCGCCGCTACCCACAAAGCACCCGCATGTTCGGCAAGATCACCAACATCGCCGACTACGGCGCGTTTGTGGAACTGGAACCCGGCATCGAAGGCCTGGTGCACGTGTCTGAAATGGATTGGACCAACAAGAACGTGGCCCCTTCCAAGATCGTGTCCCTGGGTGACGAAGTCGAAGTCATGGTCCTCGAGATCGACGAAGACAAGCGCCGCATTTCTCTGGGCATGAAGCAGTGCCGTGCCAACCCATGGCAAGAGTTTGCTCAGAACACCAAGCGCGGCGACCGCGTCAAGGGCCCGATCAAGTCGATCACCGACTTCGGCGTGTTCGTGGGTCTGGCTGCCGGTATCGACGGTCTGGTGCACCTGTCCGACCTGTCCTGGAACGAGTCCGGCGAAAACGCCGTGCGCGAATTCAAGAAGGGCCAGGAAGTCGAAGCCATCGTGTTGGCCGTGGACGTGGACCGCGAGCGCATCAGCCTGGGCATCAAGCAGCTCGACGGCGACCCCTTCACCACCTTCACCTCGGTGAACGACAAGGGCTCCATCGTGACCGGCAAGGTCAAGACCGTGGATGCCAAGGGCGCTGAAATCGATCTGGGCGAAGACATCGTCGGTTACCTGCGCGTCAGCGAAATCTCGCGTGACCGCGTGGAAGACGCCAGCCACGTGCTGAAAGTCGGCGACGAAGTGTCTGCAGTCGTGGTGAACGTGGATCGCAAGACCCGCAACATCCAGCTGTCGATCAAGGCCAAAGACCAGGCCGACCAGCAAGAAGCCATGGCTTCCCTGTCGCAACAGTCCAAGAGCGAAAACGCTGGTACCACCAGCCTGGGCGCTCTGCTGCGTGCCAAGCTGGACAACAACTGATCACGCATCGGTTGTGACCCCATCAAGCCTGCCCCTCGGGGCAGGCTTTTTTTAGGGCCTGATGTTTCAGACCCACCTGCCGTCCCGATTTGCCATGACACGCTCCGACCTTGTTGAAGAACTGGCTGCCCGCTTCTCGCAGTTGACCCACCGCGACGCCGAACTGGCCGTCAAGACGGTACTCGACGCCATGAGCGATGCACTGGTGCGTGGCCACCGTATTGAAATCCGGGGCTTTGGCAGCTTCTCGATCAACCGCCGCCCCCCGCGTGTGGGCCGCAATCCGCGCTCCGGCGAGAGCGTGATGATTCCCGAAAAGCGCGTTCCGCATTTCAAACCCGGCAAGGCCCTGCGCGAAGCTGTGGACGCAGGCACACCCGCCACCTCGACGCCCGCCTCAAACTGAGGCCCGGTGCACGAGCCCCATGGCCTGTCCCGTTAGAATGAAATCAGGCTTCAAGGTCTTCACATGAAACGATTGCTGCGGCTGCTCCAGTGGCTACTGAAAGCCGCTGTTTTCTTCACCCTCTTTGCTTTCGCGCTGAACAACCAGCAGGAAACGCGTGTCAATTTCTTTTTTGGCACGTACTGGCCTGCCCCCACTGTACTGGTCGTATTGACCGCCTTTGGCTTGGGCGTGGCTGTGGGCGTGCTGGGCATGGTGCCTCGCTGGTGGCGTCAGCGCCAGGCCGCGCGCCGCGCCCAGGAGCCGCAAATCAGCCCCACCCCACCCACACAGGAGCCGCCCGTTGGAGCTTGACCTGACCTGGATCCTGATTGGTCTGCCCCTGGCCTTTGCCCTGGGCTGGATCGCCTCGCGCCTGGACCTGCGCCAGCTGCGCATCGCCAACCGGCAAGCACCCCGTGCGTATTTCAAAGGCCTGAATTACCTGCTCAACGAGCAACAAGACCAGGCGATTGACGCTTTCATCGAGGCCGTGCAAAACGACCCCGACACCTCTGAACTCCACTTTGCGCTGGGCAACCTGTTTCGCCGCCGGGGTGAATACGACCGCGCCGTGCGCGTGCACGAGCACCTGCTCTCACGTGGCGATCTGGGCACTGCCGACCGCCAACGCGCCCAGCATGGCCTGGCACTGGACTTCCTCAAGGCGGGCCTGCTCGACCGGGCAGAAGACGCCCTGCGCAAGCTGGAAGGCTCGCCCTTTGAAGGCCAGGCGCGGCTGGCCCGTCTGGCCATTTACGAGCGCTCGCGCGAATGGCCCGAAGCCGCGCAGGTTGCGGCCTTGCTCGAACGGTCGGGCGAAGCCAACTTCAGCATTCGCCAGGCCCACTACCGCTGCGAACAAGCCCGTGAGGCCTATGCCAAAGGCGATGCCGCGCAGGCCCTGGACATCCTGCTCAAGACCGTTGCACAAACACCCGAGGCCCCACGCGCTCGCATCCTGCTCGGTCAGCTTTACCTGTCGCAAAACCAGCCCGACAAAGCCTGTGAATGCCTGGCCCCGCTGTTCACCCAGCACGATCCTTCGGCACCTTTGGCAGCAGCCACCCTGGTCAAGGCCGCACAAGGCGCCTGTCAGGAAGCCCAGGCACAAGCCTGGCTGCGCAAGCACTACCAGCAGCAACCGTCTGTGGATGTGCTGGATGCCCTGACCGCCCTGCACGCTCCTGTTGAAGCGGGCACGCCCGATGCGCGCCAGCTTTACCTGGACCATTTGCAAACGCACCCCTCGCTGATCGCCGCCACCCGCTGGCTGGGCAGCGCCCCTGCGGACCAGTCACCGCCTGCCGCCGTTCAAAAAGCCCTGGAAACGGCTGTGCGTCCGCTGGCCCGCTACCGCTGCGCCGCCTGCGGCTTTGAGGCCAAAGAGCACTTCTGGCACTGCCCGGGTTGCCAGGCCTGGGACAGCTACCCGCCGCGGCGCGTCGAAGAACTCTGAGCCCTTTTCTCTCGGGTTCCGTTTCTGCACAATGGGACACGGCCATGCACCCCATGGCTGCAGGGAGAACAACATGAAGCACCGCTTCGCACTTGGGCTGCTGCTGGCCGCCCGCTTGGCCAGTGCGCAGACGCTGGACATCGCACAAGCCCGTGAAATCGACCTCGATGGCCTGCGTGGCCTGGGGCCTGCCACCACCCGGCTGATCCTGCAAGAGCGGGAACGCCAGCCTTTCAGGGACTGGAAAGACCTGATGCAGCGCACGCCGGGCATCGGCCCCAAAAAGGCGGCGCAGCTGTCCGAACAAGGCCTGCGCGTGCAGAGCCAGCCTTACCCGGCTGCCCCTGTGGGAGCCCCGCCCCCGGGGCGATGAACGGCTTGCAGGCTAGCCTTTGATCACCGTGGAGTCGCGGCTCCTGAGCTGATGGGGTCACTACAGGGCACCGTAGCCGCCACCGCCCGGCGTGTGGACCTCGAACACATCGCCTTCGGCCATCTCGGTCTGCCCGATGTGGCCCAACACCTCGGCTTGCCCCTCTGAACGCACCACGCGGTTGATGCCCGGCTGGCCTGGCTGGCCACCTGCAGCGCCAAATGCCGGATGCACCCGCCCGTTGGACAGGATGCCCGCCGTCATAGGTTCGAGGAAGCGGATGCGGCGCACCCCGCCGTCGCCGCCCTTCCAGCGCCCGGCGCCACCCGAGCCTTTGCGAATGGCGTAGCTCTCCAGCCGCACCGGGAAGCGGAACTCCAGCACCTCCGGATCGGTCAGGCGCGAATTGGTCATGTGAGTCTGCACCACCGAGGTGCCGTCAAAGCCGCCCACCAAAGCCCCCGTCTCGTCAAATCGCCCACCCGCACCACTGCCGCCCGAGATCGTCTCGTAGTACTGGTAGCGTGCATTGCCAAAGGTGAAGTTGTTCATCGTCGGCTGGCTGCCCGCCATCACGCCCAAGGCGCCAAACAAGGCGTTGGTGATGCAGGTGGACGTTTCCACATTGCCCGCGACCACCGAAGCCGGCGGCAAGGGGTTGAGCATGGAGCCTTCGGGGATGATCACTTTGAGCGGCTTGAGGCAGCCCGCATTGAGCGGGATGTCATCATGAACCAGTGTGCGGAAGACGTAGAGCACGGCCGCCATGCAGACCGCACGCGGCGCGTTGAAGTTGTTGGCCAGCTGCGCGCTCGTGCCGGTGAAATCGATCTCTGCGCTGCGCCCGGCACGATCGACGCGCACCGCCACCTGGATTTGCGCGCCGTTGTCCAGCGGCAAGGTAAAGCTGCCATCTTTCAGGCGCGTGATGACGCGGCGCACCGATTCTTCGGCGTTGTCCTGCACATGGCGCATGTAGGCCTGCACCACACCCAGGCTGAACTGGTCGACCATGCGGCGCAGCTCCTGCACGCCTTTTTCATTGGCGGCGATCTGGGCTTTCAGGTCGGCGATGTTCTGCTGCGGGTTGCGGCTGGGGTACTGACCGCTTTGCAGCAGCGCCACCATTTCGGCTTCGCGCAGGCGACCCGCCTCGACCAACCTGAAGTTCTGGATCTGCACGCCCTCTTCTTCGATGCGCGTGGAAAACGGCGGCATCGAACCCGGTGTAAGCCCGCCCACGTCGGCGTGGTGCCCGCGTGAACCCACATAAAACACCAGCTCGGCGATGCCATCCAGAAACACCGGCGTGATGACCGTCACATCGGGCAGGTGCGTGCCGCCATGGTAAGGGTCGTTCAGCACATACACATCGCCCGGCTGCATGCGCCCAGCGTTTTCGCGGATCACGGTCTGGATGCTCTCGCCCATGGAGCCCAGGTGCACCGGCATGTGCGGCGCGTTGGCGATCAGCTGCCCTTCGGCGCTGAACAAGGCACAAGAAAAGTCCAACCGCTCCTTGATGTTGACCGAGTAGGCCGTGTTCTGCAGCTGCAAGCCCATCTGCTCGGCGATGTTCATGAACAGGTTGTTGAACACCTCCAGCAGCACCGGATCGACCGTGGTACCCACCGCAAAGGTCTGCGCACGCGGCACCCGGCGCTCCAGCACGATGTGGTCCAGCTCCGTCAGGCGGGCCGTCCACTCGGGCTCGACCACGGTGGTCGCGTTCTTCTCGGCGATGATGGCCGGGCCTTGCACCTCGTCGCCGGGGCGCAGGTCTTCGCGCACCACCAGCGCCGCTTCGTGCCAGGCCCCACCGCTGTACAGGCGCACCGTCTCGCGGCGCGGCACGGTGCGTGCGGCTTGCAGGGCGTGGCGTGGCTCGGCGGGGGCATCACCCGCCACCACGGCTTCGACCGACACGGCCTCGGCGATCAGCCGCTTGCCCTGCATCAGGAAAGCAAAGCGCTGGCGGTAAGCGGCCTCAAAGCCGGACTGGATCGCGGCCAGATCGCCAAAGGGCACCACCAGCGCCGAATCGGTGCCCTCGTAGCGCACATGCACGCGGCGGCGCACCTGCACGGCAGACTGGCTCAGTTGCTGCGCTTGCAAAGCCTGGCTGGCTTGCGCGGCCAGCGCATCGAGCTGCGCAGCCATCTGCGACAGGGCGTTCGGCTCCAGCGGCAACTCCACCGCCTGCTCGCGGATCAGGTTCTGGTCGGCCAGGCCCATGCCGTAGGCCGAGAGCACGCCGGCCAGCGGGTGCACCAGCACACGCGTCATGCCCAGGGCATCGGCCACCAAGCAGGCGTGCTGCCCGCCCGCACCGCCAAAGCACTGCAGGGTATAGCGCGTGACGTCGTAGCCGCGCGCCACCGAAATCTTCTTGATCGCGTTGGCCATTTGCTGCACCGCGATCTGGATGAAGCCTTCGGCCACATCTTCAGCGCTGCGACCGGTCTGCTGTGCCAGCGCGTCAAACTTCTCGCGCACCGGCTCGGCACTCAGCGCCTCATTGGCTTGCGGGCCAAACACCTTCGGAAAGTAGGCGGGCTGAATCTTGCCCAGCATCACGTTGGCATCGGTCACGGCCAGCGGACCGCCGCGCCGGTAACTGGCCGGGCCAGGGTTGGCGCCCGCGCTCTCGGGGCCGACGCGAAAGCGTGCGCCGTCAAACGCCAGGATCGACCCTCCACCAGCCGCCACGGTGTGGATGCTCATCATGGGCGCGCGCATGCGCACCCCAGCCACCTGCGTCTCGAACTCGCGCTCGAACTCACCCGCAAAGTGCGACACATCGGTCGAAGTGCCACCCATGTCGAAACCAATCACCCGCTCACAACCCGCCAGCTCGGCCGTGCGGGCCATGCCCACAATGCCGCCCGCCGGGCCGGACAGGATCGCGTCCTTGCCCTGAAAGGTGTGGGCATCGGTCAAGCCGCCCGAAGACTGCATGAAAAACAATTTGACGCCCGGCATCTCGCTGGCCACCTGATCCACATAGCGGCGCAGGATGGGCGAGAGGTAAGCGTCAACCACGGTGGTGTCGCCCCGGCTGACGAACTTCATCATCGGGCTGGTTTCATGGCTGGTGCTGACCTGGGTGAAGCCCACTTCGCGTGCGATGCGGGCCGCCGCTTTTTCGTGGTCGGTGTAACGGTAGCCGTGCATGAAGACCACCGCTGCGCTGCGCAAACCGGCGTCGTAAGCAGCCCACAGGCGCTCGCGCAGGTGCGCTTCGTCCAAAGCCTCCACCACCTCGCCGTGCGCGCCCATGCGCTCGCAGGCTTCAACCACACGCTCGTACAGCAACTCGGGCAGCACGATCTGGCGGTCAAACAGGCGCGGGCGGTTCTGGTAGGCGATGCGCAGCGCATCCCTGAAACCCCGGGTCGTGATCAGCAGCGTGGGCTCGCCCTTGCGCTCCAGCAAGGCGTTGGTGGCCACGGTGGTGCCCATCTTCACGCACTCGACCAGCTCGGGCGTGACCGCTTCACCGGCCTGGAGACCCAACAGGTGGCGAATGCCCGCCACCGCCGCGTCGCGGTACTGCTCGGGGTTCTCGCTCAAAAGCTTGTGCGTGACCAGCGTGCCATCGGGGCGCTTGCCCACCACATCGGTGAAGGTGCCGCCACGGTCGATCCAGAATTGCCAGCGGAAAAAATGTTGAGGTGCGTTCATGGTTGGGCCATGTTACCCGGCTGTCGCGCACGGGGCAGTCTCTCAGGGGAATCACCCATCTCCTGGCCTCACCTTGTCGCCTACAGTCGTACTCAGCCAATGCACCGTCCTGGCGCACAGAGCGGGTACGCATCTTGCCCGGTTTCCACATCCCCTTTCTGGAGTTCCTTCATGAAACGTCGCACCTTGAACCTGGGCCTGATGGCCGGTCTGATCGCTTTGTCTGCCACCGCGCAGGCTCAGACCAAATGGGACCTGCCCGCCGCTTACCCGGCCAGCAACTTCCACTCGGTGAACCTGGCCCAGTTCGCGGCCGACGTGGACAAGGCTTCGGGCGGCAAGCTCAAGATCACGGTGCACGCCAACGCCTCGCTGTTCAAAGCCCCTGAGATCAAGCGCGCCATGCAAGGGGGGTCAGGCGCAGGCCGGTGAAATCCTGCTGGCCAACTTCAGCAACGAATGGCCCATCTACGCCGCCGATGGCCTGCCTTTCCTGGCCGACAGCTACGACGAAGGCATGAAGCTGTACAAAGCCCAAAAGCCCCTGATGGACAAAAAACTGGCCGAGCAAGGCATGGTGCTGCTGTACTCGGTGGCCTGGCCGCCCCAAGGCATCTACAGCAAAAAAGCGATCAACAGCGCCGCCGACCTCAAGGGCATCAAGTGGCGCTCCTACAGCCCGTCCACGGCCCGCATTGCCGAGCTGGTGGGTGCACAACCTGTGACTGTGCAAGCGGCCGAGTTCACCCAGGCCCTGGCCACCGGCGTGGTCGAATCGACCATGACGTCGGGTGCCACCGGGGTGGACAGCAAGCTCTACGAACACCTCAAGTACTACTACGACGTGCAGGCCTGGTTGCCCAAGAACGCGGTGATTGCCAACAAGAAAGCTTTTGACGCGCTCGACAAAGCCACGCAAGACGCCGTGATGAAAGCCGCTGCGGATGCCGAAGCCCGTGGCTGGACCGAATCACGCAAAGTCAACGACACGACGCTCGCTACCCTCAAGGCCAATGGCATGACGGTGACCGCGCCCTCGCCCCAGCTCAAGACCGACATGAAGAAAGTGGGGGACACCATGCTCAAGGAATGGCTGGAAAAGTCCGGCCCCGAGGGCAAGGCCCTGGTCGACGCCTACAACCACAAGTGACCCGACATGCCTGAGCAAGCCAGCTTCACCCGGCGCCTGCTGGATGGTCTGTACGCACTCGGCGGCCAACTGGCGGCCCTGTGTGTGCTGGCCATCCTGATCCTGATGATCGCCGCATCCGTGGGGCGTGTGTTCGAGTGGCGAGTCTCCTGGGTCAACGACATCGTGGCCTGGCTGTGCGCGGCTGCGGCCTTTCTGGGCATGGCCTACAGCTTTCGCAACGGCGACTTTGTGCGCGTGACGCTGGTGCTCGAATCGGTGTCTGCGCCCGTGCGTCGCTGGCTGGAACTGGTCTCATTGGCCGTGGCCGCTGTGGCCATTGGCTACCTGGGCTACTGGGCCGCGCGCTTCACCTGGGAGAGCTACGAGTTCAACGACATCGCGGGCAATATGGTGGCGATCCCGATCTGGATTCCGCAGATGAGTTTTGTCATCGGCTCGGCCATTTTGGTGATTGCCGTGCTCGACGAATGCGTGTGCGTGTTCCGCGGCGGCAAGCCGAGTTATGTGGCGCGTGTTGAAGAGCGCCACGCCCGTGGTGATTTTTCTGAGGAGATGTGATGGGCCTGCTGGAAATCGGGGGCCTGCTCCTCTTTTTGATGCTGCTGATGCTCAGCGGTGGCGTGTGGATCGCCATGACGCTGGCCATCGTGGGCTGGGTGGGGCAAGCGTTTTTCACCAACACCCTGCCCGGTAAAAACCTGTTTTCGTCCTTCTGGGAAACCTCGGCGAGTTGGGAGCTGGCAGCCCTGCCCATGTTCATCTGGATGGGCGAAATTTTGTACCGCACCAAGCTGTCCGAGCAGATGTTCGACGGCCTCTCGCCATGGTTGTCCAAAGTGCCAGGTCGCCTGATGCACACCACCATTTTGGGCTGCGGCATTTTTGGCTCGGTCTCGGGCTCGTCGGCGGCGACCTGCGCCACCATTGCCAAGGTGGCCTTGCCTGAACTCGAAAAACGCGGCTACGACCGCAACATCGCCTTGGGTTCGCTGGCCGCTGCCGGGGGCCTGGGCATTTTGATTCCCCCCTCCATCACCATGGTGGTGTACGCCGTGGCTGCTGACGCCAGCGTGATCCGCTTGTTTCTGGCAGGCTTCTTGCCCGGCTTTTTGTTGATGGGTCTGTTCTCGGGCTACATCATCTGGTGGAGCCTGCGAAATCCTGACAAAGTGCCCCCTCCCGAGGCACCGACCACCTTCATGGAAAAAATGCGGCGCTCGGGCAGTTTGATCCCTTGCTCCTTGCTGATCGTGTTCATTGTGTGGGTGCTGGTGGCCGGCATCGCCACCGCCACCGAATGCGCGGCCTACGGCGTGCTGGGCTCGCTGACCATTGCTGCCGCTGGCCGCAGCCTGACCTGGGAAAACTTCTGGCAGGGCCTGGTGGGCGCCACCCGCGTGAGCTGCATGATCATGTTCATCCTGGCGGGCGCCGCGTTTCTCACCAAGACCATGGCCTTCACAGGCATCCCACGCGAGCTGGCCGAATTTGTGCACGGCATGAATCTCTCGCCCTTTGGCCTGATCGCCGTGCTGGTGGTGGTGTATTTGATTTTGGGCACAGCACTTGATGGCATCTCGATGATTGTGCTGACCAGCGCGGTGGTGCTGCCCATGATCCAGAAAGCCGGTTTTGACCTGGTCTGGTTCGGCATCTTCATCATCATGCTGGTCGAGATCGCCGAAATCACGCCGCCCGTGGGCTTCAACCTGTTTGTGCTGCAGAACATGACCGGCATCGACAGCAACCGCATCGCCCGCGTGACCCTGCCGTTTTTTGCCTGCATGATCGTGGGCATTGGCCTGATCACGGTGTTCCCGTCCATCGTGACCATCGTGCCGGACCTGCTGATGGGCGTGGCCCGCTGAAGCAGCCCCATCGCTTGCAGGGCAAGCTCCTACAACCCCTGTTTCTGTAGGAGCCAGCCCTGCTGGCGATAAAGCCCCCCCAGGCATCACGTAAGATCGCCGCTCTCCCAAAGGAATGGCATGTTCAAGAATGTGATGGTTTACCGCATCGGCGAAGGCTTTGCCCCGACGCTGGCGGATGTGCAAGCGGCGCTGGAGCCCGCCCAATTTGTCGAGTGTGGCGCGAGCCAGGAAAAATCGGTCGGCTGGATTCCCCCGCGCGGTGAGGCTTATGGCCCGCTGGTCGAGTCCGTGGGAGGCCAATGGATCATGAAGTTGATGATCGAGTCCAAAGCCGTGCCCGGCAATGTGGTGCGCCGCAAGCTCGATGAGCGCGTCTCTGAAATCGAGGCCGCCACCGGCCGCAAACCTGGCAAAAAAGAAAAGCGCGATCTGCAAGACGACATCTTGCTGTCGCTGCTGCCCCAGGCCTTTGCCCGCCAATCGACCGTGATCGTGTGGATGGACCTGGAAAACCGCCGCCTGGTGCTCAACTCGGGCAGCCAGGGCAAGGCCGACGAAGTCATGTCGGCGCTGATGAACGTGCTGGCCGGTCTGTCGGTCACCCTGATCCAGACCGTGACCTCGCCCCAGGCGGCCATGACCCAGTGGCTTTTGGCGCCCACCGAAGACGAATGGCCTGCCGACCTGACGGTGGAACGCGAAACCGTGCTCAAGTCGACTGGCGAAGACGCCGCCAGCGTGCGCTTTACCCGCCACCACCTGGCCAACGACGACGTGCGCAAGCATGTGCTGGAAGGCAAGCTGCCCACCCAGCTGGCGCTCAGCTGGGACGGCCGCGTCGCCTTTGTGTTGACCGAAACCCTGCAACTGAAAAAAGTGCAATTCCTCGACGGCGTGATGGACGAATCGGGCACCGACAAGAACGAAGACCGGTTTGATGCCGACGTGGCCTTGTCCACCGGCTTGCTCGGACCCGTGATCGACAGCCTCATCGAGGCCTTGGGCGGAGAGATGGAGCTGGGTGCAGCGCAAGCTCCCTCAACAACAACCACAGCAAGCACCGCCACACCCGGCGCGCCCGCCGAAGCGGACGACGACGATCCACCTTTCTGACGCGCAAGCCCTCTTGCCCTGAATGAGCCATGATCCAAGCCACTGAACACTTTGCGCTGCTGCGTTTTGCCCTGAAATGGCTGATGCTGGCTGCAGTGGTCGGTGTGCTGGCCGGGTCGGCCTCGGCTTTGTTCCTCTGGGCGCTCGATGCTGCCACGCACTACCGCGAGGCTCACCGTCACATCGTCTGGGGCCTGCCCTTGGCAGGCTTTGCCGTCGGTTGGGTTTACCTCCAAGTCGGGCACG
>Ga0213920_1001781_pt1 | contig 11217 bp, 11 predicted proteins | sample McNCre1117MG_FD_161054 | JGI IMG/M metagenome (GOLD analysis project Ga0213920, IMG submission 161054) | Freshwater microbial communities from McNutts Creek, Athens, Georgia, United States - 11-17 MG | ecosystem: Environmental > Aquatic > Freshwater > Creek | place: USA: Georgia | collected...
GGTAATTATTGTTCCTTTCTTCGAAAAAAGAATGGCGGGAATTTACCATAACAGTGCTTATATTATTGATACGGACGGTTCAGAAGCTGGTTTGTACCGAAAAATGCACATACCCGACGACCCTCATTTCTACGAAAAATTCTATTTCACCCCAGGAGATTTAGGTTTCAAAGCATTTCCAACCAATAAAGGAAAAATTGGAACGTTGATTTGTTGGGATCAATGGTATCCAGAAGGAGCGCGATTAACGGCTTTGCAAGGTGCTGAAGTTTTATTTTACCCAACTGCAATTGGTTGGCATCCACTAGAAAAAGAAGAGTATGGTGTGAATCAACACGGCGCTTGGATGAACGTAATGAAAGGTCACGCAGTAGCGAATGGCGTTTATGTTGCAGCTGCTAACCGTATTGGTTTAGAACAATATTTACCTGATACTGCTGGAATCGAGTTTTGGGGATCTTCTTTTATTGCAGGACCACAAGGAGAAATTTTGGCGCAAGCCTCACACGATAAAGAAGAAATCTTAATTGCCGAAGTCGATTTGGATTTACAAGAAAATGTACGTCAAAATTGGCCTTTCTTTAGAGACCGCCGTATTGATGCATTTGGAGATATTACAAAAAGAGCCATTGATTAAAAATTGGTATAAATAAAAGAAATCCTCACATTTTTTGTAAGGATTTCTTGTTAAATTATCTTACTATTACTTAGCCAATACTGAAATTTAAACCTAAAAATTATAATTTTACTTTACTTCCAATCTCTTCTTAAAACTAAAATAATAGTTTATACCAAAGCCAATTACATTTTTGGTAGAAAATTTTGCAGTTCCATTGTGCCTTAAGCTATTCAAAGCACTTCCCATATCTATTCCATTATAATATAAATTCAGAGCGAGCGTATCGTAATTATTTGAAACCCCTACATCAATTCCAATTCCAATTCCTAATGAATGTTCCCATTTTGTAATTATTTCTTTCTCTTCAATAGATTTAGACAAATTGGATTGGTTTATTGTTGTATAATTTCCAGTAGCCTCAATTTTAGAAATAGTATATCTTGGTAAAATCAGGAAATGTCCCGTTCCTTTTTCATTATCAGAATCGCCAATAGATATCTTTGGACAGAAACCATAATTGATAGCCGAGACTTTTTTAACAAAAAAGTTAGACAAATTACCTTGACTGTCACGAATCTCAACATCTTGTAATGTCCCTATATGATAATTAATTTCTATTTCAGGCTTCAAAAAAGAAGTGATTTTGAATTCAGTTCCTATCTTTGCTCCTAGAAAAGTAGAATTATTGAAATCATTGTCCAAATAAACTCCTAATCCTGTAAAAGCTCTAACACGCTGTGCATTTGTATTTAATGATACTACAAGTAATAAAAAATAAAAAATATATTTCATAAACAATTTATTTCCCGATTACCCAACCTAAAGTAATATTTAAAATTGGAGCTCCCATTTTTTCTGATCTAAAATCATAATTAACACCCGTGTTAAAATTTATATTAAAATTGCGCTTGAATGTTTTTTGGAATCCCCAAAGAATTGAGGCTCCAGTAGTTGATTCATAATAGCCATTGTTCGAATTTGTCGAAACTGACTCAAAAATATGATAGCCTCTTACTCCTACATAACTTCCAGAATTTTTATAAATCGATTTCCCTTTTTTATTTCTAATATCAAGATTATAGTAATGTCTAAATTCTTCTGCTAGTGTAGGTAAAAAATGCCACTTTGGACCTGAATTACTACTTCCATTAATTGCAAATCCAGAAAACAATGTTGTGTTTAAAGTGTTTTTGGGACTTATACTTCGTTCATAAACTATACCTGGTAATACCAAATTAACTTTAAAAATAGTAGTTGTTGAAACCGAACTACTATCTTGAGCTTGTAAAGTTGATGTTATAATACAAATTAAAATTAGACTTATTATTGATTTAAATTGTTTCATGTAATTTATTTTTTAAATTAAAAACTTATACCAATACCCATTCCGTATGATCCTCTATAAATTAGAGTACTTGGATTTTCATTAGCTATATCTCCTATCAAAGGTCTTGATTCATCAAGTCTCAAGAAATTTTGCTCTTTAAAAAAACTTAAATTGATATCATAACTTTCATTTCTAACAATCGGAATACCCATCCCAAAACGAGCATTTGTTCCCGAATTAAATTGATTCTTAATTAGACTTGTTTCAGAAGTAAGAGAACCGTATGCATAGAGTCCGAAATCTTCTGAAAAAAAATATTTTAAAATAACCCCTAGTTCAACCATCGAAAAATTGGGTTTATTATATCTTTTCAATCCAGTAGCGAGTCCTAAACTAAAACGATTGAAGATTTTATAATTAATTGTACCAGTTAATCCAAATGCTACAGCATTTGGATTAATATTGGTTATAGCACTATATTTAGTATTAGAATTATCGTAACCACTATAATTGTAATCTAATTTACCGTGTTTAATCAATTCTAAATCAGAGGTGAAATACCATCTGCTATCAGAATCTTTTTTTTGGGAATACCCACAATTATTAACTAAATAAAGGCACAATACTAGAAATATATTCTTTTTCATATTATTTAAGATTTTTGTTAGCTCTACTACCCTTCCACGTGCTACCCATACGTGCTAAACCATAAAAATCTAATTTATAATCGGTATAATCTCTAAAGTTTCCTAAATTAGAAGTTTTTAGAGAAAAACTACTTAGATTCGTTTGAAAACTACCGTCCGTTGTATAACTAATTAAAATCTCCTTTGTTTGACTGTCAAAAGTTCTCTTAACTATATTAGTGTTTTTTGATTTATATTGTTCTCCAAAATAAATAACTTCAACTTCGTATTGATTTTTTTGATGAGTTACTACAAAATCTTTTTTAGAATTTAAGGACTTCCCCAAATAATCCAAACCTAATTGATATAGTTGTTTAATATTATCTTGACTGTTTATTTGAATATTAGGATTAGGCAATTGACGTATATAAATGTTTAGAATATTATCATTTCCAAATTTAAAAAAAGGGAGCTCTGGTTTACCCGATAAATTTACTAAACTATAATAACCACTATTATTTTTCATTTGATAGTTATTGTTGTACATATAAACATTGGGTGTATAAGTTGTATTATCTGGAAAAGGATTATAAGATTCTATTTTAGGTTGTGGAAAATTGAATTTTAAATATACCATATTTATACCTAAATAAATCTCATCTGCATCAGATGCCCACCAAATCCAAAGAGTTTTAACTTGAGTTCTAACTTGAACTCCAATCGAATTATATACTCCCCAATTTTGATTCCAAAACTCGGTTTTAATTCGATGCCTGCTATCAAAAGAGTCAATACAAGATAAATTGGTGCCAAATAAACTTTGAAACCAGCTGGTATCCCCCAATTCACATATAGGTAAACTATTTATTTGATTTTGTAATTGTTGTTCAGGAGAAATTTGTGGTATTGGAATTTGTGGCATTGGAGTATCCGGGTAATTACTACCACAAGATGGAACATCTGGATTTATATATCTTGTTATTTTAGAATTAACTTCAGTATATCCTCCATTATTTTGTGCCAATTCACAAGGGTCAATTAGGCGAGCTGTTTTTGATTTGTTGGTAATATTATTTAGTTTTAAATAATCATATAGGGCTGTTGAATCTTTCAATTTCACAGAAAGTGTTCCTACATCTTTAACAATTTTATAGAGAGAATCACCTACGATAATTTCATTATTTTGATTTACAACTGCTGCAAAATAAGGGTCTGAAATACTATTATCTTCTTCGGGATCTGTGGTAGTTTTTGAAGTGATTTTTGTTAGAGGTTTCTTTGCTAAAAATTCATTCTCTAAAATAGTTACTAGTTCATTATTTTTAATATTAACCATAGGTTTACTTGAACGAAAACCATTTTTATAATATTTTTCGAAAAATTTTTCTGCAAGTGTAATATCTACATTTTTTAATTCCTCCATTTTTGAAGATAGTGAAGATTTGGAAGGAAAAGCAAAACGACCATTCACAATTTTAAATTCTTCATTTACTAAAGAATTTTCAATTTTTTCATTTTCACAACTAGAAAACGAGAGACTAATAATTACTAATATCAATAATTGTAAGTGTACAAAAAATGTACACATATTTGAATATGTTTTCATTAAGTTTGGGTATTAAGGTTTGAGATCTATATTTAAGTAATAAGCATAGGAGTATCATAATCTATGACACTCCTAAACTACTCAAATAGTAATGGTGGTTTATTCCTAAATGTTTCCATAATCTAAGGGATTAATAAATTTAACTTTTTTTATGTTTAAAAAGATTACTAATTTACAAAATTTTACAACTCAAAATCATGGAATTTTAAATATTCTTCTTTCTATTTTTTATTTACTTTTGCGTTCTTACAAATACAACTTATGACTGCACCAAACAGACGTTTCCCTGCCGAATGGGAAAAACAAGAAGGCATCTTACTTTGTTTTCCGCACAATGGAAACGATTGGCCTGGCAAATACGAAGCCGTTCAATGGGCTTTTGTGGAATTTATTAAAAAAGTAGCTACGGTAGAAAAAGTCTTTTTAGTGGTGGCTGATGAAAAACTACAAACAAAAGTGGCCGAAATGTTGGAAAGAGCGCATGTTCAACTTACCAACATTTCATATATCATCCATAAAACAAATCGTTCTTGGATGCGCGATTCGGGTCCTATCATCGTTAAAAATGGCTCCAAAAGAGAAGCTTTGAATTTCAACTTTAATGGTTGGGCAAAATATTCCAATTTTCAATTGGACAAACACGTTCCGAGCAAAGTGGCTGATTTCTTGAAACTGCCTTTAACACAAGTAACGTACAATGGAAAACCTATTGTTGTTGAAGGAGGTGCTATCGATGTGAATGGAAAAGGAACTTTATTGACTTCAGAGGAATGCTTGATGCACCCTACTATCCAAGTTCGAAATACTAATTTTACTAAAGCCGATTATGAAGCGGTTTTTAAAGAGTATTTAGGTGTTACGAATGTGATTTGGTTAGGCAACGGAATTGAAGGAGACGATACTCACGGACATATTGATGATTTGTGCCGTTTTGTTAACGAAGATACCATTGTAACCATTGTTGAAGACGATAAAAAGGATGCGAATTACCAACCGCTTCAAGATAATTTAAAGCGTTTACAAAATGCCAAATTAGAAAATGGTAAAGCACCAAAAATAGTTTGTTTGCCTATGCCAAAACGTTTGAATTTTGAAGATTTACGTTTACCTGCTAGTTATGCTAATTTCTTGATTTTAAATCATTGCGTTGTAGTTCCTACTTTTAACGATAGTAATGACCGAATTGCCTTGAACATACTAGCAGATTGTTTCCCTGACAGAGAAATCATAGGAATTAGTGCCACTGATTTTATTTGGGGATTTGGAACACTGCATTGCTTGAGCCAACAAATTCCTTCTTAAGAATAAAAATTATTACAAAAAAAAACGACTGATTACTCAGTCGTTTTTTTTTTAAATCCTATACAGAATTATTGTTTTTTAAATGGTATTTTTCTGCCATCTGCTAGAATCATATCAAACCCTGTTTGAGCTTCATTGAATTCCAATTGCAATCCAGCACGTTTCGATTCAAACTTGTTTTTACCAATTGGTGTCAAATTGAATTTTGGATAATTCGTAATTTCCACATTCAAAGCACCATTTTTCTCTGTAATTACAAATTTAACCGGAGCTTTATCATTAGTATATGTTCCTAAAAATCCGTCTAAGATTACATCTTCTTCTACTTTCCCTTTTTCTGCAGTCCAAACATTATTAGATTCATTTACATCTGGAAACACATGGTCTGGATCTAGAGTAATACTTTCAATTGGTTCAGTAGAATTGTGTTTGAATGACCAATCTACATTACGTTGCCAAATCTCCACCGGCAATTTCACACGGGTTACTTTACCACTTTTAGTTTTAACATCTAAAACAATTGGCATCGGCATTTTTTCAAAATTCTCAATATTAATTATGATTCCTTTAGCAGGATCATTTTTGATATATTTAATCGAATTGATTCCTTGGTCAAAACGCCAATTGTATTGGAACCATCCTCTCCAAAACCAGCTTAAATCTTCTCCTGCTACATTTTCAATTGTTCTAAAGAAGTCATCTGGTGTTGGGTGTTTAAAAGCCCAACGCTCCACATAGGATCTAAAAGCCAAATCAAAACGTTCTGGTCCTAATACTTGTTCTCTTAAGATAACCAACCCAGAACTTGGTTTAGAATAACATAAAAGCCCTATATTAGCTTCTTTCATATTATCCGGAGAACTCATTATAGTTTCTAAATCAGGACTTGTGTAACGTTCTGCATTTTTATGCATATCCGATTTTTCTTCTTTGTATTCCCCATTATTAAAATCAACTGAACTCAATGAATTAATAAAAGTATTGAATCCTTCGTCCATCCAAGCAAATAAACGCTCATTAGACCCTACTACCATTGGAAACCAGTTGTGACCAAATTCATGGTCTGTAACTCCCCAAAGGCTTTCTCCTTTTGATTCCCATCCACAAAAAACAATTCCTGGATATTCCATTCCGCCTTCGTTACCCGCTACATTAGTAGCTACTGGATAAGGATATTCAAACCATCTTTTTGAATAATTTTCGATGGATGTTTTAGTATATTCTGTAGAACGACCCCAAGCAGCATTACCATCACTTTCTACCGGATATACAGATAAGGCTAATGATTTTTTCCCACTAGGCAAATTAATTTTAGCTCCATCCAAAATGAAGGCCGCAGAAGATGCCCAAGATAGATCACGTGCATTTTTAATCTTGTAATGCCATGTTTTAGTTGCTAAAGAAGGGCTTTTTGCCAAAGCATTTACTTCATCAGCTGTACGAATCAAAACTGTTTTATCACTCAATTTAGCTTGAGCCAAACGTTTTTGTTCTTCTGAAGAGTATACTTCGGTTGGATTCACTAATTCGCCAGAACAAACCACAATATGATTTGCAGGGGCTGTTATGTTTACTTCTAAATCACCGTATTCCAAATAAAATTCAGACGCTCCTAAATACGGATTAGTATTCCAACCTCTTACATCATCATACACACACATTCTTGGATACCATTGAGCAATCGTAAAAATCTTTCCGTTTTTAGTTTCCAAAACTCCCATACGGTCTGATCCTTCAAACGGAGCGATGAAAGAAAAATCAATTTTAATTTTAACTACCCCACCTTTAGCATTCAATCCTTGTGGAAGGAAAACTTGCATTCTGGTGTCTGAAATAACATATTTAGCCGCGACTTCAGTTGTTTTTCCATTTGAAGAAGTAACTATTTTTACCGCTTTGATTTTATGTCCACCATCAAAAATTTGACCTTGAGCTCCATTACGACTTCCTGAAATAGGTACTACTGCATTTCCACGAGAATCCGCTTGAAATAAATTCTGATCCAAATTCATCCAAACAAAATTCATTTTATCAGGACTATTATTAGTATACGTAACAACTCCTGAACCTGTAATCTCATTTTTTTGCTCGTCTAATTTGGCTGTCAATTGATAATCAGCTCTGTTTTGCCAATATTCATGACCTGGTTGCCCATTAGCTGAACGCGTATTGGTTCCATTTTTCGTATAGAAAAAAGGCGCGAAAGCATCGTGGTAATCGTAATTAGATTTAGGTTGAACCAAACCCGTTTTAGTTTGATCTTGTGCCCAAATCGTCGAAATACTGAATAAAAAAGTCAATCCTAAAATGACTTTGGAACGTATATTTTTCATTTGTCTAAAATTTTTTATCACAAATAAATGAAAAAAAAGCAGATTTTAAACTAAGTCAAAGCAAATATGTTTGAAAAAGAAAATAACCATTCGAGTTTTACAATATATCCTTTTATATTTACCAATTAAAAATAAAAAGCAAATGGCTATCATATCCCTGTCCAACCATGAAATCAGTATTCAAATTAAGACCCTCGGAGCAGAACTGTGTTCGCTAAAGAGCAACTCAAACAAAGAATACATTTGGGAAGGCAATCCTGATTTTTGGGGTAAACATTCGCCAGTTTTATTTCCAATTGTTGGAACCTTAAAGAACAACACTTTTTTTCATAACGAAAAAGAATATCATTTGTCTCGACATGGTTTTGCACGTGATATGGAATTTACATTGGCTGAAAAGAAAGAAAATAGTGTTACTTTATCCTTAGAATACAATTCAGAAACCCAACTACATTATCCTTTTGAATTTGAATTGCAAATCCAATATACTTTAGTAAACACTACTTTAGAAATTAACTATTGCGTAATTAATAAATCAGACAATCGTTTTCCTTTTTCAATTGGAGCACACCCTGCTTTTGCTTTACCAGGCAATTTTGAAAATTATGCCCTTGCTTTTGAAGAAGTCGAACCTTTGGAATATACCTTACTCGAAAATGATTTAGTTTCTTCGCAAACAGAAATTATTAAAAGTAATAACAACACTATTCCTCTTTCCTATGAATTATTTCAAAGAGACGCTTTAATTTTCAAACATTTACAATCCAATTCACTCACTATTATTAAAGAAGAGAAACCTATTCTAAAAGTACGCTTTGAAGACTTCCCTAATTTAGGAATTTGGACAAAAATAGGTGCACCATTTCTTTGTATCGAACCTTGGTTCGGTTACTCTGACACCACTGAAAGTAATGGTAATCTTTTTGAAAAAGAAGGTGTTATTGTATTAGAAGCAGACGCAACTTTTCAAGCAAAATTTAGTATAGAAATCCTTTAAGAATAATCCATGTTAGAATTTAATTTTTCTCCCTTCCCGAATCTCGAAACCAATCGATTGAATTTAAGACGACTCAATTTGTTAGATAGTAATGAAATTCTCGCTTTGCGTTCTAATCCAGAAATTATGAAGTTCATTCCGCGACCTTTGATTACCACCAAAGAAGAAGCGATAGAATTCATTTCGGTAATGGATACCAATGTAAACAACAATAATGTTGTCAATTGGGCAATAACTACCAAAGAAGAGGATAAATTGATCGGAATGATTGGCTTTTACCGCATGAAACCCGAAAACTACAGGGCTGAAGTAGGTTATATTTTGTTGGAGGAGTTCCATGGACAAGGCATCATTACTGAAGCTTTAGAAAGAATTATTCAATTTGGATTTGATGAAATGAAATTGAATTCAATCGAAGCGGTGATTGATCCTGAAAATTATGGTTCTGAAAAAGTGCTTTTGAAAAATAATTTTGTAAAAGAAGGACATTTCAAAGAACATACCTTTTTTGAAGGCAAGTTTCTAGATAGTGTTTTTTATTCTCTACTAAAGAAAAACTACTAAATTCTATTTAGTTTTGGAAGTGTTTTTACATACAAATCTTCCACTTTTTTTCTAGCCCAATCGGTTTTACGCAAAAAAGTCAAACTCGATTTCACACTTGGATTTTCGTTAAAACACTTAATTTTAATTAATTCACCAAGAGTATCAAAACCATAAAATTGAACTAATTGTTCTACTATTTTTTGGAGTGTAATACCATGAAGCGGATCTTTTGAAACTTTGTTTTCCATTTTTCAAATTTAAGTATTTATCTAAAAACAATTGGTGTTTCTTAGATTTGTTTCTACCTTTGTCATACTATGCTAAAAACAGTCAACATACTTAATAAAAGAGCGCGTTTTGATTATGAAATAATTGAAACTTATACGGCTGGAATTGTTTTAGCTGGTACCGAAATCAAATCGATTCGTTTAGGGAAAGCCAATATTACAGAAAGCTTTTGTGAATTTAGTAACAACGAACTTTTTGCTATCAATACTTATATCGAAGAATACGCTTTTGGTAATCAATTCAATCATAAGTCCAGAAGTGAACGAAAACTACTTTTAAACAAACGAGAATTAAAAGGACTCGCTCGAAGTGTTCAAGCTAAAGGATTGACTATTGTACCTTTAAAATTATTTACCAATGAAAAAGGAATGGCTAAACTTGAAATTGGTCTTTGCCGTGGTAAAAAGACGTATGATAAACGCGAATCGCTAAAAGAGCAAGATACTAAACGCGATTTAGATCGAATTAAGAAAGCTTTTTGATAAAAAATTTTTTTTATTCAAAAATATGACTAAATTTGTCATGACGAAATAAATACCAAGTAGAGATGAAAACACTAATCAAAAATGCAAGAGAACTAAAAGGACTCAAAACAAGAGAACTGGCTCAACTATTAGGCATTGATCAAGCATTGATTAGCAAGTTCGAATCGGGTACTCGCAAACCTACTAAAGAGCAAATTGCCAAAATAGCTTCTGCTTTAGATATGGATTACGAAACCTTAATGGTGGCTTGGCTTAAGGAAAAAATACTATATGAGATAGGTCATGATGAATTTGCCTTAAAGGCATTGCAAGTTGCCGAGGAAGAAATACGATATGTTGCCAAAAGTACTCCTAATACCATATCCAAAACATTAGAATCAATTTTAGCACAGATTGATATTTTAAAAGCAAAACTTGACACATTTCGTCAATATGATAGTTATCGAATTTCACAAGCATTAGAGCTTGAATATACTTTTGAAAGTAATCGAATCGAAGGAAACACCATGACCCTTCGTGAAACTGATTTGGTGATTAATGAAGGTTTGACTATTTCTGGAAAAAGTATGCGTGAACATCTTGAAGCTATTAATCATCAAGAAGCCATTGCTTTTATTAAAGAATTAATGAACAAGAATACCTCTTTGATGGAAAGAGAAGTTTTGTCTATTCATAATCTTATTTTAAGAGGAATACATCCTGAAGATGCTGGTCGCTATAGAAAAGTTCAAGTCATGATTAAAGGAAGCGCACACATGCCGCCTCAACCTTTTTTAGTAGCCAAAGAAATGGAAGATTATTTTATTTGGTATGAAACCAATAAAAATAAATTACACCCAATAGTTTTAGCTGCTGAAATGCATGAACGTTTGGTTACTATTCATCCTTTTATTGATGGAAATGGAAGAACATCTAGGTTAGTAATGAACTTGATTTTGTTGCAACATGGCTATGTAATTGCGAATATAAAAGGCGATTACGAAAATAGAATGCATTACTATCAAGCCTTAGAAACTGCTCAAACCCAAAACAACAAAGAAGAGTTTATCTTATTTGTTGCTCAAATGGAAAAAGAAAGTTTAGAGCGT
>Ga0213920_1001786_pt1 | contig 11196 bp, 11 predicted proteins | sample McNCre1117MG_FD_161054 | JGI IMG/M metagenome (GOLD analysis project Ga0213920, IMG submission 161054) | Freshwater microbial communities from McNutts Creek, Athens, Georgia, United States - 11-17 MG | ecosystem: Environmental > Aquatic > Freshwater > Creek | place: USA: Georgia | collected...
GAGCAGGCCTCGCACAACTAGGAAGCGCGCCTAGTAACCAAGCGTGAAGCGCTGGTTGCGGTGAGTCTTGGTCTCGATCTCGTCCACGATTGCGATTGCAAAGTCCTCGCCGCCGATGGCCGACTTGCCGTTTTCATCGGTGATCAGAACCTCAAGGCCGAGGCGGTAGGCGCCAAGGCGCTCGCCCGGAACGTAGCTGCCGTACCACTGGGCGGGGCTCACATAGAACCAGTCGCCGTTGGCGGAAGCCTTTAGCGCGTCGAGAGTAGCAACCGCATCGGTGGCTTCGGCCAGGTATTCCTTAGGAAACTCAGGAGTGTCAATCAGGCGTGGACCGTTCTCGGAAATCTTGAGGCTTCCCGCTCCACCGATAACGCCGACGCGAACGCCAGCCCTTGCGGCCGCTTCGATAATGGCCGGCACCAGCGGGGCCAGCTTCGGCTCGCTGTGACGCAGGGCCAGGATCACATCGGATGCGCCATCGATGTTGGCGGCAAAGCCAGCCAGGTCATTGATGTCTCCGGCAGCAACGGTGACGCCGTCGATTGCGAAGTCGGCGATGTTGCGTGCAACACCGGTCACCTCGTGCCCGCGCGAAACCAATTCGCGCGCAATGTTTCCACCGGTGAAACCAGTTACTCCGTAAACCACTACCTTTGCCATTTAGGCCGCCTTCCTTGGTGCGCGGCTCACAACGAGAAGCGTCACCACGATAAGAACAATCCAGGCCAGTGATACATTCCAGGTTCCGTAACCGAGTCCGCCGCGGGCGGGTGGCAGAGCCAACCAGTCGGCAAACGAAGCGCCCATGGGGCGGGTGAGTGTGTAAGCCCACCAGAACGCGAAGGTTGCGGGCAGCAATTTGCTCTTGCCCATAACCAGTGGAAGCACGTATCCCGCCGTGAAGATTAACGTTCCAACCAGGAAGCCAAAGCCCAGACCCATCGCCAGCCAGTCGCCCGCCGCGGTGCCCAGCGCAAATGTGGCCATCACGGCTGCCCAGTAGAACAGTTCGCTTCTGAACGATGAGATGTCGGCCATCGCAAGGTGGCCATCGATGCGTTTCCAAAGGGCGAAGATTACGAGAAGTGCAACCAAGAACAGCGCCGTGCTAACCCAATACGGCACGCCTAAAATGACGTGGACAGCGTCGGCCGCCAAGGTGCCAAAGACGCTGACCATCACAACGGCAAACCAATAGATGGTTGCCAAAAAGGCCTTGGCACGTAGCTGAGTCAAAAGCGCAACTACCAGAATGACGCCGGAGATTGCCACCACGATAATGGGATCGTATTTGTGGTCAAAGAAGTCGGCTAGTGTCTCGCCCATTCCGGTGCTGAGGATTTTGAGGATCCAGAAAACTAGCCCAACCTGCGCAACTTTGGATTTGTTCATTCGCTCATCCTAGAGGCCAATGCCTGCAGCAGGCTTAAGCCAACTATCGGTTGCGGTGCCGCAAGTGAGCTTGTGCCAAAGCCTCGAATTCCTCATCGCTCAGGTCGTCGATTGACTTTGCGGCTCGTCTGTCGCTGTGTCCCCATCGGATAAAAAGCATCACCAGAATTGGGATATCCACGCTCTCTGCGATCATCCAGAGCAGGTTGCCAGAGAAGTGCTGGTCAACCATCGGGGTGGGAAACCAAGCGGGCAGGTTGCCGGTGGCGGCAGGCGCGTGGTCCAGAATCACGTTGTTGATGCTGAGGAGCACGCCCGGGATGGCGTCGAGCATGAGCTCCGCGAAGGCAATCATGAACTCGCCGACAATGAAGATTTCGCTGCGATGATGCTCCCGCTCGGTTAGCGGCAGAATCATCAATGTTCCCAGTAAAACTGCAAAAACCGTGATGAGGTTTTGAGCCAGCACACTCTCACGTAGGGCTCCGCCGAGTGGAGTAACAAAAAGCATGAAGAACGCTAGCGCGAAAAGCGGGGCAAATATGGCGTTGCCCATGAGGCGAATTGGCCAACTCTTGAGCGCCGCTTCGAGTCTGGCTCGCCCCGATTCCGCGAGCGCCTGCCGAGCCAGGTCAACCGGCCGACCGAGTGCGATTAGCAGTGGGATGCCAAACAGCAGTAGCGCGATTCGGGTTGTGAATGCCCACCGCAGCAGGTAGCTAAAGGTGCCAAAGAAGCCCAGATTCACCCAGACATAAATGCCGAGAGCGACGCTGAAGGCGATGGTACGGCCTATTGGCCAACTCCTATTGGTGTTTTTGCTCCGTCTAACCAGTGCAGCATAAGCCAGGGCCATGGCCGCAGAGAACAAGAGCGCAACCCAGTCAAACGAGTAGGTGCAGAGAAACTCTTGAAGTGATGGCACTAGTAGATGATACGCGCGTTCAACCGACTGAAATCGCCAAGTTTTGTACAGATTCCGCACTTCGTCGGGTGGCAATAGACGCCATCCCTGAACCTTGAACTGCACTGCAAAACGCGCGATTGTTTTGCCGGGCTGGAAAGAAAAATCCCCTAGCTCAAACTAGGGGAGTTTTTCTTCCACGCTTAGAGGCGTGAACCGTACCCTCAACCACTCAATGAGTGAATGTGGGTGCCACAAGCATCTCTAAGTTAATCACATCCATTTTGCTTTGGCAATGGTGTGATGCTGGGTACGGTTCTCGCACTGGTTCGCGCACTAGTGAGGGGAGGCAGCGATGAATGTCGTCTGCATCGAGCTCGTGCTAACTGGTCTGAAGGTAATCATTTTGGTTACCGAAGCCTGGTTACTCATGAGCTAATCGAGACTGGCTGGCCTCGCGTAGTCCCTCGGGGCCAGCCAGCCCAGTAATTAGCTAACCTCTATGATTCCCATCATGCCCAGGTCCTCGTGATCCAGGATGTGGCAGTGATAAACGGAAGGCCCGGTGTAGTCGGCGAACATCACTCGAACCACCGCGCTCTGCTTGGCCGGCACATTCACTACGTCCTGGTAGCGGGTGTGCCCCACCTCAACACCGCCCACTCTCAGAACCTGCATCGGCCAAACGTGCAGGTGGAATGGATGCGCCATCGTGGATTTGTTTACGATGGTCCACTCCTCGATGGCCCCAAGTTTGGTAGCGGTGTCGATACGGTTGGCATCAAACGCCTGCCCGTTGATTGTGAACCTACCCTCTAGGCCGCTCCCCATCATGCCCATCATGTTGTTCATCGAAGGCATGTTGAGCACGAACTCGCGCTTGGCATTCACGTACATGTGGCGCAGGTCAGGCTCTAAGCCTTGGGTGGCACCCGACATGTCCCTAGTTACGGTGCCGTTGGCCCTCGACGTTATCAACGGGTAGTCGGTGTAGGTCTTGGCGCTCGACCCCATCATTCCCATGGAGTCTGGGTGAGCAACCGTCGTGTAGAGCAACTGGACGTCGCCGCCGCCTGGCTCCACCATGACGTCTATGCGGTTGCCGGGGGAGAGCAGCTGGTTTTCGGCGGCAGAGTAACTGGCCACACCGTGACCATCCACCGCGATAACGTTTGCACGCGACCCACTAATGCGAAGTGACAGGTTGCGAGAAACGCACGCGTTGACGATGTGCCAGATTTGGGCCTGGCCAGACTTGTGCTCCGTCACGGGATGCAACTGCCCGTTCAAGAGCAAGTGGTCACCCTCGCGGCCCATCATGCGGCTCATCATGTTGGCGCCAGCTACGTAGCCATCGGTGGTGAATGAAACATCGGAGATGATCATCACTCGCTTGGTGTGTGCGATGTTCAAACCGTCATCCACGATGATTGCGCCATAAAGCCCGGCCCAGGTCTGGTTTGCAACCTGCCCGTGGTGGTGTGGGTGATACCAGTAGGTGCCGTTCGGGTGATTCCTTGGAATCTTGTATTCGTAGTCAAAGTCCTGACCGGGCTCCACCATGATCATGGGGTTGTCGGAATTGCCAACGGGCGAGACGTGCAGGCCGTGGGTGTGCAGGTTGGTGGTCTGGTTGAGACGGTTCTGCAGTTTCACGCGCACGGTGTCGCCTGACTTGACCACCAGGGTTGGTCCCGGAACGCCACCGTTGTAGCCGAACATGGTGTAACTCTGACCGGAGATTGTGTGGGACACCTGCCCGGCGGTAAGAGTTACCTCAAGCAAACCGTTTTCACTCTTCAGAATCTGCGGCTCAACCAGCTTTGGTCCGGCGTTGGACCGTTGAATCCCTTGAACGGCAAACGCGCCACCTATGGCGGCCGCGCCTACCCCAGCCCCCGATGCCACCAAAACTACTCGTCTTGAGATTCGTTTGCTAGCCATAATCCGTTCCTCGCTACAACTTCAGGCTATTACCGAAACCTGAGGTTTGTCAGGGAAGGCGAACCTACCTAGCCGATACGGTGCCTAGCCTCGATAAGCTGACCCCAGTACGTTGCACCCACAATCAGGGCGGCACCAATCATGCCAACCACGCCGATGGCCTCTCCACCCACAATCGCGGCAAGTATGGTTGCCCACACTGGCTCGGTTCCAAGAAGCAGGCTGGTGCGCGAAGCGGACGTGTGTTTGACGGCCCAGTTCATGCCGATGAACGCAAACGAGGTGCAGAGCACGGACAAGAAGAGCATCAGGGCCCAGTCGGTGGCGGTGTACCCGGCGGCGGTGTGCGCCACATCGTTGAAGCCAAATCCAAGCATTATCGCGGCCGAAGTGCTCACCATCACAGTGGTTAGGTTGACCGGCGAAAGAGCCCGCCCCTTGGAGACCTGGCCGAGAACCACAAAGTGTGCAGTCCTGATAAGCACGGCAACGAGCATGAAAAGGTCGCCGATGTTTGGCTGCACGAGGCCATTGCCGGTGATAAGCATTGCTAGGCCAATCACGGCAAGGGCGGTGGCAATGAAGAATCTAGCCGGCAGCCAATTGCGGGTCCATGCGCTCTCCAAGATGGGTACCGTGATGATTGCTAGCGCGATGATTAAACCGCCGTTTGTGGCAGAGGTGTAGTGCACGCTCTGTGCCTCGAGATTGAGCACCACTGTCTGGCTTACGCCAAAGGCGGCTCCAAAAATCAGTTCAGTTTTTGTGATTCGCTCCCTGCGGATTGCCCAGTAGATCCAGAGCGCAGCGGCCGCCAGGGCGAAGCGGATGGCCATCATTCCAGAAATGGAGCCCGAGTTTCCGAGGACCTTAACCACCAGATAGGTTGCGCCCCAGAATGCCGCAACAACCAGCAACATCAAGTCGCCCGCACCAAAACGAGCGGCTGAGATTTTGGTCATGTGGCAAGCCTATAGGGGTTGATAAATTTGCCTTGAACCAATCCAAGGAAACCATGCGCCGCCTCATCAAACTGCATCAACCAAAAGCAAGCTGGCGCGAGATCCTGATCGACTTGATTGGCAGCGCGCTGGCCATCGGAGTCTTAGTTTTGATCACAGACTTCACCAAGGTTCCGCTGCTCTGGGCGCCATTCGGAGGCACGTGTGTGTTGGTGTTCGCCTCGCACAAATCGCCGTTCGCGCAGCCCATAAATGTGCTTGGCGGACACCTGCTTTCGGCATTCATATCTTTACCGCTGGTTTACTTTTTGCCCCACAACACCTGGACGCTGATGTTGACTGTTGGTGTAGTGATCGCGGCAATGCGTTTCACTCGGCTAACCCACCCACCGGCCGGGGCTAACCCGATTGTCATTTACCTGAGTCAGGCCCACTGGTTCATCGTGCTACCAGCCCTTGCTGTTGGTTCGCTGGCTATCCTGCTTCTGGGTTATCTGATCCACAGGCTCACGGCAACTCAGTACCCACTGCGCTAACTATTGGGTTTGACTGGCAACGTCTTGGCAAACCTGGCGAGGGCAATCCCAAACAATAGTCGGGCGGCCGGTGCAAGCACGGGTTTCAATATCGTGGTGAGCGGCAGCCACTTGAGGTTTACGTTTTCAAACCAAACCAGCGATGTGCCTTCGCTGTCTTCCGCTAGTTGAAAGCCAGCCTCGCCAAACAACACTGGGCCCAGCTTGATAACCCGTGCTGATGCCTCGCCGTTTAGGGGCGGGTGCCACTCGGAAACGCGCATCCGATCTTCAAGCACAATCGGCCCGGCCTTGCTCACACCCACAAACTCGGTGCCAAGACCATTGGTTTGGTGAGTCACAGTCACTCGGGTCTGAGGAATCCAGTCTGAGTTGGCTTGCCAGTCTGTGAGTTCGCGCCAAACTACATCTATGCGATGGGGCAGGTGGCGCTTGATGCAGATGCGAATCATTTAACTTTGTTGCGGTTTCTGTATATGAGGAACGAGAACAGGAATGTGACCATGAATCCGTATAGCGAGACCCAGGGTGCCATCATCCATAGGTTCATACCCCAGTCCTGAATGGGGCTGCTGAGTGCACCCAAGAAATTGATAGCGAAGATGGGCGATCCGAGAACAGCGCCAATGGCACCAGGTGCTCCGGTGACCAGCTGAACGATGAACAAGGTCTTAGCCATCCGCTGTGCATCTAGTTCGGGGGCTTTTTGAAGGCGAATTGACTGTATTAAGAAGAATGTGAGACCCGGCAACGCTGCAAACATGGCGTACAGCGTGTAGTCCATTCCGCCGTAGGAGTACACGCTGAATGCTGTGAGACCTGTTCCCAGACCCCAGGCAATAATCGAGACCACGTAAAGAATAAAGAATTGGCGGCGCCATCTATTGTTTTTTGTTTCCACGGTTTCCCCCCTCGTGAATAGTTTGAGAAAACGATACTCCCATTTCCGCAGGGTACGGGCGTAACGAGCAAAACAAAACCCCACCGTTGCGGGTGGGGTTTATGTTTGCGCGGAGACGAGAGGATTTGAACCTCCGAAGGATTTTTAGTCCTTACCTCATTAGCAGTGAGGCGCACTCGACCGGGCTATGCGACGTCTCCTGGTTGCCTTACAAGTTTAGCGGTTGTTTTTTAGCCGCGCCAACCCTAGGTAGTGCTGGCGTTGGGCCTCGGGTAGCTTCTCAATTGCGTACCGGAGCATGGTGCGCGGCATGGTGTCGGCGGTTTCGTCCAGGTAGGCGCGGAGCACATCGCTCTCGATGTTTCCAACTTCGCGAAGCATCCAACCGACAGCCTTGTGGATGAGGTCGTGTGTGTCTTGATGCAGGATGCCTGCAACAGTTAGGCAGGGGTCGAAAATCGCCCGCTTGATGCCCGGGAAGGTAAGTAACACGGCCATGCGGCGCTCCCAAAGCACCGATGACTTGGCCAACGACTTCAGCAGGGAATCGTTGGGGTAACGCACCAGCCAGTCGCCAACAACGTACCCTGAGTCAACCAGATCCCAGTTGTTCCAGCAGCCCTCGTATCCGAGTCGCAGCCAGAGCTCAAACAACGGCCCGCGGGCATCGTCGGTTTTTGCCTTCTTGTACCTGTTAATGACGATGAAGTTGGCCAACTGGCGTTCCTCATGGATGGGCGAGTGCGCAAGAAGCTCCACCTGTTCCAGAGGCAGGTTGGCGAACTCTGCCGCTACCGAGCGCACCTCTGGAACTTTGGCTCCGATGAACTCGTCGCCCTCCGCATACTCGCCCGGGCCGGTCTTGAAGAACCAGCCGAGGTCGCGCGACCTACCGGGATTGGCAAAGCGATTCAGCGAGGCCTTTGCTGCCTCAGCCGTGAGGACGGCGTCTGGACCGCTAACCAAGGTCTTCCAGTTCCGAGTCGATATCGCCAAGGTTTGCGCTTAGGACCTCGCCGCCCGAAGACACGGTGAGCCCCGATGAGTCGGCGGCAACATCAACTAGCACCGCGGAGCCGTTGGTGACACGACCCGCCAAAAGCAGGTTGGCTAGCTGGTCGTCGATCTGCTGCTGCATCAGGCGGCGCAGCGGCCTTGCTCCATAGATTGGGTCGTAGCCGTGCTCCGCCAACCAGGCGCGGGCAGCCGGCGTCACAGCCAGCTGCAGCCTGCGTTCGCTCAGGCGACGTCCAAGGCGGTCGATATTCAGTTCGACAATCTGACCGAGTTCAGAGATGCTCAAAGCACTAAACACCACGATGTCATCGAGTCGGTTTAGGAACTCCGGCTTGAAGGCAGAGCGCACGGTGGCCATCACTGCCGCCTGCTTCTCCGCATCGCTCAGTTCTGGCTCAACCAGGAACTGGCTTCCCAGGTTGGATGTGAGAATCAGGATCACGTTCTTGAAATCAACGGTTCGGCCCTGACCATCGGTGAGGCGGCCGTCGTCGAGCACCTGAAGCAGCACGTCGAACACCTCGGGGTGCGCCTTCTCAACCTCGTCTAGCAGCACAACCGAGTATGGGCGTCGACGAACGGCTTCGGTCAACTGACCGCCCTGCTCGTAGCCGATGTAACCCGGAGGGGCTCCAACTAGGCGCGAGACGGAGTGCTTCTCTCCGTACTCACTCATATCGATTCGGACGATTGCCTTCTCGTCGTCGAAGAGGAACTCTGCAAGGCTCTTGGCCAGCTCGGTCTTGCCAACTCCGGTTGGGCCGAGGAACAGGAACGAACCGGTAGGACGGCCGGGGTCGGCGATGCCCGCCTTGGTGCGACGAACTGCATCGGAGACACTCTTGACCGCGCGCTTCTGTCCGATGAGTCGCTTGCCGAGTTCAACCTCTAGGTGCAACAGCTTCTCGCTCTCGCCAGCCAGTAGGCGCCCGGTTGGAATGCCGGTCCAGGCTGCAACCACGGCGGCGATATCGTCCTCGGTCACCTGGTCGTTCACCATGCGCTCGGTTGCGGTCGCCTCTGCGTCCTCGGCCATCGCCAGCTGCTTCTCGAGTGCGGGAATCTCACCGTAGAGCAGACGGCTCGCCTTCTCCAGGTTTCCCTCACGCTGTGCGCGGTCGGCATCGATTCGCAGCTGATCCAACTTGGTCTTGAGTTCACCGATGCGGTTCAGCTCGGCGCGCTCCTTCTCCCATCGGTCGGCCAGCTCCTTGAGGGCCGCCGACTTTGCCTTTAGGTCGTCGCGCAGCTTGGCAAGACGCTCCTTGCTGGCAGCGTCCTTCTCCTTGGCGAGGGCAAGCTCCTCGAGCTTGAGTCGGTCCACCGAGCGACGAAGTTCGTCGATCTCTACCGGGGCAGAGTCGATCTCCATGCGCAGGCGGCTGGCCGCCTCGTCCACAAGGTCAATCGCCTTGTCGGGCAGTTGACGGCCGGTGATGTAACGGTCGCTCAGGGTTGCCGCCGCAATCAAGGCGCTGTCAGCAATTGCCACCTTGTGGTGTGCCTCGTAGCGCTCCTTAAGCCCGCGAAGAATGGCAACGGTGTCAACCACCGATGGCTCGCCCACGTAAACCTGCTGGAACCTGCGCTCCAGTGCCGGGTCGCGTTCGATTCGTTCGCGGTACTCATCCAGGGTGGTGGCACCAATTAGGCGCAATTCGCCGCGGGCAAGCATCGGCTTCAGCATGTTGCTTGCGTCCATGGAACCATCGGCGGCACCGGCGCCTACCAGGGTGTGCAGCTCGTCAACAAACGTGATTACCTGACCCTCGGCGGCGTTGATCTCGGCAAGAACCGCCTTCAGGCGTTCCTCGAACTCGCCGCGGTATTTGGCGCCGGCAACCATCGATGCCAGGTCGAGCGAGATTAGTTGCTTGCCCTTGAGGCTCTCGGGTACGTCGCCCGCCACGATGCGTTGGGCAAGTCCCTCCACCACGGCGGTCTTGCCAACGCCTGGCTCGCCGATGAGCACGGGGTTGTTCTTGGTCCGGCGCGAAAGCACCTGCGATACCCGGCGAATCTCGGCGTCTCGCCCAATAACTGGGTCCAACTTTCCGGCCTTTGCAACCTCGGTGAGGTTTACGCCGTACTGTTCGAGGGCGGACTTTTGTTCCTGCCCCTGCTGGCTTTGTGGATTATTCATTTGATGCTCCTAACTGCTGAGCTACTTTGATTTCCAGAGCACCAGCCCATTGTTCTTGGCTGGCCTCTGCCCCTGTGCGAGTCTCACAACTCCCTGATCGCCAACGGCAAAGACGCTGGCGCCCGGGCGGTTCATGAGTTCGGTTGCAAGCGTGGACTCTAGGTCGCGCACGTGCTTCCGAAGGCTTGCGTTTTCGTTTTCCAGTTCGAGGATGCGTTTGATGCCGGTGAGGCTAACGCCCTCCGCGCTCAGTCGGGCAATCTCCTTGAGTTGGGCAACGTTTCGCATTGTGTAGCGGCGGCTGTTTCCCGCGGTTCGAACCGGGCAAACCAGGCCTAGGTTGTCGTACTGGCGAAGCGTCTGCGGGTGCATCTGGGCCAGTTCGGCGGCCACCGAAATCACAAAAATCGGAGTGTCTTCGGTGATCTCGTCCATTACAGCAGCCCGGCCTTCTGAAGCAGTTCGGTGCGTGGATCTTCATCGGGAAGTTCGGCCGCGAACGCCGCCAGTGCCTCTTGCGCCTTGGCGCTCAGGTGCGACGGCACGGCCACCTCAACTGTTGCAAGCAGGTCGCCCTGATGCTTTTCGGTGACAACACCCTTGCCCTTGACTCGCAGCACTCGCCCGTTTGGAGTTCCGGCCGCAACCTTGAGCTTGACCGGTTCGCCACCCAGCGTTGGCACCTGGATGGTGGCGCCCAGCGCGGCCTCCGCAAACGTAACCGGCACGGTCACGCGCAGGTTGTCGCCGTCGCGAGTGAAAACCGGATGTGGCTTGATGGTCACGGTAACCAGAAGGTCTCCGTTTGGCCCGCCATTCATCGATGGCTGCCCGCGGCCACGCACCTTGAGTTTGCCGCCGTCCTTGATGCCGGCCGGCACCTTGACCGAGACGTCCTCACCGTGCTGGAACGAAAGCTTTCGTGTGGTACCACGAACGCCATCGATGAAGTCAACCGTTATTGAGGCAGTTAGGTCTGCTCCGGGGGTTGGCCCACCGAAGCCACCGAAGCCGCCAAAGCCACCGGGGAAGCCGCCGCCCTGGAAGTTGCCGCGACCGCCACCAAATAGGTTTGCGAACACGTCTTCGAAGCCGGCGCCTCCCGCACCTGGGCCGGCACCGGTAAACCGAGCACCGCCACCCATGGCGCGAACCGCGTCGTACTCCTTGCGCTGCTCGGCATCGCTCAGAACCGTGTAGGCCTCCGAGATCTCCTTGAAGCGCGCCTCCGCCTTGGTATCACCCGGGTTTGAGTCCGGGTGATATTGGCGGGCTAGCTTGCGATAGACCTTCTTGAGTTCGGCATCCGAAACGCTCTTTTCAACGCCAAGGATCTTGTAAAAGTCCTTGTCGAACCAGTCTTGACTCGCCATCGCCGTACTCCCTTTCTTGGT
>Ga0213920_1001787_pt1 | contig 11190 bp, 8 predicted proteins | sample McNCre1117MG_FD_161054 | JGI IMG/M metagenome (GOLD analysis project Ga0213920, IMG submission 161054) | Freshwater microbial communities from McNutts Creek, Athens, Georgia, United States - 11-17 MG | ecosystem: Environmental > Aquatic > Freshwater > Creek | place: USA: Georgia | collected...
ATGTTTTCCCTTGCAGCTAGGAAGTCTTGCGACCCCCTAACCCAGCCTATCGGCCAACTGTTGCAAGGCTCACCGGATTAAGCGGCGAGTGCGAAACGTTCGTCGTTTGCAGTTAGTTTTTTTTCTGCTGTTTTACGAGGATCAGAACCTCGACATGCCCTGCCACGCGTCCGAACCCATGTCGAAACCAGTGCAGCCCCAAGCTACCTATTTTAGGCCTATCCCAGCAATTGCAAGAGCTGAATGGGTGAATCTATTTTTAAATCTGCGCCCCAGCTGCTGATATCGGTCTTTTCGCCCAAATAACCATAGTTAGCAGCCACGGTTCGCATGCCTGCGGCGCGTCCAGCCACGATATCGCGCTCATCATCGCCCACATACAAACACAGCTCTGGCGCAAGACCCAAGCGCCGCGCGGCCTCAAACATGGGCTCAGGATGGGGTTTGGGGTGTGGCGTGGTGTCACCGCTCACGATGGCCGACGCACTGGCAAACAGAGGCATGGCTTGTGTCAAAGGGTCGGTAAAACGTGCCATTTTGTTGGTCACCACGCCCCAAGGCAGGTCACGGGCTTGTAGACCAGCGATCAAATCTTGTACGCCATCAAATACATAAGTTTTGACAGTCATGGCCGCCTCATAGTTGGCGAAGAACTCCTCGCGCATGGCCATGAAATCGGCATGTTCTGGCGTCATGTCAAATGCAATTTTGAGCATGCCACGCGCCCCCGCACCCGCCAAAGGGCGATACAGCGCATATGGCAACGAGGACAAGCCTCTGTCGATGCGCATTTTGTCTGCGGCAGCACCCAAGTCAGGGGCACTGTCAATCAAGGTGCCGTCTAAGTCGAACAGCACAGCGCGAATGTGCTTCAGCATCACAGCGCTTTCTGAGTCGCGACGAGGTAGTTGACGCTGGTGTCAGCGCTCATCCAGTAACGACGGGTCAAGGGGTTGTATTCCATGCCACGGGTGTGTTGCCATTCCAAACCAGCAGCGCGACATGCACTGGCCAATTCACTGGGCCGAATGAATTTGGCGTACTCATGCGTGCCCTTGGGCAGCAAGTTGAGCACGTATTCAGCACCCAAAATGGCAAACAAAAAGGACTTAGGGTTACGGTTGAGTGTCGAGAAAAACACCCAGCCACCCGGCTTGACCAAATCAGCACACGCTTTGACCACTGACGCGGGGTCCGGCACATGCTCCAACATTTCCATGCAAGTCACCACATCAAAGCTGGCAGGACGCTCCAAGGCCAAAGCTTCAACGCTCACCTCACGGTATTGCACATGGGGTGTTTGGGCCTCCAGCGCATGCAGCTGCGCGACTTTGAGCGACTTGGTGGCCAAGTCAATGCCCAGCGCGTTGGCGCCCGATCGCGCCATCGCATCGGTCAAGATGCCACCGCCACAACCCACGTCCAACACGTCTTTGCCTTGCAAGGTCGCGGAGGCTTTGATCCACTCCAAACGCAACGGGTTGATTTGGTGCAGAGGTCGAAATTCGCTCTCAGGGTCCCACCAGCGGTGGGCCAGGTCTGAAAATTTGGCCAATTCGGCCGGATCTACGTTGGTATGGGCTGTCGTTTGCATAAAGTCAATTGTCGTTCAAGCAAAAAGAAACCCCGCCGAAGCGGGGTTTCTTTGGAAGATCAATGAAGATCAGTTAGCGCGTGTGCCAACCACTTCGATCTCAACGCGACGGTTCTTAGCGCGACCTTCTTTGGTCTTGTTGTCAGCAACAGGTTGCTTCTCGCCTTTACCTTCGGTGTAGATGCGGTTCTTTTCGATACCTTTGGACACCAAGTAAGCCTTGACAGACTCAGCGCGGCGGACAGACAGTTTCTGGTTGTAAGCATCAGTACCGACAGAGTCAGTGTGACCCACAGCGATGATGACTTCCAAATTGATGCCTTTGACTTTACCAACCAAGTCGTCCAGCTTGGCTTTGCCAGCGGGCTTGATGACAGACTTGTCAAAGTCGAAGAATGCGTCAGCAGCATAAGTCACCTTGGCAGCAGCTGGCTGTTGAGGTGCTGGAGCTGGTGCTGGCTTTGGAGCAACTGTAGGAGCAACCACGGCGGCAGGAGCAACCAAAGCACCGTCACAACCTTTAGCGGCAGTGGCTGGCGTCCAGCTGGCATCGCGCCAGCACAGGCCTGCACCGCTTTTCCATGTGTCGCCGGAGGCATTGCGCCAGTTGTCAACGTTTTGTGCAACGGCAGCAGTAGCCAAAGCGGCGGTAGCAACAAAAGCTGCCAAATTCTTCAAGTTTTTCATAGTTCACCTCTGAGGTATGTAAAAGCCGCAGAACACTCTGCGAATTCAGGCAGTCAAGGCGCAAAGACCGTAACGCTTAGAAATATTGTGCCATAGCCGACACGCCCTACTGCTCGAATTAACAAGCCTTAAGAAATTAAGCCGACAGCGTGTTGCAAGTCAGCCACACCCAATGGCGCTGTTAAACCGCCTAAAATGTCAGGTTTCCTGCTTTACGGCCGCTTTCATGACCCAGTTCGCTAAAGAAACATTGCCCATCAGCCTAGAAGAGGAGATGCGCCGCAGCTACCTTGATTACGCCATGAGCGTGATTGTGGGCCGCGCCCTCCCCGATGCGCGTGACGGCTTAAAGCCAGTGCACCGTCGCGTCTTGTTTGCGATGCACGAGCTCAACAACGACTGGAACCGTCCTTATAAAAAGTCCGCTCGTATCGTGGGTGACGTGATCGGTAAATACCATCCGCACGGCGACAGCGCGGTGTACGACACCATCGTGCGTATGGCGCAAGACTTCTCGCTGCGCCACATGTTGGTCGACGGCCAAGGTAACTTCGGCTCGGTCGACGGCGACAACGCTGCGGCCATGCGTTACACAGAAATCCGTTTGTCCAAAATCGCTCACGAGATGTTGAGCGACATCGACAAAGAAACCGTCGACTTCGGCCCTAACTACGACGGTTCCGAAAAAGAACCGTTGGTCTTGCCAAGCCGCATCCCCAACTTATTGGTCAACGGCTCCTCCGGCATTGCCGTGGGTATGGCGACCAACATCCCGCCTCACAACTTGAACGAAGTCGTGGACGCGTGCTTGCACATGCTGCGTCACCCCGAGGCCACCATCGACGAGTTGATGGAAATCATCCCCGCCCCCGACTTTCCGACCGCCGGCATTATTTACGGCATGAGCGGCGTCAAAGATGGCTATCGCACGGGTCGTGGCCGTGTGGTGATGCGCGCCAAGTGCCACTTTGAAGACATCGACAAAGGCCAGCGCCAATCCATCATCGTGGACGAGCTGCCTTACCAAGTGAACAAAAAGACCCTGCAAGAACGCATGGCCGAGCTGGTTCACGAGAAAAAGATTGAAGACATCAGCCACATCCAAGACGAGTCCGACAAATCGGGCATGCGCTTGGTGATTGAACTCAAGCGCGGCGCCGTGCCTGAAGTGGTACTGAACAATCTGTACAAACAGACGCAACTGCAAGACACCTTCGGCATCAACATGGTGGCCTTGATTGACGGTCAACCCAAGCTGTGCAATTTGCGCGACTTGATTGCTGTGTTCTTGGGTCACCGACGCGAAGTGGTCACACGCCGCACCATCTTTACCCTGCGCAAAGCCCGCGAACGTGGTCATGTGCTGGAAGGTTTGGCGGTGGCTTTGGCCAACATCGACGAGTTCATCCGCATCATCCGCAATGCGCCTACGCCCCCTGTGGCCAAGGCCGAGTTGATGACCAAGTCGTGGGACAGCCAACTGGTGCGCGAAATGCTCACGCGCAGCCGCCTCGACGGTGGCGTGATCAACGCCGATGACTACCGCCCCGATGGCTTGGAAAAAGAATTCGGCATGGGCAGCGACGGTCTGTACCGTTTGAGCGACACCCAAGCCCAAGAAATTTTGCAGATGCGTCTGCAACGCCTGACCGGTTTGGAACAAGACAAGATCGTCAAAGAATACAAAGACGTGATGGCAGAGATCGACGATTTGCTCGACATCTTGGCCAAACCCGAGCGCGTCTCGACCATCATTGGTGACGAATTGGCAGTGGTCAAACAAGAGTTCGGCCAGACCAAACTCGGCGCTCGCCGCAGCTTGATTGAGCACAACGCGCAAGATTTGGCCACTGAAGACCTGATCACGCCCACCAACATGGTGGTCACGCTCAGCCACAGCGGCTATATCAAGAGCCAACCTCTGTCTGAATACCGTGCCCAAAAACGCGGTGGTCGCGGCAAACAAGCCACAGCGACCAAAGAAGACGACTGGATTGACCAACTCTTCATCGCCAACACGCACGACTACATCTTGTGCTTCTCCAACCGTGGTCGCCTGTATTGGCTCAAGGTCTGGGAAGTGCCGGCGGGCTCACGCGGCTCACGCGGCCGCCCCATCGTCAACATGTTTCCCTTGCAAGAAGGCGAAAAAATCAACGTCGTGTTGCCCCTCACGGGCGACATGCGCACCTTCCCCAGTGATCACTACGTGTTCATGGGTACCTCAATGGGCACGGTCAAAAAGACCTCCTTGGATGAATTCAACAACCCACGCAAGGGCGGCATCATCGCGGTCAACTTGGATGACGGCGACTTCTTGATTGGCGCAGCCCTGACCGACGGCAAACACGATGTGATGCTGTTCAGCGACGGTGGTAAAGCTGTGCGCTTTGACGAAAACGACGTGCGTCCCTTGGGTCGCAGCGCGCGTGGCGTGCGCGGCATGATGATCGAAGAAGGTCAAAGCGTGATCGCCATGTTGGTGTCTGAACAAGAAGACCCCAACGCGCCCGCCGACGAAACCACACCACGCGCCAGCGTGTTGACCGCCACCATCAACGGCTACGGCAAACGCACCAGCATCACCGAGTACACACGCCACGGCCGTGGCACCAAAGGCATGATTGCCATCCAGCAATCTGAGCGTAACGGCAAAGTCGTCGCAGCCACCTTGGTGCATGCGGAAGACGAAATCATGCTCATCACCGACACCGGCGTGTTGGTGCGTACCCGCGTGTCTGAAATTCGCGAACTCGGCCGCGCCACCCAAGGCGTGACCTTGATCGGCTTGGACGAAGGCGCCAAACTCAGCGGTTTGCAACGCATCGTCGAAAACGACGCCGCCATCGCAGAAGGCGAAGCTGACAGTGACACCGACGCACCCGCAGCAGACAACGGTACGGACAGCGGTACTGATGCACCCAGCGAGGCCTAAATCAGCATGAGCGTTCGTCCCTATAACTTTTCGGCGGGCCCTGCGGCCATGCCGCTGGAAGTATTGCAACAAGCGGCTGCCGAGATGACTGACTGGCACGATGCACAAGGCCGTTCCTCAGGCATGGGCGTGATGGAAATGAGCCATCGCGGCAAAGAGTTCATCAGCATCTACGAACAAGCCGAAGCTGACCTGCGCGAACTCTTGGCGGTGCCTGCCAATTTCAAAATCTTGTTCATGCAAGGTGGCGGTTTGGCTGAAAACGCCATCGTGCCGATGAACCTCTCACGCGGCGAAACCATTGACGTGGTGGTGACGGGCAGCTGGAGCGAAAAATCGTTCAAAGAAGCGGGTAAATATTGCACGCCACATCTAGCCGCCACTGGGGCTGAAGGCCACTTCACCGCCTTGCCCGCCCCCAAGCAATGGCAGTTGAGCAAAGCCGCGCAATACGTGCACATTTGCACCAACGAGACCATTCATGGCGTGGAATTCCACACCCTGCCTGACCTCAAAGCCTTGGGCTCTGACGCACCGCTGGTGATCGACTTCTCGTCGCATGTGCTTTCGCGCAGCGTCGATTGGTCCAAAGTCGGCGTTGCGTTTGGTGGCGCACAAAAGAACATTGGCCCTGCGGGCGTGACGCTGGTGGTGGTGCGCGAAGACTTGCTAGGCCATGCGCTCCAAGTTTGCCCCAGTGCCTTCAATTACAAAACCGTGGCTGACAACGGCTCGATGTACAACACGCCGCCCACGTACAGCATCTACATGGCGGGCCTGACTTTCCAGTGGCTGAAACGTCAAGGTGGTGTGGCTGCCATGGAGCAGCGCAACATCGCCAAAGCCAAGTTGCTGTATGACTTTTTAGACAGCTCCGACTTCTACAGCAACAAGGTTGCGCACGACTGCCGCTCGCGCATGAACGTGCCCTTCTTCTTGGCTGACGAGTCGCGCAACGATGCTTTCTTGAGCGGCGCCAAAGCTGCAGGTTTGTTGCAACTCAAGGGCCACAAGTCGGTCGGGGGCATGCGTGCCAGCATCTACAACGCCATGCCGATCGAAGGCGTACAAGCGCTGGTGAGCTACATGCAAGCGTTTGAAAAAACACAGGCGTAAAACAACAACACCATGAGCCAACAACCCATTCAGTCTGACGCCCTCGCCGCCTTGCGCGTGCAAATCGACGCACTCGACAAACAACTGCTGCAATTGGTCAACGACCGCGCCAAAGTGGCCGAACAAGTGGGCGACATCAAACGCGCCGAAGGCTCCCCCTTCTTCCGCCCCGATCGCGTGGCACAAGTGATCGACAAGATCACCCAAGCCAACCCAGGCCCGCTGAAAAACGAACACATCGCGTCCATCTGGCGCGAAATCATGTCGGCCTGCTTGGCCCTTGAAGCGCCCCAACGCGTGGCCGTGCTCGGCCCTCAAGGCACGTTTTGCGAGCAAGCCGCCATTGAGTTTTTCGGCAGCGCTGCCAACTTGATTTACTGCGCCAACTTTGACGAAGTCTTCCACGCCACCGCTGCGGGCACCGCCCAATATGGCGTGGTGGGCATGGAAAACTCCACCGAAGGTGTGGTCGCTCGCTCACTCGATTTGTTCTTGCGCTCGCCCGTGCATGTGGTGGGCGAAGTCAGCTTGCTGGTGCGCCACAACCTGATGCGCCAAATCAATTCAGATGCTGGCATCGAAGTAGTCATGGCCCACCCACAAGCCTTGGCCCAATGCCAAGGCTGGTTGTCGCAACACTTGCCGCACGTCGAACGCCGTGCGGTGGCCAGCAACGCCGAAGGTGCCCGTTTGGCCGCCACCAATCCCACATGGGCTGCCTTAGCCAGCGAGCGCGCGGCCAGCCAGTTTGGCCTGCACATCGTGCACCACGCCATCCAAGATGAGGCTTACAACCGCACGCGCTTTGCCGTCATTGCCTTGCCCCAAACCTTGGCCACGCCTCCCGCGTCGGGCAACGACTGCACCAGCTTGGTGGTGTCGGTGCCCAACCGTCCGGGTGCTGTGCACGACTTGCTGGTGCCGCTCAAAAACAACGGCGTCTCAATGACGCGCTTTGAGTCACGCCCCGCCAAATCTGGCCAGTGGGAGTACTACTTCTACATCGACATCCAAGGCCACATCAGCCAACCTCATGTGGCGGCTGCGCTGCAAGAGCTGCAAGGTTTGTGCGCGTTCTACAAGGTGTTGGGTTCTTACCCTGTGTCGGAATGACGTCCGGATCGCCGCTGACACCGCGATTCGACAAACTGGCGCTCATTGGCTGCGGGTTGATGGGCGGCTCCTTCGCGCTGGCCTTGCGCGAGGCGGGTTGGGTCAAACACATCGTTGGCTTCAGCGCGTCTGAAAAAACCCGTCAACGCGCCGTCGAACTTCAGGTCATTGACCAAGCCTGCAACAGCGTGGCTGAAGCCGTACAAGACGCCGATTTGGTGCTGCTCGCCGTGCCCGTGGGCGCCATGCAAAGCAGCTTTGAAGCCCTGCGCCCCGCCTTGTCTGCGAACGCTTTGTTAATGGACGTGGGCTCCACCAAATGCGATGTGGTCGCCGCGGCACAGCAGCACTTGGGTGAACGGTTGTCATGCTTTGTACCGGCCCACCCCATTGCGGGCAAAGAAGTGGCGGGCATCGACCACGCCGAAAGCGGTTTGTACCAAGCGCGCCGCACCATCCTCACCCCCTTGCCCGAAACAGGCACGACCCAATTAGAAGCGGCCCAAGCCGTTTGGCAAGCCGTGGGCAGCCACGTCACGGTGATGAACCCCGAAGCACACGACGCCACGTTTGCAGCGGTCAGCCACTTGCCTCACTTGCTCGCGTTTGCCGCAGTCAATGCCTTGACCGCACAAGCACAAGGCCGCACGTTTTTACAAATGGCGGGCCCCGGCTTTCGCGACTTTTCGCGCATCGCAGCCAGTGACCCTGCTGTTTGGCGCGACATTTTGAGCGCCAACCAAGTCGAAGTGTTGGCTCAAATGGCGCACTTTCGCCAGGCCCTCGATGCGTTTGAAGCGGCCATGCAACAAGGCGACACCGCAGCGCTGCAACACCTGATTCAACAAGCCAGCGATGTGCGCTCGGCTTGGACACTTCAAGCAGGCAACGCTTGCAACACAGCTTCTGAAACCCAACGTTCATGACGATGCACCGCATCTCCGCCACGAACGTTCTTTCACGTTAATCCCGATGTTCTCCACCGCCTTCCTCGACCTTCCCCCGCTGCAAGGCGCCTCTGGCACCGTCACGTTGCCCGGCTCTAAAAGCATTTCCAACCGCGTACTGTTGCTGTCGGCCCTGTGCCAAGGCACGACCGTGGTGCACGACTTGCTCGACTCCGACGACACCCGCGTGATGCTGGCCGCACTGCGCCAACTCGGCTGTGGTGTGGATGTGCAAGGCACCACCGTGACCATCACGGGATTGGGCGGTGAACTCAAGCACCACGATGCCATTGAGTTTTTCATGGGCAATGCAGGCACAGCCATGCGCCCGCTCACCGCGGCGTTGGCCGTGTTGGGTGGCGACTTCACCCTCAAAGGCGTGCCACGCATGCACGAGCGCCCCATTGGCGATTTGGTCGATGCGCTGCGCTTACTCGGATGCTCCATTGACTATTTAGGCAACGACGGCTTCCCACCGCTGCACATTGGCCAACCCACTCTCAAAGTGGACGCACCGATTCAAGTGCGCGGCGATGTATCGAGCCAATTCCTCACCGCCTTGTTGATGGCGCTGCCTCTTGCGGCCAAAGACCGAAACATCGTGATTGAAGTCGTGGGCGAACTCATCAGCAAACCCTACATCGACATCACGCTCAACCTGTTGGCGCGTTACGGCATTGCCGTTCAGCGCGATGGCTGGCAGCGCTTCACGATTCCACAAGGCTGCCGCTACCAATCGCCAGGCACGATTCACGTCGAGGCCGATGCATCGTCAGCCAGCTACTTCATCGCCTTAGGCGCCATCGCGCAAGGCCACGGCATCCGCATCCAAGGCGTGGGCGCAGACTCCATCCAAGGCGACATCCGCTTCATGGATGCGGCGGCACAAATGGGCGCAAAAATTACCAGCGGCCCGAACTGGCTCGAAATCCAACGTGGCGCATGGCCACTCAAAGCCATCACCCTTGACTGCAACCACATCCCCGACGCCGCCATGACCTTGGCGGTGATGGCTCTGTACGCAGACGGTCCCACCACGCTGCGCAACATTGCCAGCTGGCGGGTCAAAGAAACCGACCGCATCGTGGCCATGGCGACCGAATGCCGCAAGTTGGGCGCAACGGTAGAAGAAGGCCCAGACTGGATCACGATCTACCCGTTGCCAAATGGCCAGCACAGCCATGGCAAGCACACCCCACCCTCGGCGCAGGGCCAATGGACAGCCGCCAGCATCCACACCTACGACGACCACCGTGTCGCCATGTGTTTCTCGCTTGCGGCCTTCAATGCCGACCAAGTACCGGTGCGCATCGAAGACCCCAAGTGCGTGGCGAAAACCTTCCCCGACTACTTCGAAGCCCTGTTTTCAGTCGCCCATGCGAATACCAAAGACATTCCCGTCATTTGCATCGACGGCCCCACGGCCTCAGGCAAAGGCACATTGGCCAGCCGCGTGGCGCAAGCGTTGGGCTACCACTACCTCGATTCAGGCGCGCTTTACCGCGTGACCGCTTATGCCGCTTTGCAAGAGGGTTTGGCGCTGGAATTGGCAAACGAAGCCGCGATTGCCGACCTCGCTCGCGCCCTCCCTGTGCGCTTTGATGGTGAAACCGTGTGGCTGGGCGACTCCGACGTGAGCGACGCCATTCGCACCGAAGAAGCCGGCATGAATGCCTCGAAAGTGTCCGTTTTACCTGCGGTTCGCACCGCATTGGTGGACTTACAGCTCAGCTTTCAACGCCTGCCAGGTCTTTTGGCCGATGGACGCGACATGGGAACGGTCATTTTCCCCCAAGCCCCTCTGAAAGTGTTTTTGACCGCCAGTGCCGCACAACGCGCCGAACGTCGTCATAAGCAATTGATTTCAAAGGGTATTTCGACTACACTCGACAGTCTTCGCGCCGATTTAGAGGCCCGTGACGCACGCGATTCATCGCGCAGCGTGGCACCTCTGAAACCGGCACAAGATGCGGTGCTGCTAGACAACTCCTCGCTCTCTATCGAAGCTTCGGTGGATCAGGTCTTGAACTGGTGGCAAAGCAAGCAGCCTTTCTAAGTCTTTAGCAAGCTGCACACCTGGCCCGTTTGGCTCTCCTCGCGCTGCATTGGCGCACTGGCCCAACGGATCTAAAACTTAACCCGTGGCTCACGCCACAACCCACCGCTAACCGCAGGCCCATGTGGCACAGCAATGTCGCTGTCCTCTTTCCCGTGGTTAGACACAAGGAAAAAAATGTCCGAATCTTTTGCCGCCCTATTTGAAGAATCCCTGAAGCGCTCCGAAATGCGCACAGGCGAAGTGATCACTGCTGAAGTGATCCGTATTGAGCACAACCACGTTGTGGTGAACGCTGGCCTCAAGTCTGAAGCCTACGTGCCAATCGAAGAATTCAAGAATGACAAGGGCGAACTCGAAGTCCAAGCTGGCGACTTCGTGTCGGTCGCGATCGGTAGCGTTGAAAACGGCTACGGCGACACCATTTTGAGCCGCGACACTGCCAAGCGTTTGGCATCGTGGATGAGCTTGGAAAAAGCTCTGGAATCTGGCGAATTTGTCACTGGCACGACCAGCGGCAAAGTCAAGGGTGGCTTGACCGTGTTGGTCAACGGCATCCGCGCCTTCTTGCCTGGTTCATTGATCGACACACGTCCGATCAAAGACTTGTCTCCTTACGAGAACAAGACCATGGAATTCAAGGTCATCAAGTTGGACCGCAAGCGCAACAACGTCGTGTTGTCACGCCGCGCTGTGGTGGAAGCTTCGATGGGCGAAGAGCGCGCCAAGTTGATGGAAACTT
>Ga0213920_1001792_pt1 | contig 11158 bp, 10 predicted proteins | sample McNCre1117MG_FD_161054 | JGI IMG/M metagenome (GOLD analysis project Ga0213920, IMG submission 161054) | Freshwater microbial communities from McNutts Creek, Athens, Georgia, United States - 11-17 MG | ecosystem: Environmental > Aquatic > Freshwater > Creek | place: USA: Georgia | collected...
AGCCGCAAATGCCCACCACCGACGTGCCGCACATCGAGGCCACACCCGAAGGTGAGTTTTGGCACAAGTTGGTGATGGAAATGTCTGCCGCCGAAACCATCAATGCTTTGGTCCGAGAGTTAGGTTTGCAGTCGCAGTTGGTGGCGCGTGATACCGACACTTGGATGCTGCGCGTGGAGCGTGAATCGCTCAACAGCACCACCAGCCGCGAGCGTTTGCAAAAAGCACTCGAAACCGCCGGCTACCCTGTGCGCCTCACCGTCGAAGTGGGCCGCGTGCAAGACAGTCCCGCCAAACGCAATGCTGCCGCTGCCGCGCAACGCCAGGCAGGGGCCGAGGCCATCATCCTCAACGACCCCTATGTTCAAAGTTTGATGCGGGACTACGGCGCCAAAATCGTGCCGGGCAGTATCAAGCCGCTTTAAGCTCAACCGCTTTATTTTTTAGTTTGTAAAAAGGGAAACACATGTTCAACAAAGGACAACTCTCGGGCCTGATGAAGCAAGCCCAAGCCATGCAAGAAAACCTGAAAAAGGCCCAAGAAGAGCTGGCCTTCGTGGAAGTCACGGGCGAATCAGGTTCTGGCTTGGTCAAGGTTTTGATGACCTGCAAACACGAGGTCAAACGCATCACCATCGACCCCAGCTTGCTGGCCGACGACAAAGACATGCTTGAAGACTTGGTGGCTGCCGCCTTCAACGACGCTGTGCGCAAAGCCGCTGAAACCAGCGAAGCCAAGATGAGCAAGCTCACCGCTGGCTTGCCACCTGGCCTGAAGCTGCCGTTCTAAATGAGCGACACGTCTGTGCTGGAAGGCCTGGTTCAGGCCCTGCGCCGTTTGCCCGGCGTGGGGGTGAAATCGGCCTCGCGCATGGCGTACCACTTGCTGCAACACGACCGCGAGGGGGCTGAGCTGATCTCTCAGGCTCTGCACCAAGCGGCCAGCCTTGTGCAGCACTGCGAGCGTTGCCACACCTTCACCACTCAAACCGTGTGTGACACCTGTTTGGACGATGGCCGCGACACCACGCGTTTGTGTGTGGTGGAAACGCCCGCCGACCAATCGGCGGTGGAGCGCACAGCCGCTTACAAAGGCCTGTACTTTGTGTTGATGGGGCGCATCAGCCCCTTGGATGGTTTTGGCCCCAAAGACATTGGCTTGCAAAAGCTGATCGAGCGCGCCAGTGATGGCGCGGTGAAAGAAGTCATCTTGGCCACCAACTTCACCGCCGAAGGTGAGGCCACAGCCCATGTGCTGGGTGAGGCCTTGAAGAAACGCGGTGTGCAAGTCACACGCCTAGCCCGTGGCGTGCCGGTGGGCAGCGAGCTGGAGTATGTGGATTTGGGCACCATTGCCCATGCCTTGGTGGACAGGCGCGACGCTTAAAACAGCTTTATTTCTTGGCGACCTTGGTGTCGCCTTTTTTATCGCCTTTGCTGGCGACTTGTTTCTTGCCAGAGCCTTTGCTTTCTTTGGCAGACGCCAGCTTTGTGCCTTTGGCGTGCTTGCCACCTTTGCCAGACGCTTTGCGCTTGGCCACGGCTTCGGGGGACAAATCAAGCTTGCCGTTGTCCGCCACTTGGGCGGTCACGTCACCCAATACGTTGGCATGGCGGGGCACCAGCAGAGCTGAACCCGCTTTGATGAGCATGCGTGGTGGGATATTGTTGATGGCGCGAAAGTCCGCCTCGCTCATGTTCACGTGTTTGGCTGCATCGGCGACTTTCATGGTGGAAGGCGCAATCCAGGCTGTCCATGTGGCCATGCGGCCCAAGGTGGAGGCTTCGTAGTTGCGTTGGAACACTTCGGCGTTGTCCCAAGGCAGCAAGATGTTGGGCGAGCCAGCGGCCAGCAATACGGGGCGGTGTGCCGAGGGGTTCAAGGCTTTGAAGTCTTGTTCCGAGATGTCAGCCAGCTTGGCTGCGACGCTCACATCCATGTCGCGTGGCAGGGGCACGCTTTGAAAGTAGGGGTGGTTGGGAATGCTGGGCAGCACCACGCTGTACTGCGGCGGGTTGCCCACAATGTTTTTCATGGCCTGCAGCTTGGGCACATACATGCGCGTTTCCATCGGCATGTTCAGGTCGGTGTAGCTGGTGGGCAAGCCCGCGCGTTTGTTGCGCGCAATGGCTTTGCCCACATTGCCTTCGCCCCAGTTGTAGGCGGCCAAGGCCAAGTGCCAGTCGCCAAACATTTTGTGCAGGCGTTCGAGGTAGTCGAGTGCCGCGCGGGTGGAGGCTTGCACATCGCGGCGGTCGTCGCGGAAGACGCTTTGTTTCAGGTCAAAGCTTTTGCCCGTGGCGGGCATGAACTGCCACATGCCGCTGGCACGTGCGCTAGACACCGCTTGTGGGTTGAACGCGCTCTCAATGAAAGGCAACAAGGCCAACTCGGTGGGCATGTTGCGCGCTTCGAGTTCTTCAACGATGTGGAACAGGTATTTGCTTGAGCGCTCGCTCATGCGCTGCAGGTAGTCGGGTTTGTTGGCGTACCACTGGGTGCGGTCGTTGACCAAGTCGCTTTCCAGGTCGGGCATTTGGTAGCCCTTGCGGATGCGCTCCCACAAGTCGTTGGGCAAGTTCAGTTGCGCCACGCCATCGCGTTTGGCATTGCCTTTGGTAATCGGGCTCAAACCACCGGAGCCAGTAGCGCCTTGTTCGGCCAAGTTGGCGCAACCCGTTAGCAGGGCGAGGCTAAGGCTAAATACAGCGAGTAAAAATTTCATTTGAAATCGTTCTTCCATTCACGAAGGGCTGCAAACACAGCCACGTCGTCAGTTTGTTCGAGCGCTGAGAATTCAGCGTGCTGTGCAACGGCATGTCGCACACGGGGATGTCGAGCCCGTAAAAACGGGTTGATTTGCAATTCGGTGCCCAGCTGGGCGGGCAGGGTGGGGGTTCCCTGGGCTCTGAGCTGCTGGCACTGCGCCATGTAGGTCTGCAAATCTGTGTTGCCAGGTTCTACGGCGAGGGCGAATCGCAAGTTGGAAAGAGTGTACTCGTGGGCGCAGCACACCCGCGTTGTTGGGGGTAATGCCGCCAAGCTGTCCAGAGAAGCCAGCATTTGTGCGGGCGTGCCCTCAAAAATGCGCCCGCAGCCGCCTGAAAACAAGGTGTCGCCGCAAAACAGAACGGGGCTGTGCGGGGCATTTGGCAGAAAGTACGCCACATGGCCCGCGGTGTGGCCCGGTACATCCAAGACCGCCACCGTTTGGCTCAGCAATTCAAGATGGTCGCCGTGCATGACGGGGGTGAAAGGGGCAGGCACCTCTTCGCGGGCAGGGCCAAACACTTGGGCGCCTGTGGCGAGGTGGAGTTCGCGCACGCCGCCCACGTGGTCAGCGTGGTGGTGGGTGACTAGAATCGCGGCCAATGTCAGACCGTGGTCGGCCAGCGCTTGCAACACAGGTGCAGCGTCACCGGGGTCGACCACCACGGCCCGTTGGTCTTGTTGCCACAACCACAGGTAGTTGTCTGAGAACGCAGGCAGTGCAATCAGCTTCATGTCATCTACATCTTTAAAAAACGATAGTTTGCCTGACTGGCTGGCGTCTCCCGCCGGGCAGTACTTGCGTACGTGGGAACAAACCTATTTAGACCGCGCGGTGGCCGATATATTTGGTTTTCATGCCTTGCAATTGGGCTTTCCTGCGCTGGATGCCTTGCAAGCCAACCGCATGCCGCACCGCTGGCTGGGCTGCGACACGCACCCCGAGCCTTGGCCCTTGGGCCGCGATGTGCTGCTCACCAACTACGAAGCCTTGCCTTTTCCCAGTGCCAGCTTGGACTTACTGGTGTTGCCCCACACGCTTGAGCTGAGCTACGACCCACACGCCACGCTGCGTGAGGTCGAGCGCGTCTTGGTGCCTGAGGGGCGGGTGGTGATTTGTGGCTTCAACCCCAACAGCCTCTGGGGCCTGAGCAAGAGCTGCAAACGTGGCTTTTCGGAGGTGGGCGAGTTCATTGGCCAGCGCCGTTTGCGCGATTGGCTGCAGCTGTTGAGTTTTGAGGTGGAGTCCACCAGTTTTGGTTGCTACCGCCCAGCGGTGAAAACCGAGCGTTGGCTCAAACGCTGGGATTGGATGGACGAGGCGGGCGTGCGCTGGTGGCCCATCTTGGGTTCGGTCTACGGCATGGTGGCGGTCAAGCGCGTGCAGGGCATGCGTTTGATGTCACCCGCATGGAAAAAAGCGGTGCCGCGTGCGGCCACGGTGGTGACGACAGCCTCCAACACAGCATCCAAAGGAATGGAATGAACACGGTAGAGATTTACACAGACGGCGCTTGCAAAGGCAACCCAGGCCCTGGCGGTTGGGGCGCGTTGCTGCGCTCGCCTTCGGGCCAGGAAAAAGAGTTGTTTGGTGGCGAGCTAGACACCACCAACAACCGCATGGAATTGATGGCCGTCATTGAAGCCCTTCGCGCTTTGAAGCGCCCCTGCGTGGTGGCTTTGTATTTAGACAGCGAGTACGTGCGCAAAGGCATCACCGAGTGGATTCACGGCTGGAAAGCCCGCAGCTGGCGGACGGCTGCCAAGCAACCCGTGAAGAATGCCGATTTGTGGCAGCAGCTCGATGCCTTGACCCATCAAGGTGACCACGACATCGTGTGGCACTGGGTCAAGGGCCATGCCGGCCATGTGGACAACGAGCGGGCCGATGGCTTGGCTAACCGAGGTGTGGAATTAGCCTTGTCGGGTAGGTGACAGATTTTGTGAAGCTGTTGTAAAGGTTTCCTTTGACGTGTCCTCTGAGGGGCATATTGCGGCTTAAAGCGGGTGTAACTGGTACATTGCTTGTTGTTGTCAAAATACGCAAAGAAAACGTTTGCTTGCTATGAAATACCCGTCTAAAAAAGTCACGAAAAAAAGTTTAATCTGGGTCGCTGCGGTGCTTGTAGTGATCGGTGGCGCTACCAAGTATTTTTGGCCTGCTGGCACGACAGATGCCAAATCACCCGTTCAAACAGTCACCACATTTGTGGTGGAAGCGCGTGATTTCCCCGTGATTTTGGACGCCACGGGTAGTACCGTTGCCGCGAACATCGTTGACATTCGCCCACAAGTTACCAATGTTGTGGCAAAGGTTCATATCAAAGAAGGTCAAAAGGTCAAGGCTGGTGATTTGCTCATCAGCTTGGATGACCGCGCTGATCGTGCCAATTACGACAAAGCACAAGCCACTGCAGACGACGCTCAGCGTCAACTGAACCGAGCTGAAGAGTTGTTGCGCCAACAGTTTGTGGCGCAAGGTGCGGTGGATACCGCACGTGCCAACGCGCAAGCCGCACAAGCTGCAGCGCGCGCCGCACAAGCACAGCTGAGCTACGACAACATTCGTTCTCCCATCACAGGACGTGCGGGCATCATCAACGTGTTTCCAGGTGCCTTGGTGCAGCCTGGCAACACCGTGTCTACCAGCACCACCGCGACCACGACGACGACGCAAGGCGCAATGGTCACCATCACGCAACTAGATCCGATGAACGTGCAGTTCACCGTGCCAGAAAGCGCCTTGTCTGCTTTGTTTGCAGCGCAGCAAGCGGGTCAAACACCCACCATCAGCTTTCAAATGGGCGATGGCAAAAAACGCGAAGGCAAGGTCTATGTGATTGACAACCAAGTGGACCAAGCGATTGGCGCGGTGAAGGTCAAAGCTGTGGTGGATAACGCCGACCACACGCTGATTCCAGGCCAGTTCGTCCGCTTGCAAGTCAAAGCGGGGAGCTTCAAAGATGTCCTGGTTGTGCCCTCGCAAGCGGTGGTGACGAATGCCCGTGGCGACCAGGTGTTTGTGGTCGATGCCGAAAACACCGTGAGCATGAAACCCATCAAAGTGCAAACCCAAAGCCAAGGCTTTGCCGTCATCAGTGGCATCAATGCCGGTGACAAAGTGGTGGTCGAAGGCAAGCAAAACTTGCGCCCCAACGGCAAAGTGAAAGAAGCGGCGGCCAAGGGCGATGCAAAGCCAGAAGCTAAGCAAGAAACCAAAGCCGAAGCACACAAATGACGATTTCAGAACTCTGCATTCGTCGTCCAGTGATGACGATTCTGCTGTCCATGGCGACCGTGGTGGCAGGTGTCATTGCCTACACCAAAATTCCCGTGGCGGCACTGCCTAGCTTTAACAGCCCAGTCATTCAGGTGTCGGCCACGTTGTCGGGTGCCAGTCCAGAAAACATGGCGGCTTCAGTGGCCTTACCTTTGGAGAAAGAATTCTCCACGATTGACGGCATCACGGTCATTAGCTCGACCAACTTCTTGAGTACAACCAGCATCACGCTGGAATTCAACAACGACCGTGACATTGACAAAGCAGCGGTGGACGTTCAAGCCGCCTTGCTACGTGCGCAACGCCGCTTGCCGATTGAGATGACCACGCCGCCGTCGTACCGCAAAGTCAACCCTGCAGATGCGCCTGTACTGCTGATGGCGTTGAGTTCGCCTGCGATGGACTTGTTCGAAGTCAGCGACTATGCCGAGAACTTGATCTCACCAAACTTGTCCACCATCGATGGCGTTGCCCAAGTGCTGGTGTATGGTCAAAAACGCTACGCCGTGCGCGTGCGCGCCAACCCTGCCAAGTTGGCCTTGAACAATTTGACGATGGATGATGTGGCTCAAGCGGTCAACAAAGCTAACTCCAACGCACCCGTCGGTGTCTTGGATGGTCCACGTCAAGCTTTGACGATTTATGCCAATCCGCAACTTGTGCATGCGCGTGAGTTTGCGGATTTATTGATTGCGCAGCGCAATGGCTTGCCCATCCGTTTGTCTGATGTGGCGGTGGTGAGCGAGAGTTACGAGCAGGTCAAAACCAGCGGCTCATACATGGGCGAGCGCGCCGTCATCATTGCGGTTCTGCGTCAACCCAGTGCCAATACGGTGAAGGTGGTCGATGGCATTCGGCGCATGATTCCGCAGTTCGAAAAACAAATGCCCGGGTCCATGCAAATCAATTTGTTGAACGACCGCTCAATGTCGATTCGCGAGTCGATTCACGACGTGAACTACACCTTGGCCTTGACCATCGCTTTGGTGGTGTTGGTGATCTTCTTGTTCTTGAAGCACGCGGCAGCGACCATCATTCCGGCTCTGAGCTTGCCAGTGTCGTTGATTGGTGCGTTCTTCTTGATGTATTGGTTGGGTTACAGCCTTGATAACGTGTCGCTGCTCGGTATCACGCTGGCCGTGGGCTTGGTGGTCGATGACTCCATCGTGGTGTTAGAGAACATCGTGCGCTACGTGGAAGAGGGCATGCACCCGCTCAAAGCGGCTTTGAAGGGCAGTAAAGAAGTCGGTTTCACCATCATCTCGATCTCGATTTCGCTGGTGGCGGTGTTCATTCCCATTTTCTTCATGCCAGGCCCGATTGGCTTGTTGTTCCGTGAGTTCGCGGTGGTGGTGTCGCTGTCGATTTTGGTGTCAGCCATTGTGTCGCTCACTTTGGTTCCCATGTTGTGTAGCCGCTTTTTGCCCAAGCATGGTGAAGAGCCTAAGGACTACTGGATCACCATCAAGTTTGATGAAATCTTCCATGCTGTACTGACCAAGTACGAGTCCACGCTGGACTGGTGTTTGGCTCACCAACGTCATGTGTTGGGTGTCGCAATCGGCACGTTTGTGGTGACCATTGCGATGTACATCTGGGTGCCCAAGGGCTTTTTCCCTGAAGAAGATTTGGGACAGGTGTTACTCACCACAGAGGCCGCTGAAGATATCTCCTTTGGTGCCATGCTGAAGCTGCAAGACCAAGCTGCTGAAATGGTGAAAAACGACCCTAACGTATTGAGCATGGTGTCGTTTGTAGGCGGAGGCGGTAACAACGGCAACTTGCCAAATAACGGCCGCATGTTCTTGAACCTCAAGCCCAAGAGCGAACGCGTGCCCATGCAAAAAGTGTTGGAAGGTCTGCGTGCCAAATTCCGCACTTTGCCTGGCTTGAACGTGTACATGCGCCCCATTCAAAACTTGCAACTCGGTGGCAAGGTCAGCAAGAGCCGTTACCAGTTCATCTTGCAAAGTGTGGGCTTTGATGGCGTGAACGAATGGTCTGAAAAAATGGTGCGCCAAATGCGTGCAGACCCTATCTTCCGTGACGTGACAACCGATTCACAACTCAAAGGTTTGAACGTGCTGGTTGACATCGACCGCGCAAAAGCTGCAAGTGCTGGTGTGACGATGGCAGACATTCGCACGGCTTTGTATTCGTCTTATGGTGAGAAACAAATCTCCACCATTTACACAGCGGTCAATACCTACCAAGTGATTTTGGAGTCGTTGGAGGAAAGTCGCCAATTCGAAGCTGGCTTGAACGACATTTATGTGCGTGGTCGTGCCACGGATCGTTTGGTGCCGCTCTCTAGCGTGGCCAACTTCAAACGTTTCATTGGTCCTACGGCCGTGAACCACCAAGGTCAAATTCCAGCGGTGACGATTTCGTTCAACTTGGCGCCCGATGTGCCGTTGGGCGACGCAACGGCCAAGATTGACCAGTTCACCAAAGACATTGAGTTGCCTGTCACCATCATCACCAGCTATGGTGGTGATGCCGCCGTGTTCCAAAGCGGTCAATCTGGGCAAATCATTTTGCTCATCAGCGCCATCTTTGTGATTTACGTGTTGCTGGGTGTCTTGTATGAAAGCTACATCCACCCGCTGACGATTTTGGCGGGCCTGCCATCGGCGGCGATTGGTGCCTTGCTGTTCTTGCGCCTCTTTGGCATGGAGCTGACCATCATCGCCACCATCGGTATCTTGCTGCTGATTGGTATCGTGAAAAAGAACGCGATTTTGATGATTGACTTCGCTCTTGAAGCGCAACGTCAGCACAACATGACGCCGCGTGAAGCCATTCGCACGGCTTGCTTGACGCGGTTCCGCCCGATTTTGATGACCACGCTCGCGGCCATGATGGGTGCTTTGCCCATCGCGTTGGGGCTGGGTGCAGGCGCTGAGTTGCGCATGCCTTTGGGTATTGTGGTGGTCGGTGGTTTGGCGTTCTCGCAAGTGATCACGCTCTACATCACACCTGTGATTTACATCTACCTTGAAAAATACAGCGGCACAGGCCCGATGGAAATTCCTGCGGAGATGATGTCTTAACGCTTGAGACAGGCGGTGCCTAGATGGCGCCGTCAAACATCAACACATCTACCTCGTCGCCCACAGCGACATTGCCTTGCGCGTGATGCAGCACGATGAGGCCATTGCCTTGCACCATCGAACTCAGCACGCCTGAGCCTTGGTTGCCGGTGGTGCGCACGTGCAGCGTACCGTCGGGCGCGCTGCTGACAAACCCACGTTGGTATTCGGTGCGGCCCGCTTTTTTACGCAGAGGCTCTAAACACTTGGCGCGCAGCAGTGGAGCAGGTTGTGCGGTGCTGCCCATCATGCGCAGCAGTGCAGGGCGTACAAAGGCGAGGAAGGTCACCATCACCGCCACGGGGTTGCCGGGCAGGCCAAACAACACCGACTTGCCAATGCGGCCCACGGCCATGGGGCGGCCTGGGCGCATGGCGATTTTCCAAAACGCCACATCGCCGAGTTTTTTCATCATGGCTTTGGTGAAGTCGGCTTCGCCCACGCTCACGCCGCCGCTGGTGATGATGGCGTCGGCCTCCCGTGCCGCTTTGGCAAACGCGGCTTCCAAGAGCACGGGGTCGTCACGCACCACGCCCATGTCAATCACCTCGCAGCCTAGGCGCGTGAGCAAGCCAAAGATGGTGAAGCGGTTGCTGTCATACACCGCGCCTTCGCGCGGCGCTTCGCCCAAGCTCAGCACTTCGTCGCCGGTGGAGAAATACGCCACGCGCAAACGGCGGTGCACACGCACATCGGGCAGGCCTAGGCTGGCGATGAGGCCCAAGGCTGCGGGCGTGAGGTGTTGGCCTGCTTTGAGCGCAGGCTCGCCTTGCATCAAGTCTTCACCCAGCAAGCGGCGGTTGTCGCCGACTTTCAAGATATTGGGCGGAATGGCGACCGTGGTCACATCGTGTGCGCTGACGATTTGGCAGAACTCTTGCGGCACCACGGTGTCTAGGCCGTCGGGCAGGATGGCGCCTGTCATGATCTTCAGGCATTCGCCTGCGTTGACCTTGCCTTGCCACGCTTTGCCCGCCAGTGCGGTGCCCACCACGCGCAGAGCGAGAGGCTCGTCTGCTTTGAGTTGGGATGCATCCAACGCAAACCCGTCCATGGCCGAGTTGTTGTGCGCAGGCACGCTGATGGGCGAGACGACGTCTTGCGCCAGCACGCGGCCCAATGCGTCAAACAAATACACGTCTTGCGATTCGTCGGCAGACACGGGCTGCACGAGCTCGTGCAAAAACGTGTTGACTTGGTCCACGCTCAAGGCTTGTGGGTCGTAGCCTTGCAGGGCAGCTGCGATGTCGTCGATGCTTTTCATGGCGCGGCGTTTTCGAGGGCTTGCAGTTCGTTCAAGGTGTTGACGTTGGCAAACGCCAGCGGGTCGTCACCCGGGGCGTCAAAGGCCACGACCACGGTGTTGTGCTGTGCGGTCCATGCGTCAATCTTGCGGCCACCGGCATGGGTGAACTTGACCAAGCTTTCAGACAACTCAATCTTCATCAAGCAAAACACAGGCTGTGTGCGAATTTGGGTTTCGCCTTCGTCGTTGGTCTCAGGCGCTGCGGCCATGGCGATGTCGGCGTCTTCGCGAACCAAGGCTTCGGCTAGGCGTTCTGCCAAGTCGAGCGGCAGGCGTGGGGTGTCGCAAGGCACGGTGAGCACGTAGGGTGTTTCGGCACGCTCTAGACCCACCAAAAAACCTGACAAGGGGCCTGCAAAGTCAGCCGAGGCGTCGGGCCAGACGGATGCACCAAATGACTCATAGGCCGAAAGGTTGCGGTTGGCATTGACCATCACGGTTTCTACCTGGGGGCCTAGGCGCATGAGGGTGTGCAAGGCCAAGGGAATGCCGTTGAAGTTTTGCAAGCCTTTGTCCACGCCGCCCATGCGGCTGCCTCGGCCTCCGGCCAAGATGAGGCCGGTGATGTCTTGGGGTTCAATGCTGTGTGTCATGTGGGGGTGTTTGGGTAGAGGCTTAGCCGCCGATGTAGCTCATCTCGACGCGGCGTGCCGCAGATGAACCGTCAGGTGTGTTGTCGGCGGGCAGGGAGGCGCGGAGTTCGGAATAGC
>Ga0213920_1001793_pt1 | contig 11157 bp, 11 predicted proteins | sample McNCre1117MG_FD_161054 | JGI IMG/M metagenome (GOLD analysis project Ga0213920, IMG submission 161054) | Freshwater microbial communities from McNutts Creek, Athens, Georgia, United States - 11-17 MG | ecosystem: Environmental > Aquatic > Freshwater > Creek | place: USA: Georgia | collected...
GCCCGGTGTGCGCTGTCCTCAGCGATTCCCCCCAAACCCTTTTACCAAGGCCCCGCCACAAGCGTGGGTCTCGGATGTGTGCAGCCCGAAACAGGAGAAGACCATGCTCGACGATACCCTCAAAGCGCAATTGCAACAGTACCTGGCCTTGCTGCGCCAGCCGATCCGCTTGATCGCCTCGCTCGACGACAGCGAAACCGGCACCGACATGAAGAGCCTGCTGGAAACCATCGTCAGCCTGTCTGACAAGGTGTCTCTCGACACCTCGGGTAACGATGCGCGCAAGCCTTCTTTTGTGGTGGCCCGCGAGGGTGAAACACAGGGCGTGCGCTTTGCAGGCTTGCCACTCGGCCATGAATTCACTTCGCTGGTGTTGGCCTTGCTCTGGACGGGCGGCCACCCGCCCAAAGTCGAGCCCGAAGTCATTGACTCAATCAAAGCCTTGGACGGCGACTTCAGCTTTGAGGTCTACATGTCGCTGACCTGTCACAACTGCCCGGATGTGGTGCAGGCCCTGTCGCTCATGGCCATCTTCAACCCCAAGGTCAAAACCACCGTGATCGAAGGCGGTGCTTTCCAGAAGGAAGTCGAGGAGCGCCAGATCATGGCCGTGCCCATGGTCTTCATGAACGGCGAGGTGTTTGCCTCGGGCCGCATGAGCGTGGAAGAAATTGTGGCCAAGCTCGACACGGGTGCTGCCACCCGCGACGCCGCCAAGCTGAATGCCAAAGACCCGTTTGAAGTGCTGATCGTGGGCGGTGGCCCCGCAGGTGCGGCCGCTGCTGTCTATGCCGCCCGCAAAGGGATCCGTGTGGGCGTGGCTGCTGAGCGTTTTGGCGGCCAGGTGAACGACACCATGTCCATCGAGAACTACATCTCGGTGCTGGAGACCGATGGCCCCAAGTTCGCCGCCGCGCTGGAAGCCCAGGTGCGCCACTACGGCGTGGACATCATGAACCTGCAGCGGGCTGAAAAGCTGATCCCGGCAGGGGCCGATGGCCTGGTGCAGGTCGAAATGGAAAACGGTGCCACCCTCAAAGCCAAGACCGTGATCCTGTCCACCGGTGCACGTTGGCGCAATGTGAACGTGCCTGGCGAGGCCGAGTACAAAAACAAAGGCGTGGCCTACTGCCCGCACTGCGACGGCCCCTTGTTCAAAGGCAAGCGCGTGGCCGTGATTGGCGGCGGCAACTCGGGCGTGGAGGCCGCCATTGATTTGGCAGGCATCGTCGAGCATGTCACGGTGATTGAGTTCGCTGAGCAGTTGAAAGCCGACGCTGTGCTGGTGAACAAGCTGCACAGCCTGCCGAACGTGACGGTGCACACCAACGCTCAAACAACGGAGATCACCGGCGACGGCAGCAAGGTGAACGGTATCCGTTACAAAGATCGCGCTGCTGGCACCGAGCACCACGTCGAATTGGCGGGGGTGTTCGTGCAAATTGGCCTGGTGCCCAACACCGAGTTTTTGAAAGGCACGGTGGAGCTGAGCAAGTTTGGCGAAATCGTGGTGGACGCCAAAGGCCACACCAACGTGAGTGGCGTGTTTGCCGCGGGCGACTGCACCACCATGCCCTACAAGCAGATTGTGATCGCCGCTGGCGAGGGGGCCAAGGCTGCGCTCAGCGCCTTTGACCACCTGATCCGTTCCTGATCGTCTGGCTTGACAGCCCCAGCGGACTGCTTGCAGTCCGCTTTTTTTATTTGGTGAGGATTAGTTTGCCTTGTCGCGTGATCTGGAGTTTGTAGGTTTCGCCCTGGTGTGTGATCCAGACCTGCTGGACGGGTCCGAACAACGTCTGGCTGTCGATGGTGCGTGGCTTGGGCGGCTTGGCCGGGTCATGTGGGGCAGGTGGTGGCGTGGGGTGTTTCATGCCAGATCCTTCGGCGCCAGGTGTGCAGGCCCGATGTCTTGGGGTGTTTTGCAGCCGCACAAAGCCATGGCCATTTCGAGCTCGTCACGCAGCAACCGCAGCACATGGGCTACGCCGCGTGCGCCTGCGTGGGCCAGGCCGTAGACGCAAGGGCGTCCCACCAGCACCGCATCGGCGCCCAGGGCCAGCGCCTTGAACACATCGGTCCCTCGGCGGATGCCACCATCGACCAGCAGGGCGGCATCGCCTTGCACGGCGTCAACCACGGGACGCAGCAGGTGGGCGCTGGCTGGCTGGGTGTCGAGCGTGCGGCCCCCGTGGTTGCTGACAATGAGACCAGGCAGGTTCAAACGCAGGGCTTGTTGTGCGTCCAGCGGGTGAGTGATGCCTTTGAGCAGGACGGGCAGGCGGGTCTGCTCCTGCAGCCTGGCGACTTCGGCCCAGGTCAGGGCCGTGTTGGCGTGCCCGGCGCACAGGCCGGTGCTGTTGGTGGGGGGCGTGGTTTGCCAGTGCACGGGCTGGGCGTGCTCGGGCAGGGCCGTGCCCAGGCGTCGCTCACGATCACGCACGCCTTGTACTGGGGCGTCCACCGTCAGAACAATCGCTTCGTAGCCCGCTGATTCGATCTGGGCGATCAGCTCGCGTTGCGCGCCGAGGTCGCTTTGGCCATACAGCTGGAACCACAAGGGGCCGCGATCAGGCTCTGTGCGCACCAGCTTGGCCACGGTTTGAAGAGGCGTGCTGGTTTGGTGCGACAGCACCAGGCCGCAGCCTTGCGCGGCAGCGGCCAGCGCCATGGCCGATTCGCCGTTGGGATGAGCCCAGCGCTGGTGGGCCATGGGGGCCACCAGCAGCGGGGTGGGCCATTGGCGCCCCAGCAGCGTGGTGCGGGTGTGGCCGTTTTTCAGGTCTTGCAGCACGCGGGGGCGCAGGGCAATGTCTTGCCAGGCCTGGGTGTTGCGTTGCAGGGTGATTTCGTCGGCAGCGCCGCCCGAAAAGTAAGCCCAGGCCGCTTCATCGAGCATGGCGCGGGCCAGCGTTTCGTGGTCGTGCAGGTTGACAGGGGCCTGGTTCATGGTGGGCTCAGGTGCTGGCCCATTGGCGCAGCAGGTTGTGGTAGACCCCGGTGAGGGCGGTGGTCTGAGTCGTTTCGCCCAGTTGCGCACGCAGCTGCAGCAGGTTCATGTCGAGGTCAAACAGGATGCGGCGTTGTTCTTCGCTGCGCACCATGCTCTCGATCCAGAAAAAGCTGGCCAGCCGCACGCCCCGGGTGACGGGCGTGACCTCGTGCACCCGGGTGCCGGGGTAGAGGATGGCGTCGCCCGCAGCGAACTTGAAACTGCGCTCGCCGCCCGCGTCCTGCACGCGCAGCTCGCCGCCGTCATACGCATCGGGCTCGCTCAGGAAGACGGTGCACGACAGGTCGGTGCGCACCCATTCCTGTGTGGCCTGCGAGCGCAGCACCGCGCCGTCGATGTGCGCGCCGTAATGGCTGTTGCGGCTGTCGTAGCGGTTGAACAAGGGGTTGAAAATCCGCCGGGGCAGGGCGGCCGAGAGCAGCAGGGGCTCACGCTGCACCGCCGCCAGCACCAGGCGCTGCAGGGTGTGGCTGCGCTCGCTGTCCTGCGCCAGTTGCCGGTTGTGCTTTTGCGCCAAGGCCTGGCTGCCTGCGCTGCTGCGCCCGTCGATCCAGGGGGCATCGTCCCCCAGCAGGGCGCTGGCAGTGGTCACTTCTTCGGGGCTGAGCAGTTGGGGCAGGTGCAGGATCATGGGGAGCCTGGGTCAGAACTGGGTTTTAAGCGACACCTGCACCGTGCGCGGTGCGCCTGGGCCATAGAAGCCCCGGTAGAGGGTGTCGGCGTAGAGCTTGTTGGTGAGATTGCTCACGTTCAGCTTGAGCGTGGTGACCTCGCTGAAGCTGTATTCGGCCATGGCATCCACCGTGGTGAAGGCGGGGGCAACCACGTTGCGGTTGCCCTCGGGAGATTGCTCGCTGCGGTGGTTCAGACCGCCTGCAATGCGCCATTGGCTGCTCAGCAGGTAGCTGGTCCACAGGCTGGCGCTGTGTTTGGGCGTGAGCGCCGGGCGGTCACCCAGGCGTTGGGCATTGCCGGTGGTGATGTTGCTGTCGTCGATGCGGGCGTTCGGCATCCAGGTGTGGTTGTAGAACATTTCCCATTTCGGGCTAAGGCGTCCGGCCAGGTTGAATTCCATGCCGCTGGCGTGGCGCTTGCCCGACAGCAGCATCTGGGTGGCGGCCACATCCGGGTCGGTGTTGCGTTCGTTGTATTTTTCGGTGCGAAAGAAGGCGATGCCCAGCGAGGCCTTTTTGTCCAGAATTTCCCATTTGCCACCCAGCTCAAAGTTGCGGCTTTGCTCGGGCGGGGTGTTGGCCAGTTTGGCGTTGGCGCTGCCTGCGGCAAAGCTGCCCAGCGCGTACTGGTAGGTGTCGCCCGAGGTGTTGTAGGACGTGCCGGCGCTGGCGTAGTAGCTGTGGGTGTCGTCGGGTTGGTAGAGCAGGCCGGTGCGCGGGCTCCACAGGTTTTCGCTCATCTGGAACTGGTTGCCGCTGGGATCGCGGTAGTCGCCCGTGAAGTGGTCAAAACGCAAGCCGGCCACCCATTGGATGTGTGGCACCAACTCGGCGGTGTCCTGCGCGTACACCCCCAGGCCCTGTGCCTTGAAGCGGTTCATCGCGGGGGCGCCGCGGGTGTCGGCACGCCAGGCGCCGTCGTTGGGCGTGCCTACGGTGGTGTTCAAACCCGAGGCGGTGCCTGAAAAGCTCTGGTTGCGCAGGGCATCTTCGCGGTAAGCGTCCACGCCCGTGATCAGCCGGTGGGTGCAGCCCCAGGCTTGCAGCTTGCCCGAATAGTCGCTTTGCAGCTGCGTCATGTCGCTCTCACCCACGCGGCCCTTGGGCGTGCGCTTGAGGGCAGTGCTGGCCGTGATGTCCGACAAGCTGGTGATCGGGTTGACAAAAGCGATGGTGCTGGCCCAGAGGTCGCGCATGTAGTGCCCTTGGCGCAGCTGGGTCTTGATCTGGCTGTCGGCGTCCAGGCGGTGCACATGGCTCAAGGTGCCGTAGGTGCTCTCGGTGCGCAGGTAGTCGCTGGCCAGGCCGTAGTAGTTTTTGGCGGGCAAGGTGGGCACGATGATGCCGTTGCTGATGAACCAGGGGTGGTTGTAGAGCGGGCGGCCATCGGTTTCGAGGTGGTACAGGCCCACGCTGTATTCGTCGCGCTCGCCAATGCCCCAGCGCAAGGTCGGGGCGATGCCTTTCTTGTCGACCTTGGCCCCCCAGTTGTCGGCTTGGTGGCTCATGACGTTCAGGCGCAAGGCTGCGTCTTCACCCGTCACCCAGTTGAAGTCGCCCGTCAGTCGGCGCTGCTGGCCACTGCCCAGAGTGAGGTTGACTTCGTGCTCATCGAGCAGCTTGGGGGCCTTGTTGACCTGGTTGACCACACCGCCCGTGGAGCCTTTGCCAAACAGCATGGACGCCGAGCCCTTGAGCACCTCGACGCGGTCCTGGTTGAATGTGTCGCGCTCGATCAGCGGCGCGTCGCGCAGGCCGTCCACATAGATGTCGCCCGCCTGCCCGAGCGAGAAGCCGCGCAGGCGCACGTCTTCTTCGCCGGTCTCACCCGCCTGAAAGGTCACGCCCGCCGTGGTCTTGAGCACCTCGCGGAAATCGTCGAGGTTGCGGTCGCTCATCAGGCGCTCGGTCATCACCGTCACGGTTTGCGGAATGTCGCGCAGTGCCTGGCGTCCCTTGCCGATCTCGGTCTCGCGCACGCGCAGCACGCTTTTGGCGTCTTCGAGGCGTTTGTCCTTGATGAGGACCGTGCCCATGTCTTTGTCAGTGTTGCTTTGTGCCAGGGCAGGTTGGGCGACTGCGCCCGCCAGCATCAGCGCGGCCAGGGGCAGCAGGGGTGTCTTGTCGTGGGCAATGTTCAGGGTGTGCATGGTGACGCCAGTCATGAAGCCAATGTTGTTTTGGCAAAAAAGGGCAATGGCTGGCTATCACACCCTGCGTGAGGGGTGAGTGGCTGGCTGAAAAATGAGCCGCAGCTTGGCTGCGGCGGTCGCTGGGTTTACTTGAAACCGACGCGGTCGAGCATCTGCTGAACCTTGATCTGGTTCATGCCCACGGCGCTGATCGGTATCAGCTCGCTTTTGAAGCTGCCGCCCGTCATGGCCTTGAGGGCCGGGTTGTCAAAGCTCACGCCTTTGGCGGCGGGCCATTCGTTGTTGCCGTTGGCAAAGTGGTTTTGCGCCGAGGGGCTGGCCAGGTATTCGAGGAACTTGACCGCGTTGTCCACGTTCTTGGCGTTTTTGGCCACGGCACCCCCGGCGATGTTCAGGTGCGTGCCCCAGCTCGACTGGTTGGGGAACACCACGCCGATGCGTTCGGTCACGGCTTTGTCGGCCGGGTTGGTCGAGCGCATCATGCGCGCCAGGTAGTAGGTGTTGGTCAGCGCCACACCGCACTCGCCCGCGGCCACGGCCTTGATCTGGTCGGTGTCACCGCCTTTGGGGCTGCGGGCCATGTTGTCCACCAGGCCCTTGAGCCAGGCCTCGGTTTTCTGCGGGCCAAGGTGCTCGGTCATGGCGCCGAACAGGCTGAGGTTGTAGGGGTGCGAGCCCGAGCGGATGCACAGCTGGCCCTTGTATTTGGGATCTGCCAGTTTCTCGTAGCTGTCGAAATCGGCCTTGCCGTACTTGAGTTTGTCAAAAACGACCACACGTGCGCGGGTCGACAGGCCGAACCAGGGCGTGCCGCCGTTGTCCGCAGGGTGGGCTCGCAGGTTGGCGGGGATGGCGTCTTCCAGCACCTTGGACTTGACCGGCAGGAACAGGCCGTCCACCTCGGCGCGCCACAGGCGTGAAGCGTCCACCAGCAAGATCACGTCGGCGGGGGAAGCGCTGCCCTCGGCCTTGAGGCGAGCGAGAATACCGGCATCGTCGGCATCGACGCGGTTGATCTTGATGCCTGTGGCCTTGGTGAAGTCGCCGTACAGCGCTTCGTCGGTCGGGTAGTGGCGTGCCGAGTAGATGTTCAGGACCTTGTCCTGGGCGAAGACCGGAGCGGCAAGTGCCAGGGCGGCGGTCAAGGTGATGAGTCGTTGGCGGAGCATGGCTTGGACGATTTCTGAATGCGATGAGGGGAGTGTAAATTAAATGCGAATCATTATCAATAACATTCTGAGGCCTGTGGTTTTAGGCGCAGTGGCCGTGTTGCTGGCCGCCTGCGGTTCGGCTCCGATGGCCCCACCTTCAGTGCCTGGTGGGACAGCCTCAGGCGTCCCTGCAGAGCATGTGGCTGCACCGCCCGAGCGCCGTCAGGCCCGCATTGGCTTGGCCTTGGGTGGGGGGGCCGCTCGTGGTTTTGCGCACGTGGGCGTGATCCAGGTGCTGGAGGAGGCCGGACTGCGACCGAATCTGGTGGTGGGCACCTCGGCAGGCAGTCTGGTGGCTGCTTTGTATGCCAGCGGCAAGAGCAGTCAGGAGCTGCGCCGTGTGGCCGAAAGCATGGAGGAAGCCGAGATCACCGACTGGATGGTGCCCATCCTCAACCGCGGGGCTTTGCGCGGCGAAGCGCTGGCGCGATACGTCAACACCCAGGTGGGTGGCAAGCACATCGAGCAGATGAAGATCCCTCTGGGCATCGTGGCCACCGACCTCAAGAGTGGCAATGCGGTGACTTTTCGCCTGGGCAACACCGGCTCGGCAGTGCGTGCGTCCAGCGCCGTGCCTGCGGTGTTCCAGCCGGTGCGCATTGGTGAGCGTGAATACGTGGATGGCGGCCTGGTGGCCCCGGTACCGGTGCATCAGGCGCGAGAGATGGGGGCCAACTTCGTCATTGCGGTGGACATCTCCAGCGACCCGGAGGGCAACCCATCGGGGGACACCTTCCAGATCTTGCTGCAGACCTTCACCATCATGGGCAAAAGCATCAACAGCCTGGCCCTGAAAGAGGCCGAGTTCGTGGTGCGCCCGCCCTTGACGGGCTTCAAGAGCGCAGACTTCACAGTGCGCCGTCGCTCGATTGAGGCCGGGCGCTCTGCCATGCTGGCGCAGTTGCCTCAGCTGCGCGCGCGCATTGCCGCTTTCGAGTCGGGGCAATGACGTAAAAAAAGGGCTGATCTGGCGATCAGCCCTTGAAGGGATCCCTGTTTCCCAGAGAAATTCAAAAGGATCCGAGGAGACAACTTGCACATCGGGCCTGCAGGCCATTTTTCAATGGCCACAGCCCGGCAGACTCAGCGCTTTTTGCTGGAAGTCTTGGTGGCGGCAGTGGCGTTCTGGGCCACGGCGTTGAAGTTGGATTCGGCCAGGTCAGAGGCTTGCTTGACGGCTTTTTGCACCGACTCGAAAGCGTTGTTGGCAGCGTTCACAGCGCCCTTCATCATGGCCACAGCTTGCTCGGAACCGGCAGGGGCGTTGGCAGACGCGCTGTCAACCAAAGCGGCGAACTGCTTTTGGGCAGCGGCTGTTTGGGCTTCGAAAGCCTTGGTGAACTCGCCACCGGTGCCGGAAGCGATGTCGTACAGGTGGCGGCTGTAAGCGGCTGTTTTCTCAGCCAGGGGCTGGAACAGGGAGGCTTGCAGGGCCAGCAGTTCCTGGGCGTCTTTCACGCTGAGGGCGGTTTGGGTGTTCTGTGCAGACTCGTCCAGAGCGGCTTTGGCAGCGCTCAAGTTCAGTTCCACCAGTTTTTCAACGCCAGCGAAAGCCTTGGCGGTCAGGCCAAACAGGGTTTCGACATTGGCTTTGTGGGAAGCAACGATTTGTTCAGCGGTCATCATGAAAATCTCCAAAGGTTCAAAGTTCAAAGGGACTGCGCCGAAACTGGCCCGAGGGCCGATACAGCATGTTGCAGTGCAGCATGCATCAAAGTATGCGGGTTTCCACCGAGGTTTACAAGGCCTGAGACCCCTGCTGAGCGCAGTTTAGAGAGCGTTTTCTAGAATCGGGGATTGGCCCCAGCTTCTCATCCTCACCTGTTGATGCACGCTTTTTACGCTGACCACTTTGTCCTGCCGCTGCCCGAAGGCCACCGCTTTCCAATGCGCAAGTACAGCCTCCTGCGGGATCGGCTGGCCGCCGAGGTATCGGGCATCACCTTCCAGGAAGCTCCGGCAGCCAGCGACGGCGAGCTGGCGCTGGTGCACACCCCGGCCTACATCCAGGGCATTGCGCAGGGCACGCTGGACGCCTCGTGTTACAGGGAGATCGGTTTTCCGTGGAGCACGGCCATGGCCGAGCGGGCCCGGCGCTCGGTCGGGGCCTCGCTGGCGGCCGCCCGCAGCGCGCTCAGCCAGGGTGTTGCAGGCAATCTGGCCGGTGGCACCCACCACGCCTACGCCCACAAGGGTGGAGGCTTTTGTGTGTTCAATGACATTGCTGTCACCGCCCGCTTGATGCAGGCCGAGGCCTGGCGCGAGCGCCGCCACAAATTGCAGGTGGCCGTCATCGACCTGGATGTGCACCAGGGCAACGGCACCGCCCACATTTTTGCCAGCGACCCGACGGTGTTCACCCTGTCCCTGCACGGTGAGAAAAACTTCCCGTTTCGCAAAGAGGCGGGCGACCTGGATGTGGGCCTGCCCGATGGTTGCACCGACGAGCCCTACATGCAGGCCCTGCACCAGGCCCTGGCCAAGCTGGAAGGGCGTTTTGCGCCGGACCTGCTGATTTACCTGGCCGGAGCCGACCCACACGAAGGCGACCGCCTGGGCCGCCTCAAGCTGACCCTGGATGGGCTGCAGCAGCGCGACCGTGTGGTCATGGACTGGGCCTGGCAGCGGCAACTGCCTACGGTGCTGTGCATGGGCGGAGGCTATGGACACGACATCGAGACCACTGTGGCTGTGCAGCTGCAGACCTGGCGCGTGGCGCAGGGCTACTGGCAACGCTGGCACAATCGAAAGTAAAGAGACCGCGATGAATTCACCCACCTCCACGCCTTCGGCACCCGCCAAGACCTCGCCGGACCACCGGGACAGCTACAAAGCCTTTCGCAGCATCACCACCCGCTGGATGGACAACGATGTCTATGGCCACGTCAACAACGTCGTCTACTACAGCTGGTTCGACACGGCGGTCAACGCGACCCTGATCGAGCGGGGTGTGCTGGACATCCACCACGGTCAGACCATTGGCCTGGTGGTGGAGACGCAATGCCACTATTTTGCGCCGCTGGCTTTCCCGCAAACCATTGAGGCAGGCATCCGCGTGGCCAAGCTGGGCAACTCCAGCGTGCGCTACGAGGTCGGCCTGTTCGCCGAAGGGGAGCCCCTGACCGCCGCCCGTGGGCATTTTGTCCATGTCTACGTGGACAAGGACACCCGCCGCCCGGTGCCTTTGCCTGCCCCACTCAAAACCTGTCTGGAGACCCTGTCATGAATTTCACCGTTGCCACCCCACAAGTCAGCGCCGTTGTCAAAGACCCGGCCAGCGTCGACACCGCCATCAGCAGCCGCTTTTCGGCGCGGGCTTTTTTGGACAAGCCGGTGGATCGCGCCACGCTGCAAGAGGTGCTGGAGATCGCCGCCCGCGCGCCCAGCGGCACCAACACCCAGCCCTGGAAGGTCTATGTGCTGCAAGGGGCCAAGCGCGATGAGCTGGTGGCCAAGGCCTGTGCGGCTCATGACGCGATGGCGGCCAACCCGGCCCTGGCCGCCGAGTACGCCGAGGAATACGACTATTACCCAGCCAAATGGGTCAGTCCCTTCATTGACCGCCGCCGCGAGTGCGGCTTTGGTCTGTACAGCGTGCTGGGCATTGGCAAGGGCGACAAGGAGCGCATGCACCTGCAGCACCAGCAGAATTTCCGTTTCTTTGACGCCCCGGTGGGCCTGATTTTCACCATCGACAAGGTCATGGGCCGGGGCAGCCTGCTGGACTACGGCATGTTCCTGCAAACCTTGATGGTGGCTGCCCGCTCGCGTGGCCTGCACACCTGCCCGCAAGCGGCCTGGAACAACTTCTCCAAGATCGCGCTGCCCCTGGTGGGCGCAGGCGACAACGAGATGATGGTTTGCGGCATGGCGCTGGGCTATGCCGACGAGTCGGCGCTGGTCAACACCTTCCAGACCACCCGCGTGAACGCGGCCGACTTCACCCACTGGGTGGAATGATCGGGAGACACCTTGGGTCTTGACGGTCTGGCGCTGCAACTGCTCAACGGGCTGAGCCACGCCACCACCTTGTTCCTCATGGCCTCCGGGCTCACGCTGATCTTTGGCGTGACCCGGATTGTCAATTTTGCGCACGGCAGTTTCTT
>Ga0213920_1001795_pt1 | contig 11151 bp, 5 predicted proteins | sample McNCre1117MG_FD_161054 | JGI IMG/M metagenome (GOLD analysis project Ga0213920, IMG submission 161054) | Freshwater microbial communities from McNutts Creek, Athens, Georgia, United States - 11-17 MG | ecosystem: Environmental > Aquatic > Freshwater > Creek | place: USA: Georgia | collected...
TAACACGAATGGCAATCCTGGGGCTTATGCACGGATGCAAGACGACGGGAATTTGGTGGTTTATTCGTCCAGCAACCGACCTTTATGGGCAAGCGGTACTAGCGGGAATGCAGGCGCCTACTTGCAACTGAGCAGTCAAGGTATCCTGGAAGTCGACACATCTTCTGGCAGATCGTTATGGTCATCAGGACCTGCTGTCGCTGCTGTACCTGCTCCCGCCCCAGCGACGGCGAGTACTTCGGGCAAGCTTTCTGCGAATACTTTGATGAAGGCGGGAGATCGTGTGGTCAACGGCTCGGTTGAGTTGGACATGCAGACAGACGGCAACCTAGTGGTTTACCAAACGACGACGAGCGGGGCAAAAAAGGCGATCTGGGCAAGTAACACGAATGGCAATCCTGGGGCTTATGCACGGATGCAAGACGACGGGAATTTGGTGGTTTATTCGTCCAGCAACCGACCTTTATGGGCAAGCGGTACTAGCGGGAATGCAGGCGCCTACTTGCAATTGAGTCAAACAGGGGCGCTGGCGATCTCTAATTCTTCCGGTGATTTTATCTGGCTCGTGTGGTCCACTTTTAGCGATCAGGATATTAAGAATCTTTCATCGCATCGAATTGAACTTTTATGGGCCAATGACTTAGTAAATAAAACAGCCGATAACCATACGATATTATCGTTGCTGACGAATGATCAAATAACCCACTTAAAGTGTGTTTCTGGCTTGTCAGAGCCTCAGTTAATGACTTTGTGTGGCGATGGAAAGAAGTTAATAATCCACTTGACCAGCAGTCAAATTAAAACAATGAGCGGTGCACAAATGGCTCAATTATCCATCGCGGATATTGTTTTATTGAATACTGATTTCATTAATAATCTATCGGACTCCGCTGCCGGAAATTTTTCGAGCTCAGTCCTAATCGAAATTTGGAAAAAATACGCGCATATTCAGGATGTCTCAAAAATAATTCAGGATAATCTCGCCAAGCTGAACATCAGCGTAGATTATTCAGGCAGCGCCCTACTCAAGGCCCATAGTGACGGGACCCTTGTTTATGACGAGACCTATTACCATGCAACAGGCAGTAAAGGTTATTTTCGTACTCACATTGCGGATTATTCGTCAGAACACAATACAACAAACAGGCCACGGGTCGAAACACTATATTTGCCTGAAGATGATTTTTATCATAACGGTGGCGTTAAAAAATATTCGGATAGCCAAGAATATTATCTTGGTTTAGGCCAAAATATTTTTATAAAACTTGATGCCACTGATTATTTGAAGCACATTGGTGATACCAATATGTGCATCACATTTCATTCCGGTGGTACTGGCTGTTTAATTGACGCTAGCGGGCTCAGCCCAGATGCCATATGGAATCAATCGCATACCTCCAACTATTTTAATGATAAACACGTTACGGCCTATGTCAGTGGTGGCGAGTCCGCCGTGTTGGGGGTGGATAAGATTATTTATGCGGGTCAGAATGATTTACTGATAGGGCGGGACTTCGGTCATTTTGTGTGCCTAGATCAAAATAAAGTGCGAGAAACAACCCAGACATCAGGTGTAGAAAGTATCTATATTGAGAAGCTAGGAATTACAGTTCACAGATCTGGTTTGATCGAGAGTAATCGACCCAAAGAAAACAATACAGCCCTTCTTGCTTGGGCCAAAGATCAAGCAGAATCTGGGCATATGGGTAAGATAGATGAGATCACTGTGCGCCGTGATGTAGCACAACCGCTGACGCACACTGAGAATGTTGTATATGCTGGCACAAAGGATTTTTTTGGCGATCAACTGTCCTATTTTAATTTTATGGGGGGCATTCCGCAGGGAGAGCTTTATGTGGGTTACTGTGATACCGTCACATTCAAAGGTGCCGATGGCAGTTGTTTGACGATTCAGACATTTACGGGCATATCTGGAAAATGCTACGTTGGCGCAGCTGAATTTTCAAAAAATGGCGTTACGACAATTAACGGTGGTTTTGATCTATCGCTAAATCTATTTGAGACAAAACAAAAAATAACCTACCAGTCTCCGCAGATTGCCAATTCAGGGCTATCTTTAACTCTCTTTGTTGAAGCTAAGGATCCCGATAGTAAAGTGGCGCTGGGAACATCTTTGGTTAATAGCGTACAAGGTGAAATACCCACGTTTGGCGCAACCATAACAGCTAATACAAACACGGGAGACGTTTCAATTGGTGGATATTTTAAATATAACGATATAAAATTTGGCTTAGGAATTAATATAAACGCACTTGAGGCCTATTCGTTTTTTCATCCGAGCCCATCTACGCCACATGATCTAGGGCATGATCAAGACGTCATCAATACGCTCAATAATCAACTTCTAGAGGATAATCTGCGGCGCTATCAGGCCAATCATCTAGGTCAAGCTCTTGATGATGTCACCAATAAAGATTTAGATCAGCTCAACCAAGATTCGATGCTGGGAATGTATGCATCCAATATGGATAAGTTGTCGGGAACTATGTATGGCTATTCGGCGGGGGATTCCTTTGTTGTTAACTCCAAAGACATTATGGTTAAAATGATCAATGGATTATCTGGTGGAATTTTATTTGCGAGTTCTGATTATGATTTAAATAATGCCTCTGGTTTTTCTGCGCTTAGCGGTTTGGATCTTTATGGTGCGGATAAGGTGATCAAAGGTTTACATTTAATCGGTAATAGCAACAAGAATATCATATTCGATAGCGGTGGTAGCGATACATTGGATGCGGGTAAAGGAAAAGATGATATATTGGTTTCTCGTTCTGGGGATCACGATACTTTGATTGGCAGTCGCGATGGTTTTACCGAATATGTTGTCACTATCGATAATGGCAATGCTCACCATGTCGACATAGAGAGTCGCCATGATGACCACTCTTCTGGCTCGATAGTCTATATTAACGGAACTGCAGCTATTAGTTCTGACTATAATGGTTTTGATATGGAGATTAGCGGCTCTGATTTAATTATACATGGCGAAAATCAAGTTGATGGTCAGTGGGAATCAGACATAACCTTTAAAAATTCTGTCATGAAACAAAATGGGCATTATCAATGGGTTTCTGATATTGACTATATCGTTAATGCAACAACCGGGGGTGTGCAGTCATTAAAAAAGATAGTGTCTGTTCTGGATTCTACGTCGGATTATGAGCTTACATCGGACTTTAATTTTTCTACTTTTACTCATGCTTATAGTATTCAAGGTTTCTTAATTAAGGATTTCGATAGCAAAGTCACAGTAGATCATGAATATTTAAATACCTTAATTTCTGATCCGGCGAGCTTAAATTCTTCAACCGTGGTGCCCCAAGACAGCATTGCTACAGATAGCAATTTTTGGGCTCCTTACGGTGCAACCATTAATAATATTAATGAAGCAGATTCTATTATTCATGGCCAAGCAAATAGCAATCCATTTTATACATTGCACCTGGCGGAAGGTATTAATCTGGATATGGCTAATTATAATTTGGCCGGCACTGAGATTCAGAGAATTGATATGGGAACAGCGCCCCATGGCAGTGATTTGACCCTTTCATTGCGCAATGTACTGGACGCCACTCAGAACAATCATAGAAATGGGTTGGTAATCGATGGTGGTTCTCAAGATGCTTTGTTTTTAAATAGTGCTGATTGGGTGAGTACAGTCAGTGAAGCCCACCATATCAATGGAGGAGATTTAAATGCAGATATGCACATCTACACTATTTTGACTGCCGCCCAGAATCCCGCCATCCATTTAACGGTGGATGCTTCGATTCATCTGCAATATTCCCAGTCCGTTTTGTGACGTTCCAAGAAACTTTGCAGCCGCTTAAAGTCTAAATGTATCATCTCTGATGATTATGTGGACTTTAAGCGTTATGGTGGACTTCCCTCGTCGCAGTAGACAGTTTGGGCCTATGAGCGGAATCTTGATTCAGTATCAGTAAATCTTTTAAAAACTCAATCCGAATTGCTTATTTGAGGCGTGGATAACTTGTCGGGACAATTGGTCAACTCCAACTCCAACTCCAACTCCAACTCCAACTCCAACTCCAACTCCAACTCCAACTCCAACTCCAACTCCAACTCCAACTCCAACTCCAACTCCAGTGAACAAATTGAAAATAGAGACTTGGGCTGTTCCGGTTCTGTGGACACCCGCCTCAGCGAATTGGACTTCCCGCCGTGCACTAGACAGCTCGGACCTATGATTTCTTCACAGGAGCAGACCATGTCACCACCACGTTTTACCCCTGAGTTTAAAGACGAAGTGGTTCGTCTAGAGATCAAAATGGCTGATTACGATCATCGGAAGTTAATTCCTTTATATTAAAATTATCCTAAATTAAATTCTTAAGAATTCTATAAAATTCTTGAGAGTTAAGTGTTCAGCATGCATCGCTTGCATTGATGCAATTTGTGTTTGCCGACTTTAGTCCTCTGCAGTTTTTCTTGCTTGGCGTTTTTTTCATTATTCTTACTTAAGACAAGTTGTTAATTTTATGGATAGTGGTTTTTTTTGTCTTCAAGTGTTGGGGGCTTTTCATCAGGTGCAAGTCGATGAGGCGACTCTGCGCCATAATTTTTCGGCGCATTTGGAGGCGAATGCTGGAGGTTCATTGATCTTCGGTCAGGAAGCCATCCTGCTCGCGGCTAAAAGTCTTGGGCTCACCGCCCGACTCGTTATGCAAGTTCCAGATCGGCTGGGCACAGCTCCATGGCCAGCCATTGCCCGACATCAGGATGGTCGCTTCTTTGTAATCGCCAAATACGATGCCGGCATCCACCCTGAATCCGGCGAAGCGCGCCCCAGGATTTTGATTCAGCATGCCGGTCACCCTCCGCAAGTCCTGACTATAGAAGATCTCTTTGCTCAATGGACTGGCGAAGTGATCTTCTTCACCAGTAAGGTGAATTTCAGTGGTGCACTAGCTAAGTTTGATTTCACCTGGTTCATTCCGGCAATCATCAAATACCGCAAGCTTCTTGGCGAAATTCTGCTCGTCTCGTTCGTCTTGCAATTGATTGGCCTTGTGACGCCGCTCTTTTTTCAAGTCGTCATGGATAAGGTCCTCACCAATCATGCCATGAAAACCCTGAACGTCATTGCTATTGGACTGGTCACGTCCTACCTCTTTGAGGCGGTATTAACGGGGATTCGTTCTTGGATGTTTGCGCATACCAGCAGCAAGATTGATGTTGAACTCGGTGCGAGGCTCTTTCGCCATTTGCTGGCGCTTCCCATGGCCTATTTTCAGAGCCGTCGAGTTGGTGATTCGGTTGCACGAATTCGAGAACTGGAGAACATCCGATCGTTCCTGACAGGGAACGCCCTCACGGTGGTGCTCGATATTGTCTTTTCCTTTGTCTTTCTGGCGGTCATGTTTTGGTACAGCGTCGAGCTAACGCTTGTCGTAATTGCCTCAATTCCCTGCTATATCGCGTTGTCGGTCCTCTTTACCCCAGTTATCCGTAAAAGGTTGGATGACAAGTTTAATAAAAGTGCCGAAAATCAGTCATTCCTCGTCGAGACGATAAGTGGTATTGATACTGTCAAGGCCATGGCGGTAGAGCCACGTTGGACGCACAAATGGGATCAACAGCTTGCTGGCTACGTGACAGCAGGCTTGGGGGTCACCAATGTCGCTACTTTAGCAAGTGGTGGCGTCAATCTCATTAGCAAACTCGTGACAGCGCTCATTATGTGGATTGGCGCGGGACTTGTCATTGATAATGAACTGTCCGTTGGCGCGCTGATTGCTTTTAACATGCTCTCGGGCCAAGTCTCGCAACCGATTTTGCGCCTTGCTCAGCTTTGGAACGACTTTCAGCAGGTCGGCATATCAATGAGTCGCTTGGGTGATATCCTCAACACTCATCCTGAGGTTAGCGGACAGAAGTCTCGCCTACCTAAACTGGCGGGCGCCATTGAGTTCGACCAAGTTTCCTTTCGTTATCGACCGGACGCATCAGACGTCATTCGGCAAGTTAGCCTCAAAGTGGTACCAGGCGAAGTGATCGGTATTGTTGGACGTTCCGGTTCTGGCAAGAGCACATTGACCAAACTGGTTCAACGGCTTTACGTTCCTGACCGGGGCAGGGTGCTCGTTGATGGCCAAGATCTAGCCATTATTGATACGACGTCGCTCAGACATCAAATCGGTGTTGTGCTTCAAGAAAACACGCTCTTTAATCGCTCGATTCGGGCCAACATCGCACTATCGAATCCGACGTTGCCGCTTGAGGCGATCATTGAAGCCGCGAGGCTCGCCGGAGCACATGATTTTATTTGTGAACTTCCAGAGAGTTACGACACAATGGTGGGTGAGCATGGCGCGGGTCTCTCGGGTGGACAGCGCCAACGTATTGCCATTGCCCGGGCACTCATTACGAACCCTCGCATCCTCATCTTTGATGAAGCGACAAGTGCCCTTGATTATGAATCAGAAAAAATTATTCAGGACAACATGCGGCGGATCTGCGCCAATCGCACAGTCCTGATCATCGCTCACCGGCTCTCTGCGGTACGGGATGCGAATCGAATTATCGTCATGGAACGGGGGCAGATTGCCGAAGTCGGTACACATAGCGATCTGATCCAGAGAGAAGGCGGCATTTATGCGCACCTATATGCCCTGCAATTGGGGCAAACGGTGGAGGCAGCCGCATGAAACAACAAATCAAACCACTGCTAATGACTATGTATAAACGCATCCGTCATTTGGTCAGCATCATGAGGGGCAAGCTGCAGAGGTTGATTAGATCTGGCATCTCCACAATTGCCGCTCATCCTTGGGTGCAAGAGCAGTGGAATCACCCGCGCATGGATGGGGTTAGCCATCGGATTAACGCGTGGCACGAACTTTGGGTTCGATATAAGGAGCACTTTGGGCATTTTTGGCAGCGTCGCCATGAGATCACGTTGCCGACGCTACAGCCTCATGAATCCGAATTTCTACCAGCGGCGCTATCGTTACAAACAGCGCCGTTGTCCCCAGCGACGCGCTGGATAACCCGTATTCTGATCGGCATTATTGTTTTTGTGTTGCTATGGTCTGTTTTTGGCCGTATGGACATTATTGTGAATGCCAGTGGCAAGATTATTCCATCAGATCGCTCGAAGAGTATCGCAGCCGTCGAAACGGCCCGGGTGGATCAACTTTATGTTGTAGATGGTCAGGCCGTGAATGCCGGTGATCCACTGATTGAACTGGATACTCGAATGAGTGATCGGGAACGAGATAAAGCTATTGGAGATAGGGATACGGCAAGGTTGCAGATCGCCCGATCTAGGGCATTGCTGGCCTCAATCGAAGTCAATGTCTTGCAGTCGCTGACTGGCACGGAGGGAATTGCTTCGGAGAGAATTCAGGATGCGCAGAACTATTTATTGAGCCAATGGCGCGACTATGATGCCAAGCGTCGGCGATTGGATGGCGAAATCAGCCGATACATAAAGCAGCTACCGCTGATCGCCCAGCGCGCCAAAGACTACAAAACTCTGGCCAGAGACCATGACGTTTCGGTTCACGCTTGGCTTGAGAAAGAGCAGGATAAGGCTGAAGTCGAGGGCAAGTTAGCGGATGCAACACACCAGCGTGATGCACTGATTGCCGAGATCCGCAAGAATGTTCAGGATCAGTTGAACGAAGGACTCAAACTGGCGGCATCATCAGATCAGGATGCACTGCGCGCTATCGCTCATAGCGATCTTCTGAAACTTACGGCGCCGGTCGATGGTACTGTCCAGCAACTGACTGCGCATACCATTGGTGGTGTAGTTCAGGCAGCTCAACCTTTGATGGTAATCGTGCCAGATCAACATCAGGTGGAGATCCAAGCCTTTGTAGAAAACAAGGACATCGGCTTTATACACGAAGGACAGGAAGCGGAAGTCAAAGTGGAGACCTTTGACTTCACAAAGTATGGGACGATCAAAGGCAAGGTCTCACATGTCTCGAGAGATGCCATCGATCCGAACGATACAGCCGCCATCGACGCACTACAAAACAAGGACAAGCAAAAAAAGGATCAGGAAAAGCCTAAAGGGGCGGTCTATTCTGTCCAAATTCTGCTGGATCAAAAATTCATGAACATTGATGGACGGGAGGTGCCGCTCACGCCGGGCATGAGTGCATCAATTGAAGTCAAAACTGGGTCACGCCGCATTATCGAATACTTCTTGTCGCCACTCATCCAGCATACCCGCGAGAGTCTGAATGAACGGTAAACTATTTTGCAGAAAAACTATTCGTATCGCGGTGTCAACGATCATGCTGGGATTGTCGATGCAGCCAGCTTTTGCGATTGGTGTGCCGGATCTCTTGGATGACCCCCTGTGGACACAACCTGACCTCCTCAAGAACGGTGCCAGCTTGCCAGGCGACAGTCCGTTGTCGTGTCCAGCGCAGGTTGACTTAAAAAAACCTTTGGCCCTTGGCGATGCGGTCGATGTGGCGCTTTGCAACAATCCGCAGGTGCGCGCTGCTTGGGCGCAGATCAAGGTACAGGCTGGCACCTTGGGTGAGGCCCGGGCGGCTTTTCTGCCGACGATTAATGGGTCACATAGCCGACTAAAGAACTCCACCACCTATCCAGCGACTTCAGGTATCCCGAACTCTTCCACGATCGGTAGTCAGACCTACGTATCGTTTAATTGGCGCCTCTTTGACTTTGGTGGCCGAGCGGCGAACCGGGAGTCAGCCAATCAGTTGTTGGCGGCCGCCATGGCGGGACACGATGCGGTTTTGCAAAAGACGATGGCCGCTGTCATTCAGGCGTATTTCGATGCGGTGACCGGGAAAGTAATCGATGAAGCCCGGCGTCAGATGGCTGACATTTCTGAGAACACCTTTCATGCCACAAAGCGCCGAGAGATGAGGGGAGCGGTGGGGCTGAGCGACGTACTGCAGGCTTCTACAGCGCTCGCAAAAGCAAGGCTTAATGAATCGCGGTCAGGTGGCGACTATCAAAAAGCTCTTGGTGTATTAAAGCAAGCCATGGGAATTCCTGCAGCTACTTTAATCCAGTTACCCAACGAAATCGAGGGCTATAAGAGAACTGACATCAAAGATCTTAATAGCTGGCTGATCGAAGCGGAAGAGAGACATCCGGCGATCAAGCAGGCAAAGGCCAGATGGGAATCGGACAAGGCCAAGATCACGGTAGCGCGATCAGAGGGGTTGCCGACATTAGATGGGACTGCTTATATCTCCCGAAATGGTTATCCGAACCAAGGGTTATCCAATAACAATCAGTCTGTTATTGCTAGTGGCGTTACGATGAATTTTCCGATATTTGAAGGGTTTGGCCGAACTTACAAGGTGCGTGGCGCTGAAGCCCAAGCCGAACTCAGTGAAGCACAGTTGCAAGACGCCACAAACCAGATCCTGACGGATGTGATCAAGGCGCACGCTGATGCGGTCACTTCGCTCGGGACGCTGAAAGCCAGTGAACGATTGTTAGCTTCTGCCAGAGAAGCCGTCGAATCATCGAAGCGGCGCTATGCCAAAAATGCAGCCGACATCTTGGAATTACTCAATACCGAGTCAGCGCTCGCGGACGCGCAGCAGGAGCGTATTCGGGCGGTCGCTGAATATTGGTCAGCCTGTCTCAGGCTGCTGGCGAATACTGGAATTCTGGGGTTGATTTCTCCAGCGGAAACTAGCCCCTAATGTTTCGAAGGCCTTTTTTTTGATCCCCTAGAGGGTTAGGCGTCGCTGCGCCACTTTGTTACCCCTACTGGCATTTAGGACCTAGAGAGTTCTAGGCAGCTAGCTCGTATACGCACCCGCTCACGCACTGCCGTTAGAGGAATTGATGATTACATGAAGTGATCATCATATGCAATACGCTCTGGAGTTGGCGTCCACCTTCACCAGCAGGATGGAGAAGCAATTGATAAGAAGGGATGCGATGCGCTATCTGGGGACTCCTTCACTTCGGCGAGAGGTCGAGCATCAGTTTTGGATACAGATTGCGACCGGATTCACCAGCGAGAAGGCGGCCGAGGCAGTTGGCATCTCACCGGCGGTGGGGTCTCGCTGGTTCAGGCATCGTGGCGTTATCAGCGCCAAACGTTTCGCTTCCTTCGTATTCAACATCATGTCCATGCTTGTCCAATCTAGCATAAGGGGGACGCTACCGTTTTGGGCGCACAAGGTAGTTTTCCATATATAATTAACTATATTAATTTAATTTTTAGTTAAAATATGCAAAAAAAGCATATAAATGAAGTGCTTTTTTAAAAGGCAGACTCTTCAACAAAAGGGGATTGAAAAATGGCGACAAAACCTACATCAACGGTAACTGTTAAACCTACATCAACGGTAACTGTCAAACCTACGTCAACGGTAGTTAGCGCACCTGTGGCGCTTCTTGTGCCTGGAGGTCCTAAAGATAGTGCTGGAAACTTGATACCGGGGTACGGCCAAGCTCAAGTCGGCGCCCTTTCTGCGGCTGCTCTGTTTCAATCTGATTCTGCTGGCAGGGCACTAATTTCAGATTTAAGCCCCACGCAAATAACTTATTTGAGCTTGACGGTGGTGGGGCAGCTTACAGCCGGGCAACTTGCGATGACTGACGCAAACGGCAACTCAATTTTATCGGACTTGACCGTCGCTCAAGTCCAAAATATTTCGACCGCCGCGATTGGACAGTTAAGCCAAACGCAGCTTCTTGGCATGCTGAGTAACCTGACCACAAGTCAGATACAAGCGATTTCAACTACCGTGATCTCTGGTCTGGGTGCGGGAGACCTGACCAAGATCTTTAGTGGTCTGACAGGCAGTCAAGTGCTGAGTATTGCAACGGGAGTGCTGGGATTCTTAACACAAGCACAAGTTCAGTCGATTAGTGGCTCCGTGATAGCTCAGATGGGCACGGCACAATTGACGCCGATGCTGGGTAACTTAACATCTGCTCAAGTGCAGGTGATCACTAACGGGGTCATCAATCAGCTGACTGGAGCGCAGGCCGGGCAAGTAGTAGGAAAAATGAGTCTTGGCCAAATTCAAGCATTGTCTACAGGAGTTGTTGGTCAATTTACAGCCGCTCAAGTAGCCTCTGTATTGGGTAGTTTAAGTGTGTCGCAGGTTCGGGCGTTATCAACGGCGACGATTGGTGGATTTACGG
>Ga0213920_1001796_pt1 | contig 11140 bp, 27 predicted proteins | sample McNCre1117MG_FD_161054 | JGI IMG/M metagenome (GOLD analysis project Ga0213920, IMG submission 161054) | Freshwater microbial communities from McNutts Creek, Athens, Georgia, United States - 11-17 MG | ecosystem: Environmental > Aquatic > Freshwater > Creek | place: USA: Georgia | collected...
GACCCGTCAGGCAACACCTGGCCGGTTTTCCATTGGTTCATAAACCGAGTGCCATAGTTGCCTTGCATGGTCGCAAAAATTCTTTGAATCCAGCCATCAGGTAATTTGGAGGACATTGAAATTCCTTTCGTCACCAAAAATGGCCCTAGCAGCGCCAAGGTTCTTGTCTTGCGGCTTAGATGCCATCCATTCGGCCTTAAAACCCGTCCAGCCGCGTTCGCAGCACGTTTCCAAGGCTACCTGTAGGCTAACCCCTGCTTTGCCCGCCTCGCGCTTTATTCCGTCTATAGCGGTTTGGGTGACTGCCGCCTTTTTTGCTTTTCTCAACTTTAACCAATCCTGCCAAACAGAATCCGTCACGCCGAATGGCGGGGCGACTGTATTCTTATTTGGTTTATGGTTATTGGTTATTGTTTCTTGTTTATTGTTTGCTATTGGGGTGGCATTAGGGGGGGCATCGCTAGGGGATAGCCACCTCTTAGCTGCCCCACGTTTCCCAGCATCAACCATCTCCCGATATTTGGCAATTTCCTTATCAGCGCGAGTGTTTATCCAGCCATCGTCGGTTAGCCTAAAAAATTCTTCAAGAACAATTTTCACTTCTTGTTCGTAGTCTCGCAGCCCTATCTGCCGAGCAACGGTCGCAATGCCGCTGTTCAATGGACGTTCACTAAGGTAGTAAGCATCCAGCAAGCGCCGGTAGGCTATGTCTTCAATTGGGGAAAGATGCCTTGTGTGGCTAATGTAGTCACCAATGTTGAATTGGTAATAGTGCATTTTTCAACCTTACGTTATCGGTTCGCGTTACTAAAAAGAACATCGGCAGGGCGGTAACGAATCGCCTTTTCCCCCGCTAAAGGTAGCCGTGCCCAAATCTTACACCAAAAACCACTCAGGCCGCATCGCTTTAAGCTGCCACAACCTGGCTTGCGGAATGTGTATCCATTGCGATACAGCAGACCGGCTCACGCCAAGGATTCTAGCCAAGGCGCTTGCCGAACCAGCCCGCTTAATTGCTTCTCTTTTGTCCATCCGCGCATTGTAAGCCAGCTTAACAATTTTGTGGCATTAGGGTTTGCCCTATAGCATTTCGCAACTTTAGTGCATAAAATAGTGTTTAGAACGCTTAACATACGCCTATCGCAACAACGCGATGTTTTGACCAAAGAAAGGTTTTTATGTCTAAAGAAACGTGGGATTCCATCATCACAACGGTGGCTATTGCCATCATCCTCTACACCATTGGTTACTTTGTTGGAGGTGGTCTGTGAACACTACCCAGTTCACTTACGAGGGCGCGGTTTTTGATATTGAATACGAAGTCAGCCGCCTTGATGAACCTACCGAAACATGGGTAAACATTTGGTCTATCAAACACCAAGGCGTTGAGTTCCTCGACATTTTGAGCAAAGAGTTGCTGATGTGGATGGAAGAGCAACTTAGCACCAAATTGTTGGGAGACTAAATGCCTGCTTTACACACATTCATGGAAGTTGAGTGGGACTTAAAAGCAAACGGCGAGTTTGCCACGTTGTTGGTTGCTTACGAAAAAAGCAGCGTTGATGGCACTCTTGTTATTTATTCAGTCATACAAGACGGACTAGAGTGGATTGACTACCTTAACGACCGCACCCGCGCTTACATCACCAAATACATTGCAGAAAGGCTTAACAAATGAACGCTGACGAACTTATCAAAGCTGCCGAGACGCATTCCATGAAATACAACGCTGACCAGGCTGACCGGCTGGCGTACGAAGTCGGAGCGCTGCGGGCCTACATCCGCGACGTTTGCGACATTTTGGAAAACACACAAGCTGAAGTTAAGCAATTGCAGGCCGAATTGATGTGGGAGCGCAAACATGGTCACTAGCAACAATCATGAAAAAATCATTGCGGAATGCAATTCTAAATGTGACCCAAAAGGTTTTTTAGAACTGTACGTTTGGTTTTTGTGTCAACAACTGGAGCATAAAGATGAACGAATCAAATGGCTTAAAGAACAGCTTGCAGCGTGAAGAATACGAATGCCCTGCTTGTGGGCGTGATTGTGGCGACTTAACCCGCCACGCTTTTGATGATGTGACTGTGCTGTGGTACTTCACTTGTGAACATTGTGGAATAGATTTTGGAGGCGACCTATGAAGAATATTGCATCAGCGTTAGTACGCGCCCAGCGCGGATTTGCACCGGCCTTAAAAACGTCTACAAACCCGCATTTCCGGTCTAAGTATGTTGACCTTGCCGGTTGCATTGAAGCGGTTGTGGATGCCTTAAATGCCGCAGGAATCGCATTGATTCAGCGCACATCTGAGGACAGCACCGGCGTGACTGTAGAGACCGTATTTGTTCACGAATCAGGTGAGACTTTGGAGTGCGGCAAGTTGCACGTTCCTGCTGCCAAACAAGACCCGCAAGGGTACGGCTCGGCGCTGACATACGCTAGGCGTTACAGCTTGATGGCAGCTTGTGGAATAGCGCCCGAGGACGATGATGGCAATGCGGCATCCAAGACCCCAGCGCCAAAGGTGTTGGCCACCAAGACTGACCTTGTGCCGCCTAATCGCATGAATGTGATTGCTGATGTGGCAGCGGCAATCAATGAACGTATGAGCGCTGATGACGTAATCGGTGCGGTAGCTGAATATTCGGGCATCACCGATGTAGAAGAAAAAATTACGTTGTGGGGAATGCTTGACAGCAAGACCCGTAGCGCAATTAAGAAACAAGCATAACTTTTGAAAGGTTAATTATGGCAGTTGTATACGACATTACGGTAGTGGATGGCACTTACCAAAACAACAAAGGCGAGACTAAAAAATCTTACGGCCGGATTGGTGTGGTTCTTGAGACCAAGGCAGGCTTGATGATGAAGCTGCGCTCTATTCCTGTCATTGAAGGCGGCTGGAACGGCATGGCATATCTTAACCCGCCACGTCCTAAAGATGGGTTCCCCAAAGATGACGGGTTTCCCAAAGATGACGATATTCCATTTTGATTAACGGGGGAAAGCGAATGTTGTTACGGGTCGGCCTGATGGGAAACCAATACTTGCCTAGCCGGATAAAGAAGCAGCCGTAATCCAGTGCAGTAACAGAAGCAGCGAGTACCCCACCTTTTAGAAGAACTACATGGCTACCTATCAAATACTTGAATTAGACATTATTCGTTGGGCAGAAGCCCGTCAAATTATCCCAAATGCCGAGCCTCATACCCAGTTGCTAAAAGCAGTAAGCGAGATGGGCGAATTGGCAGATGCAACCATCAAAAATGACATGGCCGAAATTGAAGATGGCGTTGGCGATGTGATGGTGTGTTTGATTATTTATTGCGCTTTGCAAGACATTAACCTGGTCAATTGCATGGCCGCAGCTTACGAAACCATAAAAAACCGCAAAGGCATTTTGTTGCCTAACGGTGTATTTGTGAAAGATACAACATGACACAAACTGAATGGGTACTTAAAAAATTGCGCGTTGGTCAATCACTTACACCAATTGACGCATTAAATGGATGTGGGTGCTTTCGCCTGGCGGCCATTGTGTTTGACCTTAAAAAAGTTGGTTGGAACATTGAGACCATCATTGTCAAAAAAGAAAAAAAGCGTTATGCCCGTTATGTCATGCAAACACCGGAGAGGCTATGAAATACGTTGCTGATTTTTTTGCGTTAGTTGGGTTGGTTTCCACAATTATTGTGGTCGGGTTTACGATTGGATACAAATCTTGTGAACCATCGTGCCACAGCATGAAAGCACTTTTCACGGAGAAATGCAAATGAAAGAAAACGTCCCAATTACAGAACCCATAGAAATGGTTGACCCAAATTGGATGCAAAAGACAGGCGGTTTTGCCAAAGACATGACCCTGCACCAATGGTATGCGGGGATGGCTATGCAAGTGCTTAAAGATGACATTTGGGATTTTGATTTGCTGTGCAAACAAGCGCACGAATTGGCGGATGGAATGCTAAAAGCGGGGGCGAAATGAACACCTACAAATTGTACGAGCCGCCCAAGCCTGTGGGCTACTGGATTCTGTACGCAGAAGGCCCTGCGGACATTCGGTTCACGATGCTCTACAAGCCGTCGTGGCTGCAACGCTGGTTCACCAACAAGCTGCTGGGCTGGACATGGAAGGATGCGGAATGAACAGTAAAGAATTTGCAGATAAATCCGTTGGGGTGATATACGGACTAGGTGGTTTTCACGCCCGTGAAGATTGCATTCGCTTGGTGATGGAGGGAACTAAAAAACCCGTGCAGACAGCTACCCTCAGAGCTTTAGAGCGCGACCGCATACGCATTGCTAAGTTGATTGCGGGGGAAGACCCAGACCTGCGCCGACTGGTTGACTCCTACACGATGGCAAGCGAGGAGAAGGAGGTATGAACATCATTGAAATAGCGCGGCAAGCTGGCGTGAGGGATGATGGACACCGTTTTGAATTCAGCGAACTCAAGTACCTTGAACGCTTTGCCAAGTTGGTAGCCGCGCATGAGCGTGAAGAGTGCGCGAAGATATTTGAAGCAATAACCCACGACAACACAGTGCCGTCCATATATTTTTCGTTAGCTAACACTGCAAAAATAATCAGAGCAAGGAGCAAAGCATGAACGACGACGATACCGACGCCGGTGGTGACTTCTTTATTGACTTTATTAAGACAGCCATTGCCATATTTTTCTTTGCGTTGTTTGTTTCAGTAATAGGCAGCGTCGTGTGGGGATTGATAGCATGATTCAAGTTATCTACATTCCTGTGCTTTTTGTTTGTATGGCAGGACATTGCGAATTTATGCAAGCTATGCGGTACTACACACGCGAAACAGAGTGTCGCGCCACACTAGATGAACAGAAAGAAAACCTACGCAAGATGGCCTTAAGGGGCGGGCAGATGGTCACCCAGCTCGAGGGCACTTGCATCACACTAAAGAATGGAATGCTATGACCGGATATGACTCAAAGCGGCAGATGGCTGTGGATAAAGTGCAGGAGCCGGTAGCAAACAGTTTTGAAGAATACTGCAATACCTTGCCTCCGCTTTGGAATACGCATATCAGCCGCACTTATGCCGAGCAGTTTTTTAGAGCCGGTCAAGCAGCACAGCCAGCGCAGGAGCCTGTGGCATGGGAGCAATTTTATCCAGACATTGGAAAAAATCAACTTGCATATTTACCTCCTTCGCCTTTTGATATTTCAGGAAACCCACAACAACGCACATGGGTAGGGCTGACGGATGAAGAGCGCAATGACTGCTTGGTGGAGGCAGACCCGTGCGAGTGTCTTGCCGACCCCGAGGCGCACCAATTGATGGTTGAGGTAGAGGCTAAATTAAGGAGTAAGAACAATGGATGAGCCAATAGCGTATGTGACGGGAACTTATAGCGGTAGGTTTGTAGTTGCGCCGTTAAACCCTGCAATGGTTTTGCCGGTTGGCATGGCGTTTTACACAACCCCATCAAAGCGCGAATGGATAGGGCTGACACCGAAAGAAACATCAGGCTTTACTCAGCACGAAATGACTGTGGTGAAGTATGTGAGCAAGGTCTTGCAGGAGAAGAACGCATGAGTAAACGCGACCTTGCGTTAGATAGCTTGACGCGCATCTGTGAGATACAGCAACGGCTAATCAATCAATTGATTGCGATTGAGCAAAGTTCCTATGCACGAGGATATGAGGACGGAATGGCGGCTCAGGTAGAGATTGACATATCACTTAACGAAATGGTGCAGCATGAAAATCACAGCGACATTTAACGATGAAGAAGAAGCCATCAAAGCAATCCATTCAGGATATGCCTGGCAGACATTGCATGAAATCAATGAAATACTAAGGCAGAATAGAAAACACGACTTACCTTTTGAGCAAGTCGTGTCCCAAATTCAAGCGTCCGTAAACGACGCTTTAGCGATGATTTACCCTGATTAGGCTTCTTCGCACTCTTCTTCTTCGTCTTCGTACTCTTCTTCGTCGTCGCCCCAATCGGCTTCGTCGTCTTCGACCAAGAGCCATTCGCCGGTCTCTTCGTTCAGCCAGTACCAGGCTTCATGCTCTTCGTCATACCAGCAATAGCAATCTGCGTCTTCGTCGTACTCGTATTCTTCGCCATCTTCAAAGCAATCAGCCAACAAATCAAAATCGTCCTCAAGCATTACTTGCTCGGAACTGTTAACCAGAAATGTAAAGTGAAACATAAAAACTCCTATACGTTGATAATTTGACCCCGAAATTCGACCTGATTTTCGCTCCACTTGTGAACTAACTCAGGCCATAAAATCCTACCACCCTTGAATGTCAAGACAGCAAAACCTGACCTGTGGTTTAATGGGTTGCCTTCTCCATAGTCAAATTGAGCGCCATAAGGTTCCGCTAAGGTTCCGGTGTCTACACCATATCGGTTACCGTTGTAATCAGCAAATGGCGTGACCTTTAAGCTGTGCAAATGGCCGGTCACGATAGACACACCAGCATTGACGGTGTTATTGTGCGTTGCATGAATGCCGTTTTTATACCGGTGCTTGATGATGCAGTCTTTGGTAGGCCAAACAGACCATGCAAATTCCCACGCCGGTAGATGGTCTTGCAGTTTGAACCCGTGAACTTCTTTGTATTGCGGCGCCTGTACCGCTAGTTTGTTGGCAAAACGTGTATCGTGGTTGCCCCATGTGAACAGTAGTTTACAGTTGTGTCGGGCGGTTTTGGCGGTCTCCTCAATCTCGCCTAAATGCGTTTGAACGGCCTTGAGTTCTTCTATTACCGATGGTGTATGCGACCAGCCAAGCGGCGGGTGGCGGCTGACTGATGCCCCATCAAATGCGTCACCATTGCTGATGATGGCATGGGGCTTGAGTTCTTTGATAGCCCACAGCAAACCACGATATGCGGTAGTGTATTCGCCAGGCCAAAAGTGTGCATCGGAAAAAACAATTACGGTCTGGTCAAGAATGCCAAGGTCTACACGATTGATGGATGTTTGGATAGGCTGCATATAGGCGTAAGGTCTAGCAGCCTCATGGAAACTAACAAGCGGTTGGTTTGTTAGCGCCTCTATTCGCCGCCTGCGCCGATGGGCAGCGCGTTTGTCCATTTTCAAGAATTCAGCTACTTTTTCGGCTGAACCAAATTGATTCCATGCGCTTATAAATTCGCTATGAGAAACCTTAGCTTGCATAATGACTCCGCAAAGTTGCGCGAGACTAGCACAATGTTATTACGCAAGCATTGATTCTGCTGCGGTCTGCACTTGGTCAACACGGGTTAGCCAGCCTTTGAGGAATTTTTGCTGGGATGGATTGGTGGTTGCAAGACCTTGATAAAACCGTTGCTTTTGGTCGGCAAAACTGGTAAGTAGCCGTTGCTTGTTGGTCACGGCAACCTTGCCCAATGTGCCGCCTCCGATAACACCATCGTCCACGGCTCCTACACAGCGCTGAAGAAACTTGGCGGCTCGGGCAACACCGGCGTTAACAGCAAAATCAAACACGGCGTAATCCACGCCTTTGGGCAAATCATCGCCTTTGACTTTGTCCCAATACATTTGTCGGTAAAATGGCTTGACTTGCTCTCTTGTCAGGGCTTTCATTTCGCCTGACTCTATTGGTCGGCCAAGAAAAGCAGCCCATGCGCCTGCGGTAACGCCCAAATTTGTCTCACCGCCTGCATCGTCTTTGTCCCAAACATAACCGCCTTCCGACTTCATTACGCGGTCAAACGATGCATCAAAGTTGTCTTTCATTTGGAGGCAACCCCGTTGATTTTTTCAGCGGTACGCATACCACCAAGGCCAAGCATTCCTAAGAGCAAAGGCATCATTGTTCCCATATCCATAGCAGGAAACTTCACGGGATGACCATACATGGCGCTGCCCCATTCGGCCAATGGGCCTACAACAAACTGGATGGCAAAGCCCATGCCGCATACCCATCCAATGCCTGGCCGCCAACCCGAAACAAAAATAGACGGGTTGGATGCTTCTGCCTTGTTGATGTCCATCTGTCCAGCAATGATTGACAGTTCGCCCGATTGCTGAAGTTTGAACAATTCTAGTTTTGCGGCAGCAGCTTGGGCGGGGTCAGGCCATAGCCTGTCCATTACTTTGCCACCAATGTCTAAAAGTGCGGAAACGGGGTCAAGAGCCATTTGCTACCTCATCCATGTGTGAGCCTACTTTGAGGCCAGAAAGCCATCCAATCAAACCACCAATAATGGTCTGAAAGGCAGGGCCAATGATTTCAAAAATTTTAGTGTTGTCCACTTCTTTGACAAACAAGCCGTGGATTAGCGCACCAATAAGAACAACGACAACGGAACACAAGGTGGCGGTCACCATCATAGTCACCATGTAAATTAGCCTATCTTTTGGTTCCATCATTTTGCCCTTTCGTACAGTTTTTCTATTTTTGTGCGTATTTTTACGCTATCAGCCGTGCCTAAGATTTGCGCCAAATTGCTGTAAATGAGTCCAAGACTTTCTTTAGTGCAGTACGGGCCTGAGTCATCAAGCCAATCAAGTATTCTTTCATGTCGTTCCTTTGGGTCTGTTGTGGAAGCAATGTTTACAAAATCAGAAACGCTGCACTCGTGCCGCACAGTTGCCGCTGCCATTAACGACAGCAAAAACAAAGCGACAAACCATTTCATTTAACATGGGTCAACAAAGAATAGGTAATGCTTCCCATGCCCATAATCATTGTGCCTGCAAACCACATAATGACTTTTTCTAATCGGTCAAGGCGCATTTGAATTTGAGCGTAACGCTCCGCGCAAACGGCTTCATGGCTGTTTAATTTTGCGAGTGTTTCGTCCATGTTAGGCTTTCTGAATAAACGCCAGGGCGTAGTAGGTTGGCAAATTTGTTCCGACGCTTGATGTCACCGAACTGGTGAATCCACCGGTGTTGCCGACTGAGTAGGTATTACCCGCACCAACAACGAAGCTATCTTTAAGGTTGGGCGTACCGTTTGTACCGTCGCAGAGATAGTAGCCCAATGGGATTGACCCAATAGACCCCGACCACATGATGATTCCACCCGCAGGCACGGCGCTAACAGATGGCGTGGTTCCGATGATTCCATAAAGGTTATCGTAGGTTTGGATTGTGACATTGGCGCTAGTGGTAAGGACAAACTTGTAATTCGTGCCATAGGTAAGCCATATCTCTTGCGGAGGCCGCCCATCGGTTCCAAGCTGGATAGGATTGGTGTTAGCAGTCGTGCCTGCCGACGTGGTGTATGTGGCCGCAGGCGTAGTGCTGCCGGCCACATAGGTATAGATGTACCCACCACTAAGCGGCAAGCCGGTCGTGGTGAAGAATTGAAACCCGTTACCGATGGGTGAAAGATTTACGCTCATGTTAGTCCTTGGTTAAACCGCCATGCGGATTTGTTGCTTCTCTAGCAAAACCTTCTTTGTTTAGTTTGCCCATAAATTGCCTTGCAAGACCAAGAACAGGAATAGACATACCGCCGGTCGCACCAGCAAGTTTAGCCTCTCCAGCAGTAAGCAATCCTTCTTTTGCCATGTCACCCAACATACTGCTGTAGGTGTTGGAATAGTTAAATGTTCCGGTTTTAGGCATACCTATTTTGCTTGTCAGCAAGCCCAATTCGGTAACATCTTGCATTGCTTGTGGCGACAATGATTCTGTTAAAACAGATTTGTTTTGCTTGTAAAATTTTGCAAATTGTTCAGGTGTGAGATTGCGCTCACTAGCATTAATGGCGGCATTTTTAGCGCGGCTCAATTCACCAAATGTTATTGCTTGATGAGCAATGTCGTTCTCAGGAATTTCTGCTTTCATGCGCCGAATAGACTCAGGCGTGGCGCTAGATACATATTTGTTGTGAAACTTTGCTGCGTTTAGGCTTTCGCCTTGGGCCGATGCATCAGCCGCATCTGCTGCTTCTTTAACCGCCGCTTTATATGCAGGATTGCCCTTAATCACGCCCATGCGTTCCGCATTTAGCCTGCGGGCATTGTCGGCCAATTCTTTAAGCCGTGCAGCCTGAGGCGTACCAGCTTCTTCACCAAAGATGGGCAAATTCTCAAGTTCTTGGCGCACAATGTAAGCAGCGCCTCGCGCATTGCCATTTGCACTTGAACGCATTTCGTTTGCCAAATTTGTCCGCAATGCTTCATAGCTTTCAAATGTCGGATTTTTATAAAAATCTTTTAAATCCGCTTTGATGCTTTCGGGAAGATGATTTAACTTTAGCTTTTTAGACAATTCAGCATTGATGTTTTCATTTAGTTTTCCAATGTCAATAGGAAATTGACCGCCGTTTTCATCTTCCAAGGCTTTGTAAGCGCTGCTGATTGCATCACGCCGCACTTGGTCTTTTGCAGCCAATGCGTTGATTTCATGCTGTCCTAGTTCAGATGCGTCAGCGGTTACCGAAATGTCTGGAGCGTGTTTTTGCTTTGCTGTTTCAAATGCAGTTGAAATTTGCGCCGGTTGTTCATTGAAATGATTGCCCAATATCGGCGTTTCGCTGCGGCGATTCCATTCGTTTGCATATTGTTGCGTGTCGCCTGTCCGTTGTCCAACGGATAAATTAACGCCGTGTTTTTCTTCAAGTGCCCGTGTTTCTAGACTAGGCAAATGGATTGAGTTAATGTTTTTTGAGCCAACAAATTGCTGAAGTTCAGGCGATGCGTTTGCAAGCGCAGCATCCACACTACCGCGCAAGGCAACGGCAGGCGGCACACCAGCAGCACCAACAGAGGCAGGCATTTCTGCCGTAACAGGTGGGGCTTCTGCTGCCGCAACAGGCGCAACAGGCTCTTCACCAAATGGGCTAGGCAGCCCAAGTGGTTTAGGTGGCACGGCTGCTTCTGCGCGATAAACGCCAGTTTCATCAGGGGTCAATTCAACCGGCGGCTTGAACAATGGTGGCTCTGTGGCGGTTGTATAAGCTGCGCCAAAATCAGCGGGACGGGCAGCAGCTTCTGCGGCGGCTTGTTTTTTGAGAAATTGCGCTTGCACTTGTTGAATGGTTGCACTAGATGGTGGGCGCGGTTGACCGGCGCGTGAAATCACATTGCCTTGTGCATCAACCACCGCGGGCATTGCTTCTCTTGCAGCGGCAACCAAAGGTTTGGCGGCCATACCAACAACTTCAGGAAGCGCAATTGATGCTACT
>Ga0213920_1001798_pt1 | contig 11134 bp, 7 predicted proteins | sample McNCre1117MG_FD_161054 | JGI IMG/M metagenome (GOLD analysis project Ga0213920, IMG submission 161054) | Freshwater microbial communities from McNutts Creek, Athens, Georgia, United States - 11-17 MG | ecosystem: Environmental > Aquatic > Freshwater > Creek | place: USA: Georgia | collected...
TGTTGAATAGGAAGCCGATGGTCTCCTCGCGGATACCGCCCATCATCTGCTGGTACATGGAGTAACCCTCGCGCTGGTACTCAACCAGTGGGTCGCGCTGGGCCATGGCTCGAAGACCAATGCCCTCCTTGAGGTAGTCCATCTCGTAGAGGTGGTCGCGCCACTTGCGGTCGATTACGCTCAGCACAACGCGGCGTTCTAGTTCGCGCATCGCTTCTTCACCGATTTCGGCCGAGCGCTTCGCGTAGGCGATGCGGGCGTCCGAGACCAGCTCGCGGGTGAGCCAAGCGGTGGTAAGGCGGCTGCGGCTTCCGGCCTCGGCCAAAACCTCTTCGATGCTGAGGCCGAGCGGGAAGATCTGACGCAGTTCGTTCCACAGGGTCTCGAGGTCCCAGTCCTTGCCGGAGTGGTCCGAGATGTGGGCTGCAACAATCTCACCGATTGCGGCTTCGAGGAACTCATCGACGCGGTTGGAGATGTCGTCGCCCTCGAGGATGTGGCGGCGGTCGCTGTAGATTGCCTCGCGCTGGCGGTTTAGGACATCGTCGTACTTCAGAACGTTCTTGCGGATTTCGGCGTTGCGGGCCTCAACCTGGTTCTGCGCGCTCATGATGGAGCGGCTAACCATCTTCGATTCGATGGCGAGGTCATCCGGCACGCCCGGGCGGTTCATGATTGCCGCAGCTGCACCGCTCGAGAACAGGCGCATCAGGTCATCGGTGAGCGAAAGGTAGAAGCGGCTCTCACCCTTGTCGCCCTGGCGGCCGGCACGGCCACGCAGCTGGTTGTCGATACGACGCGACTCGTGGCGCTCGGTGCCGAGCACGTAGAGGCCACCAACCTCGAGAACCTTCTCAGCTTCCTCGGCAGCGGCTGCCTTGATCTGCTCGTAGGTCTTGCTCCAGGCAGCCTGGTATGCCTCCGGCTGCTCTTCCGCGCTGAGGCCCTGACGGCCCAGTTCGGCAACGGTGAGGAACTCAACGTTTCCACCGAGCATGATGTCGGTACCGCGGCCGGCCATGTTGGTGGCAACGGTGACGGCGCCGAGACGACCAGCCTGGGCAACGATTACGGCTTCGCGGGCGTGGTTCTTGGCGTTGAGCACCTCGTGGCGCACACCTGCCTTGGCAAGCAGGCGGCTCAGGTATTCGCTCTTTTCCACCGATGTGGTGCCAACCAAAACCGGCTGGCCCTTCTTGTGGCGCTCCGCGATGTCGAGAACCACCATGTCGAACTTGACCTGCTCGTTCTTGTAGATGAGGTCTGGCTGGTCGATTCGAACCATCGGGCGGTTGGTTGGGATTGGAACAACACCCAGCTTGTAGGTGCTAACGAACTCGGCAGCTTCGGTTTCCGCGGTTCCGGTCATGCCCGAAAGCTTGTGGTACATGCGGAAGTAGTTCTGGAGGGTAACGGTGGCAAGGGTCTGGTTTTCGGCCTTGACCTCAACACCTTCCTTGGCCTCGATAGCCTGGTGAACACCCTCGTTGTAGCGACGACCAGCCAGGATACGTCCGGTGTGTTCATCGACGATCATCACCTCGCCGTTCATCACAACGTAGTCTTTGTCGCGCTTGAACAGAGCCTTGGCCTTGAGCGAGTTGTTTAGGAACGAGATCAGCGGGGTGTTAGCGCTCTCGTAGAGGTTGTCGATGCCGAGGTAGTCTTCGACCTTCTCGATGCCTGGCTCGAGGATGCCAACGGTGCGCTTCTTTTCGTCTACCTCGTAGTCGATTACCGGCTGCAGGGAGTCGACAATCTTGGCAAACTGCGCGAACCAGCGGTTCGCCTCCCCCGATGCAGGGCCGGAGATGATGAGCGGGGTGCGGGCTTCATCGATGAGGATGGAGTCAACTTCATCGACGATTGCGAAGAAGTGGCCGCGCTGAACCAGCTCCGACTTATCCCAGGCCATGTTGTCGCGCAGGTAGTCGAAACCAAACTCGTTGTTGGTGCCGTAGGTGATGTCGGCGAGGTACTGCTCACGACGAGTGGCTGGGTCCTGGCCCGAAATGATGCAACCGGTGGTCATTCCAAGGGTGCGGAAGACGCGGCCCATGAGCTCGCTCTGGTAGCCGGCGAGGAAGTCGTTTGTGGTGATGACGTGAACACCGCGGCCGGCGATTGCGTTAAGGTAGGCCGGCATGGTTGCCACCAGGGTCTTACCTTCACCGGTCTTCATTTCTGCGATGTTGCCGAGGTGCAGCGCCGCACCACCCATGACCTGTACGTCGTAGGGACGCATGCCGAGGGTTCGGCGCGCAGCCTCACGCACTGCTGCGAAGGCCTCAGGCATCAAGTCATCGAGGGTTTCACCGGCGGCATAGCGCGAACGCAGCTGCGAGGTTTCGTCGGCCAACTCGGCATCGGTAAGTTTCGCAAACTCTTCATCGAGTGCGTTTACAGACGCGGTGATGTTGCGCAACTTGGCTAGTACGCGGCCTTCACCGGCGCGCAGTACTTTGTCAATGATGTTTGCCAACAGATGCTCCAAACGTTATGGGTATACCCCTCAATCTTAGGCGAAAGCCCCAAACCGAACGGCTTGGGGCTTAACGCTTAGGGCGAACCTTCAGGCGGTTACGAAAGCGTAATTACGCCGTAGTGCCAGCCCTTGCGGGCGTACACCACCGATGGCTTTCCGGTTGCGGAATCCAGGAACAGGTAGAACGGGTGGCCAACGAGTTCCATGTGGTACAGGGCGTCGTCAACGGTCATTGGTGTGGCTGGGAACTCCTTGCGACGAACCTCAACCGGGCTGATGCCGAAGTCCGGACCGGAATCGGTTGCGGCCGTTTCGGCTGCGGCCGAACCCATTAGTACGTCGGCGTTGACCGGGGTTACATCGAGCTCTGCGAAATCGGTAGCCGAGAGCTCCGAAGCCGAGTGCTGGCGGTGCTGGCCGCGGTGAACCTTGTTGCGGTCGCCGGCGCGGCGCAGGCGCTCCGAGAGCTTGCCGAGGGCGATGTCGAATGCGGCGAACTTGTCGCCAGCGTGGGCCTCGGCACGAATGACGTGGCCTGGCTCAACAACTGTGAGCTCAACCTGATCTTCCAAACCGGAAGTCTTGTGCTCGTGACGGGTGACCTTGATAGTGAGCGCCTGAGTGCGGTTTGCCAGCTGCTCAACCTTGTGAGCGCGCTCCAAAACATACTCGCGGAATCTGTCCGAAACCTGCAGGTTTCGAGTGGCGATGGTGATTTCCATTTTGACCTCCGTCTCGGGCTCCATTGCCCGTGACGCAAAGTTATACCCAAAACAAAACTCGCGTGAGCGTTTTCAGAAAGTTTCCGAAAAAGTCACAAAAAAATCTTCTGAAAGACCGGCTGCAGTCAGGGCCCTGGACATCTCGCGCAAGGTTGCGCCGGTGGTAACCACGTCATCGAAAAGGGCGATTCGGGCACCGCAGGCGCGTGCGCTGGCCAGGCGCAAAGCCAGGTGCGGGGGCACAAACATCTTGCCGTGCAGGTTCTGCTCGCGCTCCAAACGCCCAAGCACCGATTGATCCCGCACAGCGCCGGCCAAGCGCACCGCCGACACCACGCGAACCACCACCCCGCGGCTGCGCAGGGCACGGGCAACCTCGCGGGCGAGCAACCGGGCTGGCACGTAGCCGCGTAGGCGCGTTGCGCCGCGGCTACTGGGCGCTGGCACCAACACCACAGGCCCGGCAAACCACTCTGCCCGCTCGGCCAAAGCCGCTCCAGCCAGCGCCTCGGCCATTGCAGCAGCCAGCACCGCAGACCCACTCACCTTGAACCCGTGCACAAGCGCGGCCGCCCAACCCGCATACTGGCTGCAGGCAATGCCCGGTGCCAGCCCCGCCCTCGTAACCCTCAGGCCTCGCACGCTCAACCCTCGCCCACTCAACCTGCGCCCACTCAAGCCAGCCCTGCACGCACCGCAAAGCAGGCGGGGCGGGGTTTGGCAGATTGCACAGGTTTGGGGCAGCCAGTAGGAGAGCACATCCGAGTGTTTCTCGTTTGCCCTGCGCAAAACGCGCGCCCAAACCTAACTGTTGATAACCGGCTCTAATTCACCATGTGGGCGGCAACTACGTCCTGGTTGATTGTCATCCAGGTGTAGCCGCGGTATTCCCTCAGTTGGCGGTTGGCGTCGAGCACGTAAATATTGGTGCCGTCATCGCTGGCCATCAGGTTTAGGGCGCGGTCTAGGGTGCCAATCTCGCGAGGATCGCCGCCCAGAGTTAGCAGGGTGAGGTTGCTCACGCTGGCTGACACGGTGCTTAGAACTAGCAGACCGGTCTTGCCACTCCAAGCAAGCGAAGCCGGCTTGCCAACCCCGTAGGCCAGCTCTACCGGCTTACCAAAGCCGGTTACAGTTCCTAGCTGGTCGCGGATAACAGCGGCCACGCGCAGGCGTTCGGTTCCGTCCTTGTCCCGAACCACGTAGGCGATTCGCGCACCCTCGGCGCTAACCGCGAAGGCCCGAATGGAATGTCCAGCGGTGATGCCGAGGGTTGGCCAGAGCGACTTACCGGTTGGTAAAACAATGTGCAGCGCACCATCGGTGCCGAGCAGCCACAACTGACCCCGGCGGTCGAAGCGTGGGCTTAGCAAAGACTTGCGGCTGTCAACCAGAACGGGGTCCTTGGATTCCTGGTCGAGGCGTCCCAGGTAAACGCCGGTTGGGCCAACAATCGCGGCCCCGGTTTCATCAGAGCTAACCGCGAAGTCGGAAGCCTGCAGTTTCTTAATCCAGCCCGATGCGTTGCCAACGCGACCGCCACTCGGGCCAGTCAGCTGTTCCAGCCCGTTGGCGCCCAAAACGATTGGCGCGTAGGCTCCTGTGGAGGTGGACGAAGGCGAGAAGTCCGAGATCGACTGCGGCACGCCATCGATGAAAACAGCAACCTTGGAGATGTTGTTTACGCCACCCACGGTTGCCTGCAGCTGAGCCTTGAAGCGCTGACGAGCGAGGCGGCTGGCCTTGGCAGCCGAGGCATCTAGGTTTACGATTGCGGTTTTCTTCTCAACCGGAACGGAGTCGATCGAAAGCTTGGTTCCGGCAGGCATCGCAGGCACAACGGCATCGGCCAGCCACGGCGAGGCTCCCGCCAAAATGGCCGCCACCAGGCGCGTAGCGGTTGAGGCACGCGCCGGGAACCAGCGAAGATCGGGAACCAGGTAGTTGTAGCTGTGATCGAAGAAGTAGACCGGGTAGCTGTGGAAGATCACGTCGAAGACCGGGCGAATCATCACAACCGCGTTTGGGGCGCTAGAGATGCGCCACTGGCCCGCAACTTTCGTGAGGTGGAACTTGAGAACGCGCGTAGCCCCGGCGCGCAGCGCCTGGTAGTGCCCTAGGGAGTCAACGGTAGCGGCGACTCCTATGGCAACACTGGCGCTGCCATCGGTGCCGATTGTGGTCTTCTGAGAGCCGTTCTGAATGTAGACGGCATCGTTGGGGCTCCAGCGAGCCTTGAAGCCGGCTGTGAGGTACTGGCGAGCCACCGAGTAGTCGTTCTGCGGCCCGGTAGAGGCGTTGAGGAATCCGGACAAAATGTCGGCCTCGGCCTCGCCCGCAAGCGGCCCCGACGGCGAGTAGTACAGGTAATCGTTGCTCAACAGGCTTCGGATATCCGGCCCCTGCTTCACAACCGACGACCTCGGGATTTCGGCACAGCCGGACAGCGCCAACATTGCGATTAGGCCCGCGGCAATGGCCTTCGCCCAGCGGTTAGTCATGGTAGTAACCTTCCGGGAGCTGCCACAGGGCCTTAGCCGGTGGCATCGGAAGCGGCGAAACAGTGAATGTGCCGGTGGTGCTGCGTGGCAGCGTGAGCCTGAAGCAGGCGCCCTGCTGCGGGCGGGCCCAAACTTGCAACCAACCGTTGTGCAGGTTGGCATCCTCTTGGCTGATGGCAAGGCCCAAGCCGGTGCCGCCGCTGGTTCGCTTGCGCGAAGGATCCGCTCTCCAGAAGCGGTCGAACACGTGGCTAAGTTGCTCAATGCTCATGCCAACGCCGTAGTCGGTCACGGTAATCGCAACCGCCTTGTCGTCCGCGCCAACGTGCACGTCAATCGGCTTGCCGTCGCCGTGCTCGATGGCGTTGGCAAGCAGGTTACGCAGCAGGCGCTCGATGCGCCTGGAGTCGAGTTCAACCTCAACCAGCTCGGTTGGTAGGTCTACGTTGATTTTGCTTCCCTTGGCCCGAGCCAGGGGCTCTAGTGAGGCAATGCTCATACCCACCACGTGCTGAATGTCCTGGAGCTCCATGTGGGCGCGCACGCCGCCGGCATCGAAGCGTGAAAGCTCCAGGAGGTCGCCCAAAAGACGCTCGAAGCGCAGAATCTGGTCGTGCAAAACCTCGGCGTCTTCCTGTAGCGCTGGTGCCAACTTGGCGCGGTTACGGAAGATCATGTCGCCGCTGATGCGAATGGTGGTCATCGGCGTGCGCAGCTCGTGGCTAACATCCGCCACAAATCGCTGTTGCATAGTAGAAACCGCAGTCACCTTGGTGATCTGTTTCTGCAAAGACTCGGTCATCGCGTTAAAAGACCTGGCCCAAACCGCGATGGCATCCGTGCCCTTGGCAGGTAGGCGCTTATTCAGATCACCGGCAGAGATGCTCTCGGCAACCGCGGCGGCGGCGCGCAGCGGCTTCACCAGCCAGTTTGTTACGAAGTACGAAACCAGGCCGATGAGGAACATCGAGACCAGACCACCAACCACAAGCGTGCGTTGCACGAAATCGAGCGTTGCCTGCTCGTTCTCTAGGTCGAACACCAGGTAGAGCTCATAGGCACCGGCCAGCGGAATCTGAATTGGGGCACCTACCACAATGCCCGGATGCGCGCCTGCGCTGGTTGGAATCGTCACCGATTGATACTCGAGGTGAGTACCGGCGCTGGAAACCCGAGAACGAAGTTCGGCCGGGATCACCTTCAGGTTGAGGTTGGAGGACATCGGTGATTGCAGGGTGAGCGCACCGGGCACCTGAGTCTGCGTGCGCAGCAGCGCAACCTTGCGAGCCTGGCTGCCGGAGTTGGATTCCAGGGTTGGCACAACCGAGTTCATCAGGGTTTGCAGCGCGGCTTCATCGGAGACGTTGGCTGCGCTAAAGGTGTTTTGAGTCTGGATTACGGCTCGCTGCGATTCGCTGAGCACCTGGGCCAGGCGGGTCTGAAACAGGCCGTTGCCAATTGAGTAGCTGAGGAAGCCGCCGAGTGCGACCATGGCGATGCCGGTGAGTGCGAGCGTTGAAATGACCGCGCGCAACTGAATGGAGCGGCGGAACCAACCGATCGTGGCCCTAACCACACCCGGCCTTTTCACCTAGTTCAGGCCAGCCTTGTAACCAATGCCACGGATGGTAACCACAACGGTTGGGTCGTCCGGGTCGTCTTCAATCTTTGAGCGCAGGCGCTGAATGTGAACGTTAACCAGGCGGGTATCACCCTGGTACGGGTAGTCCCAAACGTCCTTAAGCAGCTTCTCGCGGCTGAAAACTTCCTTCGGCTTCTCGGCCAAGGTGGTGAGCAGCTTAAACTCAAGCGGAGTTAGGGCAACCTTTTCGCCGTTCTTGCGAACCTCATGACCAACGATGTCGATGGTTACGTTGCCAACCTTGATCACGGTGCTGTCGATATCCACAACCTTGGAAAGGCGAATCGCGTTGCGAATGCGCAACAGCAGTTTGTCCGAGTCGAACGGCTTTTCAACGTAGTCAACCGCACCGGCCGCATACGCCTGGTCCATGCTGTCGGCGTGCGCGCTGGCGGTAACCATGATCACCGGAACCTGGGTGAACTCGGCGAGATCGCCAACAAGTTCGATTCCGTTACGGCCCGGGAGGTCGATGTCCATGAGCACAACCTGCGGGTTGTGAGCCTTGAAGGTCTCCACAACCTGCAGGCCGTCGGCAACGCCAACTACTTCGTAAGGTTCAAACTCTTCGCCGGGGTTGGTTAGGAGTCGCTCAATGCTGTGGCGAAGAACGTCGTCGTCTTCGACGACCATGATCTTGATGGCCATGGATGCTTTCTGCCTAGTACCGGTAGTGGTCAACCTTGAACGGACCGCCCTTGGCAACACCAAGGTAGCCGGCCTGTTCATCGGTGAGTTCAGTTAATTGAACACCCAACGCGCCCAAATGCAAACGCGCAACCTTTTCGTCCAGGTGTTTTGGCAGCACAAAGACGCCAAGCTGGTAGGCGTCGCGGTTTGCGTATAGCTCAATCTGAGCCAAAACCTGGTTGCTGAACGAGTTGCTCATGACAAACGATGGGTGACCGGTGGCGTTACCCAGGTTCATGAGACGGCCTTCGGAGAGAATCAGAACGCTACGGCCGTTTGGTAGGCGCCACTCGTGCACCTGCGGCTTGATTTCGATTCGCTCGACACCCGAAATCTTGGCGATTCCAGCCATGTCAATCTCGTTGTCGAAGTGGCCAACGTTTGCAACAACAGCCAGGTGCTTCATCTGCAGAACGTGGTCCGCTGTGATGATCGAGGTGTTGCCGGTTGCGGTAACAAAGATGTCTACTTCACCGATTACGTCGTCGAGGCGAGCAACCTGGAAGCCGTCCATCGCGGCCTGAAGAGCGCAGATTGGGTCGATTTCAGAGACGATCACGCGCGCACCTTGGCCGCGAAGAGCCTCGGCCGAACCCTTGCCAACATCGCCGTAGCCGGCAACGAAAGCCACCTTGCCACCCATGAGGATGTCGGTTGCACGGTTGATGCCGTCCGGTAGCGAGTGGCGGATGCCGTACTTGTTGTCGAACTTGCTCTTGGTTACGGAGTCGTTGACGTTGATGGCAGGGAACAGCAGGGTTCCGTTGCGGAAGAACTCGTAGAGGCGGTGAACACCGGTGGTGGTCTCCTCGGTTACACCGAGAATCTCGCCGGCAATCTTGGTGAAGCGGTACGGGTCTGCAGGAAGCGAGTTGCGAAGCAGATCCAGGATTACGGTCCACTCGTGGCTGTCGCCCGCTGCGGCGGCAGGCACGGTGCCAGCCATTTCAAACTCGCGTCCCTTGTGAACCAGCAGAGTTGCATCTCCGCCGTCATCCAGAATCATGTTCGGGCCAACGTAATCGGCGCCCTCGGCGGCGGCCTCGGCGGTCCAGTCAAAGATCTCGCTGGTGCACCACCAGTATTCCTCTAGGGTCTCGCCCTTCCAGGCGAACACAGGAACACCGCTCGGCTCGGCAACGGTACCGTTTGGGCCAACCACAACCGCGGCTGCGGCTTCGTCCTGGGTGGAGAAAATGTTGCACGAAGCCCAGCGAACCTGAGCACCCAGCGCAACCAGGGTTTCGATTAGCACGGCGGTTTGCACAGTCATGTGCAGCGAACCGGTGATGCGAGCGCCCTTGAGGGGCTGGAGAGCACCAAACTCGGTGCGCAAAGACATCAGGCCCGGCATCTCGTGCTCGGCAAGGCGGATCTGGTGGCGGCCGGCTTCGGCAAGCTCCAGGTTGGCTACTTTGAAGTTAAAGCGTGCATTAGTCACTAGGTAATTATCCCCGAATTAGGGCCAAAACTTCATCGCGGATTTGTTCCATCACAGCGATGTCCTTGGCTTCAACATTTAGACGAAGTAGCGGCTCGGTGTTGCTTGCTCGCACGTTGAACCACCACCAGTTTTCGGCGTCCAAACCGGTAACGGTAATGCCGTCCCATTCCTCAATCTCGGCACGGGCGGCGAAGGCCTCCTGCACGCGGCTCTTGGCACTCGGCACATCGGCAACCGTGGAGTTAATTTCACCGGACATGAAGTAGGGGTTGTACTGCTTGGCGAAGGCGCTGAGCGGTTGCTCCTGCGCGCCAAACTCCGCCAACACGTGCATCGCAGCAAGCATGCCGTTGTCGGCACCCCAGAAATCGGCGAAGTAGTAGTGGGCGCTGTGCTCGCCACCAAAGATCGCCGAAGTAGCGGCCATCTGATCCTTGATGAGCGAGTGGCCAACCTTGGTGCGGTGCGGCGTTGCGCCATCGGCTGCGATGGTCTCGGCCACGATGCGCGAGGTTAGGAGGTTGTGGATCACGGTGATTTTGGCAGCCGGGTTTGCGGCCTTGGCGCGCGCAATCTCACGGCGGGCAACAATAGCGGCAACCGCCGATGGAGTAACTGGGTCACCATTTTCATCGATCACGAAGCAGCGGTCCGCGTCGCCATCGAAGGCCAGACCGATGTCGGCTCCGTGCTCTACCACTGCCTTCTGCAGATCCACCAGATTTTTTGGGTCCAGCGGGTTTGCCTCGTGGTTGGGGAACGCGCCGTCCAGTTCGAAGTACATGGGGATGATCTCGAGAGGCAGTGCTCCGAGGTCGCAGGCGTTGCCCAAGACTGCAGGCACGGTCATGCCACCCATGCCGTTTCCGGCGTCCACAACTACCTTTAGCGGGCGAATGCCGTCGAGGTTGACCAGCGAGCGCAAGTAGGCGGCGTAATCGGCCAAAATGTGGGCGTCACGGAAGGTGCCGGGGGTCTCAACCTCATCGATTCCGGTTTCGAGGTAGGCGATGGCGCGGTCGCGGATTGCGGCCAGGCCGGTGTTCAGGCTGATGCCGCGAGCGCCGGCGCGGGAAAACTTGATGCCGTTGTAGGTGGCAGGATTGTGGCTCGCTGTGAACATTGCGGCCGGGGCATTGAGGCTGCCCGAGGCGTAGTAAGACTCATCGGTGCTGCAAAGACCGATGGAAACCACGTTTGCTCCACGAGCCTGCGCGCCCTCGGCGAAGGCGTCGGCAAACTCCGGCGAGGAGTCGCGCATGTCGTGGCCAACCACAATTTCGGTTCCGGCAGCACCCAGTTCATCCACGAAACCGGCGGCGAGCGCCGAAACAATCTCGGTGGTTAGGTCGGTTCCAACCAGACCTCGTACGTCGTAGGTCTTGACTATGGCATCCCAGTTGATGGTCATTTCTGGCCTTCCTAAAACTTGCCGGCCAAGTGGCTCCAGCAACCGCGCGCATAGCGCCGCATCGGTGTAATGGTACTAAATACAATTGGGCTGTGCACTCTAGAGATCGTCACGGCCGCGGCGTACGGCGCCCGGTGTGGAGCCCCATGTTTGAACCCGGGGTTGCGCGAGTTGGCAATTTCAACGACACGGTTCAGGACACAGCCGCCTATTTGCGGCAGCGCTTCCCCGATGACTTT
>Ga0213920_1001803_pt1 | contig 11108 bp, 8 predicted proteins | sample McNCre1117MG_FD_161054 | JGI IMG/M metagenome (GOLD analysis project Ga0213920, IMG submission 161054) | Freshwater microbial communities from McNutts Creek, Athens, Georgia, United States - 11-17 MG | ecosystem: Environmental > Aquatic > Freshwater > Creek | place: USA: Georgia | collected...
CCATTCAAAACCTGTCGTTCAATTGGCCCACTGGCGTGTGCTGGATTTGTGGCGATGAAGGCACAGGTAAAACCACGCTGTTGCGTTTGCTGGCGGGCGATGTGCAACCCGCTTCGGGCACTCTCAGCGCCGCTGAGGGTGGTGTGTTTTGGGTTGACCTGCAAAGTCCTGAGCACGATGCCTCCACGGTGCAAGCCTGCTGGGATGCACTGCGCCAGCGCTACCCAAGTTGGAACGATGCGTTGCTCGACGATTTGGCCGAAGAACTTCAGATGAACCCACACCGCGAGAAACAGCTGCACATGCTGTCCAACGGAAGCCGCCGCAAAGTGGGGGTGATCGCTGCCCTGGCATCCGGTGCAACGGTCACGCTGCTCGACCAACCGTTTGTGGCGCTCGACGCAGTCTCCATTCAAACCATCAAAGAGTTTTTGCGTGAGGCCGCAGAACATCCAAGCCGCGCGTGGATCGTGGCGGACTACGAAACACCACATGATTTACAGCTCGCCAGCGTGTTGAATTTAGACACACCGAGATAAATCCGAGCCCAAAAAAAAGGCGCTGTTCACAGCGCCTTTTTTGTTTGCATCAAGATGCAAGGTATCAAGCCTTGGCAGCATCCACATTGCGCAAGCGGATGTGCAATTCGCGCAATTGTTTTTCGTCCACGGGACTCGGTGCTTGGGTCAGCAAACACTGGGCACGTTGTGTCTTGGGGAAAGCAATCACGTCGCGGATAGATTCAGCACCGGTCATCAAGGTGACGATGCGGTCCAAACCAAAGGCCAAGCCGCCGTGTGGAGGCGCGCCGTATTGCAAAGCATCCAGCAAGAAGCCAAACTTGAGTTGGGCTTCTTCGGGCGTGATCTTCAACGCGTCAAACACTTTTTGTTGCACGTCAGCGCGGTGGATACGCACCGAGCCACCGCCCATTTCCCAACCGTTCAACACCATGTCGTAGCCCTTAGAGATGCACTTCTCGGGCGCGCTGACCATCCAATCTTCGTGGCCGTCTTTGGGCGCTGTGAAGGGGTGGTGCACGGCGGTGTAGCGTTGGCTCTCGTCGTCAAACTCAAACATGGGGAAGTCGACCACCCACATGGGAGCCCAACGGTCTTCGAACAAACCGTTCTTTTTGCCGAATTCGCTGTGGCCGATCTTGATGCGCAAAGCACCAATGGCATCGTTGACGATCTTGGCTTTGTCGGCACCGAAGAAGATCAGATCGCCATTTTGTGCACCTGTGCGCTCCAACACAGCGTTCAACGCGGTGTCGTGGATGTTCTTCACGATGGGTGACTGCAAACCGTCACGGCCTTTGGACAGGTCGTTGATTCGGATGTAGGCCAAGCCTTTGGCACCGTAGATCTTGACGAACTCGGTGTACGCGTCAATCTCGCCACGGCTGATACCGCCGCCTTCAACCGAACCATTAGGCACGCGCAGGGCCACCACGCGGCCGCCCTTCATGTTGGCAGCGCCTGAGAACACTTTGAAGTCCACGTCGCCCATGACATCGGTGACTTCGGTGAACTGCAACTTCACACGCAGGTCAGGCTTGTCAGAGCCATAGATGTGCATGGCGTCTTGGTACGTCATGACAGGGAACTCGCCGAGGTCCACGCCAATAGTGTTTTTGAACACGCGCTTGATCATGCCTTGGAACATGTCGCGGATTTCTTCCTCGCTCAAGAACGAGGTTTCAATATCAATCTGGGTGAATTCAGGTTGGCGGTCAGCACGCAAATCTTCGTCACGAAAACACTTGGTGATTTGGTAGTAGCGGTCATAGCCCGCCACCATCAACAGCTGTTTGAACAGCTGAGGCGACTGGGGCAACGCGAAGAAATGACCATCGTGCACACGGCTAGGCACGAGGTAATCGCGCGCGCCTTCGGGCGTGCTCTTGGTGAGCATAGGTGTTTCAATGTCAACGAAACCGTTTTCGTCGAGGTACTTGCGCACTTCCATCGACACTTTGTAGCGCAGCATCAGGTTGTTTTGCATGTACGGGCGACGCAGGTCGAGCACGCGGTGTGTCAAACGTGTGGTCTCAGACAAGTTGTCGTCGTCGATTTGGAAAGGTGGTGTGACCGACTCGTTCAACACGATGAGTTCGTGGCACAGCACTTCAATCTTGCCGCTCTTCAAGCCTTCGTTGGTGGTGCCTTCAGGACGGGCGCGCACCAAGCCTTTGACTTGGATACAAAACTCGTTACGCACGTTCTCTGCCACTTTGAACATGTCAGGACGGTCTGGGTCGCACACCACTTGCACGTAGCCTTCGCGGTCACGCAAGTCGATGAAAATCACGCCGCCGTGGTCACGACGACGGTTAACCCAGCCACACAGGCTCACGGTTTGGCCATTGAGGGCTTCGGTCACCAGACCGCAATAGTGGGAACGCATTGCCATTTTTAATTTCTCTTTTCGTTGATAGCTGGGGCGCTAGGAGACACAGCACCCATGGAGATGACATACGTCAGCGCTTCGTCGACGCTCAAGTCGAGTTCGATCACATCGCTGCGTGGCACCAGCAAGAAAAATCCGCTGGTGGGGTTGGGAGTGGTGGGCACGTAGACACTCAAGTGGTCAGCGCCCAATTTGGCCGCGACTTCACCCATCGGTGTGCCGGTTTGGAACGCGATGGTCCACATGCCAGCATGGGGGTATTGCACCAACAAAGCTTTGCGAAACGCATTGCCATTGCTGGAAAACAAAGTGTCAGACACTTTTTTGACGCTGGCGTAAATGGATTTGACGATGGGAATGTTGGTGAACAACTTGTCCCACTGACGCACCAACCATTTGCCCAACACGTTAGAAGCCAACGCCCCTGTGAGCAACAAGACCAGCAACACCAAGACCACGCCTAGACCTGTCATGTTGCGCATGGAGGTCACGGTGTCTTGCGACACCAAAGGACGGAACTTGGAAATGGTGTCAATGAAGATGCCGTCCATCAAGCCCACGAGCCAAGTCAACACCCAGACCGTGATGGCCAGCGGTGTCCAGACCAACAGGCCAGCGAGCAGGTATTTTTTAATCGGCATGAAAGACCTAGTGGTTTGAAAAAATCAGTGGCAAGCGCAACCGCCGCCGCAACCACCAGGGGCTGCGCTGGCTGTGCCGCTGTCAGAGCTGGCAGCAGGTGCTGCAGACTCAGTGCTAGCGGGGACAGACGCAGGCGCGGAAGTACCGCCTGTGCCGCCTTTGAAATCGGTGGCGTACCAACCCGAACCTTTGAGCTGAAAGCCCGCGGCTGTGAGTTGTTTGGAAAACGTAGGTTTGCCGCACGCCGGACATTCGGTCAATGGGGCATCGGCAATTTTTTGCAAGACGTCCTTGGCATGGCCGCAGGACCCGCATTTGTAGGCATAAATGGGCATGGCTAGGAGGGTTCGGTAAAACCCTGAATTATAGGCTGCTGGCCCCTATTTCAAGGGCCAAGCGCTGACCTTAGGCCGTGCCCACCAAATGGTGATGACTGCCGTGGGCGTTACGGATGGCTTGCGGGCCAACAGAACCCACCAACATGCCCGTCAAACTGGCCAAAACACCTGCCAATTGCGCCGGAAACTCATCGCCGGCAGGCGTGATCAAAAACACGCCCCACGTCAGCAAGCCCAACACCAAGGCAAAAATAGCGCCCTGCGTGGTGGCACGCTTCCAGTACAAACCAAAAGTCAATGGCACAAAAGCTCCCACCAATGGCACTTGGTAAGCGCCTGACACCATCTCATAAATTGACGTGCCCTGCATTCGAATGGCATAACCCAACACCAACAGGCTGAAGACCAACACCGTCACGCGCATGGCGCGCAACTCTTGTTTGTCACTTTGGTGCGGGTTGAACTGACGCCAAATGTTTTCGGTGAACGTGACGCTGGGCGCCAGCAACGTGGCCGAGGCGCACGACTTGATCGCAGAGAGCAACGCGCCAAAAAATAGCACTTGCATGACAAACGGCATCTGCGTCATCACCAAGGTGGGCAAGACCTTTTGTGGGTCATCAGCCATGAGCGCGGTAGCTTGCTCAGGCATGATGATCATGGCGCTGACCACCAAAAACATGGGCACAAACGCAAACAAGATGTAGCAGACACCACCAATCACAGGGCCGTGCGTGGCCGCCTTGATGCTGTTGGCTGACATCACGCGCTGGAACACGTCTTGTTGCGGAATAGAACCCAACATGATGGTGATGGCCGACGCAAAAAAGAACAACACGTCTTTGATATTGGGCTCGGGCCAGAACTTGAACATGTCTTGACTCACCGCCAAAGCCAACACTTTGTCAGCCCCACCCGCTTGCCCTGCGGCAAACACAGCCAAGATGGACAAGCCCACGACCAAGATGATCATCTGGATGAAATCAGTGATCGCCACCGACCACATGCCCCCAAACAAGGTGTACGCCAAGATGGACACCACACCAATCACCATGCCCAGCTCCAAACTGACCACACCATCTGACAACAGGTTAAAAACCAAACCCAAAGCCGTGACTTGTGCGGACACCCAACCCAAATAGCTGACCATGATGATGAGTGAACACACCACCTCCACCGTGCGGCCATAGCGCTCGCGAAAGTAGTCGCTGATGGTGAGCAACGTCATGCGGTAGAGCTTGCCTGCGAAGAACAAGCCCACAAAGATGAGGCAAAAGCCAGCACCAAACGGGTCTTCCACCACGCCATGCAAGCCCCCATTCACAAACTTGGCCGGAATACCCAGCACCGTTTCTGAACCAAACCACGTCGCAAACGTGGTGGTCACGATCATGGCCATCGGCAGATGGCGACCTGCGATGGCAAAGTCAGACGAGTTTTGAACGCGCTTGGCCGCCATCAAACCAATGGCGATGGTGACCAACAAATAGACGATGACGAGTGTGAGCAGCACGGGTCAACTCCGCAAGGTGTTTAAAAAAATGGGTGCAAACGCACAAACATTTGCATGATCAGCAAACCGGCCAAGAAACCGCCACCCACCCAAATCAGGCGTTGCAGCAAACGGTTGGTGCGGCGTTGCTCTTCGACGAGTTGTTGCAACTGAGCACTGCCATCGGTTTGGCGGTGTTTCAAAAAGTCGTGCACCAAACGTGGCAACTCGGGCAACAGCTTGGCATAACGCGGCGCTTCTGCTCGCAATTGGTCCCACAGTTTTTTAGGTCCAACTTGATCAAGCATCCACTTTTCGAGGAACGGTTTGGCCGTGCTCCACAAGTCCAACTCAGGATCGAGCTGACGACCCAAGCCTTCGATGTTGAGCAACGTCTTTTGCAGCAGCACGAGTTGCGGCTGAATCTCAACATTGAAGCGACGCGACGTTTGGAACAAACGCATGAGCACCATGCCGAGCGAAATTTCTTTCAATGGGCGGTCAAAGTACGGCTCGCACACGGCGCGAATGGCGGACTCCAACTCATCCACACGCGTGTCAGAGGGCACCCAACCCGACTCCACATGCAACTCAGCCACGCGCTTGTAGTCGCGACGGAAAAAGGCGGTGAAGTTTTGCGCCAAGTACTCTTTGTCGTATTCGGTCAACGTGCCAACGATGCCAAAGTCCAAGGAAATATAGCGACCAAAGGTGGCGGGCTCAAGACTGACTTGGATGTTGCCGGGGTGCATGTCCGCATGAAAAAATCCATCACGAAACACTTGGGTGAAAAAGATGGTCACACCATCGCGAGCAAGCTTTGGAATATCAACACCTGCGGCACGCAAGCGCTCGGTTTGGCTGATGGGTACGCCTTTCATGCGCTCCATCACGATGACGTCGTTGTGGCAGAAGTCCCAAATCATTTCTGGGATCAACACCAAATCAAGACCCTCCATGTTGCGGCGCAGTTGTGCGGCGTTGGCGGCTTCGCGCACGAAGTCGAGTTCGTCGTGCAAGTATTTGTCAAACTCAGCCACCACTTCGCGAGGCTTCAAACGTTTGCCATCACTGGAAAGACGGTCCACCCAACCCGCCATCATGCGCATGAGGCTCAGGTCCTTGTCGATCACGGTCAACATGCCAGGACGCAACACTTTGACAGCCACTTCGCGGGTGACACCATTGCGGTCTTTGATGACAGCAAAGTGCACTTGTGCAATCGAGGCGCTTGCCACGGGCTGGTGCGTGAACTCCACAAAAATATCGTTGAGTGGTCGACCAAACGAACGCTCAATGATGGCAACGGCGGTATCGGATGAAAACGGTGGCACACGGTCTTGCAGCTTGGCCAGCTCATCTGCCAAATCGGTGGGCAACAAATCACGGCGGGTAGAGAGCACCTGACCAAACTTCACAAAGATAGGGCCGAGGTGCTCTAACGCCTCACGCAAACGCTGACCGCGTGGCGCTGACAAATCGCGGCCAATCGACACAATGCGTGCCAACAAACGCAAGCCCGGTTTTTGGAAACTGGTGAGGACCAACTCATCCAGTCCAAATCGCAAAACGATGAGAACGATGTAAACACCACGCAACAAACGGGTCATCATGGCGCAGCTTTCGGTGTTTGTTGTTGCACAAAGTTGCGCAAGGCATCGACCGCGCGCTTGGCTGTCTGCGCCAGCGTGTGCGCGGGAGCATCGCCAATCAATCGCGCCAAATCTTCTTCTGGGTCCCAACGCACATGGTCGATGAGCCAATTCACTTCAGCAGCCAATTGCACATCGCCTTCGATGCGAATGGCAGGTCTGTCGCCTTGCAACACGGTTTTGGCCAACTCAAAAGGAGAAGGCTCGTTCACACGCAACACCAAATCGGCAGCCTTGCTGCTGGCATCGGGCGTGATGAACTCCAGCAAACCAGCAGGCGTGAAGGTGCATTGAAAAATCTGATCGCGCCAGCACACTTGCACTTGGCGGCCACGCTGACGTTGCAGACGGTCGCGTGCCGTGGGCTCTTGCATGAGGACATGGTTCAAAAAGAGCACCACGCGTTGCTGCACTTCAGCCACTGCCCATGCGGGCGGGGTGAACGATTGCGGGAAGTCTGCGGGAAGTTTGGCGCGCAACGTGTCTGCTGCATCGGCCAACCAAGAAAAAGGGGACTGTGTTGCCATAGTCCCCAATTATTCCTTGTTTGGGCTGCCCTTCTCGGCACACCCTGATTTGTCTTGGCTTATTGCAATGCTTGCACACCTGCCACCAACCAACCCAAGCTGCCATCTTTGGGTTTGGTCATGTTCCACACTTCGCGGAACGGTGTAGGACCAGACGAGGGCTCTTCACGAATCAAACCTGAGAACTCGACACTGGCCATGAAGCTTTGACCCAAATCTTCGATGCCCAACAAGTGAGCATCGAGCATGACCACCTCTGTGTGGTTGACTTGACCGTTGGCCGTGGCCTCACGCTCAGTCAATTGGGCTTTGATTTCGTCCAACATGCTGTCCGTCATCATGGTGCGCAAGGCAGAAATGTCTGAACGGTCCCACGCTTGCTGCAAGGTCATGAAGTTTTGCTTCGCGGCATTGACAAAGCCCAAAGTGTCAAAGTCAGCGGGAATGCCCCAAGTTTGGTTGCCTGCCAAAGCCGAGCCGATCATGGAGCCACCCGCAGCGTATTCAGGTTGAGTGTCCACAGGACGGGCCGATGAATCGTTGCCGACGTTTTTGGGGTTGTACTGAGGCAAGGTGCTGGGGCTCATGGCGCCAGCGCCTTCAAACGCATAGGGGCTGTTGTTGGCCACTTCAGGCTGGCGGCGACGCATGAGTGCACTCACCACCATCATGACCACCAAAGCCAACACACCAAACATCAAGAATTGACCAAACTCAGCACCCAAGCCCAAAGAGTGCGCCAACCAAGCCAAGCCTAAGCCTGCAGCCAAACCACCCAGCATGCCGCCCATGCCCCAAGATTTCTTAGGTTGTGCAGCAGGGACTGCTGGTTGGTTGACGGGCGCTTGAGCCGTGTTGGGCGTGGCGGCAGGCGCGGGTTTGACCGCCTCGCGCTGCGTCACATTGCTGGACTGCTGGCCCATCGATTTACCACCGCCCAAGCGTTTGGCCGCATCTGCGTGCAGGCTGGTGAATGCCATTGCTATCACCAAAATCGTTGTCCAAAGTTTTGTCATTTGTCTCTTTCTATGTCGTTATATGGGTTCAGCACTTGATTCCAACATGAAGCGCCACCACGCCGGCACTCATGTTGTGAAAGTCCACATGGCCAAAGCCATTTTGTTTCATAAGGGCTTTGAGTTCTTCTTGCCCGGGGTGCATGCGAATGGACTCTGCCAAATAACGGTAGCTGGCATCGTCGCCTGCGATCATCTGACCCAGCTTGGGCAAGATGTTGAAGGAGTACCAGTCGTAAGCCTTCTCTAGCGGTTTGGCCACTTTGGAAAACTCCAACACCAACAATTTGCCATTGGGTTTGAGCACGCGACACATTTCGCGCAACGCCACATCTTTGTGCGTCATGTTGCGCAAGCCAAAAGCCACGCTGACCACATCAAAATGGTTGTCGGGGAAAGGTAGTTTTTCGGCATCGCACACCAAGGTGGGCAAGACCAAACCATGGTCAAGCAAACGGTCACGCCCCGTGCGCAACATGGCCTCGTTGATGTCGGTGTGCACCACGCGCCCCGTCTTGCCAACCTTCTTGGCAAAGGCCATCGACAGGTCACCTGTGCCACCGGCAATATCAAGCACTTGCGAGCCTTCGCGCAAATCAGCCACCATGACGGTGTAGCGCTTCCACACGCGATGCAAGCCAGCAGACATGAGGTCGTTCATCACGTCGTATTTGGATGCCACAGAGTCAAACACGCCACGGACGTGTTTGGCTTTTTCTTTTTCGTCGACAGTTTTGAAACCGAAGTGGGTGCTGCTCATAATTTTGTCAATTTTATCAATGCGAGTGACTGCTACAGCCTGCGCCTGCCTTTTCGGGCATTGGGGCATCACGGTCAGTGCCCGCTTCTTTGAGGCGACGTTCGTAATCGGCCCACAGCTGGTCTTGCTCGGATCCCAAAAAATACAAGTATTCCCAAGTGAACAAGCCACTGTCGTGGCCGTCGCTGAAGGTAGGTTTGACCGCGTAGTTGCCCACGGGCTCAAGGCCCTCTAGGTCTACGTTGCGTTTGCCAGTTTGCAACACCTCTTGGCCAGGACCATGCCCCTGCACTTCGGCAGAGGGGCTGTACACGCGCATGAGTTCAAACGGAATGCGAAAGCTCGCACCGTCGGCAAAGCTGACTTCTAAGATGCGTGAGGCGCCATGCACCGTGATGTCTTGGGGCGCGGGGGTGTTTTTCTGCAATCCAGCCATGAGCGTGCTTTCTGAAATTAAACCAACACGCGCTCAATGCCACCGGCATTGGCTTGGGCCACGTAGTCGGGCATCCACTGCTCACCAAGCATCTTGCGCGCCATCTCGACCACGATGTAGTCGGCTTCGAGCAAACCGTTTTGCAAGTCGTCGCCATAGCGGCTCAACCCTTGTAAGCAGCTGGGGCAACTGGTAAGAATTTTCATGTCACCCTTTTCGTTGCCGGTCATGGCACGCAAGGTGGCTTCGTCTTTGCGCAACTCTTCTTCTTTGCGGAAACGCACTTGGGTAGCAATGTCTGGGCGGGTCACACCCAAAGTACCGGACTCGCCGCAGCAACGTTGGCTCTTGTGAACTTGGTCGCCCACCAGCGCCTTAACCGTTTTCATCGGGTCTTGTTGCTTCATGGGGCTGTGGCAAGGATCGTGGAACAAATAGCCCGCTTGCTGGCTGGCATCGAGCTTGATGTCTTTCTCCAGCAGGTATTCGTGAATATCCACGATGCGGCAGCCAGGGAAGATCTTGTCGAACTCGTAGCTTTGCAGTTGATCAAAACACGTGCCGCAGCTGACCACCACGGTCTTGATGTCGAGGTAGTTGAGCGTGTTGGCCACGCGGTGGAACAACACGCGGTTGTCCGTGATGATCTTTTCGGCCTTGTCAAACTGACCCGAACCTTTTTGCGGATAACCACAGCACAGGTAGCCAGGGGGCAAGACCGTTTGCACGCCCGCATGCCACAACATGGCTTGCGTGGCGAGGCCCACTTGGCTGAACAAACGCTCAGAACCGCAACCCGGGAAATAGAACACGGCCTCTGTTTCAGCGGTTGTGGTCTTGGGGTCACGGATGATCGGCACGTAATCTTTGTCTTCAATGTCCAGCAAGGCGCGCGCGGTTTTCTTGGGTAAACCGCCAGGCATCTTTTTGTTGATGAAGTGAATCACCTGCTCTTTGATCGGCGCAGTGCCCACCGAAGCTGGCGGGGCGCTGGTTTGCTTGCGTGCCACCACGCGCAAAACGTCATGCCCCAAACGTTGCAGCTTCATGCCGACGTTCACCATGGCGCTGCGTGCGAACTTGATGGTCTCAGGATTGGTGGCGTTGAGCATGAACATCGCGGCCGCGTTCCCGGGACGGAAGCTCTTTTGCCCCATCTTGCGCAGCAAATTGCGCATGTTCATCGAGACATCGCCAAAGTCAATTTTCACAGGGCAAGGCGACAAGCACTTGTGGCAAACCGTGCAGTGGTCAGCCACATCTTCAAACTCTTGCCAATGTTTGATGGACACACCACGACGGGTTTGTTCTTCGTACAAGAAGGCTTCGACCAACAAGGAGGTGGCCAAGATTTTGTTGCGTGGGCTGTAAAGCAAATTGGCACGTGGCACATGGGTGGAACACACGGGCTTGCACTTGCCGCAACGCAAACAGTCTTTCACGCTGTCCGCAATGGCACCAATGTCGGACTGCTGCATGATGAGCGATTCGTGCCCCATCAAACCAAAGCTGGGCGTATAGGCTTGGCTCAAATCGGCGTGACGCAACGAGGTGTCGGCCTCTTGGTTGCGCAGCAATTTGCCTTTATTGAAGCGGCCTTCTGGATCAACCTTGGCTTTGTAGTCAGCGAAGGGCTGCAATTCGGCATCTGTCAAAAACTCCAGCTTCGTGATGCCAATGCCGTGCTCACCCGAGATCACGCCATCTAACGAACGCGCCAGCACCATGATGCGGGCCACTGCCTCATGTGCGGTTTGCAGCATGGCGTAGTTGTCGCTGTTGACGGGAATATTAGTGTGCACGTTGCCATCACCGGCATGCATGTGCAGCGCC
>Ga0213920_1001805_pt1 | contig 11107 bp, 27 predicted proteins | sample McNCre1117MG_FD_161054 | JGI IMG/M metagenome (GOLD analysis project Ga0213920, IMG submission 161054) | Freshwater microbial communities from McNutts Creek, Athens, Georgia, United States - 11-17 MG | ecosystem: Environmental > Aquatic > Freshwater > Creek | place: USA: Georgia | collected...
GTGTGACACCTAAATGCGCACACATTACGGTAATAACGCATAAATAAAACTTGACAATTATATTCAGATTGTATATAGGGCTTTCGCTCGCCTATATAAACGTTATCATATGCGATAACGAAGTAATGGCGGCGTTGTTTTCAGGGAGACAGGCACAACGCCGAAAGCCTGTGGAGTTATTTCACTATCGCCTTGTTAAGGCCATCGATTAAAATTTTAATTACTTCATTAACATCATCAACAAGAACGTGATCGGGGAAACAATCTACTATTTTTAAAACAAGATCGTTTATTTCCTTCTCTGTCATTTTCTTTACTTGCATGTTATAAGCTCCTTTAGATTGTTAGCATTACTTCTACACCGCCGTCACGGGTCGCTTTTAAACAGAATGTACTATAATCGTTTTTCTCTAATAAAGTAGATAAAGTTAATAAGCTCATATTTCCTATTTCTTTATTTCTAGCTATCACAACTATCTTTTGTTTAGATAATTTTTCCGTCAAAGTTTTATCGTCCATTTTCTTTAAACAATCATCAAGCCTTTTTGATAAAATTTTTTCTGCCTCCTCGTCAGGCGCATAAGTTTCTAAATACGCGCTTAAAGCATCGCGTAATACAATCATTTCGCTAACTTTTGTTACCTTAAATTCGTGTGTCATTTCTTTTCCTCTACTTTATAATCATATATGGATTGCGCATCGTAAGAAAACAGATAAGGACAGTCTAGCGAAAACTGGCATTCTATAGCACCATTGTAGCCTATAAAATATACATATTTATCGTCCCTCCAAATTGAAGTAAAACTTATAAAACCCCGTTTCCCTGATACTGTATCAACATAAAACATTTTGTTCATTTTAAAGCCCCGCAATAACAACACGTCTTTGTTCCTGCTAGACATCCGGCAGGCCCTCTTTGGTGACAATGTCCTTTAATAGAACATATATAATTCTGTCTCCGTTGTGTTATCCAGTCTAGGAAAACATAAGTACTATCTACAAGCCAGTCATAAAACTTCATTTTCATTTCGCATTTCCTCCGTAAAGTTTTTTCTCAAAGCGTCCCTAATGTCCTTTTTTAGTTTCATTCTTTTCCAAAATGACAGTGGTCGCCCCCCGTTTTCGTGAAGGTAAATTTCCGTCAAATCTTTGATTATTTTTTCGGGCGTGTCCATTTTCTAACTCCTCAAATTGTTCTAAATCGATAGTTTCTTCTTGACAATCGTAACAAATAGGCAAATCACCGTACATGTATTTGTCACATGATATGCATATACGGCGCATTTTAATTCTCTATCATGCATGCATATCTAGCAAGCATCATCCAAAAAACAAAGTTACAGGTCATAGCTAAAACAAATTTTTGTTGATTGCTCACGTTATTTTCCCCCTTTTAAAAAGAACGGCGGGGCGATTAAACCCCGCCGCTTAAGTTAGGCCTCTTTACCTTTTTTAACGTCTTTTGAAGGTGCAGGGAGTCCCTTGAGACCACTCAAAAGTTCGCTAGCCATTGCCGCTTTTTTATTTTCTGTCTCCATTGTGGACATGTTACGGACGATATAAGTATATCCGGTAGATGACCTTTTGCTGGGCGCAACATGTATTTCCAGCTTGTTAAGGGCCAGAGTATCGCCAGCTTGCGCCTTATCAAGTTTTTGCGTGACAGTTTTAGCAAAATCATTCGGTAAATAAATTGCATTGCCTTCAAAAATTTCGTCCGTCAAAGCATTGGCAACCATAAATTGACCTGTAAGGCAAATACTTTCGCCGAACGTAGTCATTTTAAAGAAATAGCCTTCTACTACACCAGTCAAAACTGCAACTGTCTTGCCTACATAATCCCCGATGTTTCCCTTCGGAATTTTAATCCCAATTTCTTTAAGGGAAAGTGTCTTAACAGTTTTTGCTACATATTCAGTCATTTTAGTTTCCTTTTTATTTTGGCGTTCTGGCCATCGTCAGCGAGTGCCTTACACTCGGACGGGGATTTAAACCCCCGTTTCGGCCTTCTATTAACCGATTAAAGTTAGTGCGGTTATCACAGGTTTAAGATCGGGGAATTTATTATTTAAGATCTTCCATATCCTAAATACATCTTCATATGATTTATATGCCGTACACCACCGCTGTTCACAATGTACTGTATACACTATATAATAGATAATCATTTTTCTCTCCCTAAGTTTTCCTAATTTTTCTAGTGATAAAACTAGGCGTTTTACCTACCGAAAAAGTAGGTGATATATTTTTATACTCAATTTCTTCGCCCCGCGCAATAGAAAAAATATCTTTTTGCGTTAATTTTGCGCCTTTTGACGATATTTTATATTTTTCTCCCTTTTTAGGGTTAACCCTTTCAAAACAATAGAGTTTTTTACCGCCTATCGCGGCACGACAAAATTCCCCTTCATTTTCCCATTGACCTAATTCTTTTCCTATGTTACCGGAAAATTTAACCGCCGCAATGCTATCAGTATCGCAATAAAGGGGCCTGTCGCATTTTAAAATAGTATTATATAGATATGCTCGCACAAATCCAGTGACGCTTGCCGCCGTAACAACGCTATAAAACTTCATTTTCTTTTCGTCTATAATTTTTGACATTAAAACAAGTCCATTTTCTAAATCGGCTTCGTGTTCGTATCCGGCATCCATATATGATAGAATATATTTTTGCTCTGTAATTTCAAAATCACGATGATCTAGCGAAGATTGGCCGAATTTGCCGTACAAAGAATTTAAATATAGTTTTGCCAATAAATATTTTGCGGCGTCTTTATCCTTATAATCATTTTTCTGTTTATAAAAATTATCGACATATTCTTTAAAATTAATTGACTCAAAAAATTTGTATACGCGATCAATTTTTTCTATTTTTATCAGATTATTTTCTAGCCCTGTTTTTAATTCCCACCCTGTTACTTTGTATAATCTGCTTTTATTATCGTCTGGAAATTTAAGGCCATTGTCTCTAAACGGTAATGCGCCCTTTGATTTTCCCCAGAATTGAATAAAATCTTTTCCCTCAAAATTATCGTCAAGCTTATTTTTAACGGCGTATTCATTCCCATATGGATGATCGCTTAGCATGGCATAGGGATAGGCCGAATTAATATCAAATACATTAAAATTTGTCTCGATAATTCCCTTTTCAAAGCATTGGACACGTCCACCATAATAAAATTCTTTGAAGTGATTAAAAAATCCGGAATTAGTGCGAGGCTTATATTTGTACGGATTATATTTTTTATGCCAGTAATCGAACGCGCTAGAGGCTAACGTCAATTTTTGCCCGTATTCTTCAAATTGTTTTTCTAAAATTTCATATAGATAAATACAATCGCCCTTTAAATATGAAGTTATCTTAAAATTATTTTCTATTTTCTGGCGTTCCCCGTCCTCAAAAATATCATATGAAATTTCGTCTTTCTTATATGCCGATAAAGGAACAGGTAAAAGCATATAACTATCCCTTAATTCGCATTTTCCCAATTTAAGCTTAGCTATTCTACCATTAATAATCATGACCTCCTCTTGAGGCTCTATCCACGGCATTAAAAAATGAACGTCAAATTTTCCGCCATTATGAAGATAAATTAAACCTTCATAATTTTTTATAAATTCGACAAATTCCTCTGTTCTTGAAAAACTTCTAAATCCACCTTCTTTATCGTAAAAGCCCCAAAGAAAAGGCTTTGGTATACGATTAAATTTAAAGGGGTCTGTCTCGCAATCGGCGGTCGCAAATTTTCGCATTCTGGAAGTCCTTTTCGCTATCTAAAAACCTTACAACAAAAACGGCAAACTTTAACGACTAGAAACTTATTGTAAAAACCTTTTGCCGCGCAATGAGGGCATTTCAAGATAATATTTATCATTTCTTTTTCCTAGATTTTTTATCGCCTTTTCTTGGCAGTCCTTTTGATGGGCGTTTTTCTTGATTTTTGAATGAATAAACATTAAATCCTAAACAGAATTTTTCTACTTTTTCCGAACCATACTTATAAATCCATTTTTCTATTTCTTTGTACGGGTCTTTTCCGGTATATAACGCTTGATATTCGTATGCGCCGCATTTAATTTTTACGGCACGTTCTTTTTTGTTAAAATTTTTATCTATTTTCTTGAAAACTTCATAAGTTTCTTTTTTAGGATTTTTTACAAGATTTTTTGTTGACGAAAACGGATAATAAACCCTATCGGAATAATCACCAGAAATTTTTAAGTGAATTTTTCCATCTATTTTAGTCAAGGAAAAGCTGTCATTTTCGCCTGTGATAGGCATAGCGTAGATTTTAAAATTATCGCCCATATCGGCATAATCGGCATAATATTTTCTATCGGCTTTTTTTACTTTAATAACTTTAAATTTTTCGCCCTTAGTATGCCCATACCATTCTTTAACTACTTTTTGCGCCCGGCGTAAATCAGCTTTCTTGAATGATTTTTTTCTAGTGTCAATATCTTCAAATCCTACCGACAATTTTTTAGCCATTCGCATCGTCAATTTTTTATCAATATTTTTTAATTTTCCAGATTTTGAAATAACTTCATTATGGCTAGGGAATTTTGAAAAGAAATTATCTTGCATTTTTACCCCTTAGTGTTGTAAAATTGTCACACAAGGGTTCATGGTGTCCTTACCTTGTATGGGGCCGATATGAGTTTTCGCATTCGCATATCGGCCCTTTAATGTTTCCACAAGGGCATATAAAAATAAAGGACATTAATCGCCATGACAGACAATAATGAGCTTGACAGCCTTAGCATTGACAGCTTGACGGAGACAGAGGCATTCCCCGAGGTGAACGAGGCCGCAATGACGGCCATTTCCGCAGATCGAGAAGAAAAGGCCATTGACGAAAAAATAGAAGAAACGGTCAAACTTAAAAAAGACGGCACGCCAGCTAAAAAGCGTGGCAGAAAACCTAATTCAGAAAAAAAACCCTTTTATAATCCCGAGGAAAAACAGGAAAAAACTGGCGATCAAAATCCTCTTGTGTCGTCCGAATATGCCGCCACTACCGTTTCGGCCATGTTCGAGAATATTACTGTCCGTCTTATTTCGTCCGAGTGGGAATTAAGCCCTACCGAGCGAGTTATGAATGTCAACGCATGGCGCGATACCTTTGATTATTACGGTGGGGTAACTTTAACGCCGCCCCAAGCTCTGGCCCTTTCTCACCTTAATATTATTTTAACGCGCATTCCTAAGCCCGAAACGCAATCAAAATTTTCTCTTTTCAAAGCATGGTTAAAAGTAAAAATTCAGAATTGGAAAAACAAAAATGCATTGCCTGATAATCGGACGGACATTAAGCGGGAAAACGACACTGGCGAAAAAGAAGGCTCAAAGCATCCGCGAAAAATTGGGTAAAAGAATAATTGTCCTTGACCCTTTTCTAGATACGGGTTGGAACGCTGATTTTATAACCAATAATCAAGAAAAATTTCTTGATGTTTTTTGGAATAACCGTGAATGCGCCGTTTTTATTGACGAAGGGTCGCGCATGGTCGGTAAATACAATCACGTCATGAATGATTGCGCCACGATGGGCCGTCATTGCGGCCATAAAGTTTTCTTTATCACACAAAGGGTAAAACAGCTTTCTACCGATGTTAGGACGCAATGCTCAGACGTTGCTATTTTTAAGCAATCGCTTAATGACACGAAAGATTTAGCAGACGAATTTGTCGAGCCAATGATAAATCAGGCGCATACACTTTCTAAGGGCGAATTTATTTATGTGCGGGACGGACAAAAAACCTTAAAACTAAACGTCTTTAATCTGTAAACTAAAATAAGTGTTGCATTTTTATCACACTTGCTTTAAAATTGTTGTATAAATGTCACGGTGACATTAATTTTAATTCGGAGATTTTTAATGAATAAAAAAGTAATTATGGCTGTTCTTATCGGCGGGGCCTCGATTTTCGTGGGTAATCTCGCATTCGAATGGTATCAAAAATCAAAAGTGACGGGGGCCTAAATGACCGGACTTCTTCCAACACTTAAATCATTTACGGGCGTTATGGTGGCCATTCTCGGTACGGGAATGCTTCTTAATATTGCCGGTCAAGGTCGTCTTGGCGCAACCGCGCAAAAGGCCGCTAAATATATCACTCAAGGCTATGGAGTCTAATTAATGCTTAAAACCCCTATTGTTCACGAACAAAAGCCGTTGACTTCTAATCAACAAGCAACGCTTCAAATTCCTGTCTACGGAAAAATTTATTCTAGCATTTTGCGCTTTACCGTTTCTGGTACGGATGCGAGCGTTGCCGCGATCAAAGCTCAAATCGGTCAAATCCGCTTGACGATTAATGGCAAAGACGTGGTTAACGCCACCGCGACAAAATTGTTTGACGTTCAAAGCGCGCTTGGCCAGTATGTTAACGCACCGTCTGGTACGGCTGGCGTTATTGAGCTTAATCTTGGCCGATTGCTTTTTAACAATCCGTTGCACCGTGATGCTTTCGGTTTTGGGACCGATAATATCACGTCAATTCAAGTATCGGTTACGGCTGGTACTTTGACGACAATCACAGATGTTCAAGCCTTTACGACCCGCACAAGCGAGCGTCAAAATCTCGGCGTTTATTGCAAGCTTATTAACTACCCGCAAAGCTTCAACTCTACAGGCGATCATACCGTTGATACTCTGCCGCGCGACCCTGACAGCGCATATCTGGCCGTATTCGCCGAGGACGGTGCATCTGGTACTCAAACCTTTGGTGAAGTTCGCGTAAACAACGTTACGATTAAAGAACGCCAGCCGCGCGCGGTTAACGAGCAGATCATGAGTTCTGATCGTTTCTCTCAACCGGCGGGTTACTTCTGCTACATGTTTACCGATGGCGATCCGACCTCGCTTCTGCCAATGCAGGGCGTTTCTGACCTTCGTTTTATCAATACTTTTTCGGTGGCCCCCGGCGCGGCTGGATATGATATGACTTCGTTGACGATGGTCGGACTTCCAGCTTCTAAATAGGAGTAATTATAATGGCCGGACTTATTGGAAACGCTGATAATAATACCGTACTCGATAATATCAACGCTTATTGGAACGTAATTAATAATCAGGCGGCTGGTACTCTCGATCTACTGAAAAAATGGAACGGAACAGTAGAGGCCCCCGCGCCTGTTGTTGTACCTTCCACGGTAAATGATACGGCTAACGATACTACCGAGACAAATTTGACAAAGATTATTCTTTGGGCAGGTACTGGTCTTGCTATTGTCGCGGCTGGAATTTTTATTTTTAAAAAAATATAATCAAACTGGCGGGGGATAAGAAATTGTCCCCCGCCGAATTTGAGGAAAAATAAAATGTCCGTTTCTAATGATCTCGATAATCTGTTTATTTCCTCGCCCGAGCTTTTCGGTTTACCTTCAGGAGGTTCTAATATGGTTCCACTACCCAATTTAACCGGAGGCTCTGCCGGTGGCGGGGCGGCAACGTCCGGAGGCGGAAAAACTATTTTTGGTGATGTTGAGCGCGGGGCCGGAATTTTTACAATGCTTTTTTCTATCGCCGCGCTTGCCCTTGTGCTATCGAGGTTTTCAAAATGAAAAATCCGCAAATTAGAATTTTACCTGCCGATTTTATTTTGTCGTCAAGCTTTTTTGACTACATGAAAAAAGAAGATAAAATCGAATGCTACAATCGCGTTGAAAGTGGACTTTCTTTAGTCCTCGGATACGAGGAAGAAAAATATACCCGTTTTGCCGCCATTATTGATCTTGATGATAATGAGTCAATTCATGTACGAGAGGTTAGCGGGGCTTTCGTTAATAGGATTGAATTTTTAGAAGTCTTTGTTACTGCGCTTGCAAAAGTAAAAAATAAAAACGCTGTTACATTCTGCACAGTCCGTGACGGGGTAGAAATGCTAGGTAATCACCTCGGTTTCTATCGTGACGAAAACAATGTCTTAATTAAGAGGGTAAATTAATGGGCGGCGGTAAATCTAAACAATCATCCTCGACCTCACAATCGCAGGTCACACAATCAGCCGATGGTGTTATTACCGGAAAAGTTTTTAATGTCTCGGGCGGTTCTGGTTTAAATTTTAACTATGTAGATCAATTTCCGGAGGCGGTGGCCGCTGTCATGAAAGAATTGATCGCCCTATCGGGGGACACTATTGACGCGGCGGGAAATTTGGTTTCTGAAACGGTGACGGACGCTTTTTCGGCCCTCAATACCACTACAACAAAAGCAATCGCCGCCGCCCAGCAAGCGGCCCAGCCTGATCTTGATCTACTTAAACAAAATACTAAATTTACCCCGTTAATTTTGGGAGGCGTTTTGATTTTAGGACTTGTTATCGCGTGGCGGGGGCTTGGAAAATGACTGAAATTAAACGGGGATATTTTCTACCATACCTTGATTTTACTGCCATTCCTTTTTCTATCCCAGATTTTACTCCACAATCGGGGGAAAACTATCGTTATAAATATCGCTGGGCCGATTTTGTAATTAATCCTAAAGCAATTTTTCCTGTTATTGTTCTTCCAATAGTGGCCGTTATGTTGGCCCTGAAAGTAGTTTCAAAATGAACGTCATTAGTCAAGATGATTTTTTTGTAAAATTTGGTTCTATCCAAAACCCGTATCAAGAATTTACTTTTACCATTCTTGCCGGACAACAAATGATTGTGAATTATGCTCATAATTATTTTCGGGTTATCTCGCTTAGCGGCGGGACACTCCAAACTCGCTTTGGCGCTAGCGGTCAATTTTCTCCTTATACGGGCGCTGGGCTAGGTTTTAAAATTCCGTTTGTCGTGCCGCATATGGTTTTGCTCAATAGTCATGCTACGGACACAATGACCATTACCATTGCCGTTGCGATTGGTGAAATTCAAGATGATAGATTACAGACAAGCGGGACGGTAACAGTTAACGCCGTCAAAGCCACGACACTAGACAGCTTGGCAGACGTTGCTTTGAATAACGGTAGTGCAACCGTTGTTAGTGCTTTGGATAGTACACGGCGGGAATTAATCGTACAAAATCCTGTAGCAAATGCGGTATCATTTTTTGTCGGTGACAGTGGCGTGACCGCTAGCAACGGGATTGAACTTCAAGCCGGTGATAGTATTGTTTTGACTACAACGGCGGCGGTTTCAGTTTTCGTTACGGGTGCGTCAAAAGTAGCAAAAATTATTTCAGTTAAGGATTAAAAATGAGCGGTGTTATCAATAGCTTTACGAATTTTAAAGGCTCACTTATAACTGGAACTGTTGTCCAGTCTCTTTATAGTGAATACACGGCGAATGCTAATTTAAATACACAAATCCCCGGCGATGACACTATCCCGCAAATTACCGAAGGAGTAGAATTTTTAACCTTAACTATTACACCTAAAAAAATCGGAAATATTATTGAATTTTCTTTTGAAGGTCAGTTTTCTTTAAGTGTCGCCGGTTCTTTTGGAGTGGCACTTTTTATAGATGCCACGGCAAACGCTTTAAACTCAAAGAGTATTACATGCTCATCAATCGGTGCTGGCGTGATAGGTACTTTGGTTTATAGATATACCGCTGTTGATCTTTCTGCTCATACTTTTAGAGTGCGTGCTGGGCCGCTTTCCGCTAGTACCTTGCGGATGAATGGAACGAATGCCGCTAGATTTTTTGGTGGAAGTTCCACCGCTACTTTAAGCGCGAATGAGATAGCAAGTTAAGTGGAATTGGAACAATAAAAATGAAAAGAATTTTTTGTGTTGGTAAAGAAGAAACGCTTACTATTATTTCGGTGGAAAAAACTCCCGAAGAAAATTCAGCTGTTTTAGAAACTGTGGAAAATGGTGCAATGGTTATATCTGAAAGGGATACGCCGGAACTTTGGAAACAAGTGGTTAAACTTAAAAAGTATTCTGATGCAAAAATAGCGGCTGATCTTTTAATACCAGAAAAAAATGCGGGGCTTTAATGAGGTGGTTTACACAATTTTTAGCACTTGTTTTTCCGGCCACAAGTATGTCATACTTCGGAGATTTTTATAACATGCCAAAAGCACCCCTGACGGTAGAAGTAAGGAACGCTGTTTATAAAAAAGTCAGGGATGATTTTATTTCTAAAGAAGGTTATAGGACGAAAACTTATAAAGATAGTCTAGGTCATTTAACTGGTGGTATAGGTCATAAATTAACTGTCTCGGAACGTATCATTTATCCGGAGGGAACTTCTCTCACCTCCATTCAAATAGAAAAATGGTGGAATGACGATATAAACAAAGCCCTTGATGCCGCTATGAAACAAGCCGCTGAACTAAATAAAGTTTCTCTTGAAAGTGTAGATTTTATTCTTGCCTTAACTCACGTAAATTTTCAAGTAGGGATTTACTGGCGATCTGAATTTTCTAATACATGGAACCTTTTGAAAAAAGGTAACTGGCAACAGGCTATAAAAAATTTTAAATCATCTTTGTGGGCAAAACAAACACCCGCGCGTGTGGCATATCTCACGGCGGCAATCCAAAAGGAGTATGCATAAATGTGGGCTGTTCTATTCGCGCCGGAATTTCTGGCGGCTGGTTCTATCGGGGCTTTTATAGGTTCGCAGGTGGATGATCTTCTAGACCCTACGCCACAAGAAAGTGGACTTTTGAGTGTGAACTATTATAAAATGGCTTTGTATGCTTTGGGCGGCGTTGCTGTTTTGTATGGCGTAAAAAGGATTTTAAAATGATTGACATTTTAGAAAATCTTAGTACGGCAATCGTTACAGGTGTTGTTTCGGGAGCTTTAACTTTGATAGCTATAAAAAATGACGTAAGCTGGATAAAGTCAAAATTAACTGAACATGCCGAGCGCATTGTGTTTTTAGAAAGGAAAAGAACGTGAATAATCTTGAACGCGCCAAAAAACTTTTGAAATATGCGGAGGAAAATTATTCTCCTGACGATCATCGTATCGCATATTTGAAAAACGATGTTTTGTATCTAGAAAAAGATACTGTTAAAGAAACAAAGAAAAGGAAAAAGAAATGACAAATTTTCTGGCCTCAAATTGGGAAATGATAATGACGCTTATCAACACGATCGGTATTGCAATTTTGCATTCTAAAAAAGCCAACAAATAACTCCACAGGCTTTCGG
>Ga0213920_1001806_pt1 | contig 11104 bp, 6 predicted proteins | sample McNCre1117MG_FD_161054 | JGI IMG/M metagenome (GOLD analysis project Ga0213920, IMG submission 161054) | Freshwater microbial communities from McNutts Creek, Athens, Georgia, United States - 11-17 MG | ecosystem: Environmental > Aquatic > Freshwater > Creek | place: USA: Georgia | collected...
ACCTTCAATGGGAACTCCAACAGGAGGAAGTCGTAGTACAGAAAGAGTAAAATTATCGATGTTGCGTCGTAAAGTAGCAGAACGTTTGGTAGCTGCTAAAAACGAAACAGCGATGTTAACTACTTTTAACGAAGTCAATATGACGCCTATTAATAATTTGCGTAACGAATACAAAGACGCTTTCAAAGCAAAACACGCTGGTGTTGGTTTGGGATACATGTCTTTCTTTACAAAAGCAGTAACAAGAGCTTTACAATTGTTTCCGGACGTAAATTCGATGATGGATGGAGACCATAAAGTAGCTTTTGATTTCTGCGATATTTCTATCGCGGTTTCTGGTCCAAAAGGATTAATGGTACCCGTAGTTCGTAATGCAGAAAACTTAACGTTCCGTGGTGTTGAGGCTGAAATCAAACGTTTGGCAATCAAAGCGCGTGACGGACAAATTTCTGTAGATGATATGACAGGAGGAACATTCACTATTACTAATGGAGGTGTTTTTGGAAGTATGTTATCTACACCAATTATCAACCCACCACAATCAGGAATCTTGGGGATGCACAACATTATTGAGCGTCCAATTGCGGTGAATGGGAAAGTAGAAATTCACCCAATGATGTATGTGGCACTTTCTTATGACCACAGAATTATCGATGGTCGTGAGTCTGTTGGGTTCTTAGTAGCGGTTAAAGAAGCGTTAGAAAACCCAGTTGAATTGCTTTGTGATAACAATCCTAAAAAAGCATTTGAGTTGTAAGAATTTTACAAGCTCAGTTAAAATAATTGTCATTCTGAACTTGATTCAGAATCTAAATCCCAAACTCCTTAAAGAGTTTGGGATTTTTTTGTTTATTTGCCTTTCCTAAAAATTACAACTATGTCATCCAATAAAAAATCGGCAGCAATCGGCTTTATTTTCATTACCATGTTAATTGATATTACGGGTTGGGGAATTATTATTCCTGTTATCCCTAAATTAATCAAAGAACTAATTCATGGTGATATTAGCGAAGCAGCTAAATATGGCGGATGGTTGACCTTTGCGTATGCGATCACCCAGTTTTTGTTTGCTCCATTAGTAGGGAACCTAAGTGATAAATTTGGGCGAAGACCTATCATATTGATTTCACTGTTTGCCTTTTCGATGGATTATTTGTTTTTGGCTTTTGCGCCAACAATAGAATGGTTATTTGTGGGACGAATTATTGCAGGACTTACAGGTGCGAGTATTACGACAGCGACGGCCTATATTGCTGATGTGAGTACAGCTGAAAACAGAGCGAAAAACTTTGGAATGATAGGAGCGGCTTTCGGATTGGGATTTATTATAGGGCCAGTTATAGGTGGTTTGTTAGGGCAATACGGAGCTAGAGTGCCATTTTATGCCGCAGCAATACTTTGTTTGTTAAACTTTTTATATGGCTTTTTTATCTTGCCTGAATCGCTCTCAAAAGAATACAGAAGGGATTTTGATATTAAGAGAGCCAACCCTATTGGCGCTTTATTACATTTAAAAAAACACCCCAAGTTGATTGGGTTAGTAATCGCTACTTTCTTATTGTATGTCGCTTCTCATGCAATACAGAGCAACTGGAGTTTTTTCACTATGTACCAATTTCATTGGGACGAAAAAATGGTGGGAATTTCTTTAGGAGTAATTGGGCTTTTGGTAGGATTGGTGCAAGGAGGTTTGATCCGTTGGATTAATCCAAGATTAGGAAATCAAAAGAGTATTTATATAGGAATGGCATTGTACACGATTGGAATGTTTTTGTTTGCCACTGCTACCCAAAGCTGGATGATGTTTGTTTTTTTAATTCCGTATTGTTTAGGAGGTATCGCTGGCCCAGCCATGCAAGCCGTAATTTCAGAACAAGTTCCGGCTAACGAACAAGGAGAGATCCAAGGAACTATGTCCAGTTTGATGAGCGCTTCGGCGATTATTGGGCCTCCAATGATGTCTACTGTTTTTTACTTTTTTACACATAATGAAGCACCGTTTAAATTTCCAGGAGCGCCTTTTGTTTTGGGAGGCGTATTGATGCTATTAAGTACCATTATTGCTTATTTTTCTTTTAAAAAGCGCCACTAAACAATATAAATTTTCATTCATGATTATTACCGATACCCATACCCATTTGTGTTCAGAAGAATTTGACCAAGACCGAACAACTATGATTCAGCGTGCGATTGAAGTTGGGGTTTCTCGATTTTTTATTCCGTCAATTGATAGTACAGGAACGCAAAAAATGTATGATTTAGAGGCACAATTTCCAGAAAATGTTCGTTTGATGATTGGATTGCATCCGTGTTATGTAAAAGAAAATTATCTGGAAGAATTAGCCCATGTTGAAGCACAATTAGCCCTTCATAAATTCTATGCCATCGGCGAAATTGGGATTGATTTGTATTGGGACAAAACGACTTTAGCTATTCAAAAAATAGCATTCCAACGCCAAATCCAATTGGCTAAAAAACATAATTTGGCCATCAATATTCACTGTCGCGATGCTTTTGATGAAGTTTTTGAAGTTTTGGAATCGGAAAAATCAGCTGAATTATTTGGAATTTTTCATTGTTTCACTGGTGATTTGGAACAGGCCAAAAGAGCGATTTTATTGGGGTTAAAATTAGGAATTGGAGGCGTTGCGACATTCAAAAATGGGAATATCGATCAGTTTTTAAATCAAATCGACTTACAACATATTGTGCTCGAAACAGACTCACCTTATTTGGCTCCAGCTCCCCATCGAGGGAAACGTAATGAGAGCAGTTATACGGTTTTGGTAGCCCAAAAATTAGCCCAAATTTACCAGTTGCCCTTGGATGAAATAGCGCGTATTACGACCGAAAACTCCAAAGCTGTTTTTGGGATTTAATCGAGAATTGCCTTTAGTTTCATATTTTTTTTGTTCTTTTGTTGCTTATAAAATTATTCCAAAATGCAAAAATTCGATGCGATTCGCCCGTTTTATGAAACTGAAGTAAATGAGGCGTTACAAAGTGTGATCCCACATCCCATGATGAAGGCTTTGATGAATTTTACTTTTCCAGAAATGGAAGATGAGGTTTGGAAAGAACAATTAAGAAAAACCCACTCTATCCGTGATTTCCAATGTAATTTCATCTATCATACTGTTCAAAAAATCTTAGAAAATAGTTCCGATGGTTTGACCACTTCTGGGTTTGAACATTTAGAAAAAAATAATTCGTATTTGTTCATTTCGAATCACAGGGACATTCTTTTGGATACTACTTTATTGAATGCCGCTTTGTTTCAAAACGGTCATTTGATGACGGCTTCGGCAATTGGAGATAATTTGGTGCAAAAATCCTTCATAAAAACACTGGCACGATTAAATCGTAACTTTTTAGTTTTGAGAGGATTGTCTCCAAGAGAGATGTTGCAAAGTTCTAAGCTATTATCAGAATATATTGGTCAATTATTGTTGCATGAAAATCGTTCGGTTTGGATTGCACAACGCGAAGGACGAACTAAAGATGGCAACGACGAAACCAATCCAGGGGTGTTGAAAATGATTGGGATGGCATCAGACGAAGCGGATGTGATGCAGTATTTCAAAAAAATTAAAATTGTTCCCGTTTCTATTTCGTATGAATACGACCCAACTGATGTGTTGAAAATGCCGCAGTTATTGGCAGAAGCGAATAACGAAGTCTATGTAAAATCTAAAAATGAAGATTTAAATACCATTTTAAGTGGAGTGATGGGGCAAAAGAAACGCATCCATTTGCACATTGGAAAAGTTTTGGATACTGAAATTGACCGAATTGTTGCTGAAAATGATTCATCAAACAAGCAAATTCAAGCTTTGGCACAAGAAATTGACGATGCAATATTAAGTAGTTACAAATTGTGGCCTACTAATTTTATCGCTTACGACATTTTACATAAAACGACTACGTATTCTCATCTCTATACCGAGGCAGAAAAGTCGCTTTTTGAGCGTCGTTTAGAAATGCGAATAGGCTTGGACAATCCAATTTCCTTAGAAGGATTTTTAGCGATGTATGCTAATCCTGTCGTGAATAAATTAAAATACACCAATGCTTTCTAAAGCAAAAATACTCTTGATTTATACTGGTGGAACCATCGGTATGAAGAAAGATTTTACAACGGGTGCGTTGAAGGCTTTTAATTTTAGTAAATTATTACAACGCATTCCCGAACTTAAATTATTGGATTGTGAAATCGAAACCATTTCGTTTGAAAATCCTATAGATTCTTCCAATATGAATCCAGAGAAATGGGTACAATTGGCTACAATTATAGAAGACAATTATACGTCTTTTGATGGGTTTGTGGTTCTTCACGGGTCTGATACGATGTCCTATACAGCATCAGCGCTGAGCTTTATGTTGGAGAATTTGGCAAAGCCAATTATTTTTACAGGATCTCAATTGCCTATAGGCGATTTGCGAACGGATGCCAAAGAAAATTTAATTACCGCCATTCAAATTGCGTCCTTGCGGGACAACGGAAAAGCTGTTGTTCAAGAAGTGGGATTGTATTTTGAATACAAGTTGTACCGTGGCAATAGAACTACTAAAATCAATGCCGAACATTTCAAAGCATTTACCTCGCCCAATTATCCTTTTTTGATGGAATCAGGGGTGCATTTGAAATGGAATGCGGAGTTGTTTTTGCCAGTAAATCAGTTGCCTTTACACGTTCATAAAAAACTAGATACCAATGTGATAATTCTGAAATTATTCCCTGGAATAAGTGAGCAAGTAGTCGAAGCAGTGCTTTCAATTTCCAATTTAAAAGGAGTGGTTTTGGAAACTTATGGAGCAGGAAATGCCCCTACGAACGAATGGTTTTTGAAAGTATTGCAACAGGCAATTCAAAAAGGAATTCACATCGTGAATGTAACACAATGTTCAGGAGGTAGTGTTCGAATGGGTCAATATGAAACGAGTACCGCTTTGCGATCCATTGGAGTAGTCTCTGGAAAAGACATAACTACTGAGGCTGCCATTACTAAATTGATGTACCTTCTAGGTGAGGGGATTGTGCCTTCTCAATTTCAAGAGGTATTTGAAACATCATTACGTGGCGAAATTCAAGAATAGTGTAGTTTCATTTTTCTAAGTCAGTTTTTTTTAAGTTATTTGCAATCCCAATTAGAGAGGTGTCCGAGTGGTTGAAGGAGCAAGCCTGGAAAGTTTGTATATGGGTAACTGTATCGTGGGTTCGAATCCCATCCTCTCTGCAATAATTGTAAGCCTCAGGAGCTAAGTTCTTGGGGTTTTTTTGTTGTAGGAGTGCTCAATATAAGGTTTAATAGATTTATAATATTAAAAAAACATTCAATATTAATAAGTCTTTAGCGCAGAAACATTGTCAAATTTTTTAATTTATTTGACAAATTTAAACTTTAGATTAGCCAAAAAAAACATTATGAATTTACTTTTGTAGGTTAACTTAAATAGGTAATATAAAAAAAGTATTTTTTAGGTTCTTTATTTAAAACAAAGAGTGATTAAAAATGAAAGTAGTTGTCTTGTTTTTCTTTTGTGGCTTGATGTATGGGCAAAAACTGCACCATCAAATGCTCTCTGCTCAGGGGGGTGTTGCTACTACGCCTAAAGGGGTAAAGGTGAGTCAAACTATTGCTCAACAAGGAGCGATAGGAACTTCGGCTACAAAAAAAGCTATTGTAGGTCAAGGATTTCAACAAAGCAAAATCTCAAATGCTGCCATTGTCAAAAACGATGCTATCAACACTTTAGTGTATCCTAATCCTGTTGAAGATGTTGTTAATTTTAAATTTTCGGCACCAGTAGAAGGGAAAATCGCTGTATCTATTTTTGATATTCATGGCCGACTTTTACTCTATCAAGAAAAAGAAGCCGAAGATACTATACTCACTATAACTAATTTACTGCTCGCAGCAGGAGAGTATTTCGTCAAGCTCGACGGAAATAGGTACTCCTTTGCGACCACCATTCTAAAATCAAAATAAAAAAATGAAAAAAATTGTACCCCACATCCTTTTTTTCCTACTCACAATCACAACGTACTCGCAAGGCGTTTTTTTCAATCTCGGAAAAAATTTCAGTTCGTTTTCGTACACCAATCATTCTGCTTATGCAGATAAATTAACCATTAACGGCGTAGGCGATGCCTATGAATTAGGATATACCCATCCGTTAAAATACAAAAACTACAAAGATCTATCCTACACGGGGAGTGTTACCATCAATGATTATAACGCTATTGCCGAATCAGCTGTGAATCGACTTGAATGGAAAACCACTTACCTAGGTGTTCAAAGCACAGTAGACTATCAATTTTATGATTCGTTTTACTTTTTCTTAAGTGCCAAGGCGGGATTGAATCTGTCCACCATTCTTCGTGGCAAGCAAGAAGTAGATAATTCAGCCTACAACTTGGCTCACAATACTGAGTTTTCAGGTTTGATTGTTCAGCCCGTTGTTGGGGTCTATGCCAAATACTATTTGTCTAAAAACGGCTATTTAAGTGCAGGATTGAACTTAAGCAAGAGTGTTAAGTTAGGCAACAATTCAGATAATGTTTCTATTAATAATTGCCAGATTTTATTTGGCGGATATTTCGATTTAATAAAAAGATAATACCACATGAAAAAATTATTTTACATCGTTTTACTACTGGTTTCTACTATTGGTTTTGCACAAAATAAAGGCATTACGTACCAAGCGGTAATTTATGCGCCTGGCGGACAAAATGTTCCGGGTGTGAATGTGGCTAATGTTCCTTTAACCAATAGGTCTATTTGTTTGAAATTTAGTTTTCTAGATGCGGCGACAACTGTTGAATATGAAGAAGTAGTAAAAACTACTACGGATGAATTCGGGATGGTGAATATTACCATTGGTTCAGGTAATCAAACTGGAGGGTATGCAAGTTCATATACTACAATTGTATGGAATGCTGCTGCTGAAAAATCCTTAAAAGTTGCTTTAGATGCGACTGGATTGTGCAATCAATTTGACGAATTATCTTTAGAAAAATTAGCATCAGTTCCTTTTGCGAATGGTGCTTTGACAGCCGAAAATGTTTCAGGGATAGTACCATTGACACATGGAGGAACGGGTGCTATTACTGCAGCTGGAGCACGTACTAATTTAGGTCTAGGTAATGTAGAAAATACAGCAGATTTAAACAAACCGATGTCTACAGCCACTAAAATTTATGTAGATAGTCAATTGGTGAGTTCAAGTATTCCAGATGCAACTACTACAAGCAAAGGAAAATTGCAATTAGCAGGTGACTTAGCAGGAACTGCCTCTGCACCAACCGTACCAGGATTAGCTTTGAAAGCCAATAGTACGGATGTAACAGCTGGTTTAGTGACTAAAGAAAATGCTTCAAATAAAAGTACCGATACGACTTTGGCTTCCAATTCAGATGTGAAATTCCCAACGGAAAAAGCAGTGAAAACGTATGTAGATGTTCAGGTTGCAGGGGCTACAATTGCAGACGCAACATCCACCAACAAAGGGAAATTGCAATTAGCGGGAGACTTAAGCGGAACTGCTGTAGCACCAACTGTACCAGGATTGGCTTTGAAAGAAAATGCAGCTAACAAATCTACTGTAGTCACACTAGGAACAAGCAATGTGTTGTTTCCAACACAAAACGCAGTAAAAACATACGTCGATACAGCAATTGCAGGAGCCACAATAGTGGATGCAGATGCGACTACCAAAGGAAAATTACAATTAGCGGGTGACTTGGGCGGAACTGCTGCAGCACCAACTGTACCAGGATTGACATTGAAAGAAAATGCAGCTAATAAATCTACTGTAGTTACACTAGGAACAAGCAATGTGTTGTTTCCAACACAAAACGCAGTAAAAACATACGTTGATACAGCAATAGCTGGAGCTACTATAGTGGATGCAGATGCTACTACCAAAGGGAAATTACAATTAGCGGGTGACTTAGGAGGAACTGCTGCAGCACCAACTGTACCAGGATTAGCTTTAAAAGCAAATACTACCGATTTGACAACAGAGGTAAACAGAGCCACCACCGCCGAAGCGACATTAACTACAAATTTAGCAGCCGAAGCTACCACCGCACGCACAGCTGAATTAGCCAATGCAACAGCAATCACTACAGAAGCGACTACCGCTCGAGCAGCTGAAGCGACATTGACTACTAATTTAGCAGCCGAAGCTACTACAGCCCGCGCAGCTGAATCAACTAATGCAACAGCAATCACTACAGAAGCGACTACCGCTCGAGCAGCCGAAGCGACATTAACTACAAATTTAGCAGCCGAAGCTACTACAGCGCGCGCAGCTGAATCAACTAATGCAACAGCAATCACTACAGAAGCGACTACCGCTCGAGCAGCCGAAGCGACATTAACTACAAATTTAGCAGCCGAAGCTACCACAGCACGCGCAGCTGAATCAGCTAATGCAACAGCAATCATTACAGAAGCAACTACTGCACGAGCAGCCGAAGCTACCTTAACAACTAATGTTGCTGCCAATGCATCAGCTATTGCAGCCGAAGTCACCAGAGCTACAGTAGCAGAAGTATTGAAAGAAAATCTAGCTAATAAAAGTACCGATATTACAGCAGATGCAACATCGACGGATAAATACCCTTCGGTTAAATTGATTAAAGATTATGTTGACTCAAGTGTTAGCTCTGGAGCTCCAGACGCAACGACTGTTTTAAAAGGTAAAATTAAACTTGCTGGAGACTTATCAGGTACAGCAGATTTACCAACAATTTCAGCCAATGCAGTTACTTCAGCAAAAATAAAAGATGGTGAGATTATAGCTGCTGATATTGCTACTGACGCAGTAGAAACAGCAAAAATTAAAAATGCTAATGTAACTGATGCCAAACTAGATAAAGCAAATATCCCATTAAGTGGATTTGGTGCTGCAACAGCTGATGTTGATTTAGGTTCAAATAAATTGACAAACGTTATAGATCCTGCTTCAGCACAAGATGCAGCTACGAAAAACTATGTAGATAACGCTACATCCAGCATTACAACATTAACCGATGGGAAAATTTATGTGGGTAACGCTTCAAACGAAGCAACACAAGTAACTCCTACTGGAGATGTAATCATTACAAATGCTGGAGTTACTGCTATTGGCACTGGTAAAGTAGTAACCGCTATGTTAGCTGATACAGCAGTAACCACGGTTAAAATTACAGATGCAAACATAACCACAGCTAAATTAGCTGATAACGCAGTTGAAACAGCAAAAATTAAAAATGCTAATGTAACCGATGCCAAATTAGACAAAGCGAATATTCCATTAAGTGGTTTTGGAGCCGCTACGGCTGACGTTGCCCTTGGAGGAAAAAAATTAACAGGAGTGGCTGATCCAACAGCAGCGCAAGATGCAGCTACCAAAAGTTATGTAGATGCATTGAATGCAGCAGCAGGCGTAGCGGATGGTTCGATTACCTCGGCAAAAATTGCTGATGGTACCATTGTAAATGCGGATGTGGCGACTAATGCTGCCATTGCATATTCTAAATTGAATTTGGCTAACTCCATTGTAGTTGCCGATATTACTACTGACGCAGTAGAAACTGCTAAAATCAAAGATGCTAATGTTACCACAGTAAAACTAGCCGATGCAGCAGTAACCACAGCCAAAATAACCGATGCGAATATTACCTATGCTAAAATTCAAAATGTAAGTGCTACTGATAAAGTATTAGGACGTGTTTCTACAGGAGCTGGAGTTGTAGAAGAAATTGCTACAACAGGTTCAGGGAATGTAGTACGTGCGACTTCGCCAACTTTAGTGACACCAACCTTAGGCGTAGCAACAGCTACCAGTGTAGGATTTTCGGGGTCTACCTCTGGTACTGCAACAGTACAAGCGCCAGCGGTAGCAGGAACCACCACTATCACCTTGCCTTCAGCGACTGGAACCCTAGCCACTTTAGCAGGAACCGAAACTCTAACTAATAAAACGTTAACGAGTCCAACCTTGACAGCACCAGTATTAGGAACACCGGCATCAGTGACATTAACTAATGCAACAGGCTTGCCTTTAACCTCAGGAGTAACTGGAATTTTACCGAGTGCTAATGGTGGAACAGGGGTGGATAATGGCACTAAAACCATTACTTTGGGAGGCAACTTAACCACTTCGGGAGCTTTTGCTACTACTTTAACAGCTACAGCAGATTCCAATGTAACTTTACCCACTACAGGGATATTAGCTACATTAGCTGGTACAGAAACCTTGACGAATAAAACCTTAACGAGTCCAACCTTGACAGCACCAGTATTAGGTACACCAGCATCAGGAACATTAACTAATGCTACTGGATTACCAATTGCAACAGGGGTAAGCGGATTAGGAACAGGAATAGCAACAGCTTTAGCAACTCCATCGAGTGCGAATATACTTGCTGCGGTAACTGATGAAACAGGAACAGGCGCTTTAGTGTTTGCCACAAGTCCTACTTTGGTTACACCAACTTTAGGAGTAGCTACAGCAACTAGTATTAATGGATTAACTCCAACGGCTCAAACCACAGGTTTCACTATAGCAGGAGGAACTACTTCAAAAACATTAACGGTTTCTGGCGATGCTACTGTAAGCGGAACCAATACAGGAGACCAAACTACGATAACAGGGAATGCAGGTACATCAACCAAATTAGCTACAGCTAGAAAAATCAATACGGTTGATTTTGATGGTAGTGCTGATATTACCGTTACAGCTGCAGCAGGCACTTTGACAGGTACTAGTCTTAACTCAACAGTTACAGGTTCTAGTTTAACCTCTGTTGGAACCTTGACTAATTTAACGGTTACCAATGCGATTGCTGGCTCTATTACAGGGAATGCGGCTACAGTAACTACTAATGCCAACTTAACAGGACCAATTACCAGTGTGGGTAACGCTACTTCAGTGGCTTCTCAAACAGGAACAGGAACTAAATTTGTAATGGATACTTCTCCTACCTTGGTTACACCAACTTTAGGAGTAGCTACAGCAACTAGTATTAATGGATTAACTCCAACGGCTCAAACCACAGGTTTCACTATAGCAGGAGGAACTACTTCAAAAACATTAACGGTTTCTGGCGATG
>Ga0213920_1001807_pt1 | contig 11102 bp, 7 predicted proteins | sample McNCre1117MG_FD_161054 | JGI IMG/M metagenome (GOLD analysis project Ga0213920, IMG submission 161054) | Freshwater microbial communities from McNutts Creek, Athens, Georgia, United States - 11-17 MG | ecosystem: Environmental > Aquatic > Freshwater > Creek | place: USA: Georgia | collected...
CTTATGACTAGCGAAAACCCAATCTCTGCTGCGCACGTAGATTCTGTGGTTGCCGAGGCCATCGCGGCCATTGCAACCGCTACAGATCTGGCGTCGCTAAAGGTAATCCGCGGCACCGTGCTCGGCGAAAACTCGGCCATCGTGGCCCTAAATGGCCAGTTGGGCAAGTTGGCACCGGAGTTTAAGGCAGATGCCGGCAAGATTGTTGGCGCTGCCCGCGGCGCAATCAACCAGGCCTACGCCGCTGCCGAGGCCGAGATGTTCGTTGCCGAGGAGCGCGCAAAGCTTGCCGCAGAGGCCGTTGATGTCACCGCAGCACCGCTCACCCAGCGCATCGGTGCCCGTCACCCGCTGGCGCTTCTGCAGGAGCACATCTCGGACATCTTCGTTGGCATGGGTTGGGAAATCGCCGAGGGCCCTGAGCTCGAAAACGAGTGGTTCAACTTCGATGCCCTCAACTTCGACGCCGATCACCCTGCCCGCGCCATGCAGGACACCTTCTTTGTTGACCCGGTTGAAAGCCACCTGGTTTTGCGCACCCACACCTCGCCGGTTCAGGTGCGTTCCATGCTGGAGCGCGAGGTGCCAATCTATGTGCTTTGCCCTGGCCGCGTTTTCCGCACCGATGAACTCGACGCCACCCACACCCCGGTATTCCACCAGGTTGAGGGTTTGGCTATTGACAAAAACCTCACGATGGCCGATCTCCGCGGCACTCTCGAGCACTTTGCTCGCAGCATGTTTGGCCCGGATGCCCAGATTCGCCTGCGCCCTTCGTTCTTCCCGTTCACCGAGCCATCGGCTGAGCTAGACGTTTGGCACCCGGGTGCCAAGGGCGGTGCCCGCTGGGTTGAGTGGGGCGGCTGCGGCATGGTAAACCCCAATGTTTTGAAGTCCGCGGGAATCGATCCAGAGGTTTACTCTGGCTTCGCCTTCGGCATGGGAATCGAGCGCACGCTCATGTTCCGTAACGATGTGAAGGATATGCACGACATGGTGGAAGCCGACGTGCGCTTCAGCGAGCAGTTTGGATTGGTGCTCTAATGCGTGTTCCGTTGAATTGGTTGGCCGAATACGTTGACCTCCCTGGCAATGCCACGCCAGATTCCGTGATGGCCGAGCTGGTAAAGGTTGGCCTCGAAGAAGAGGGTTCGCACAGTTTCTCCGTGACGGGCCCTGTTGTGGTTGGCAAGGTTCTGGAGTTCACTCCGGAAGAGCAGTCCAACGGCAAGACCATTCGCTGGTGCCAGGTTCAGGTTGCGCCTGAGGGCGAAAAGGCTGCCGACGGCGGCGAGTCGGTTCGTGGCATCGTCTGTGGCGCCGGCAATTTTGAAGTTGGCGACAAAGTTGTGGTTTGCCTGCCTGGTTCGGTTCTGCCCGGCCCGTTCGCAATCGCTGCCCGCAAAACCTACGGTCACGTCTCCGATGGCATGCTTGCATCGGGACGCGAACTCGGCCTGAACGACGACCACGGCGGCATTATGCGCCTGCAGGAGATCGGTCTGGACCCAAAGGTCGGTTCAAATGCGATCGAACTACTTCACCTGGATGACTCCGCCGCGGAGGTCAACGTCACCCCGGATCGCGGTTACTGCCTGAGCATCCGTGGCATTGCCCGCGAGTACTCGCACGCAACCGGCGCTGCATTCCGCGACCCAGCCGGCAATGCCGAGCCACAGTCAACCAGCGGGTTTGGCCTGGTTGTTCAGGACAACGCGCCTATCCGCGACCGCAACGGTTGCTCGCGCTTCGTGCTTCGCCAGGTAACCGGTGTGGATGCCACGCGTCCAACCCCACCATGGATGGTCTCGCGCCTAAAGCTTGCGGGCATGCGCTCGATCTCGCTCATCGTTGATATCACCAACTACGTGATGCTCGAGTTGGGTCAACCAACCCACGCCTACGACTACGACAAACTCACCGGTGGCATGCAGGTTCGCCGCGCCAACGCCGGTGAAACCCTAAAGACCCTCGATGGCGTGGAGCGCAAGCTGCACATCGAAGACCTTGTGATTGCCGACGACTCGGGCGCGATTGGCCTCGCCGGTGTAATGGGTGGCGAGTCCACCGAGGTCACCGATGGCACCGTGAATGTGCTCATCGAGGCCGCCAACTTCGACCAAGTCTCCATCGCTCGTAGCGCCCGCCGCCACAAGCTGCCATCGGAGGCCAGCAAGCGTTTTGAGCGCGGAGTAGACCACTCGATGGCCAAGCATGCCGTTGCTCGCGTGGTGCAGCTCATTGAGGTGCACGGCAGGGGAGAGGCCCAGTGGTTTGGTGCCGACTACCGCAACTACGAGGGCCAGCCAACCATTTGGTTGCCAGAAGACTTCGCTACATCGATGGTTGGCGTTGACTACACCACCGATGAAATCAGCACAGTTCTGCACGACATCGGCTGCATTGTTGCTCACGTAGACGGCGGGTTTGAGGTTGTTCCTCCAACCTGGCGCCCAGACCTGCGCCACAAGACCGATCTGGTTGAAGAAATTGCGCGAATCAACGGTTACCACCGCATTCCGGTGCGCCTGCCGGTTGCGCCTCCGGGCCGTGGACTAACCCGCGCCCAGGCCCAGCGCCGCCGCGCCGCAAACGCACTGGCTGCGGCTGGCCTCACCGAGGTTCTCAACTACCCGTTCGTCACCGATGCCCAGCTCGGCTGGACCTCGGTGGTAGGTGCCCCTGGCAACGCTGCCGCAGTCAAGCTTGCCAACCCGCTCCAGGGCCAGGCATCCTACATGCGCGTCTCGCTGCTGCCGGCACTCATCGAGGCAGCAGCCCGCAACAACTCGCGAGGCCTCACCAACCTGGCAATCTTCGAGCTCGGCTCGGTCTTCCACCCGGCAACCGAGGTAACTCTCACCGCAGACCTACCGGTTGGCGGCGAACGCCCATCGGTGGAGCAGTTGGCGGCGCTTGAAGCAACCATTCCGGCACAGCCAAAGCACCTCGCGGCCATCTTTATGGGAGACCGCAACCAACAGCAGGTTGGCTCCAAGGCTCAGCCCGCCGGCTACGAGGACGCAATCCAGGCTGCCCGCGTGGTAGGTGTCGCATTCGGTACCCAGATCGAGGTTCGTCAGAGTGCGCCTAAGGGCTTCCACCCGGGCCGCACCGCAGAACTGTTTGTTAGCACCGATGCCGGCCAGCAGGTTGTTGGTTACGCGGGCGAACTAGACCCAGCGCTAACCGCCGAGAACCACCTGCCGCGTCGCGTTGGTGCTCTAGAACTAAACCTCGACCTCCTCGGTGCGCTAGCTCCGGAGTCGGTTCAGGCGGAGGCTGTCTACACTCAGCCTGCTGCCACCCAGGATGTCTCGCTAGTGGTTCTCGAAAACTTGCCCGCGGAGTCGGTTCGTGCCGCTCTAATCGAAGGCGCCGGCGAACTGCTCGAACACGTTCAGCTCACCGATGACTACCGTGGCACCGGAATCGAAGCCAACCACAAGTCGCTCACCTTCGCGTTGCGTTTCCGCGCAACCGATCGCACGCTCACCCAGGCCGAGGCATCCGAAGCCAAGGAAGCGGGCGTGGCGGTAGCAAACACGCGTTTCGGGGCAACTATCCGCGCCTAAACACCGCAAACTTCACAACAGCAGCTCGCGCAAGCGCAGCAGAACAGGAATCCAAATGGTCTACTCGGTTGCCATCGCAGGTGCCAGCGGCTACGTTGGTGGCGAACTGCTGCGCATGATCGCCCAGCACCCTCAGCTTGAGGTAAAGACGGTCACCGCAAACAGCAATGTTGGTGAAAAGGTTTCGGTTCTGCATCCGCACCTGTTGCAGTTTGCAGACATGGTTTTTGCCCCCACCGATGCCGCCACCCTGGCCGGCCACGACGTTGTCTTTTTGGCGATGCCACACACCAAGAGCGCCGAGGTTGCAGCGTACCTTTCGCCTGAGACTTTGGTGCTGGATTGCGGTGCCGATTTCCGTCTGGAATCCGAGGCCGACTGGGTGAAGTTCTACGGCGGTAACTACGCCGGCCACTGGAACTATGGCATGCCCGAACTCCTGGTTGAGGCGGGCAAACAAAAGCAGCGTCACAACCTTGCTGGTGCCAAGCGCATCGCGGTTCCAGGTTGCAATGCAACTGCCATCACGCTTGCTCTGGCCCCCGGCCTTTCTGAGATTCTGCTCGAACCAACCGACATCGTCTCGGCTCTTTCTGTAGGTACCTCGGGCGCCGGCCGCACTCTCAAGAGCAACCTGTTGGCCTCCGAAATCATGGGCAGCGCATCCGCCTACGGCGTTGGAGGCGTGCACCGCCACACCCCCGAGATCGAGCAAAACTTGCGCCACGCCTCGGGCCGCGCAGTCACGATTAACTTCACCCCGGCACTGGCGCCAATGGCCCGCGGCATCCTGGCAGTAAACACCGCCAAGCTGGTTCCGGGCACCACCGAGGCCCAGCTGCGCGCCGCCTACGAGAAGGCATACGGTTCCGAAAAGTTCGTGCACCTGCTGCCAGCTGGCCAGTTCCCAAGCACCTCAAGCACGCTGGGCGTCAACACCTGCCTCATGGGCATCGCCGTGGATGAACACGCGGGCCGAGCCGTGATTGTTTCGGCAATCGACAACATGGTCAAGGGCACCGCAGGGGCGGCAATTCAGTCTCTAAATATCGCGCTGGGTCTTGCAGAAGACACCGGCCTAGCAGTGAACGGGGTGGCACCATGACGGTGACTGTAGCCAAGGGTTTCGTAGCGGCGGGCGTTGTCGCGGGCCTCAAGAAAAACGGCAATAAGGACGTCTCCCTCGTTGTGAACCAGGGACCGCTAAAGGCGGCGGCCACGGTGTTCACCACCAATCGTTGCTTGGCCAACCCTGTGCTCTGGAGCAAGCAGGTCATCGCCGATGGCGAGGTTGAGGCAATCATTCTCAACTCGGGTGGCGCAAACTGCTACACCGGCTCCGAGGGCTTCCAGACCACCCACGCAACCGCAGAAAAGGTGGCAGAACTACTGGGCGTTTCGGCAGGCGACGTCTTGGTTTGCTCAACCGGTCTCATTGGCGACCAGCTTGACCGCCCAAAGCTTTTGGCCGGCGTTGAAGCCGCTGCCGCAGGTTTGAGCACCGAAAATGGTCTTCAAGCCGCCGAGGCAATCATGACCACCGATTCGGTTTCCAAGACCGCGCAGCGAGTCTCGGGCGCCGGGTGGGCCATCGGTGGAATGGCAAAGGGTGCTGGAATGCTGGCACCAGGCCTTGCAACCATGCTGGTTGTAATCACCACCGATGCCGTGCTCACCTCCGATATCCTCGATGCCACGCTGCGCAATGCAACTCGCGTCACCTTCGACCGCCTAGACAGCGACGGCTGCATGAGCACCAACGACACCGTTGCGCTGCTGGGTTCTGGTGCCAGTGGCATCACCCCGGATATCGCCGAGTTCCAGCGCCTACTCACCGAGGTCTGCCACGACCTCGCGCAGCAACTTCTAACCGATGCGGAGGGCTCGAGCCACGACATCGAGATCGCCGTAACCGGCGCCGCCTCCGAGGTCGACGCCGTGATGGTTGGCCGTTCGGTTGCCCGCAACAATCTCTTCAAGGCCGCCATCTACGGAAACGACCCTAACTGGGGCCGCATCCTGGCCGCCGTTGGCACCACCAGCGCCGAGTTCGACCCTTACAACATCGATGTCACCATCAATGGCGTTAGCGTTAGCCGACTTGGTCAACCGGATCAGCCGCGAGACCTAGTGGATCTCACCCCGCGCAAGGTGGTTATCGGCATCAACCTGAACACCGGCACCGAGGCCGCAACCATCTACACCAACGACCTCACCCACAAGTACGTCACCGAGAACAGCGAGTACTCCTCGTGATTCCGGGCGAAAACCAAGACCAGCAGCTCGCCAGCATCAAGGCGGCAACCCTCATTGAGTCGCTCCCGTGGCTGCAGCAGTTCCACAACAAAGTTGTGGTCATCAAGTTCGGTGGCAACGCCATGGTTGATGCCGAGCTCCAGCGCGCGTTTTGCCAGGACATGGCATACCTGCGATGGGTGGGCATAAAGCCGGTTGTGGTTCACGGCGGTGGCCCTCAGATTTCGGCAGCGCTCAAGGAAAAGGGCATCCAGAGCGAGTTCAAGGGCGGCCTGCGGGTAACCACTCGCGAGACCATCGGTGTGGTTCGAGATGTCCTGCGCAACCAGATCTCTGCCGACCTCGCCACCATGATCGCCGAGGCCGGGGGAGACCCAATCGTGCTTTCCGGTGAAGACGCCTTCCTGTTCCGTGCCGAAAAGACCTACCTCAACACCGATGAAGGCCCGGTTGACATCGGCTTCGTTGGTGAGGTGGCCAGCGTCAACCCGCGCGTTGTGCTGGATGCCCTGAGCGCCGGCAAAATCCCGGTTATCTCAACCGTTGCTCCAGGCATCGATGGCGAGCTCTACAACGTAAACGCCGACCTCGCAGCAGCCGCAGCCGCGGTTGCCTTCGGCGCCGAGAAGCTGATGGTCCTCACCGATGTAGCAGGTCTTTACAGCGACTGGCCAAACCTGGATTCCCTGGTTAGCGAGATCACCGCTGCCGAGCTAGAGCAGATGCTGCCGAGTCTCGAATCCGGCATGATCCCCAAGATGCAGGCCTGCCTGCAGGCGGTAAACGGCGGCGTGCCAAAATCGCACGTCATCGATGGCCGCACACCACACAGCATTCTGCTGGAAATCTTTACCCAGAGCGGTGTTGGTACTCTAGTTCTTCCCAATTAGGGAAAACCGGTAACAGCACCCAGGCAACAAAAGGAGCAATCATGGTTCGTCACTTCCTAAAAGACGACGACGTCACCGCGGCCGAGCAGGCAGAGATTCTGCGCCTCGCCCGCGAGCTGAAGGCTGCTCCCTATTCGCGCCGTCCTTTCGCCGGCCCAAAGACAGTCGCACTCATCTTCGACAAAACCTCCACCCGAACCCGTGTTTCGTTCACGGTGGGCGTAGCCGACCTCGGCGGTAACCCAATGACCATCGACACCGGCACAAGCCAGATGGGCAAGAAGGAATCTATTGCCGACACCGCGCGGGTTTTGGAGCGCCAGGTTGCCGCAATCGTGTGGCGAACCTACGCGCATTCGGGTCTAGAGGAAATGGCGGCCAACTCCAACGTTCCGGTGGTCAATTCCCTCTCCGATGACTACCACCCGTGCCAGATCCTGGCCGACCTCCTCACCATTACCGAGCACAAGGGCGCGCTCGCAGGCAAGAAGTTTGCCTACATCGGTGATGCCAGCAACAACATGGCCAACTCTTACCTAATCGGTATGGCGCTCGCCGGAATGCACGTTGCCGTTGCCGGCCCGAGCGATTACCTGCCGAACGCCGCAATCGTGGCCCGTGCGCAGGAAATTGCTGCAGCCCACGGCGGTAGCATCCTGGTTACCACCGATGCCGCTGCCGCGGTTGCTGGTGCCGACGCAATTGCAACCGACACCTGGATCTCGATGGGCCAGGAAGACGAAAAAGAAGCCCGCGTTGCTGCGTTTGCCGGTTACACGGTTGATGCGGCTCTCATGGCCGCCGCTAAACCGGACGCAATCTTCCTGCACTGCCTGCCCGCCTACCGCGGCTACGAGGTAACTGCGGATGTGATCGACGGCGAGCAGTCGGTTATCTGGGACGAAGCCGAGAACCGCCTACACGCGCAAAAGGCGCTGCTGGCCTGGTTGGCCGAGCAAGCCTAAGCCTTCAAAAACTTTTGGTTCGCCTAGCGAACCCCAACAGCAAGGACACAAAATGTCGCAGCACGCATCGCAGGCCGGAGCCCTCTGGGGCGGCCGCTTCGAGGGTGGGCCAGCCGAATCGGTTGCAGCCCTGAGCCGTTCGGTTCACTTCGACTGGCGCCTGGCCAAGTACGACATCGCCGGCACCAAGGCTCACATCCGTGCGCTGCAGCAGGCCGGCTACCTCACGGTCGCCGAGCTGGAGAAGCTTGACCGCGACCTCTCGGAGCTTTGGAACCGCATTGAGCAGGGTTCGTTTGTTGCCAAACCCACCGATGAAGACGTGCACTCGGCTCTCGAGCGCGGCCTGATTGAGATCACCGGCAAGGAGCTCGGCGGCAAGGTTCGCGCCGGCCGCAGCCGAAACGACCAAATCGCAACGCTAATCCGCACCTACCTGTTGGACGAAGCCAAGCACCTCGAATACCTGGTTGGCGGCCTCATCTCGGCCATCGCCGACCGCGCGGAGGAGCACCTAGGCGTTGCAATGCCTGGCCGTACTCACTTCCAGCACGCACAGCCGGTGCTGCTTTCGCACTCGCTGTTGGCGCACGCCTGGCCGCTGCAACGCGACCTCGAGCGCCTCGACGACTGGCGCAAGCGCGCCATGCTCTCGCCATACGGCGCAGGCGCCCTGGCTGGCAACACCCTCGGCCTCGACCCAGCCTTGGTTGCGCGCGAACTCGGCCTAGCGGGCCCAACCCAGAACTCCATCGATGCCACCGCAAGCCGCGATGTCGTTGCCGAGTTCGGTTTCATCGCAACCATGATGAGCATCAACCTCAGCCGTTTCTCCGAGGAGATCATCGCCTGGGCCACCGCTGAGTTCGGCTACATCAAGCTTGCCGATGCCTACAGCACCGGTTCGTCGATCATGCCTCAGAAGAAGAACCCGGATGTCGCAGAGCTAGCTCGCGGCAAGGCGGGCCGTGTCATCGGTGACCTAACTGGTCTTTTGGCAACCCTCAAGGGTCTGCCGCTTGCCTACAACCGAGACCTGCAGGAGGACAAGGAGCCGATCTTCGACATGATCGACACGCTGTTTGTGCTGCTTCCGGCCTTCACCGGCATGGTACAAACCCTCACCTTCAACACCGAGCGCATGGAGGCGCTGGCTCCTGCTGGCTTCTCCCTGGCCACCGATGTAGCCGAGTGGCTGGTGAAGCAGAAGGTCATCTTCCGCGATGCCCACGAGATCACCGGCTCGCTGGTTTCCTACTGCGAGCAGCACGGTCTAGAACTCCACCAGGTTCCGGATGCCGAGATGGCGGCGATCTCGCCGCACCTCACCCCGGATGTCCGCGAGGTGCTAACCGTGCAGGGTTCCATTCGTGCCCGCGCCGGCGCTGGCGGCACCGCCCTGCCTCGCGTTCTCGAGCAGCTCTCCGCAATCCGTAAGCTTGTCGCCCCTCGTCTGGGCTAGGTTCCAAGAAAGGCCACACCATGGCTAACCCTCAGATTCTGGCATCCCAGAGCAACGACCCCAGCTTTGCTAACGTCTGGGACGAACTCCAGTGGCGTGGTCTAATCAACCAAACCACCGATGCCGACGAACTCAAGGCCCTGCTCTCCGAGCAGTCGATCACCTACTACTGCGGGTTCGACCCAACCGCTCCAAGCCTGCACCTGGGCAACCTGGTCCAGCTGCTGCTCATGCGTCGACTTCAGCTTGCCGGCCACAAGCCGCTGGCCATCGTCGGTGGAGCAACCGGCCTAATTGGCGACCCACGCCCAACCGCGGAGCGCACCCTCAACACCAAGGAAACCGTCTCCGAATGGGTTGAAAAACTCGCCGGCCAGATGCAGCGCTTCCTTTCCACCGATGGCGACAACGCCGTTCGCCTGGTGAACAACCTGGACTGGACCGCACCGATGTCGGCAATCGACTTCCTGCGCGAGATTGGCAAGCACTACCGCGTGGGCAAAATGCTCTCCAAGGATTCCGTTTCGGCCCGCCTCAACTCCGAGGCCGGCATCTCGTACACCGAGTTCAGCTACCAGATTCTCCAGGGCATGGATTACCTGGAGCTCTACCGTCGCTTCGGCTGCATCTTGCAAACCGGTGGCTCCGACCAGTGGGGCAACCTCACCAGCGGAACCGACCTCATCCACCGCGTTGAGGGCAAGAGCGCGCACGCAATGACCACCCCGATCATCACCGATCACACGGGCAAGAAGTTTGGTAAGTCTGAGGGCAACGCGGTTTGGCTGGATGCCGAACTCACCAGCCCATACGCGTTTTACCAGTTCTGGCTAAACGTTGACGACGCCGATGTGGTGAAGCTCCTCAAGATCTTCACCTTCCTCAGCGCCGAGCAAATCAGCCAGCTAGAGACCGCCGTGGCAACCGAGCCGTTCAAGCGCGCGGCCCAGAAGGCTTTGGCCTTCGAAGTCACTTCGCTGGTCCATGGCACCGATGCCGCCTCTGGCGCAATCGCCGCTTCGGCCGCTCTCTTCGGCCAGGGTGAACTAACCGAGCTGTCGGAGTCGGCACTCGCTGGCGCGCTTGGCGAATTGCCAAACACCAACGCCATCAAGGGCACCCCAATCGTTCAGTTGCTGCAGGACACCGGCCTCACCGATTCCATCTCCGCTGGCCGTCGTGCCATCAAGGAAGGCGGCGTCTACCTCAACAACATCAAAGTCACCGATGAAGCTGCTGTACTGGATTCCCTCCTGCACGAAAAGTTCGCGGTGCTTCGACGAGGCAAGAAGACCCTCGCCGGCATCTTCGCTGGTTAGGCGATTCAGCCTCGAGCCAGAAACAACTTCAAGACCGCGGGCGTCCACTTAGGTGGCGCCTGCGGTCTTTGTCATTTCGCAACCAGCAGCAAGCGCATCGTCAAATCCGGTGGTTTGCGCCTAATCAGGGAAAAAGAATATTTCGCCAAAATCCGCGCCATTACGGGGCTTCCGGCCCGATGGCGTCGATCAAAATGAAAAACTTTAAAGATTTTTCAGAGATTTTTTGCGGAAATTGCAGGAATTGGGCCGTTTTTCTCAGAGTTACACCGTTGTAATCCGCGTCATTCCGCGGAATTTGGGCAGATCACACCGCGATTTGACATCACCGTTACCTTGCCGTAATGTTTTCTTTGTTGCCCAAAGCAAGCGGCGAGAACCGAAGAAGATGAAAATCTGAAACGGTAGCCCGGCTCAAGACGCATCCAATCAAAATCCAAACGGAATCAAGCGTTTCGCTTTTCCCGGAAGATCAGGTTGTAAGGAAAGCTCCGTAGCCTAGCAGCGATGCAAAGCCCCGGATGCATCCGATCCTTGAGAACTCAACAGTGTGCACAAATGTCGATGCCAATAACTTGGCTTCAAACTTTTGTTTGGAGACCTAGTCAATTATTGGATTAGACAGATTGCCAAGC
>Ga0213920_1001809_pt1 | contig 11100 bp, 9 predicted proteins | sample McNCre1117MG_FD_161054 | JGI IMG/M metagenome (GOLD analysis project Ga0213920, IMG submission 161054) | Freshwater microbial communities from McNutts Creek, Athens, Georgia, United States - 11-17 MG | ecosystem: Environmental > Aquatic > Freshwater > Creek | place: USA: Georgia | collected...
ACTTGCGAAAAACTTTTAAAACGAAACCAAGGCGTTGAGCCAAACGCGATGGGTTTTGAGGGTGCCGTCGCTGTCGAGGCCTGCGGTGTTGGCAGCCGGATTAGTGCCCATGCGCTTGGCGACGGTGCCTTTAAGGTCGACGCCATAGGGGCCCTGCCAAGCCAGCGAGAAGCCATAGCCCTGCAAGTTGTAGTTACCCAAGGCAGGGGCTGGGCTGACGGGGTTGCGGTTGAGCTTGACCCAGCCGTAGTCATGAAAACCTGTGAGGGTCCAGCGGTCGGCCAAGCGCTGACGCAGTTCGGTGGTGAGGGTGCGCCCTTCGCTGCCACCGGCTTCGTTGGAGGGGTGGGCGCGCACGCCGCCCGAGCCACCGAGGTAGATTTTTTCAGAGGCGTCTAGGTTTTTGCTGGCCGCTTGCCAACTGGCGGCGATGTACAAACTCAAGTCGGTGGTGATGGCTTGTTGGCGACTAAGGTTGAGGTTGAGCTTGCTGTAGCGGCCCGTTAAAAGCGCATTGTTTTGGCTAGGCACAGGTTCATCGCTGTCGGCTTGCAAGAGACCTTGCACCACGTTCAAACTGGCGGCATTGGCGCCACCACCACCCCAAGCATCAAACTGGTTACCGCTCAAGCCGAGGTTGACCACCTTGGTGTGGTAGCGCGAGGTGGGGTTGGTCAATGCGGTGTTGTTGAAGCGCTTGAGGTCGGCACTGGCACTGACGCTGAGGTTTTGCATTTGGCTACGAATGAGCGGGTAGCTGGCGTCGAGGCCGGCGCTGTCGGCTTGGCCTTTGAGGCCCATGTAGGCGTTGGTGCCCACCACGTCGTAGTGCAAGTAGGAAGCATGCAAGCCCGCACGCCCGCCGTTGTAACCGACGGGCAGGCTGTAGGCCATGCGCTGGTATTCGCTGCCTTGGGTCTTTAACAAATTCACGGTCAGAGCGTCGCCTAAGCCTAAGGGGCTGTTGAGTGAGACGTTGGCACTCAAACGCTCTTGGCCTGTGGACACGGCGCCTTGGTTGTCGCTCGACACATTGCCCGCGAGCCAAGGTTCGTTGGTGACGGTGAGGCCCACGTCGGTTTCACCGTGCTCTTGGCCTTCGACCAAATTGCCCGCCACGCTGACGCCCGGCAAGTCGTCCAGCAGCAGCAAAGCGCGGTCAAGATGGGCAGCGCTCAGAGGCTGCCCTTTGGTTTGCAAAGTGTTGACGAGGCCCATCAGACGCGCCGCATCAACACGCGGCGGCTCGTTGCTGTTGACGCTGACATGGCCAAACACGGCTTCAATGATGTGGATGGTGACCACGCCGTTGCTGATGTCTTGCTTAGGCAAAAAGGCGCGCACGATCCAACCCGCGTCGCGGTAGGTGTTGGCCACGGAATCGGCCGCTTGTTGCAATTGCGCAAAGCTCAACGGACGGCCTAGGTATGGCGCCACAGCCACACGGAGTTGTCCTGGGTCCAACAAGGTGTTGCCTTCAAACTGGAAGGTGCTCACGGTGACCGTGGCTTCGCCGAGTTTGACCATGGGGGCCGGAGGAGCTTCGCGGCGCTTGATGGCGGCGGGCGGCAACTGGCGCTGCAACTCTTGCTCGGTTTGCCGCAGGATAGAACCGGCGTTGGGCTGGGCTTGCGCCCAAGCGGCGGGGACCGAAGCGCTGGCCAGCGCTACGGCGATGAGACAGCGCAACGAAGGTGGCACGGGCATCGTGCGAATAGAACGGTGTGACATGCGCGCCTTAAGACGTGACGATTTCAATGGGTTCAAAAAACTGATAACCCACGTTGCGAATGGCTTCGATGACGGCACCGTGTGCCCCTGTGTCGTAGAGTTTTTTGCGCAAGCGAACGATGCGCACTTGCAGGCTGGACTTGGTCAAGCTGTTGAGTTCGAGCCCAAAGATGTGCGCCAAGCGATCGGCCGCCAACCGGCCTTCGGGGGCCTCGGCAAAGGCGCGCATGAGCATGGCTTCTGACAGCGTCAGACGCACGGTGCTGGATGGTCCGGCAAGTTCAAGTTTGTGGAGGGTGAACACGGGCAATAGGTGGGTATGGTTTTTTTATAGATTGAATTAAATAAAACAAAATGTCAGAAAACCTACAAATTCCTTCAAAACGAAAAATTTGCCAAACAACAAATTCATTCAGTACGTGGCTGCGAGGCCAAGATGCGTCGTCTACATTTCTTCTATGCGTTCACTTTTTGCCTGTTGCTTGTTGGTGTGTGCCGTCTTTGCGTCTTCCCTCGCCTGCGCTGGCGATGCGGTTTTGGAAAAGGCTTATTTCGAAGATGTGTCCGCCCAAATGCGTTTGGAGGACGTGCAAAGCCAGCCCCTGACACCCCTCAACGGCGCGTTGAGCAAGGGTTATGTGAAGTCGGCGTTTTGGGTTCGATTGCTCATTCGAGGCCAGAGTCATGCAGATTCAGCGACGGACACAATGCGATATGTGGTGCGGGTACAGCCCAGTTTCTTAGACGAGATTGCTCTGTATGACCCGAGCGTTCGCGGCAACGTGCCGCAATGGGCGGGCGACTTGCACGCTGTCGAGGCACATGGCTATCAGTCGTTGAACCATAATTTTTTGATCACGCTGACACCGCAAGCGCGCACGATTTGGCTCAGGCTGAAGACCAGCAGCACCAGCAATTTGGCGGTGGAGGTGTTGCCGCAGGACGAAGCCATGAACCGTGACCGACAGCAAGACACGGTGATGGGGTTCTTTGTGTCGGCGTTGTTTATTTTTTTGGTGTGGGCGCTGGTCTATGGCTACAGCAGACAAGACCCGCTGGCGAAAGTTCTGATCATCAGCCAAGGGGTGACCTTGGTGCATGCCTTGACGTTGTGGGGCTATGCGCGCTTGTGGTTAGCAGACCAAGTCTCGCCAGCCACTTTAGACACAGTCACCAGCCTGTTGGTGCTACTGAGCGCGAGTTCATTTTTGTGGTTTCACATTCGGTTTATTTCGGAGTTTGTGCCACCGCGCAACATGATGCGGGTGTTGAAGTTGTTATTGGCGCTGCTGCCGATTGAGCTGGCATTGTTCGCCTTTGGCGAGGTGCGCCTCAGTCTACAAATGAACATGATGATGGGGCTTTTGGCACCTCCGTCTTTGGTCATCACGGCCCTAGGATGCCGCGCATGGCATCAGCGCCAGCAAGATGAACCGCCCCCCGTTTTCTCCAAGCTGATGTTGGTGAGTTTTTACGGCCTGATGAATGTGATGGCTTTGGTGCTGACGCTACAAGCGCTTGGAGTCACAGACAACAAGACCCCGATCGCGACAGGTCCGTTGTTTGGCTTGTTCAGTGGCTTGGTGTTGATCACCACGCTGCAGCTTCGCTCTAAGCGCATTCAACAAGCCAACGCGATCATGGAGATGAAGCTGCAATTGGCTCAGCAAGATGCTGCGCAAGAAAAACGCCAACGCGAAGAGCAAAGCCGCTTTATGGGCATGTTGACGCATGAACTCAAAACACCGTTGGGCGTGTTGTTGATGGCGATCAACGCCGTGGCACCCTCGCTGGCCATGCGTGCGCGAGCGAAGCGTGCAATCACAGATATGAACGGCGTGATTGAGCGCTGCGCCTTGGTGGACAAGCTCGAAGAAGGCAGCCTGACCCAAGACCAAGAGCACTTTGATTTCTACACCGAGGTGCAGCAAGTGATGCACAGTCTTGAATCGACAGCCTTGATGCTGGCGACATGTGGGGCATCAGTTTCTGTCTTTGCAGATCGTCAACTGGTGCATGTTGTGCTGAAGAATTTGATGGAAAACGCGCTGAAATATACCGCTGCCAACAGCACGGTGTTCATGCAAGTAGACACCGTGACCTGCGAACGCGGCGCACAGATGGCCCGTTTTTCAATCCGCAATACGCCAGGCGATTCAGGCTGGCCTGACCCCAACCGTTTGTTCAGCAAGTACTACCGCAGTGCAGGTGCGCACCGCACAACCGGCTCAGGCTTGGGCTTGCATTTGTCCAAACATGTGGCGGTGTACTTGGGTGGAGACTTGCGTTATGTTCCTGACCAACAACTTGTGAGGTTTGAATTTTGTTTGCCTGTTTGAACATCATCGTCGTGGAAGACCACGACGATTTGCGCGACTCGCTGGTGGAGCTTTTGCAAGACAAAGGCCATCACACGCTTGGCCTGAGTTGCGCCGAGGACATGGATGACAAAGTTGGCAAAGTTGGCAAAGTGTCGATCGACCTGTTGATCGTGGACCTGAATTTGCCCGGCGAGGATGGCTACAGCTTGACCCGGCGTTTCAGAGCCGCGCAACCCAAAGCGGGCATCATCATGGTGACCGCGCGTCACAAACTGGCCGACAAGGTGCATGGGTATGAGAGTGGTGCCGATATTTATTTGCCCAAACCCGTTGATCCCGAAGAACTGCTGGCCGCTGTCAACGCCGTTGCACGCAAGTTGCCCTCTCAGCGAGGCAACACGGCACTTGAGACCGATGTAAGCCTGAACCTGCATGCGCTCAGCATGAAACTTGAGGGGCCGCTGGGTGTCGAGAAACTCAATGACAAGGAGGTGGTCATCATCTCGGCGTTGGCGCGTGCGCCGGGGCAGCGCTTAGAGGCATGGCAGCTGCTTCAAACCTTGGGGCAAGGCATGGATGACAACAGCAAGTCGAGCCTAGAGGTGCGCATCGTGCGACTGCGCAAAAAGCTGGTGCAAGTGGGGGCGGATAAAGGCTGCATCAGCAATGTGCGCAACGTGGGGTATCAGTTATGCACCCCCGTGGCGATTTACTGAACTCAGACCTGCTTCATTTTTTCTTGAATGTCTTGTTCTGACATCAGTTCCAACTCGTAAGCACGTGTCTCCGAGATCCATTGACGGGTGACCATCATGCGCAGAATGGTTTCACGCGTGGCTGGGGCTGTGTTGTCCTCGGTCAGGTGTTCGCCGAACAGCAGCACCATGATGGTTTTGCCAACGATATTCAACAAAATACCGAACAACACCAAGCCCAGCAACATGGTGACAGCGGCAATGACACGCCCGCCAAATGTGATGGGGAACATATCGCCATAACCCGTGGTGGTCAGCGTGACCATGCACCACCACATCGCAGCAGGTACCGAAGAAAAGAAGCGCTTGTCTTCAGGAATCGGATTGCCGCTGATCGGGTCTACAGGCACAAATTTACTCGCCTCAAGTGGCGCATCGACGGGCAATGGATGGGCTTGAATGTGCGCATCTAAATGCGCTTGGCCAGCAACCAGAGATTCCGCCGAGTACAGATGCCCTTCGACGTAATACATCAAGGTGCTGGAAATCATCACCACCGAAAACAAGGCGATGAAGTAAATCTTGAGGTTGGTCAGAATAGGGTTGGAAGCATCGACCTTGTGCTCTAGCTGCTGCAGGGCAATGCGTGACATTTTGAGCACCCGCAACACGCGCACCACGCGCAAGACACGGAATACTTTTGAGCCCTGCAACGCGGTCAAGTTCATGATCGAGAGGTACGTTGGCACGATCGAAATCAAATCAACCAAGCCCCAAAAGCTAAAAAAGTACTTGCGACGGTTGGGGGCGAAGTACAAGTTGCCTAAGTAGTCGAGCGTGAAAAACAGCACAGCGGTGTATTCAATGTAGTCAAACCACGTACCGTAGTCGGTGGCGTAAGGCTCTACAGTTTCTCCAGCCAGCGACAAGCAAGACACAAAAATCCAAAAATTAATGATGCTGACCCATCTCGCAAACTGAGGTGACATGGGCTGAGTGAAGACTTTTCGGGTGAACGAATCCGAGTTGTCAGAGTAAGTTGCGCGGACGGCTTGCATGAATCTTCCTGGAATTGACGTATTTCAATTAATACATTTTAAATTCACCAATAACATCAAATCAAATAAAAACTTAAAAATTAACCAATCGAGACAGTTTTACAAATTTACTATCTAATCTGTTGCTTACTGCACAAACTGAAACTTGCGCTTACTGCAGACTCAAACGATGGACAAACGCCAGACCGACCACGACCATCCGTTACTCACAGATGAAGAGCTCATCGCCCTACTAGGCTCTGACAGCAATGCCATGCCATCGGGTGATCCGGGGTTTAAATATCGCAATGCATTTTTATTGGCCGTCGTCATCGTTCAGACCATCCGTCTGATATTTTTTCCGCATTTAGCCGCCGCCAACTTTCAAGCGGGGGCGATTGATGAGCAAGCGCTGTACCGCTACATGACGATACGTGCCATTTTTGTGGTTGCCATCAGTGCCACGTATCTCTTCAGTTATTTAAAGAATTGGTATTTCGAAAAAATAGCGCTGCTGTATGTTGGCATCGCGATCACGGCGCTGTTGATGGATTATTTCAACGCCTATGTCTATTTCAATCAGCAACCACAGCAATGGGCCGTCGGTCTGATTGCATTTCGGTTTGTTGCGATTTACTGCTTATTCATGAACGCATTGCGCGCACGGGAAGCACCGCCCATGCCTCGGTATATGTGGTCCTAATTTGCATAGGCGACAAAGACATGGAAACCGCGGACCAGTCGCCTTGCCAAAAAGAAAAAACCCTTACAAACCAAGGCTTGTAAGGGTTTCTCGTTTTGGCGGAGTGGACGGGACTCGAACCCGCGACCCCCGGCGTGACAGGCCGGTATTCTAACCAACTGAACTACCACTCCTGGTAGCTGTAACTTTTGCTCTGTTGCTTTCGCAACTAAGCCAAGTGCTACAAAACTTGGCGACCCTACGGGGATTCGAACCCCGGTACTCACCGTGAAAGGGTGATGTCCTAGGCCTCTAGACGATAGGGTCATAACCTGTGGACTTAACCAACTCGACATCTCTCTGGTGGAGGTAAGCGGGATCGAACCGCTGACCTCTTGCATGCCATGCAAGCGCTCTCCCAGCTGAGCTATACCCCCGATGTCTGTCGAGAACGTTAGTATATCGCAGTTTTTAGCGTTTGGTCAAACGGCTCAAAACTTTTTCTCTTTCGCACAAAGAAAGCACAGCATCGAGCGTAGGCGTTTGAGGTGTGCCCATCACCAACACACGGACGGGCATGGCAAGTTGCGGCATTTTCAAACCCGTAGCAGCCAAGACTTCTTTGATCGCAGCACTGACCGCCTCTTTCGTCCATGCACACGATGTCAATTTTTCAGCCAACAGGGCCAGCGCAGGCTCAACGGCCGCGGTGACGTGCTGTGCAAGGTCTTCGGCTTTCGGCGTCACATCGCCATAAAAAGCGGCCGCCCAGTCGGCCAACGCCACGGTGGTGTCGCAACGGTCTTTGAACAAACCGCAAATGGCAGGCAAACGCGCATCCGTGACCACACCACGCTTGGCCAATTGAGCTTGCACCAGCGGCGCCAAGGCATCGTCGGCCATGGCCTTCATGTGCTGGGCATTCACCCACTTGAGTTTGGCTTCATCAAATTGCGCAGCGCTGCGGCCGAGGTGGTCAAGGTTGAACCACTCTAAGAACTGAGCGCGGCTGAAAATTTCGTCATCGCCGTGACTCCAACCCAAACGGGCGAGGTAATTGACCATGGCATCGGGCAAGTAGCCTTCATCACGGTATTGCGTCACGGCTTTGGCGCCATTGCGCTTGCTCATCTTCTCGCCTTGCTCATTGAGCACGGTGGGCAAGTGGGCGTACACCGGCGTGTCTTTGCCCAGCGCTTTGAAGATGTTGATTTGGCGAGGTGTGTTGTTCACATGGTCGTCGCCACGGATCACGTGGGTGATGGCCATGTCGATGTCGTCCACCACCACGCAAAAGTTATACGTGGGCGTGCCATCGGGGCGGGCAATGACCAAGTCGTCCAACTCGTCGTTGCTGATTTCGATGCGGCCTTTGACTTTGTCTTCCCACACCACGGAGCCGCCTTGCGGATTTTTAAAGCGCAGCACGGGCTTCACGCCCTCAGGAATCGCGGGCAAGGTTTTACCGGGCTCGGGCCGCCATGTGCCGTTGTAACGTGGCTTTTCTTTGTTCGCCATTTGCTGCTCACGCAACGCGTCTAACTCTTCCATGCTCATGTAGCAGGGGTAGACGTGACCAGCGGCTTTGAGCTCTTCGAGCACCGCTTTGTAACGGTCCATGCGTTGCATTTGGTAGAACGGGCCTTCGTCGTGGTCGAGGCCCAGCCACTTCATGCCCTCGATGATGACGTCCACCGAAGCTTGGGTGGACCGCTCAAGATCGGTGTCTTCAATGCGAAGAATAAAGTCACCGCCAGTGGCGCGCGCAAATGCCCATGGGTACAAGGCTGAACGAATGTTGCCCAGATGGATAAAGCCAGTGGGTGATGGCGCGAAACGGGTACGAATTTTGGTCATGCAGAAATAAAAATCAAAGGGTCTCAAGGCCGCGTAACAAGTCGGCCTTCATGTCATCCAAATGCTCAAGGCCGGCAGCCAAACGAATCAAACCTTGGCCAATGCCTGCGGCTTGACGCTGGTCTTCCGAGAGCTTGCCATGCGAGGTGCTGGCGGGGTGTGTGAGCAAGGTTTTGGTGTCGCCCAAGTTGGTACACAGCGAAAGTGTGCGGAGGCTGTCGAGCACGTGGAATGCACGTGTGCGTCCCGTTTGTGGATCGGCCGCTTTCACATCAAAGGACAACACAGCGCCGCCCATGCCCGACATTTGTTTCATCGACAACGCGTGCTGCGGGTGACTGGCCAAGCCGGGGTAGTACACGCGTGACACACTGGGGTGCTGCTCAAGCCACAGAGCCAACTCATGCGCACGTTGGCTTTGAGCACGCATGCGAATGTCGAGCGTCTCCAAGCCTTTGAGCACCACCCATGCATTGAACGGGGACAGCACCATGCCGCTGTTTTTCATCACGGGCAAACACTTTTCTTTGATGAGCTTCTCGCTGGCACACAAAGCGCCCGCCATCACACGGCCTTGGCCATCCAAATACTTGGTGCCGGAGTGCATGACGATGTCTGCCCCCATGCCCATGGGGCGTTGCAGAACTGGCGTGGCAAAACAGTTGTCGACGGCGAGTAACGCGCCCGCGTTGTGCGCCAAATCAGCCAAGGCGGCGATGTCGCACACCTCGGTCAAAGGATTGGTAGGGGTTTCGGCAAACAAGATCTTGGTGTTGGGACGGATGGCCGCTTTCCAAGCGGCCAAATCCGTTTGCGACACCACCGTCGATTCCACGCCAAAGCGTGCGAACTCAGAGCCAATCAACTTGAGCGTCGAGCCAAACATCGATTGCGAATAGACCACATGATCGCCCGACTTGAGCAAGCTGAACAACATCAGCATCACCGCCGACATGCCAGACGAGGTGGCCAAAGCAGCCTCACTGCCCTCTAGCGCGGCCAAGCGCATTTCAAAACTGCTCACCGTGGGATTGCCCGAGCGGCCATAGGTGTAGCCGTCTTCTTCGCCCGCAAAACGGCGAGCTGAAGCTTCGGCAGAGGGCTGCACGTAGCCACTGGTCAAATACAGGGCTTCTGAGTTTTCGCCATATTGACTGCGGTCAGCGGCCAGACGTACCGCCAGCGTTTCCAAGTGCAGATCGTCGGGCAAAGGGTGTTGACTCATACCAAGGTCACTCCGATTGATTGGGCAGTGCAAGGCGCGAGTTGTCTTCTGCGCCCTCTTCCTGGCCCACACGTTTTTCGTTCAAGCGCACGATGTCGCTCAAAGACACATCACCGGTCACATACACACCGTCAAAACAAGAGGCGTCAAAGCCATCGAGTTGAGGGGCGTCGCCTGCAGTCGCAGCGCGCACGGCTTGTTTCATGGCGTCGACGTCTTGATAAATCAAAGCGTCGCAACCAATCAACTCGCGCACTTCGTCGAGGGTGCGGTTGTGTGCCACCAGCTCTTCAGGCGTAGGCATGTCGATGCCATACACGTTAGGAAAGCGCACAGGTGGCGCAGCGCTGGCCATGTAAACCTTGCGCGCACCGGCGTCGCGGGCCATTTGCACAATTTCTTTGCTGGTCGTGCCGCGCACGATGGAGTCGTCCACCAACAACACGTTACGGCCTTTGAATTCGCTGGCAATCACGTTGAGTTTTTGACGCACCGATTTTTTACGCACGCCTTGACCCGGCATGATGAAGGTACGGCCCACGTAACGGTTTTTCACAAAACCTTCGCGGTATGGGATGCCCAACAAATGCGCCAACTGCGTGGCACTGGGTCGGCTGGACTCGGGGATGGGAATGATCACATCAATGTCGGTTGGCGGCACCACGGACACCACGCGCTTGGCCAAAGTTTCGCCCAAGTTCAAACGGGCTTGATAGACAGAAATGCCATCCATCGTGGAGTCAGGACGTGCCAAGTACACGTATTCAAAAATGCAAGGCTTGAGCTGGGGGGCATCGGCGCACTGCATGAAATGAACGTTGCCTGCGAGGTCAATGAACACGGCTTCGCCAGGGGCGATGTCACGCTCAAACACATGCCCCGTGCCATCCAAAGCCACCGATTCGCTCGCCACCATGTAAGTGCCGTCAGCGCTGCGGCCAATGCACAAGGGGCGAATGCCAAACGGATCGCGAAACGCCAACAAGCCGTGACCTGCAATCATCGAAATAACAGCGTACGACCCTTTGATGCGGCGGTGCACGCAACGCACAGCCTCAAACACATCGGCAGGCTTCAAAGGCAAGCCACGCGTGGCTTTGTCAATCTCGTGCGCCAGCACGTTGAGCAAGACTTCAGAGTCGCTTTCGGTGTTGATGTGGCGATGGTCTTCAGAGAACAACTCGGCTTTCAACGCATGCGCGTTGGTCAAGTTGCCGTTGTGCACCAGCACCAAACCAAAAGGCGCGTTCACGTAAAAAGGCTGCGCCTCTTCCTCGCTGAACGCATTGCCTGCCGTGGGGTAGCGCACTTGGCCCAAGCCGTTGTTGCCTGGCAACGCACGCATATTGCGCGTGCGAAACACATCGCGCACCATGCCTTTGGCTTTGTGCATGAAGAATTTACGGTCCAGCTGGGTGACGATGCCGGCGGCATCTTGGCCTCGGTGCTGCAAGAGCAACAAGGCGTCATAAATCAACTGGTTCACAGGTGCGTTGCTTGCAACGCCGACGATGCCACACATTAGGGGAGGTACTTTCCAAAATCAGCCGGT